>Ga0207707_10000078_pt1 | contig 99871 bp, 96 predicted proteins | sample KBSC83BmetaG_FD_184336 | JGI IMG/M metagenome (GOLD analysis project Ga0207707, IMG submission 184336) | Corn rhizosphere microbial communities from Kellogg Biological Station, Michigan, USA - KBS C8-3B metaG (SPAdes) (version 2) | ecosystem: Host-associated > Plants > Roots > Rhizosphere ... | reverse complement strand
CCTGGGCTCGTGGGGCGCGCTGGCGGGCGGCGAGCGTCTGGGCGCGACCGTCTTCCCGTTCGGGGCCGGGGCCCAGGGCCAGACCCTGCAGGCGGTGCACTGGGCGCGCGACCTGCGGCCGTCCGCGTTCTACGGCACGCCGTCCACGCAGCTGTGCGACCCCGAGACCTTCCGCCCCCTGCCCTACGGCGCCGAGGGCGCGCCCGTGTACACTCACCTCGAGCGGACCTCCCAGCCCGTGATCCGGCTGGTGTCGGGCGATCGCGCGCGGTGGGTGGACGAGCCCTGCCCCTGCGGCCGGACGTACCCGCGCCTGCCCCGGGGCCTCGACGGCCGCTTCGACGACATGATCATCGTGCGGGGCGAGAACGTCTATCCGGGCGCCATCGAGGACACCCTGCGTGCCATCGACGGGTTCGGGGGCGAGTTCCGCGTCATCGTCTCGCGCCGCGAGGCGATGGACGAGAAGGCCCGCCGCGTGATCGACGACCGCGACCTCTACCGCCAGAGCCTTCAGGCCACTCGCTGACAGGAGATTCCTCCATGTTCGACGCAGACGCAATCAAGCGTCAGACCGATGAGAAGAGGGACTGGGAGGCCCGCGAGCTGGCCGACTTCATGCGGCGGCAGCCCGAGGCGCGCCCGGCCTACCGGACCGGCTCCGGCCTGCCGCTCCAGCGCCTCTACACCGCGGAGGACCTCGCGGGCGCGCCCGCCGACAGCATCGGCCTGCCCGGCCGCTATCCCTACACCCGCGGCCCCTACCCCACCATGTACCGCGGCCGCAACTGGACGATGCGGCAGATCGCGGGCTTCGGCACCGGGGAGGACACCAACGGCCGCTTCCGCTACCTGATCGAGCAGGGGCAGACCGGGCTCAGCGTCGACTTCGACATGCCGACCCTCATGGGCTACGACTCGGACGATCCGCGCTCGCTCGGCGAGGTGGGCCGCGAGGGCGTGGCCATCGACACCCTGGACGACATGGAGGCGCTCTTCCGGGACATCGACCTCGAGCGCATCTCGGTGTCGATGACGATCAATCCCACCGCGTGGATCCTCCTCGCGATGTACGTGGCGCTCGCGGAGTCGCGGGGCTTCGACCCCAACAAGCTCTCCGGCACCGTGCAGGCCGACATCCTCAAGGAGTACGTCGCGCAGAAGGAGTGGATCTTCCCCATCCGCCCCTCGATGCGGATCATGCGCGACATGATCGTGTGGAGCGCGCGGAACCTCGCCCGCTACAACCCCATCAACATCAGCGGCTACCACATCTCGGAGGCGGGGGCGACGTCGGTACAGGAGCTCGCCTTCACCATGGCCAACGCCATCGCCTACGTGGAGGAGGTGACCGGGGCGGGGGTGCCCGTGGACGAGTTCGCCCCGCGGCTGGCCTTCTACTTCGTGGCCCAGGCCGACTTCTTCGAGGAGGTGGCCAAGTTCCGCGCCGCCCGCCGCATCTACGCGCGCCTCATGAAGGAGCGCTTCGGGGCCACCCGGGCCGAGTCGATGCGCCTGCGCTTCCACTGCCAGACCGCGGCCGCCACCCTCACCAAGGCCCAGCCGCTGAACAACGTCATCCGCACCGCGCTCCAGGCCCTCTCCGCGGTGCTGGGCGGGGCCCAGTCGCTGCACACCAACGGGATGGACGAGGCCTACGCGATCCCGTCGGAGGAGGCGATGAAGATCGCGCTGCGCACCCAGCAGATCATCGCGCTCGAGACCAACGTGACCAGCGTGGTCGATCCCCTCGGCGGGTCCTACTACGTGGAGACGCTCACCAACCGGGTGGAGGCCGAGGTCATGGCGATCCTGGCCAAGGTCGACGCTCTCGGCGGCACCATCAAGGCCATCGAGGAGGGCTTCTTCCAGCGCGAGATCGCGGACTCCGCCTACGACTTCGCCCGGCGCAAGGCGGCGGGCGAGCAGCCCGTGATCGGCGTCAATACCCTGGTAGAACCCTCCGAGCCGCCCCCGATCCCGATCCACAAGGTCGATCCCGCGGTGGAGGCGCGGCAGGTCGCGCGGCTCGGCGAGACGCGCCGGCGCCGCGACCAGGCCCTGGTCGACCGCCTGCTCGACCGCCTGGAGCGGGAGGCGCGCGAGGCGGCCACCAACCTGATGCCGGTGACCATCGAGCTGGTGCGCGCCCGCGCCTCCGTCGGGGAGATCGCCGCGCGCCTGCGCCGGGTCTGGGGCTCCTACGTCGAGCGGCCCGTGTTCTAGTCGAGTGCCCTGATGCCGCCCCGTCCCTTCCACGTCGAGGTGCCCGAGGCGACGCTCGCCGATTTGCGCGAGCGCCTCGCCCGCGTGCGCTGGCCGGACCAGGCCCCCGGTGAAGAGTGGGCCTTCGGCACGAGCCTCGCCTACATGCGCGAGCTGGTCACCTACTGGAAGGACCGCTACGACTGGCGCGCGCATGAGGCGCGGCTCAACGCCTTCCGCCAGTTCACCGTCCCGGTGGCCGGCATCGACCTGCACTTCATCCACGAGGAGGGCCGCGGCCCCCGGCCGCTGCCGCTGCTGATCTCCCACGGGTGGCCCGGCTCGGTGTGGGAGTTCCACAAGATCATCCCGATGCTGACCGATCCGGCCCGCTTCGGGGGCGATCCCGCCGACGCCTTCACGGTGATCGCGCCGTCGCTGCCCGGCTACGGATTCTCCTGCGCGCCCGGGCAGCCCCGCTTCGGCATCGTCGAGATGGCGGACGCGCTGGCGTCGCTGATGACCGACGTGCTGGGTTACCGGCGCTGGGCCGCGCAGGGCGGCGACTGGGGCGGCTTCATCACCTCACGGCTCGGCGCGGCCTATCCGGAGCGGCTGGTCGGCATCCACGTCAACCTGCTCTCGCTCCGCCGCGACATCAGGCCGCCGGCCAATCCGTCCCCGGAGGAGAAGACGTACCTCGACGACCTCGCGCGCTTCCAGCGGGAGGAGACCGGCTACCAGTGGATCCAGGGAACGCGGCCCCAGACCCTGGCCTTCGGGTTGAGCGACTCGCCGGCCGGGCTCGCCGCGTGGATCGTGGAGAAGTTCCGGCGCTGGAGCGATTGCGACGGCCAGGTGGAGCGGCGCTTCACCAAGGACGAGCTGCTCACCAACGTGATGATCTACTGGGTGACCGGCGCCATCAACGCCTCCTTCTGGCCCTACTACGCCCGCTTCCACTCCCCGTGGCCGATCGCGGACGGCCAGCGCATCGAGGTGCCGTCCGCCTACGCCGCGTTCCCGAAGGAGATCGTGCGACCCCCGCGCGCGTGGGCGGAGCGGGTGTACAACATCCGCCGCTGGACGGTGATGCCCGCGGGCGGCCACTTCGCGGCGATGGAGGAGCCGGTGGCGCTGGCGGAGGACCTCCGTGCCTTCTTCCGGGAGTACCGCTGAGCCTCGCGCGTCCTGCGCGACTGATCGCGGTCGGGCTGGCGCTCCTGGCCGCGCTCGCCCTCGGGCTCGTGACCTGGGCGGTGCTGATCGAGCCCGGCCGGCTGGTGGTGCGGGAGATCCCGCTCGCGATCCCCCGCTGGCCCGCCGCGATCGGGCCGCTCCGCATCGCGGCGATCTCCGACGTCCACGCCGGCGCGCCCCACATCACCCTCGACAAGCTGCGCGAGGTGGTGGCCCGCACCAACGCCGCGCACCCGGACCTGGTGGTGCTGCTCGGCGACTACGTGATCCACGGCGTGGTGGGCGGCCGCTTCGTCCCGCCGGAGCCGACCGCGGCGGTCCTCCGGGACCTGCGGGCCCCCCTCGGCGTCTTCGCGGTGCTGGGCAACCACGACTGGTGGTACGACGGCGCGCGGGTGGGGCGGGCCTTCACCGACGCCGGCATTCCGGTGCTGGACGACGAGGCGGTCGCGGTGCCCACCCGCGGCGGACCGCTCTGGATCGCGGGCCTGAGCGACGTGTGGACCCGGCCGGCCAGCCTGGATCGCACGCTCGCCGCGGTGCCGGCGGGCGCGCCGGTCATCCTGCTGACCCACAACCCCGACGCCTTCGTGCGGGTGCCGGACCGGGTGCTGCTCACGCTGGCCGGCCACACCCACGGGGGCCAGGTGAACCTGCCGCTGCTCGGACGCCTCATCGTGCCGTCGGCCTACGGCCAGCGGTTCGCGATCGGTCACGTGCGCGAGGGCGACCGTGACCTCTTCGTCACGCCCGGCATCGGCACCAGCATCGTCCCGGTGCGCTTCCGGGTGCCGCCCGAGGTCTCGGTGCTGACGGTGGGCCGCTGATGGCGCGGGGGCGCGGGGTGCGCAAGCGACTCCTGGCCAGCCTCCTGCCCGCGGTCGGGGTCGCGCTCGTGCTGGCCGCCGCGTGCCTCTGGGGTCTGCTCGCGGGCGGCCGGGCCCGGGCGGGCGACCTGCTCTTCGCGGCGCGGCCGGTCCAGCCCGCCCGCTCCACCACGATCGTGGGCATCGATCAGAAGAGCTACCAGGCGCTGCTGCCGCGCCACGGCCCGCTCTCCGCGTGGCCGCGCACCCTCTACGCGCAGGCGCTCGATGCCCTGGGTGCGGCCGGGCCCCGGGTGATCGCGTTCGCGATCTTCTTCGACGCCTCGCGGCCGGAAGACGGCACCCTCGCGGAGGCGATGCGGCGCGCCGACAACGTGATCGTGCCGGTGGTGGCCCAGGGGCCGCGGGCCTTCGACCCGCGCCCCGGCGTGGCCCAGGAGTTCGACGCCTTCGTGCGCCCCGCGGAGTCGGTGAGGCGCGGCGCGCGCGACGAGGGCCTCGCCAACATCACCACCAGCCAGGACAGCGTGGTGCGGAGCCTGCCCCTGCTGCTGCGGGCGCGGGGCGAGGAGGTGCCGAGCCTGCCCCTGACGATCGTGGCCCACTTCACCCGGCGCCCCGCGGTGCTGGACGGGCCGTCGACCGAGGGGATCGTGCACGCGGCGGGGCGCGCGATCCCGGTGGCCGAGCACGACACGATGCTCATCAACTTCCTGGGGCCGCCGTCCGATCCGCAGGCCGCGGGCGCCCCGTTCCGCATCATCTCGTTCGTGGACGTGCTCGAGGGCCGCTTCGATCCGGCCCTGATCCGCGACCGCATCGTGCTGCTGGGCCCGACCATCCGGGGGGTCGACGAGCACGCCACCCCGACCACCGGCGACACCCGGATGTGGGGCATCGAGATCCTCGGCAACGCGGTGGAGACCGTCCTCCACCAGCGCTTCCTGGTCCCCGCCCGGCCGTCGCTGACCGTGGCCCTGATCTGCCTCATGGCGCTGGGGGCCGCGCTGGTGGTGGCGGCCTGGCGGCCGCTGCCCGCCGGCCTCACGGTGCTGATCGGCCTGCTGCTCTACGGCACGGTGGCCGCGGTCCTGCTCGAGCGCGGGCTCGTGCTGGACCTGGTCTATCCGCCCCTCGCGCTGCTGATGAGCTTCGCGGCCGCGCTGTCCTCGCGGCTGATGGTCGAGCAGGCGGAGCAGCGGGTCATCCGGGAGGCGATGGGACGCTATCTCTCGCCGGTGGTGAGCCAGTGGGTCCTGGCCGATCCCGACCGCCTGCGCCTGGGCGGCGAGACGCGCGAGATGACGGTGCTGTTCAGCGACCTCCGCAGCTTCACCACCCTCGCGCACACCCTGCCGCCGCCGACCCTGGTTGCGCTGCTCAATCGCTACCGGGCGGAGATGGCGGACGTGGTGTTCCGCCACGACGGGGTGCTCGCCCAGTACGCGGGCGACGCGATCGAGGCGTTCTGGAACGCGCCCATGGACCAGCCCGACCACGCCCGGCGCGCCTGCGAGACCGCGCTCGACATGGTGGCGGCCCTCGCGATCCTGCAGCCGATCTTCGTGGCGCGGGGCTGGGCGCATCTCGACCTCGGGGTCGGGATCAACACCGGGCAGATGGTGGTCGGCAACATGGGGTCGAAGGACCGGCTCATCTACACCGCGGTGGGCGATCCGGTGAACGTGGCCGCGCGGCTCGAGGGCCTCTCGAAGGAGTACGGCGTCCGGCTCGTGGTCGGCGAGGCCACCGTCGTCGCCGCGTCCGACGCCTTCGTCTATCGCCTGCTCGACCTGGTGGCGGTGAAGGGCCGCGCCGAGCCGCTGCGCTGCTACGAGGTGATGGCCCGCGCGGGCGCGCTCGACCCCGCGGCGCGGGAGCGGCTGCGACGCTACCACGAGGCGCTCGAGCTCTATCGCGCGCGGCGATGGCAGGAGGCGCTCCGCCTGCTCGACGAGCTCCACCGGGCCTGGCCCGCCGACGGCCCCGTCGCGCTCTACCGGCGGCGGGCGCGGGCCCTGCTGGCCGAGCCGCCTCCCGCGGACTGGGACGGGGTGTTCGTGGCCGAGACGAAGTAGCCGCTACCGCCGCGTCGCCTGGAGCTCGAGCGGGGAGAGCGGCACCGCGGGCGCGGCGCTCGGCTCCGGGCGAAGGTCGGTCACCCCCGCGCCGCCGGCACGAGCGGTGCGCGGGTCCACGGGGCCGCCGGCGGGCGGCGCGTCCATCGTCTGGATCACCTCGAAGCGCGTGCCCTGCCCGTGCCGCGCGGTGCCCGTCCGCTGGTAGCGATAGACCTCGGCGCCCTGGTGACGGCCCACGATCGTGACCGTGAACGGCCCGTCCCCCACCGCGGTGAGCCGGACCGCGAACGGACCCGAGACGCCGGCCGGCACTTCCACCTGGCGCGTCCCCGCGGGCGCGCTGCCGGGACCGGTGGTCAGCGAGCCGAACACCTGGTTCACCTCGATCCCGGGGACCACGAAGCCGGCGCGGCGGGTCCGATCGGACATCGTCACCAGCGGCAGCACCGGCCCGGCGGTGGAGATCTCGAGCGTGCTGCGGTTCACCGCGAAGGGCTCGGTCTTCGCGGCCGCGCTGGGCGCGATGGTGACCTTCTGCCCGGGCTGCAGCCGCGCGGCCACGCCGCTCGGTCCGGCCACCTCCACGTTGCCGGCGCGGGTCCAGCAGACGAAGGCGCCCGCCTTGTCCTGCTGGGCTCCGATGAGGCCGTCGTGCGCGGTGGCGCTGTAGGTGTTCGATTCGAGCGTCACGGTGCCACGGCCCCCGAGCCAGCCCGCCACCCTCGCCCAGACCGTGCCGACGACGATCAGCACGCGCAGGCGCGAGGCCTCGCGTCCCTCCATCTCCGCCTGGCGCACCGTGACCTCGGAGGCGGGCTCGACCGTGACCGTGCTGCCGTCGAGGAACGTGATGAGCGCGCGGCCCTCCGGACCCGTCACCACGCGGTCGCCCACCGCCAGATCCGAGCCGCTCGCTGCCGCGGCCGGCCGCTCGTCGCGCGCGCCCGCCCGCTCCACCGGCGCGCTCAGCACGGTGAGGGTCGCGGCGGGGCCGCGCTCCTCCGCCCGCGCGCTCGCCGGCATCCCGAGGAGCGCGATCAGTACCAGCACCGTCGGCGATCGCCGCCGTCCCATGCGGCTCATGATACGCGCCGCGGGCCGACAGTCCATCGGGGCGGTGTATGATCTCGCTTCATGAAGCTCGGATTCTCGCTGCCCACCGCCGGTGCGTGGGCCACCCCCGAGAACCAGATCCGGATCGCGCGCCGGGCGGAGACGCTCGGCTACGACTCGCTCTGGGTGTTCCAGCGGCTGCTCTACGCGCTCGAGCCCAAGAACGAGTACCCGCCGGTGCCGGGCAAGACGTGGCCCAAGCCCTTCGAGCGCGTGTTCGATCCGATCGTGACGCTGGCCTACGTGGCCGCCGCCACCTCGCGCATCCGCCTCGGCACCAGCGTGCTGATCATGCCCTTCTACACCCCGGTCGTCCTGGCCAAGCAGCTCGCCACTCTCGACGTGCTCTCGGGCGGTCGGCTGGACGTGGGCCTGGGCCTCGGCTGGTCGGAGGACGAGTACGAGGCGGTCGGCGTGCCCTACCGGGCCCGCGGGCGGCGCGGCGACGAGTTCCTGCGCTGTCTCGACATGATCTGGACGCAGGACGTGGTCGAGTTCCATGGGGAGTTCTACCAGGTGCCGCGCTGCCGCGTGGAGCCCAAGCCCCTGCAGAAGCCGCGGCCGCCCATCACGATCGGCGGCTACGGCAGCACGGTGGTGCGGCGCGCCGTCGAGCTGGGCGACGGCTTCAACGGCGGCAACGTGCCGATGGCCAGCGTGGCCCCCCTGGTGCGGGAGGTGCGGGAGGCGGCGGTCGCGCGCGGCAAGGATCCGGCGCGGCTGCACATCGTCTGCCGCGGCTCGTATCGCGTCCACGACCGCGCGCAGGGTCCCGATCGCCGCCCGCTCTGGGGTAGGCTCGACGAGATCCGCGAGGACATCGGGCGCTACGCGGAGGCGGGCCTCACCGAGCTGTTCCTCGAGGCCAACTTCACGCCCGGCGGCCCGGCCCTCGAGCAGACCCTCGAGGTGATGGAGCGCCTCGCCCCCGGTCGCTAGCCCACCCGCCGCGGCCGAGGCCGCCGGGCCGCCCTCCCTGGCTCCCGGGGCCCTCCCGGCCACTGACCTCGTGTGTCAGCTACGTGTCAGGAAGTGTGCAGGCCCCTTCTGTCCCGCTGGACGACTTCTGACCAAAGCGCAGTTATTTCACGCGATTCGTCCGTTATCTCCAAGTGCTAAAACCGCGATTTCGGCGGCATTACTCTTGCTCTGACGGGTTTGACATGGACGACAGCCTCCCAAGCATCCTGTGTGTGGACGATGACGTCGACATCCTCGATCTGCTGAAGGAGTACTTCACCGAGCAGGGCTTCGTCGTCCTGACCGCCACCAACGGGGTCGAGGCCTTCCTCCAGGTCAAGCGCTGGCAGCCCAAGGCGGTCATCCTCGACCTCTTCATGCCCCGCCTGGGCGGCATCGGCGCCCTGGGACGCATCAAGGCCCTGAACCCCGAGGTCGTCGTCATCCTGGTCAGCGGCATGGGCAACGCCCTGGAGCTGGTGACCGAGGCCGGCCTCAGCGTGGCGGGTGCGTTCACCAAGCCCCTGGATCTGATGCAGATCTCGGAGACCCTGGCCCGGGCCGGTGTCGTGGCGCCCGCCGTCGTCACCCGTGGGGAGTCCTCCCCGGTCAGCCGGCCCGTACGCGCGCGGATCCTGGTGGTGGACGACGAGCTCGAGTTCCGGAAGGTGCTCGCCGAGTACCTCGAGGACCGCGGGTTCGACGTGATCGAGGCCCAGGCGGGCGAGGAAGCGCTGGACCGGATCCCCGACTTCCATCCGCACATCGTGTTGATGGACGTGATGATGGCCGGCATGGGCGGCATCGAGGCCCTGCGCCGCATCAAGGAGAGTGCGCCCGAGACCTGCGTGATCATGGTGACCGCGGTGGAGGACATCGACTCCGCCCGCGGGGCCCTCGCGCTGGGCGCCTCCGACTACGTCACGAAGCCGTTCAGCTTCCAGTATCTCGACTCGGTGCTCGAGGTCCACATGCTGATGGACCACATCGACCCGAAGTCGGCCTAGCCCCCTCCCCCAACCTCCAGCAGCGCCTCCGCAGCCTCCTCGCCGGACCGCACGCAGTCCGCGATGCCCACGCCGCGATAGGCCCCTCCCGCGAGCCGCAGCCCCGGTAGCCTCGCCACCGACCGCTCGATCGCCGCCGCCCGCGTCGCGTGCCCCACGAGGTACTGCGGCATCGCGCGCGGGTAGCGGTTCACGCGCGCGAAGAGCGGCTCGCCGCCGATGCCCAGGAGCGGGCCGATCTGGTCCCGCGCGATCCGCACGAGGGCCGCGTCGTCTCCGGCCAGCACCGCCTCGTTCAGCGCCCCGCCCACGAAGACCCGCAGCAGCACGTGACCCTCGGGCGCCCGCCCCGCGTACTTCACGCTCGAGAACGTGCACGCGATGATCGGCCGCCGCTCGACGTGGGGCACCACGAAGCCGAAGCCGTCCAGGGGGTGCGCCACGTCGGCGCGCCGGTAGGCCAGGGTCACGGTGCCGGACGAGGCATGCGGGATGCCTTCCAGCAGGTGGGCCAGCCCCGGGTCGACGTAGCGGACCAGCCGGGCGACCTGGTGGGCCTCCGGCGCCAGCACCAGCGCGTCGGCGTCCAGGGTGGCTCCGCCTCCGGTGGCGATGCGCCACCGTCCGTCCGCGCGCGTCAGCCCGATGACCGGCTCCTTCAGGCGCAGCACACCCTCCGGCAGCCGCGCGGCGAGCGTGCCGACCAGGTCCTCCATCCCGCGGGCCAGGGTCACGAAGAGCGACCACCGCGCGCCGCTCGTCCCCGCGTGCAGGGCGGGCGTCCGGCGGGCCGCCCGCCAGAGGGCGAGGATCACGCTGCGCTCGCGCCGCTCCATCTCGAGGAAGCGCGGCATGGTGGCCCCGAGCGACAGCTCGTCCGGATCCGCGGTGTAGATGCCCGCGACCAGGGGCTGGGCCACCCGCTCGAGCGCCTCGCGTCCGAGGCGGCGCCGCACGAAGGCCCCGAGGCTCTCGTCGGGGTCGTGGCCGCGCGGCAGCAGCAGGTCGGCCGCCATGCGCAGCTTGCCCGGCCACGAGAAGAGACGCGAGGAGAGGAGCGGCCCCAGCCGGGTCGGGGCCAGGAGCTGGAAGCCCTCCGGCAGCGGATGCAGACGGTCGCGCCAGACCACGAAGGTGCGGCGAAAGCGATCGTCGGTCCGGATCAGCCGGTCCTCCAGTCCGAGGCGCCGGCACAGCGCGAGCGCCCACGGCTTCTCGGAGAGGAAGGAGTCGGGGCCGCACTCGAACAGGAAGCCGTCACGGTGCTCGGTCTGGATGGTGCCGCCGACGCGATCGGCGGCTTCCAGCACGGTGAGGTGCAGCGGCCGGCCGGTCTCGCGCGCGCACTCGACCGCGCGGTGGGCGGCGGCCAGGCCGGAGATCCCCGCCCCGACCACCACGAGCTTCATGCCGCCTCCGCGCGGTGGACCAGATCGGCCAGCATCGCGATGAAGTCGGGATGGTCGTTGACCGCGAGGGCGCGGTGGAAGCCGACGCCGGCCGCGTCCGCGACGGCGCGGGCCTCGACGTCGAGGTCGTACAGGACCTCCACGTGGTCGCAGACGAAGCCCACCGGCACCACCACCAGGTCGCGCACCCCGGTCGCGGCCGCGGCACGCACGACGTCGGCCACGTCGGGCTCGAGCCAGGGCTCGCGCGGGGAGCCGCTGCGGCTCTGATACGCGAGGGCCCACTCCGCGCGGCCGAGCCGGCCCGCGATCGCGCGCGCCGCGGCCTCCAGCTGCGCCGCGTACGGTGAGCCGGCGGCCATCGCCACCGGCACGCTGTGGGCGGTGAACACCAGGCGCGCCGCTCCCCGGCGCGCCGGGTCGATCGCCTCCAGCGCGGCGCGCGCGCGGGCCGCCATCGCCGCCACGAAGCGCGGGTGGTCGCTCCACGGCGGCGCGACCACGACCTCCGGCGCGTCCGGGCCCACCTTCTCGCGGGCCGCGGCCACGTCGGCCACGTAGCGGGACCACGAGGCCTCGGTCTGCAGCGAGGAGAGGATGATGCCGAGCGCGCGCCGGCGGCCCCGGTCCGCCATCTCCGCGAGCGTCTCGTGGAGGTACGGATGCCAGTTCCGCATGCCGACCCAGACCGACGGGGCCCCGGGGCGGGCGGCGAGCGCGGCGGCGAGGGCCTCGCCCTGTCGGCGCGTCAGCGCGTTGAGCGGGGAGCGGCCCCCGATGCGCTCGTAGTGGTGGGCGACCTCCTCCAGCCGCTCGGGCGGGATCGGCCGGCCCGCGGCGACGTTTCTGAGAAACGGGCGGATGTCGTCCGGGCTCTCCGGCCCGCCGAAGGCGATGAGCAGCACCGAGTCGAGCGTGCTCATCGCGCGGACAGCTCGTGGACCGCATCCACCAGCGCGCGCGCGTGGTCGACCGGCGTCTCCTTGTGGATGCCGTGGCCCAGGTTGAACACGTGGCCCGGCCGCCCCGCGGCGCTCTCGAGGATCTCGCGCGCCGCCTGCCGGATCGCGGCCGGCTCCGCGAGCAGGACCGCGGGATCGAGATTGCCCTGCACCGCCACGTCGTGGCCGAGGCGCGCCCACGTGGAGCCGAGCTCCACCCGCCAGTCGAGACCCATGACGTCGCCCCCCGCCTCCTTCATGAGGGGCAGGAGCCCGCCGGTCCCGACGCCGAAGTGGATGACCGGCGTGCCCGGCCGCAGGGCGCGAATCACCCGCCGCGTGTGCGGCAGCACGAAAGCCCGATAGTCGGCGGGCGACAGCGCGCCCACCCACGAGTCGAAGAGCTGCACCGCCTGCGCCCCCGCCGCGATCTGCCCGCTCAGGTAGTCGGCGGTGATCTCGGCGAGCCGGCCCATCATCGCGGCCCACGCCTCGGGCTCCCGCCGCATGAAGGACTTGGTGAGCAGGAACTCGCGCGACGGCCCGCCCTCGACGAGATAGGACGCGAGGGTGAACGGCGCGCCCGCGAAGCCGATCAGGGGCACGCGGTCGGCGAGCGCCTTCCGCACGCGGGCCACCGTCTCGTACACGAAGCCGAGCGCGTCGTCGACGTCGACGCGCGGCAGCCCGCGGGCCGCCGCCGCGGTGCGCACCGGGCGCTCGATGCGCGGGCCGTCGCCGCGCGTGAACTCGAGGCCGACCCCGAGCGGCTCCAGCACCAGCAGGATGTCCGCGAACAGGATCGCGGCGTCCACCCCGAGCCGCTCCACCGGCTGCAGCGTGACCTCCGCGGCGGCCTCCGGGCTCTTGCAGAGCTCGAGGAATCCCAGGCGGGCGCGCACCGCGCGGTACTCCGGCATGTAGCGGCCGGCCTGTCGCATCAGCCAGATCGGCGTGAACGGGACCGGCCGACGAAGACACGCGTCGAGGAAGGGAGAGGAGGAGGCGCCTGGCGCCATGCTGCCCGAGCCTACAGGCGCCCTCTGGCGCAGTCAAGGAAGCGGGGCTATCATCGCGCGCCAGGAGGCCTCCCCATGTCCTTTCTCTCCGGCAAGCAGGCGTTCCTCCAGATCCTGAAGCAGGAAGGCGTCGACACCATGTTCGGCAACCCCGGCACCACGGAGCTGCCGCTGATGGACGGGCTGGTCCGCGAGCCGGGCATCCGCTACGTCCTGGCCCTGCAGGAGGCGGTCGCCATAAGCATGGCCGACGGCTACGCGCAGGCAAGCGGCAAGCTCGGGGTGGTGAACGTCCACACCTCGCCCGGGCTCGGCAACGCGATGGGGATGCTCTACGACGCCTACGAGGCGGGAACGCCGCTGCTCATCACCGCGGGTCAGCACGACCAGGCGATGAACCTCACCGAGCCGATCCTCTGGTCCGATCTGCCCCCGGTGGCGCGGCCGTACGTGAAGTGGTCGCACGAGATCACCCGCATCGAGGACCTGCCCCGCGCGGTGCGGCGCGCGGCCAAGACCGCGCTGGCCCACCCCACCGGCCCGGTGTTCATCTCGCTGCCGGTCGACGTGCTGAACGCGGAGCGCGAGCTCGACCTCCTGCAGCCCACCCGGGTGGCCCCGCGCATCCGCGGCGATCGCGCCGCGATCGAGGCCGCGGCGGATCTGCTCGTGAAGGCGGAGCGCCCGGTGCTCGTCTCGGGCGACGCGGTGGCACACGGCGACGCGCTCGCGGAGATGGTCGCGCTCGCCGAGGCGCTGGGGGCGCCGGTCTACACCGAGTGCGTGCCCTCGACGTGCTCGTTCCCGTTCACGCATCCGCTCTACCACGGTCCGTTCCCGCGCCTGGGCCAGCCGATCCGTCAGCTCCTGATGCAGCACGACCTGCTGTTCTCGGTGGGCGGCGATCTGTTCACGCTGTCGCTGCCCTCCGACGTGGAGCCGATGCCCGAGGGCCTGCCCCTGATCCATCTCGACCTCGACCCATGGGAGATCGGCAAGAACTATCCCGCCCAGGTCGCGATCCAGGGCGACCCGAAGGCCACCCTGCCCGAGCTGGTCGAGGCCCTCCGCCGGCGGCTCTCTCCCGCCCAGGCCAGGGAGGTGGCCGCGCGGGCGGAGCGTCTGCGCGTGGCGCAGGAGAAGCGGCGCGAGGCCCTGCGGAAGGAGGCGGCCGCGCAGGCGAGCCGCTCGCCCATCAGCCCGCTCGCCCTCGTGGGCGCGGTGGCGGGCGCGCTGCCCGACGAGGCGATCATCGTCGACGAGTCGATCTCGTCCGGCCACGGAGTCCGCGAGCTGCTGCGGGCCCGCGATCACCGCGGCTTCTACGGCCTGCGGGGCGGCGGTATCGGCTGGGGCCTGCCCGCCTCGCTCGGGGTGAAGCTGGCCCAGCCCGACCGGCCGGTGGTGGCCCTGGTGGGGGACGGCAGCGCGATGTACACGATCCAGTCGCTCTGGTCGGCCGCGCACGACTCGATCGCGGTCGTGTTCGTGATCTTCAACAACCAGTCCTACCGGATCCTGAAGCAGCGCACGCAGGCCCTCAAGGGCTTCTCGGCGGAGGACAACACCTTCGTGGCGATGGACCTGGTGAAGCCCGGCCTCGACTACGTGGGTCTCGCCCACGCCCAGGGCGTTCCCGGCGAGCTGGTGGAGAAGACCGCCGACGTGGCCTCCGCGCTCAAGCGCGGTCTCGCCTCCGGTGGCCCCTATCTCCTGGACGTAAGAATCGACGGCAACCTCAGGGGCTAGGCCGGGCGGCGATAAGGGGCCGGCGGCCCCTTCTCGTCACCCGGCAGCGCTAGGTTGCTTCGGCGTCGGCGGTGGCTAGGAGCTCACGCACCCGGTCGGTCAGCAGCTCGGGCGAGAACGGCTTGGCCACGAAGGCCGAGCGCTCGCTCGCGAGGGCCGCGCGGGCCGAGGCGTCCTGGACGTAGCCCGAGATGTAGAGCACGCGGAGCGACGGGCGCAGCGCGCGGAGCCGCTCCGAGAGGTCGCGGCCCGAGAGGCCCGGCATCACCATGTCGGTGACCAGCAGGTGGATCTCGCCCTCGTGGCGGCGGGCCACGTCGAGGGCGGTGGCCCCGTCGGCGGCTTCCAGCACCACGTAGCCCACCCGGCGGAGGATCTCGGAGGCCAGGCCCAGCACCTCCGGCTCGTCGTCGACCACCAGCACCGTCCGCGAGGTCGTCCGCAGCCGGCGGCCGGGATCGGCGGGCGCCTCGGCGAGCGGCTCCTCCACGCGCGGCAGGTGGATGGTGAACGTGGTGCCCGCTCCGAGCGCGCTGTCGACCTGGATGTGGCCATGGCTCTGCTCCACGATGCCGTACACGGTGGAGAGCCCGAGCCCGGTGCCCTTGCCGTGCTCCTTGGTCGTGAAGAACGGCTCGAAGACGTGGGCCGCGATCTCCTCGCTCATGCCGCTGCCGGTGTCGCGCACCGCGAGCGTGACGTAGGGGCCGGGCGTCAGGTTGGCCCGGCTCACCGCGGTGGCCTCGCTCACCTCCACGTCGCGGATCGTCACCGTGATGCGCCCACCGCCGGTCATGGCGTCGCGCGCGTTCACGGCCAGGTTCATGAGCACCTGCTGCATCTGGCTCGGGTCGACCTTCACCCGGCCCGAGCCCTCCACCGGCTCGACCGCGAGCTCCACGTCCTCGCCGATCATGCGCTGGAGCATCGGGGCCAGCTCCGCCACCAGCGGCCCCAGCTCGAGCACCCGCGGCTGGACCACCTGCTTGCGGCTGAAGGCCAGGAGCTGGCTCGTCAGGGCCACCGCGCGCTGCGAGGTCTTGAGGATCAGCTCCACGTCGCGGTGCATCGGCTCGCCCGGCTTGAGACGCCCCATCAGCATGTGGGCCCGCCCGGTGATCACGGTCAGCATGTTGTTGAAGTCGTGCGCGACCCCACCCGCGAGCCGGCCCACCGCCTCCATCTTCTGCGACTGCTGCAGCTGCGCCTCGAGGCTGGTCCGGGCCGCCGCGGCGCGCTGCGGCTCGGTCAGGTCGCGGATGTAGGCGCCGAACGCGGGGGGACCGCTCACCTGCAGCCCGGTGACGGTCAGCTCCACCGGGAACTCGCTGCCGTCGGCGCGCAGCGCGGTCACCTCGATCCGCCCGCCCAGGATGGTGCTCTCGCCGGTGGCCAGGTAGCGGGCGAGACCGCGCCGATGGGCCTCCCGGTAGGCCGCCGGCACGACCACCTCGGCCAGCTCCCGGCCCAGGACGGCGGCCCGGGCGTGCCCGAACATCCGCTCCGCGGCGGGGTTGAACTCGGTCACGCGCCCCTCGTGGTCCATGCCCACGAAGGCGTCCATCGCCGACTCCAGCACCGCGCGCTGGCGGGTCTCGCTCTCGCGCAGGACCGCCTCCCCGCGCTTGCGCGCCGAGACGTCCACCATCGCCCCCACCATGCGCACCGCCCGCCCCGTCGCGTCGCGCAGGAACCGTCCGCGGTCGTGGACGTCGAGGTACACCCCGTCGCGGGCGCGGAACCGGTATTCGGTCTGGAAGTCGCGCCCCTCTTCCGCGTCGGCCTCGACCTGCGGGCGGACGCGCGCCCGATCGTCCGGATGGATCTGGTCCACCCACCACTCGCGGGTGGAGACCACCTCGTCGAGCGGGTAGCCGCACATCTCGGTGAGGCCCTGGGTCCACACCACCGTCCCGTGCCGGAGGCTCCAGTCGTAGATCGCGGAGCCCACCGCGGAGGCGGCCAGCTCGAACCGCTCGTTGGCCTGGCGCAGGCGGCGATCCGCCATCTGGATCTCGCTCCCGAGCCGGCGAGCGCGCACGAGAGCGCGCGTCTGCAGGCACGTGATCGAGAAGGCGAGCACGCTGACCAGGAGGCCCGCACCGAGGACCGAGCGGGGGATCACCCGGTCGGTCGCGGAGTGGAAGGCGGGCAGCGTGGAGAAGAAGAGGGTCCAGGTGTGGCCGCCGAACACCAGCGTGATCGAGCGGCTCAGCTCCCGCGGCACCACCCCCGGCCCCGCGGCGCGATCCCGGTCGTAGAGCAGCCGCTCCGGGACCGCCTCCCGACCCTCGTAGATCTCGAGGTCCACCGGCTCCGCGAGGGGGCCGAGGACGCCCATCATCAGATCGGGTCGGAACGAGGCGGACACGAAGCCCTCGAGATCCCGGCGCCGCTCCTCCACCGTGCTCGGCACGCGACCGCGGTGGTAGACCGGCACGAAGATCACGAAGCCGCGCTGACCTTCGGTGCGCAGCAGGATCAGGCGCTCGCTCATCGCGGCCTGCCCGGAGTCGCGCGCCCGCTCGAGGGCGGGGCGATTCTCGGCCCGGCTCGCCACGTCGAGGCCGAAGGCGCGGGCGTCGAAGCCCTCGGCGGGCTCCACGAACACGATGGGGAAGGCGTCGGCCCCCCGGTCCGCGGGGTGGATCTCGTAGCCGGGCAGCCCGCGGCGCAGCGCGGCCTCGTGCGCGGCGCGCCGCGCGGCGGGCACGCGAGGGGCCCACCCGATGCCTCGGATGCCCTCGTAGCGTCCCTCGAGGCTCAGGGCCGCGACGAACGACCGGAACTCGCCACGCTCCACTTCGTCGCTGCCCGCGAACAGCGCCCGCACCCCGAGGAGGATCTGCACGTAGGAGTCGAGCCGCCGGTCGATGGCCTCGTGGGTCACCGCCACCACCCGATCGAAGCGCTCCTGCTCGCCCGCGCGGACCGTGCGCAGCGCGTAGCGCCAGGCCCCGACGGTGAGCAGCAGCGTGCAGGCCAGGACCACGTAGGCGGGCCACGCGCGACGGAGGGACTCCAGGAACGGCGGCGGCGACGGGACCGCGCGAGTGGTCCCTGCGGCCCGGCCCGGTGCCTGCTGAAGCGCCATGTCTTCGCCGATCCTCTTCGATTCTACTCGGTCGCGCGCCGGTCTCCAACGCCCTTGCACACTCGGAACCCGCGGTATACCGTCGACTCCGTCAGGTCCGCCCGCGTCTGCCGTCCGCGGAGCACTCGGGGTGCCGGGAGGAGTCCCAGAGGAGCCTATGATGACCGAGAGCAGCCAGCTCATCCGGGGGCTCGAGGGCGTGGTGGCCGCCGAGACCCGGCTCTGCGACCTGGACGGCAAGAACGGCCGCCTCGCCTACGGCGGCTACGACATCGACGAGCTGGCGCGCCAGGCCACCTTCGAGGAGGTGTGCTACCTCCTGTGGCAGGGCGAGCTGCCCACCCGGGTGCAGCTGGATCGGTTCCAGGTGGAGCTGGCGGCGGTGCGCGGCATCCCGGAGGCGCTGGTGCGGGCCTACGCGCTGATGCCACGCGAGACCGATCCCATGCGCGTGCTCCAGGCGTCCGTGGCGGTGCTCGGCATGCACGATCCCGACGCCACCGACAACTCCCGGGAGGCGAATCTCCGGAAGGCGGTGCGGCTCACCAGCCAGTTCGCCACCGCGATCTGCGCCCATCACCGCGTGCGCGGCGGCCAGGCCCCGGTGCCTCCCGATCCCGGCCTCTCGCTCGCGGCCAACTTCCTCTACATGCTGACCGGCACCCGGCCCACCGCGGTCACCACCCGCGCCTTCGACGCCTGCCTCACCCTGTACGCGGAGCACGAGCTGAACGCCTCCACCTTCACCACCCGCGTGATCGCGGCCACCCTCTCGGACATGCACTCCGCGGTGGCGGGCGGCGTCGGCGCGCTCAAGGGCACGCTCCACGGCGGGGCGGGCGAGGCGGTGATGCGCACGCTGCTGGAGGTCGGCCGGCTCGACAACGTCGACGCGTTCGTGGACCGCGCGTTCGCGGAGAAGCGGCGGCTGATGGGCTTCGGCCACCGGGTCTACACCGCGGGCGATCCCCGCGCCGCGATCCTGAAGGGCATGGCCGAGGCGGCGTGCCGCCAGTCGGGCCAGGCGCTCTGGTACGACCTGGCCGTCGCGCTGCACGCCCGGGTGCAGGCCACCAAGCGCCTCATCCCGAACGTGGACTTCTACTCCGCGCCGCTCTTCTACTCGATCGGCATCCCGGTGGACCTGTTCACGCCGGTCATCGCCACGTCGCGCATCGCGGGCTGGACCGCCAACCTGCTCGAGCAGTACGAGGACAACCGTCTGATCCGTCCCCGCGCCGACTACAAGGGCTACGCCCGTCGCCCCTTCGTGCCGGCCGACAAGCGGTAGGCCACATGGGCCGGAGCCTCACCCGCAAGCTCATCGACGCGCACCTGGTCGCCGGCAAGGCGGTGGCCGGGGACGAGATCGGCCTGCGGGTGGACCAGGCTCTGCTCACCGACACCAACGGGACCATGGCCTTCCTCCAGTTCGAGGCCATGGGGTGCCCGCGGGTGCGCCCGGGCCGCGTGGTGGCCTACATCGACCACAACGTCTACCAGGTGGACTCGCGCAATTCCGACGACCACCGGTACCTCCAGACCGCCGCGCGCCGCTACGGGGCCTGGTTCTCCAAGCCCGGCAACGGCATCTGCCACCAGGTGCACTTCGAGTCCTTCAGCGTGCCCGGCGAGATGGTGCTGGGCACCGACAGCCACACCCCGCTCTGCGGGTCCACCGGCATGCTCGCGATCGGCGCCGGCGGCCTCGACGTGGCGGTGGCCATGGGCGGGGGGCCGTACTACCTCACGATGCCCCGCATCACCTCGGTGTGGCTGACCGGCCGGCTGCGGCCGTGGGTCACCGCCAAGGACGTGATCATGGAGCTGCTGCGCCGGCTGACGGTGCGCGGCGGCAGCGGGCGCATCTTCGAATACGGTGGGCCCGGCGCGGAGAGTCTGTCGCTGCCCCAGCGGGCCACCATCTGCAACATGGGCGCCGAGCTGACGCTCACCACCAGCGTGTTTCCCTCCGACGAGGCCACCCGCGAGTACTTCAGGCTCCTCGGCCGCGAGGCGGAGTGGCGCCCGCTCGGCCCGGATCCGGACGCCGAGTACGACGACCGCATCGAGCTCGATCTGGACGCGATCGAGCCGCTGGTGGCGCTGCCCGGCTCGCCCGACCGCGTGGTGCCGGTGGGGGAGGTCGCGGGCGAGCCGGTCGAGCAGGTCATGGTGGGCTCCTGCACCAACTCTTCCTGGGAAGACATGCAGGCGGTGACCCGCGTGCTGGAGGGCAAACACGTGGCGCCCGACTGCACCTTCGTGGTCTTCCCGGGCAGCCAGCGCATCCTGGAGGTGATGGCGCGCGAGGGGCTGCTCACGCCGCTGCTCGCCGCCGGGGCCAGCATCTCCGAGCCTACCTGTGGGGCGTGCGCAGGCATCGGGCACGTGCCGGCCTCGGGCGGCAAGAGCCTGCGCGCCTTCAATCGCAACTTCCCCGGCCGCAGCGGCACCAAGGACGACAACGTCTACCTCTGCTCGCCGCTGACCGCGGCCGCCTCCGCCCTGACCGGTCGCATCACCGACCCGCGCACGATCGGGGCGGCGCCGGAGCGGAAGTGGCCGGCCTCGCTGCTGGCCTCGGTGGCGGGGCTGATCCCGCCCGTCTCCGAGGGCGAGGCCGCCTCCGCCGCGGTGCTGAAGGGCCCGAACATCAAGCCGGTGCCCCGCGGCGTGCCGGTGGAGGAGCGCCTCACCGCTCCGGTGCTGATCAAGCTCGGCGACAAGGTCTCGACCGACGCCATCTCGCCCTCCGGGACCGCGGTGCTCATGTTCCGCTCCAACGTGCCGGCCATCGCCGAGTTCTGCTTCCGCAACGTGGACGCCGACTTCGTGGGCCGGGCTCGCACGGCCGGCCGCGGCGTCATCGTGGGCGGCGAGATCTACGGTCAGGGCTCCTCGCGCGAGGCCGCGGTGCTGTCGCCGCTTCACCTCGGGGTGCGCGCGGTGCTGGCCAAGAGCTTCGCCCGCATCCACCGCGCCAACCTGATCAACTGGGGCATCGTGCCGCTCGAGTTCGAGAATGCCGCCGACTACGACGGCATCGAGCGGGACGACGTGCTCGACTTCGAGGACCTGCGCGGCAGCCTCGCCGCGGGCGGTCCGGTGTGGGTCACCGATCGGCGGACCGGCGCGCGCTTCCGCCTCCGCTGCATCCTGAGCCCGCGCGAGCGCGACATGCTGCTGGCCGGCGGCCTGCTCACCCAGACCGCCGCCAAGGGATAAGACCATGGCCCAGTCCCGAGTCCGAGCGGTCTACATGCGCGGCGGCACCAGCCGCTGTCTCGCCTTCCACGACCGCGACCTGCCGCCGGCCGGTCCGGAGCGCGACCGCGTCCTGCTGGCCGCGCTCGGCAGCCCCGATCCCTACGGGCGGCAGCTCGACGGCCTCGGCGGCGGCATCTCGTCGCTCTCGAAGGCGTTCGTGATCGGCTCGCCGACCCATCCCGACGCGCAGGTCGACTACACCTTCGCGCAGGTCGAGGTCGGCCGCCCGGTCGTCGACTACACCGGCAACTGCGGCAACTGCTCCTCCGCGGTGGGGCCCTTCGCGATCGACGAGCGGCTCGTCCCCTCCGCCAGCGGGGAGACCGCGGTCCGCATCCACAACACCAACACCCGGAAGATCATCGTGGCGCGAGTGCCGGTGGTGGACGGCGAGGCCGCGGTGGTGGGTGACTTCGAGCTGCCCGGCGTGGCCGGGCTCGGCGCCCGCATCGCGCTCGATTTTCTCGAGCCGGGTGGCGCGCGCACCGGCCGCCTCCTTCCGACCGGGCGCGCGCGCGAGACCCTCGCCGGCGTCGAGGCCTCGATGGTCGACGCCACGAATCCGATGGTCTTCGTGCGGGCCAAGGACCTCGGGATCACCGGCACCGAGACGCCGGCCGCGATGGACGGGGACGAGGCGCTGGTGGCCCGGCTCGAGGCCCTCCGCGTCGCGGCGGCGGAGGCGATGGGCATTCCGGGCAGCGCGGCGACCCCGAAGATCGCGGTGGTGGCGCCGCCGAGCCGCTTCACCGCGCTCGACGGCGTGGCCTACGACGCGGAGCAGGCCGACGTGGTGGCCCGCTGCATCTCGATGGGCAACGCCCACCGCGCCTTCGCGCTGACCGCCGCCATGTGCCTCGCGGTCGCGGCCCAGATCGACGGCACGGTGGTGAGCGAGTGCGCGGGCGGCCGCGTGGGCGACCTGCGCCTGGGCCATCCCTCCGGGGTGCTGCCGATCGCGGCCACGGTGGGCCGGCGGGACGGCGCGCCGTGGGCCGAGAAGGTCACGGTCTACCGCACCGCGCGGCGGCTCATGGAAGGCTACGTGCGGGTGCCCTGACCCGCCCGACTCATTCGAGCCCACTCGCCAGAGGATGTCGCCCCCGCCGATCTTCACCGACGACCACGAGCTGCTGCGGCGCACCATCCGCGCCTTCGTCGAGAAGGAGGTCGCGCCCCACGTGGACGCGTGGGAGGAGGCCGGGCGCATTCCCCGCGAGCTGTGGCGACGGCTCGGCGAGCTGGGCCTCCTCGGCCTCGAGTTCTCCCCCGAGTACGGCGGGGCGGGCGGTGACTTCCTCTCCAGCGTCGTGCTCGGCGAGGAGATGGCCCGCTGCCGCTCCGGCGGGGTGGCCTTCAGCGTGCTGGTCCACACCGACATGTCCTCGCCGTGGCTCACCCGCTACGGCACCCCCGCCCAGAAGGGCGCCTACCTGCCCGGCATCATCCGCGGCGAGACGGTGTGCGCCCTCGGCATCACCGAGCCCGGCGTGGGCTCGGACATGGCCGGGATCCGGACCCGCGCGGTGCGGGACGGCGATCGCTGGCTGCTGACCGGCAGCAAGATCTTCATCACCAACGGCGTGCACGGCGATCTCTACTTCGTGGCCGCGCGCACCGGCCCCGGCACCGCGGAGCGCCGCCACGCCGGCATCTCGATGTTCCTGGTCGAGCGCGGCACGCCCGGGTTCACGGTGAGCCGGCGTCTGGACAAGATGGGGATGCGTGCTTCCGACACCGCGGAGCTCGCCTTCCAGGAGTGCCCGGTGCCGGCGGCCAATCTCCTCGGCGAGGAGGGTCGCGGCTTCCAGCAGCTGGCCGCGGGCCTGCAGCGCGAGCGGATCATGGCCGCGGTGCTCGCGCTCTCCGGCGCGGGCCAGGCGCTCGAGGACACCCTCGGCTACCTGCGCGAGCGCCGGGCCTTCGACGGGCCGCTGGCGGCCAAGCAGGCGCTCCGTCACCGCGTGGCGGACATGGCCACCGAGATCGAGGCCGCGCGCCACCTCGTCTACCACGCGGCCGCGCGCTACGCCGCGGGCGAGGAGTGCGTGACGGAGGTGTCGATGGCCAAGCTCTTCGCCACCGAGGTCGCCAACCGGGTGGCCTACCAGGCGGTGCAGCTGCACGGCGGCTACGGCTACATGCGCGAGTTCCATGTCGAGCGCTTCTTCCGGGACGTGCGGCTCTGGACGATCGCCTCCGGCACCTCCGAGATCATGCGCGAGATCGTCGCCAAGCGGCTCCTGCCGTGACCGCAGCGGCCGCCGCGACGCTCGCCGACGACGGCCCGCTGGCCCGCCTCACCCTCGAGCGGCCGGAAGCGCGCAACGCCCTCAACCGGGCGATGGCCGACGCGCTCGAGGACGCCCTCGCGCGCCTGGCCGCCGCGGACGAGGTGCGCGTGGTGGTGGTGGCCGGGCGCGGGCGGTCGTTCTGCGCGGGGGCCGACATCGCGGAGATGCCCACGCTCGCTCCCGCCGAGGCCGAGACCCTGGCCGGGCGCTGGCAGCGCATCATGGACGGCTTCGCGGCCCTGCCCCAGGTCACGATCGCGGCGGTGCAGGGCCACGCCCTGGGCGGCGGGCTCATGCTGGCCATCGCCCAGGATCTGCGGGTGGCGGAAGCCTCGGCCCGGTTCGGCCTGCCCGAGGTGACGCTCGGCTTCAATCCCGGCTACGGCATCGCGCGACTGCTGGACGTGGCGGGCGGCGCGCACGCGCGCGACCTGATGCTCACCGCGCGGACCATCGACGCGGGCGAGGCCCACCGCATGGGCCTGGTCACCCGCGTGGTGCCCGACGGCGCCCTGGAGGAGGCCGCGCTCGCGCTCGCCCGCGAGGTGGCGCGCTCGCCGCGCGGCGGCCTCGCCGCCACCAAGGCCATCACCGGCGCCCTCCGTGCCGGGCGGCCCGGCACCGAGCCCCACGCCTACGGCGCCCTGCGCGCGGCGCCCGAGGTGCAGGCGCGCATCGCCGCGTTCCTGGCGCGCCGCTCGAGGCGCTAGAGAAGAAAGGATCCCCATGGCCTCCACCCTGCCGCTCCTCTACACCCACGTCATGGGCAGCCACGGCTTTCCCTCCTGGTTCTGGACCGCGCTCGACAAGATCAAGACCGGCGAGTACGGCCAGACCGACGTGCGCGAGACGTTCGACGACGCCACCCAGCTCGCCATCCGCGATCAGGAGCGGGCCGGCATCGACGTGGTCTGCGACGGCGAGATGCGCCGTTACTTCTTCGTGCAGACCTTCTACGGTCACATGGAGGGGCTGGAGCCGCTCGAGCCGCTCCGCAAGACCGGCCTCTACGCCTACGACAGCGTGCCGCGCTACCGCGCGACCCGGAAGGTCACGGTGCCGAAGGGCCTGGGCACGGTGGACGAGTTCAAGTACCTGGTGACCCAGACCGACCGGCCGGTGAAGGCCACCTGCCCCGGGCCGGTCACCCTCTCCATCCACATCCAGACCCGTCCCGGTGACGCCTACGACGGCGACCGCCTCGCCCTCTGCTGGGATCTGGTCCCGGCGGTGAACGCGGAGCTGAAGGCGCTCGCCGCGGCGGGCGCCACCTGGATCCAGGTCGACGAGCCGTCCGCCGCCATCGTGCCCGGCCAGGCCGCCGAGTACGTGAAGATGTTCAACGCCTGCGTCGAGGGCGTGAAGGCCAGGATCGGCTACCACGTCTGCTTCGGCAACCTGCTCTCGCGCCCCCGGGGCAAGCGGTCGTATCGCTGGATGTTCCCGATGCTGCTGGAGACGCGCTGCGACCAGTTCGTCTTCGAGTACGCCAACCGGGAGATGGCCGAGATCGAGATGTGGCGGGAGGTCGGGGTGGACCGCGACGTCGCGTGCGGGGTGGTTGACGTGAAGAGCTTCTACATGGAGACTCCCGAGGACGTCGCGGAGCGGGTGGCCCTCTGCCTGCAGCACATCCCGGCCGAGCGGCTCTCCCTGCTCCCGGACTGCGGCTTCTTCCCGGTACCGCGCTGGGTCGCCTTCGAGAAGCTCCGGCGCCTCACCGCGGGCGTCGCGCTCGCGCGCAAGCGGCTGGCCGGCTGACGGATCCACCACTCTCAACGACGAGGGAGAACGAGATGGCCACGACGAGACGGCAATTCCTGAAGGTGGCGGGCGGCGCGGCCGCCGCGGGCGCGATCGGCTTCCCGGCGGTGGTGCGGGCCCAGGCGAAATCGGGAGTCCCGTCGGACCCCCTCAAGATCGGCATCCTCGCCATCCGGGCCGGCATCGCGGCGCCGGTCGGGCAGGCCGGCCTCCGCGGCACCGAGTGGTGGGTGGAGCGGACGAACAAGGCGGGCGGCATCCTCGGCCGGCCGATCCAGCTGGTGGTCGAGGAGGAGTCGACCCCGAAGGACAGCGTGGAGCGGTACCGCAAGATGATCCTCCAGGACAAGGTCGAGGTCGTCATCGGCGGCATCTCCACCGGGGTGACCCTGGCGCTGGGCCCGGTGGCGGAGGAGATGGAGACCCCGTGGCTCTCCTGGGACGGCACCACGCAGAAGGGCGTGGAGGAGACCATGCCCAATCCCAAGTGGGCCTTCCGCAGCGTGGACAACGAGGTGGAGGCCATCGTGGCCGGCCAGCTCACCCCCAAGTACTTCAAGGGCATCAAGACGGTGGCCGGCATCGGCAACGACTACTCCTACGGGCACGACTGCTGGCAGACCTACCAGGCGGTCCTGAAGCGCTACATCCCGGACGTGAAGTTCGTGCTCGAGCTGTTCCCCAAGCTGGGCGTCACCGACTTCACCTCCCACATCGCGGCCATCCAGCAGGCCAAGCCCGATCTGCTGATGTGCTCGTTCTGGTCGGGCGACGCCACCATCATCATGAAGCAGGCCGCCGCGGTCGGGCTGTTCAAGAGCATGAAGGGCGTCTTCACCACCGCGGGCGGGGTGCACGACTCGCTCAAGAAGGAGTTCACCCCCGAGGGGCTCCTGCTCGGCTACAACACCATGTACTTCGACGACCCCAAGGGCAGCCCGCTGCTCAAGCAATTCGTGCGCGAGTACCGGGCCAAGTACAACGAGTACCCCGCCTACGAGTGCGACCACGCCTACTTCAACATCGAGTCCTACAAGGCCGCGGTGGAGAAGGCCTACGCGACGACCAAGAAGTGGCCCACCAAGGCCGAGGTGGTGAAGGCCCTGGAAGGCATCGAGGTCGACTCGCTCTCCGGCAAGCGGAGCTGGCGCGAGGACCACGTCCAGATGTGCAACTTCTACCAGGGCATCACCACCCACAAGAACACCTACGACTTCGTGACGGTCAACCCGCTCGAGGTCGTCTCGACCAAGCAGGGCATGAAGCCCGCCGGCGCCAAGCTGATGGACTGGATCGCCGGCTGGAAGATCTGATCCGGTTGCACCGGCGCGCCTTCGTCGCGCTCCTCGTCGGCGGCGCCGCCCGGGCGGGCGGCGCCGCCGCGCAGCCCGCGACCGGCAGCCACCGGGTCGGGATCCTGGCGCCAACCGAGGCTCCGCGGGCCTCGGACCCTCACTCGGCGACCGGCTCGATCCCGACGTACCTGGAGGAGCTCGGCTACGTGGCCGGGCGCAACCTGGTCCTCGAGCCGCGCTACGCGGCGGGCCGGCTCTCGGAGCTCCCCGCGATGGCGCGGGAGCTGGTCCGGCTCCGGGTCGACGTCATCGTGTCGATCGGGTCCTCGGCCACGCGCGCGGCCAAGGCCGCGACCTCGGTGGTGCCGATCGTCATGCTCGGCAACTTCGACCCGATCGCCCTCGGGCTCGTGAAGAGCCTCGGGAAGCCCGAGGCCAACGTGACCGGAGTGCTGATCGCGCCCGCGGGCACCCTGGCCGGCAAGAAGCTCGAGCTGCTCAAGGAGGCGGTGCCGCACGCCACCCGCATCGCGTTCCTCACCCACGAGGACCCCGGGCTCCGGACCCAGGAGCGGGAGACCCAGGCCGCGGCGGACGCGCTGGGCGTCACCCTCGCGCTCACGCGCCTCCGGGGCGACGACTACGGGGGCGCGTTCGCCGGGATGATGGCGGGACGGCCCGACGCCCTCTTCGTGGCCGCGTCGACCTACTTCATGCGCGACCGGAAGCGGATCATCGAGCTCGCGGCCCGGCACCGCGTGCCCGCAATGTACGAGTGGCCCGAGCAGGTCGCGGAGGGCGGCCTCATGTCCTACGGGAGCGATCTCGGCCGGACGACCCGGCGGGTCGCCGAGTACGTGGACCGGATCCTCAAGGGGGCCCGGCCCGGGGACCTGCCGGTCGAGCAGCCCACCGAGCTCCAGCTCGTGATCAACCTCAAGACGGCCCGGGCCCTCGGCCTGAGCGTGCCCCGATCCCTGATCGCGCGGGCCGATCACGTCATTGAATAGTGGCCGGGCGTGACCGCGAATCTCGTCAACGTCATCATGGGCGGCGTGTTCCACGCCGCGATCCTGTTCCTGGTCGCCGCGGGACTGCAGCTCGTGTTCGGGGTGCAGAAGATCTTCAACCTCGCCTGCGGATCGTTCTACGCCCTCGGGGCCTACAGCGGCATCTCGGCGGTGTCGTACTTCACCGGGCACGGCGGCTCGCCCGCGCTGTTCATCGTACCGCTGGCGCTGGGCGGCCTGGCGGTGGGGCTGGTGGGCCTGGTGGTGGAGCGCGGGCTCCTGCGATTCGTCTACGACCGCGACGAGACCTTCCAGCTCCTGCTCACCTTCGCGCTGGTGCTGATGCTGGAGGACGTGATCCGCCTGACGTGGGGCACCGCACCGGCCTCGACCGGCGGGCTCTACCTCGCCTACGGCCAGGCGCGGATCCTGGGATCCACCGTGCCGGTCTACAACCTCATCGTGATCGCGGCGAGCGTCGCCATCGCCCTCGGCATGAGCTACCTGCTGGGCCGCACCGCGTTCGGGCGCATCATCCGGGCCGCGGCCGACAACCGGGAGATGGCGGAGGCCCTGGGCGTCGACATGCGGAGCGTGTACGCGCGCGTCTTCACCCTCGGCACCATGCTCGGCACGCTCGGGGGCGCCCTGGTGATCCCGGCCACCGCGGCCATGAGCGAGATGGGCGTGGAGCTGATCGTGGAGGCCTTCGCGGTGGTGGTGATCGGCGGCCTCGGCAGCATGCGCGGGGCCTTCGTGGGGGCACTCGTGGTCGGGGTGCTGCGCTCGATCGCGATCTCGGTCTACCCCGAGCTCGAGATGCTGCTCATCTACCTGATCGTGATCGCGGTGCTCCTCTGGCGCCCTCGCGGCCTCTTCGGGGCCGCGGCGGCATGAACTCGCCCGTGAAGCCGGCGCTGATCCTCGCCGCGGTCGGCGCCGCGGTGATCCTGGTGCCGCTGGCCGCGCCCCCCTACTACGTCACGCTCATGCTGCCGTTCATGGCCTACGGGGTGGTCCTGCTCGGGTTCAACCTGCTGTTCGGCTACACCGGCCTCGTCTCGTTCGGGCACGCGCTCTTCATCGGCATCGGAGCCTATACCGGGGCGGTCCTCACCACTCGCTTCGGGATCCGCCACATGGAGGTGATCCTGCTCGCCGCCGCCGTCGCCGCCGCCGTCGCGGCGGCCCCGGTGGGCGCGCTGTGCGTGCGCTACGTGAAGATCTACTTCGGCATGCTGACCCTCGCCTTCGGAATGGTGTTCTACACCTTCCTGCTCAAGTTCTACCGGCTGACCGGCGGCGACGAGGGCATGCGGATGCTGCGCCCGTACCTGCTCGGGAGCGAGTGGGCCGGCTTCAACAAGACCGCGTACCTGGTGGGGCCCTACTACTACTTCTCGCTGGCGGTGCTGGTGGTGGCCACGCTGCTGATGTGGCGCATCGTGTCCTCGCCCTTCGGCCTCTGCCTGCGCACCATCCGCGACAATCCCCTCAAGGCGGAAAGCCTCGGGATCGGGGTGTCACGCTACCGCTGGCACGCGTTCATGATCTCCGCGGTCTACGCCGCGGTGGGCGGGGCCCTGCTCGCGCCGCCCATCGGCAACGTGGATCCCACACTGGTCTACTGGACCCACTCCGGCAACGTGGTGTTCATGGTGCTGCTGGGAGGCTTCGCCTCGTTCTTCGGGCCACTGCTGGGCGCCTTCGTGTTCATCTTCCTGCAGGACACCGTGATGTCGGTGTTCCCCTACTGGCGGCTCGTCTTCGGCGCGGTGCTGGCGTTCCTGGTGATCTGCGCGCCCGGAGGGCTCATGGGCCTCTTCGCCCGCCGGCCGGTGCCGCTCGAGCCCGAGCGCGGATGATCCTCGAGGCGCAGGACCTCCGCCAGCGCTACGGGGCCTACGTGGCCCTCGACGGGATCAGCCTCACCATCCGGGAGAACGAGTTCGTCTCGATCATCGGCCCCAACGGGGCGGGAAAGTCGACCCTCATCAACGTGCTCACCGGGGCGCTGCCGCCCACCGAGGGCCGCGTGCGGTTCAAGGGGCGCGACATCGGCGGGATCGGCCCCGTCGCCCTCACGCGCCTCGGCATGGCCCGGAGCTTCCAGCTCGTGCAGATCTTCCCCGACCTGACGGTGCTGGAGACGCTCGAGGCCGCGGTGGTGTCGCGGCTCGGGCGCGGCCTGCGGCTCTTCGCGTCCCTCCGCGGGGACCGGGCGATGCGGGCCGAGGCCCTGGAGGTCGCCGAGCTCTTCGGTCTCGCAACCCGCGCCCACGTACCCGCCCGGGTGCTCCCGCAGGGAGACAAGAAGCTGCTGGACGTGGCCTCCGCGTTCACGCTGCGGCCGGAGATCATCCTGCTCGACGAGCCGACCAGCGGGGTGAGCACCGCCGACAAGCACGCGGTGATGGAGATCCTGGTGGCGGCGGCGCGGCGCATCGGCCTGCGCTCGATCATCCAGGTCGAGCACGACATGGACATCGTGTTCGGCTACTCGGACCGGATCATCGCGCTGCACCAGGGCCGGGTGCTCGCCGACGCGACCCCCGACGCCATCCGGGCCGACGCGCGGGTGGTGGACACGGTGATCGGGCGGGGCGCGCGGTGAGCGGGGGACCGCGGTGCTGAGCGTCGAGGCCATCGACGTCTTCATCCAGTCGAGCCACATCCTCCGCCGCGTCTCGCTCGAGGTGCGGGAGGGCGAGGTGGTCTGCCTGGTCGGCCGCAACGGGGCCGGCAAGTCCACCACCCTCCGGACCATCATGGGCTTCCTGCGCCCGCGCGCCGGCCGGATCCGGCTGCGCGACGAGGACATCCACGGGCGGCGCACCCACGAGATCGCCCGGCGCGGGCTCGCCTTCTCGCCGGAGGACAGCGGGATCTTCCCGGACCTCACGGTGGCCGAGAACATCGAGATCTCCACCTGGACGCGCCCGGGCGGCCGCCCCACCGCGGAGCGGATCGAGCGCGCCTACGAGGTGTTCCCGGTCCTCCGGAAGTACCGCGCGCGCAAGGGCCCCGAGATGAGCGGCGGCGAGCGCAAGATGCTCTCGGTGGCCCGTGCGCTCGCCCTCGACCCGGCCATGCTGCTCCTGGACGAGCCCTTCGAGGGGCTCTCCCCCGCCATCGTCCCCAGCGTGAGCCGCGGCCTCGCCGAGATCACCCAGCGCGGCCACGCCATCCTCCTCGCGGAGTCGAACATCTACCACGTGCCCGACTTTGCCACGCGCCTCTACGTGATCGAGCGGGGCGAGATCATCTTCGCGGGCCCGCCCGCGGCGGTGCGGGCCGACGCGGCGACCATGCGCGTGATCGGCGGCACCGCGTGATGGCCGACCGCGGGGAGCGGCGCATCGCCATTGACCAGATCGGCCGGAGATAGCATGCTCGCAAGGGTCCGGGCCCGCCGCGGGACCGACACTACCCACAGGAGGACACGCAGATGGCCGCTCTTCCGTTGATCCCCTCCAGCGTCGTCGGCTCGCACGGCAAGGCCGGCTGGTGGTACGCCGCGGTCAAGGCCCACGAGGCGGGGGAGATGGGTCCCGGGGACATCGAGGAGATGTTCGACGACGCGGCCGACACCGCGATCCGCGACATGGAGCGGGCCGGTCTCGACATCATCACCGACGGCGAGGTGCGCCGGCTCGACGGCTACGTCGACTCCTACTACGCGATCATCAAGGGGATCGAGCCCCTGCCGGTCCGGCGCAAGGTGGGACCGTGGGGCTACGATCAGCAGACGCGCTACGAGGCCACCGGCCGCATCGAGACCCCGGAGGGCGGGCTCGGCATCGTCAAGGAGTTCCAGTACCTCAAGGCCCACACCACCCGCGCCACCAAGGCCACCTGCGCGGGCCCGCTGACCTTCGGCTCCCGCATCCATCCCGGCAAGATGTACAAGGGCGTGGTGGACGTGGCGGAGCGCTTCGCGGAGGTGATCAACGCGGAGCTCAAGGGGCTGGTGGCGGCGGGGGCGGACTTCATTCAGCTCGACGAGCCCGCGCGCGGGAACGTGAGCGGCGAGGAGATGGCGCGCCTCTTCAACCTCGCCACCGACGGCGTGAAGGCCAGGCTCGGCTTCCACATCTGCTTCGGGAATCGCTTCGGCCGCTCGCGCTTCGACCGCTCCTACCGCCCCTACTTCCCGGGCATCCTCAAGTGCCGCGCCGACCAGCTGGTGCTGGAGTTCGCGGGCCGGGAGCTCTCCGAGCTCGACCTCTGGAAGGAGTTCGGCCAGGACCGCGAGCTGGGGGCCGGCGTCGTGGACGTGAAGGGCTTCTATCCGGAGAGCCCGGAGGAGGTGGCGGACCGCATCCGGCGCGTGCTCGCGGTCTGCCGGCCGGAGAAGCTGTCCGTGAACCCCGACTGCGGCTTCGGCTGGTCGCCGCGGTACATGTGCAACCAGAAGGTCCGCGCCCTCGCGGCCGGGGCGGCGCTGGCGCGCGCGAAGCTGACCGGCGCCCGCTAGCCCACGGGCTCCGCGTGGGGCGCGCGCGGACCCCGTGCATGCAATCCGTGAGCAGGAAATGCGCTCGGTTCTCGTCCGCGGTCTTGCCACTTCTTGCGAGTGTCACCACGAGCCCGTCATGGTGCTGACACCCGCGCCCCAAGCTTTCCGCTGACTTGGCTCCAGTGTTCCGGTGGCACTGGCCTTGCTCTGACACTCCGCGCCGGGCAACGAGGCCAGCACAATCGTCCGGCGACAAGGGAGCGACAGCGATCATGTCCCGCATGAAAATTCTCACGGTGGCCGCCGCGCTGGTCTGCGCCAGCCCCGTGTTGGCCACTGCTCAGTCCGACGAAAGCGCCGGAGTCGTCACCACCGTGAACGGCGACGCCACCTTGCTCCGCGCGGTGGCGGCGGCCCGGCCCGTGTCGCTCCGCATGCGGGACGAGATCTTCGTTCGCGACCGGATCCAGACCCGGGAGCGCTCGCTGGTGCGCGTGCTCCTCGGGGGCAAGGCCCTCATCACGGTGCGGGAGCTGTCCGTGCTCACCGTCACCGAGGACGCGGGACGCGTCACCGTCGATCTGCAGTCCGGCAAGATCGGCGTCGCGGTCGTGAAGGCCCGCATGCGCCCGGGGGAGATCATCGAGATCCGCACCCCGAACGCGACCGCCGCCGTGCGGGGCACCGTCTTCGTGGTGGACGTCGACCCGACCCCGCCGGGGCAGTCGACCGGTGGGCAGACCGCGACCACCCGCGTGCACCTCTTCCACGGCGCGCTGGACGTGAGCGCGCGCCTCGATCCCTCGAATCCGACCGTCCGCCTGGCCGAGCTGCAGAGCGTGGTCGTCACCGGCAACGCGCTGGGCGCCGTCGAGCCGATCTCGCGGGACGCGGTGGCCTCGCTCACCGCGGACCTGAAGCCGCGTCAGGTGAATCAGCCGGACGCGCCCGCCGAGTTCACCGGGGGGCTGGTGGCGCGCGAGCAGGGCCGGGCCGTGATGCTGGCCACTGCGCTGCTCGCGCCGGTGCCGAACGCCCCGATCCAGGGCACGCTCAAGAACGTGAAGGGCACGGTGAACGGCACCGTCAAGGGCGTCCAGGACGTGGTGGCCGGAGTGACCGGACCCACCGAGCAGATCCTCGAGAGCCTGATGGATCAGCTGGGCCTGGATGGGCTCGGTGACGGTCTGGGCGGCACGGTGGCCGGCCTCACCAACACGCTGGGCGACACGGTCGGCGGCCTCACCGACACGGTCGGGGGGACGGTGGCCGGCCTCGGGGGGACGGTCGGCGGGCTGACCTCCTCCCTCGGCGGTGGCGTGGGCGGCTCCCTCGGCGGCACGGTGAGCGGGGTGGGCGGGACCCTCGGGGGCACCGTCGGTGGCGTGGGTGGCACCCTGGGCGGGACCGTCGGCGGTGTGGGCGGAACCCTCGGTGGGACCGTAGGCGGGGTCGGCGGGAGCCTCGGGGGCACCGTCGGTGGCGTCGGCGGCACACTCGGCGGGACCGTCGGCGGCCTCGGCGGAACCGTGGGCGGCGTGGGCGGCACCCTGGGCGGAACCGTGGGCAGCGTCGGCGGGACCCTCCGCGGCGCGGTCGGCGGCCTCGGCGGTGGTACCGAGACGATCGGCGGCGTCGTGGGTGGTCTTCTCGGCGGACTGGGCGGCCACGGCGGCCCGGGCCACCAGTAAACCGGACCCGGAGCCCGACCATGACCACGAGCATCTTCGACGCTAGCCGTGTGCCCACCGTGCACGGAACGGTGTGGTACCCGATGGACTTCTCCCGGGGGCAGGTCATCGCGGAGCTGCCGGACGATCTGGACCCTCGGCTGCTGCCGCCCGGCGCCTCGCCGCACTTCGCGGCCGCCGCGCCCGCCTCGGTCCTCCTGCTGGACGATGCGGAGCCCGGGCTGATCGAGGCGGCCCGCCGGGCGATGGTGCCGGTCGTGGTCCTCTCCGATGCGCCCGATTCAGCGGCCGCGCGCGGTTACGTATGCCTCACCCTGCCGGTGAGCGCGGTCACCCTCGCGAGCGTGCTGCGAGCGGCGTGCGAGCAGGCCCGGGTCACGCGGGAGGCGCGCGACACCACGCGGCAGCTGGAGGAGCTGAACGCCATCGGCGTGCGGCTCTCCGGCGAGCGCGACACCAAGCTCCTGCTCGATCTGATCCTGACCAAGGCCCGGACGATCACCCGGAGCGACGCGGGCTCGATCTACCTGGTGGAGACGGCCCCCGACAGCTCGCGCCGGCTACGCTTCGAGCTGGCCCACAACGAGAGCGTGCCGGTCGAGTTCAACTCGGTTGCCCTGCCGATCAACCCCAAGAGCCTGGCCGGCCATGTGGCCCTGACCGGTGAGATCCTCCACGTCGACGACGCGTATGCGCTCCCGGTCGGCAGCACCTATCGGTTCAACCCGGAGGTGGACGCCCTGGCGGGCTACCGGACCAAGTCCATGCTGGTCCTGCCGATGAAGACACCGGGCGGGGAGACGCTCGGGGTGCTCGAGCTGATCAATTGCAAGAGCGAGAGCGGACGGGCCTTTCCCTCGCGCGACGTGATCGAGCGGGAGGCCCTCCCGTACTCGCAGGCCTCGCGCAACCTGGCCGCCTCCCTGGCCTCGCAGGCGGCGGTCGCGCTGTCCAACAGCAACCTCTTCCGCGAGCTGACCCGACGGCAGGGGCGGCTCGAGGCGCTGGTGGACGTGAGCCAGCGGGTGACCCGTCTCTGGCCCCCGGCGACGGTGCAGCGGCGGATCGCCGACCTATTCCGCGACCTGCTCCAGGCCGAGGTGGTGGCGTTTCATCTGGTGGACGAGAGCCGCCTCGTCCGGGCCGAGGCGCGCGGCGAGGGCGTGGACGTGCTGCTTCCCGCGGAGATTGCGACCGGCGAGGGCCTGTGCGGGCTGGCCGCCACCTCCGGCGAGCCGCAGGTGATCCCGGATCTCACGGGCTCGCCCATCCTGGGCGCGGCCCAGGTCGAGGTCGTCAACCGGCTCGGGCTGCGGGCGTGGGTCTCGGTGCCGGTCCGGGCCGGCGATCGTCTGGTCGGCGTCCTGACCGCGGTGACCAGCCAGTCGGCCACGTGCGCCGAGGACGACATCGCGCTGGCCACCACGTTCGCGGCCCAGGCCGGGATCGCGGTCGAGAACTCCCGTCTGTACGCGGAGCTGGAGCGGGCCCTGGAGGGCGTCCAGAAATCCCAGGACCAGCTGGTCCAGGTCGAGCGGCTGCGGGCCCTGGGTGAGATGGCGGCCGGCGTCGCCCACGATTTCAACAATTTGCTCGCGATCGTGATGCTCCGGACCGAGCTGCTGCTCGCGCGCGAGCAGGTGCCCGAGGTGGCGCAGAGCCTGTCGCTGATCCGCCAGGCCGCGCACGACGGTGCGCAGACGGTCCGGCGCATCCAGGAGTTCACCCGCACGCGCAGCATCCGGCCCTTCGCCCCGGTGGACATGAACCGCGTTATCCGGGAAGTCGTGGACCTGGCCCGCCCGCGGTGGCGGGATCAGGCGCAGAGCTGCGGCGTGACCTTCGACGTCCGGGTCGAGCCCGGTCAGGTGCCGACCATCGCCGGCACCGCCGAGGAGCTGCGCGAAGCCTTCCTCAACCTGCTCAACAATGCGCTCGACGCCATGCCCGCCGGCGGCCGGTTCACCTTCAAGACCGCCGTGGAGGAGGGCCGAGTGGTGATCCGCGCGGAGGACAGCGGCTGCGGCATGTCGGAGGAGACCCGCCGCCGAATCTTCGAGCCCTTCTTCACCACCAAGGGCGCCCAGGGTAACGGGCTCGGGCTCGCGGTGGTCTGGGGCATCATGACCCGCCACCAGGGGGAGATCCAGGTGGAGAGCACCCTCGGGCGAGGCACCACCTTCGTGATCAGTCTCCCGGTCCCCGCGGAGCTGCCGACCGACACGAGCACGGGCCGATCCGCGACGGTCCCGAAGGGTAGGCGGGTGCTGGTGGTCGAGGACAACCCGGAGATCCTCCAGTCGCTGGGGGAGCTCCTCCGGGACACCGGCTGCCAGGTCTTTCTGGCCCCCGACGGCCTGGCCGCCATCTCACGCCTGGAGTCGGAGGGCGTGGATCTCGTCCTCACCGACCTGGCCATGCCAGGTGCGTCGGGCTGGGAAGTCGCGACCGCCTGCCGCGAGCGCTACCCCTCCACTCCCATCGGGCTCATCACGGGCTTCGGCGATCGCCTCGAGCCGGACAAGATCGAGCGGCATGGCATCCAGTTCGTCGTCGCCAAGCCGTTCACGTCGACCGAGCTGCTCCGAGAGGTCTCGGCAGCTCTCAAGGCATAGGCGCCTCAGGCGACGGGCTGCCGGTCCGATCCCGCAGCCCGTCGCCGCTCGTAGTGTCGCCGACTCTTCGCCCGGTTCCCGCACGTCCGCATGTCGCACCAGCGGCGGTTCCGGTTCCTGGTCGTGTCCATGAAGAGCCAGCCGCAGTCATAACTGGCACACTCACGAACGAAGGTTAGATCCATCGACGTCAGGAGCTCGGCTGATGAGCGGACAACCCACCACGTGACCCGGTCGAGGTCGGGCTCCATTCCCGGCCAGCCCCACTCGAAGCGCCTCCCGGCGGGCACCACGCCGGCTCTCGCCATCGACCGGCCGACGATCCGGTTGAGGGTCAGGAGTTCGGAGGCCGGTGCCGGAAGCCCCGCCGCGTGCGCGGAGAAGAGAGCGTAGGCCGACTCTCGAGCCGTGCGGGCCAGCCCGAGGGCGACAGCCGCTTCCCGCGGGCGCTCGGACGCCATCGCGTCGAGGGAGGCCGCCTCACCCGGCGTGATGATCGTGGCCTGGCGAGCCCAGGCCAGCAAGTCACCATGGCTACTGATCAGATCCCGGCGCTCGCTGACCGGACGGAACCGAACCGTGTTGGTGAAGTCCAGGCACAGCCGTCCCGCGTTGAAGCGGAAGGCATCGGCGGAGGAACCGGCGGGCCCGGTCATGGAGCCGCGAGTATATAACCGGCTAACGTCACTTCGAAAGAGTCAATTCATCCTGTCCTTGGCGAGGAGCTTCTGGTACACGAGGCTGACCAGCAGCAGCACCACGCCCAGCACCAGGAACGAAAGGATCCGGTACGAGGTCTTCACCGCCGCGAAGTCGACGGCGAAGACCTTCACCACGGTCAGGCCGAGCAGCCCGAGCGCCGCGTAGCGGAGCCGGGGGTTGCTTCGCACGAACCCCCAGCCCAGTGCGAGGCCCGCGTACACCGTCCAGAGAACCGAGAGGCCGACCTGCGTCCGCCACCGGATGTCGCCTGGAGGGACCCGCCGGGCAGTGCGGGCCGCCTCGGCCAGCGCATCCTGGTAGCGGGTCCAGCCCACGCTCAGCACAAAGAGAAGGATCAGCCCGGCCGCGCCCGAGACCGCGGCCCCGACCTGACGGGCCGCCGCGGTCGAGGCCCGGGCCAGCCCGCCCCCCGCCAGCCCGATCGCCACGCAGGCTCCGATCCGGGAAAGGAGCGGCAGGCTCACCAGCGAGCCCGCTGCCCGGCGCGCGAGATCGTCGTCCGTCAGGAGGACCCGGCAGGCAAGCAGGGCGGCCAGCAGGGGAATCGCCACCGGGAAGGCGGGTGACCTCGAGCCCCGCGCGAGCAGGCCGACCACCAGCAGCTCGAGGGTCAGGAGGGTGGCCGGCCAGAGCCCCGACGGCTCGCGCCAGAGGAGCACGGCCAGGGTCGCCACCGCGGCCACCCAGAGCACCGCCCGGACCATGACCGACCGGGGGTGGCTCGGGCCCTCGGCAGCGGCCCGCCCCGCCAGCATCCCTCCGACGATCAGGGCCAGGACCACGCCCAGGTGGATGAGGAAGACCTGGTTCCAGACCGGAACGCCCCCGGGGAACCAGTAGGGGTCCAGCGCCACGGCACGGGTCCCGGCCAGGAGCAGGGCGGCCACCCCGCCCCACGTGGCCATGGTGACGGGCGCCCGGGTGGCGAGCCACAGCAGCATGACCCCTTCCGCCGCCCACGCGAGCGTCACCCATTGAAGGTCCAGGGCGAGGGGGATGGCGATCGTCAGGAACGTCCACCCGACCCCCTCGTGAACCAGGACCGGCACCGTGTCGTCGGGCACCCGTCCGGCGTAGTCGGCGGAGACGACGCGGTAGAGCACGGCCAGCCCCAGCGCCCAGGGGCCCTCGAGCGCCGGACGGAAGGCCTCGAGAGTCACGTAGACGGCCCAGAAGTAGCCCGCCGCATTGGCCACGACCAGCACCAGGTCGAGCGGCTCGGTCCGGCGCCCCGTCGCCCGCTCCCGGAAGAGGGGGGCGAGGAGGAAGACCAGGAAGAGCGCCGTGAGCAGGAGCAGCCGCGCGAGCGGCCGGGGCGTCTCGAGATCGGAGCCGAGTGTCGGGAGCAGGAGCAGCGCGCTGCCGCCCCACGCCACCTGGGCGAGCACCGGCCACGTCCGGAACCTGGCCACGAGCAGGACCAGGACGTCGAGGACCAGGAGGTAGACGAGGAGGTTCCGCTCGTCGGGGTGCTCGACGTGCAGCAGCACCGGGGTCAGCAGGCCACCGAGGACCGCGAGCACCGCGGTGCTGAGCCGGCTGGTCAGGACCGCCACCAGGGTTCCGAGCAGCGTGACCGCGAACATCGCGGTGAACGCGACCGACGGGCCGATCAGGCCGTAGAGCGTCTGGGCCGCGAACAGCGACAGGTAGAGCCAGCCGAGCCCGCCGCCGGCGAGCCCCTCGCTCAGGTAGGGTAGCTCCCGCCGACGGTGCAGCCAGAGGCCACCCAGCAGCATGAGCACCCCGCCCACCAGCCCCATCCCCACGCGGGTACCCGGCCCGAGGTAGGCGTTGTCGAAGGCCCACTTGAGGAAGAGGCCGACCGCGACCAGGATCACGATGACCCCGACCCAGGTGGCCCATCGCGCGCCGATGCGCTGCTCGAGGTCGAGAGCGGGCGGCCTCGCGACGGGCGGCGGCGTTGCGGCGTCGGCGCTCGCCGTGGTCGGAGCCGGGGGGACGGACTCCATCACCGGCGCGGTCACCGGTGCCACGGGAACCGGCTCGGTCACGATCGACGGCGGAGGCGCCACGGGCCCGCGCCCGGCCCCGCTCTCGAGCCCCTGCACCCGGGCCACCAGCGCGCGCACCTGGGCCTCCAGCGCGGCGATCCGGAACTCGGGGTCCTCGCCGCGCCGCGATCGCGCCAGGAGCGCGATCACGGCAACGACGAGGGCGATCATGGACAGGACCAGCCCGAGGGCGAGCGGCATCGCGGGCACGATGGGCGTCTCTCCGGCGAGCCTACACCGGGGTCCCTCCGGCTCCGCGCTGATTTGTGCCGTCCGGCGACGCGGCGGCGCGCGAAAGCGACCGGCCGCGTGGACTCCTGAGCGATACTAGGCGCGTGCGACGTGCCTCCATCGCCCGACGGCTCGCGCTCGGCGCGCTGCTGCTGGCGATGCTCGGGACGACGGCCGTCCCGGCCGCGGAGCCGCTCCGCTTCCGCATCCAGCCCGAGGCCAGCGAGATCAGCTTCCGGGCCACCTCCCGGCTCATGAACGCGGAGGGCCACTTCGGCCGCTTCAGCGGCGACGTGCTGGCGGATCCCAACCGCCCCGCGGGCGCGCGGATCACCCTCACGATCGACGCGGCCTCGCTCGACACCGGCATCCAGATGCGCGACAAGCACCTGCGGAGCGCCGACTTCTTCGACATCGAGCGCTTCCCGACCATCACGTTCCAGAGCGTGCGGGTGGAGGCGGCGGGGCGCCGCACGACCGTGCTCGGCCGGCTCAGCCTCCACGGGGTGACGCGTGAGATCGCGGTCCCGGTGGACGTGCAGATCACCGACACCGCCCTGGTGGCGACCGGGGAGTTCATCGTCAACCGGGGGGACTACGCGATGAACTACAACTCCCTCCTGAATCCGATCGGCAACGAGGTGCGGGTGGCGTTCACCTTCCGCGCCAGGGTACCCTGAGCGCCATGGATCCACGGACCGCCGGCCGCCGTCTCTCCGAGCTGTTGAGCTTGCGCGTGAAGCCCGTCGCGGTGACCTTCGCCGCCGCCCCGCCGCCCGGCGTGGCCCGCGTGTCCAAGTCGGGCCCCGCCGGCTGCGCCTACTGGAAGCAGGCCGCCGAGGGCGCGGTCTTCTACACCGAGGCCGCCGATCACTTCAACTGCCCGGTGGGGGCCCACACGCACGGGGTGGCCCTGCCGCCCGAGCGCGCGAAGGAGCTGGACGGCGTCGTCGGCACCATGGTCGGCCTCCAGTACATCCGCATGGAGGAGGTCGGCGCCCTGCCCCGGCGCACCGCCCCGTTCGGGGTCGCGGTGTACGCCCCGCTGGCCGAGACGCCGGCCGACGCGGGGCCGGACGTGGTGATCGTCCGCGGCCGCGCGCGCCAGATCATGCTGGTGGCCGAGGCCGCGCGGGCTGCCGGGCTCGCGAGCGAGGCGGCCGCGATGGGCCGTCCCGCGTGCGCGATGATTCCCGCCGCGCTCGCCCGCCCGGACGGGGTGACGAGCCTGGGATGCATCGGGAACCGGGTCTATACCGAGCTCGGCGACGACGAGCTCTACTTCACGATCCCGGGGAGCCGCGTCGGCGAGGTCGTCGAGCGTCTCGAGACGGTGCTCCACGCCAACCGCGAGCTCGAGCGCTACCACCAGGGGCGACGCGCCGCGCTCTAGCCGGCCCGCCCGCCCCGCGGCATCCGTCATATAATCGGTCCCCCATGAACGCGGCCCTCGCGGGGCTCCTCGTCGCCGATCTGACCCAGAACGTGGCGGGCCCCTACTGCACCCAGATCCTCGGCGACCTGGGCGCGGAAGTGGTGAAGGTGGAGCGGATCGACCGGGGCGACGACGCGCGGGCGTGGGGCCCGCCCTTCTGGGGCCAGGAGAGCGCCACCTTCATGAGCGTCAACCGCAACAAGCGGAGCCTCGCGGTGGACCTCAAGTGCCCCGATGGCCGCGCGATCCTCGAACGGCTTCTCGCCCGCGCCGACGTGTTCGTGCAATCGCTCCGCGCCGGAGCGGCGGAGGAGCTCGACCTCGGCTGGCCGCGGCTCGCCGCGCTGAACCCGCGCCTCGTGTACTGCTCGGTCACCGCCTACGGGACGGAAGGGCCGCTCAAGGACCGCCCGGGCTACGATCCGCTCATGCAGGCCTACGGTGGCATCATGTCCATCAACGGGCACCCGGGGCAGCCGCCCGCGCGCGTGCCGGTCTCGGTGGTGGACATGGGCACCGGGATGTGGGGCGTCATGGGCATCCTCGCCGCGCTGCGCGAGCGCGACCGCACCGGCCGCGGCGCGCTGGTGACCACCGCCCTGTTCGACACCGCGCTGGCGTGGTCGGTGTTCCAGATGAGCCACTACTTCGCGACCGGCGAGATCCCGCGCCCGCAGGGCTCGGGCACCGCGATGATCGTGCCCTACGAGGCCTTCCCGGTCGAAGACGGCTGGGTGATGATCGCGGCCGCCTCCGACGCCCTCTTCGTGAAGGCCACCGCGGCCCTCGGGGTGCCGGAGCTGGCCCGCGATCCGCGCTTCGTGGACAACCCCCGGCGCGTCGAGCACCGCGCCGCGCTCCAGCAGACGCTGGCCGCGGTCACCCGCGCCCTCTCCGGCGCGGAGGTGCTGGAGCGGCTGCAGAAGGCCGGGGTGCCGTCGGCGCGCGTCTCCACCATGGACCAGGTGGCGACCGAGCCCCAGACCGAGGCCAGCGGGATGCTGCCGCCGGTGAAGCATCCGCGGGTGCCCGACTTCCGCGCGGTGGCGCTGCCGATCAAGTGGGACGGCGAGCGTCCGACGCCCACGCGCGTGCCGCCGCTGCTCGGCGAGCACTCCGCGGAGGTGCTGACGGAGCTCGGCTACGACACCGCCACCATCCGGGACCTCGCGGAGCGCCATGTCGTCCAGCTATAGGACCCTCAACGTCGGCGCCTCCGCCGAGGGCCAGGTGGTCACGGTGGAGCTGAACCGCCCCGAGGCCCTCAACGCGATGAACACCGCGATGGGCGCGGACCTCCTGCGCTGCTTCGAGGGCCTGCGGTGGGACCGGACGGTGCGCGCGGTGGTGTTCACCGGCGCGGGAAGCAAGGCCTTCTGCGTGGGCGGCGACCTGAAGGAGCGGGAGGGCATGACCGACGAGGCGTGGCGCGCCCAGCACGTGATCTTCGAGGCCGCCGCCGCGGGCGTGCTGCACTGCCCGGTGCCGGTGATCGCCGCCGTCGAGGGCTTCGCGATGGGCGGCGGCTGCGAATTGGCCGTCCTGTCGGATCTAGTGGTCTGCGGCGAGACCGCGGTCTTCGCGGTGCCGGAGGTGACCCGGGGAATCTTTCCGGGGGTGGGCGGCACCCAGCTGCTGCCGCGCATCCTGGGCGCGCCGATGGCCAAGGAGCTGATCTTCACCGGGCGCCGGGTCGACGCGCGCGAGGCCAGGGCCATCGGGCTCGTGAACCACGTGGTGCCGGCGGGACAGGCGCGGGCCAAGGCGCTGGAGATCGCCGCCGCCATCGCGGACAATGGGCCCATCGCGGTCCGGCAGGCCAAGAAGGCGATCAACTGGGGCGCGGAGACCGACCTCGAGACCGGCATGGCCCTGGCGATCGAGGCCTACAACAACACCGTGACCACCGAGGACCGGCTGGAAGGCGTGCGCGCCTTCAACGAGAAGCGCAAACCCCGCTTCCAGGGGAAGTAGGCAGTGAGAGCGACGAGAAGCGAGACACGGGCGCAGGCGGAGCGGGCCGCCGCGACCATCTCGACCACGGTCAACATGGCTAAGCCATGTTGAAGATGAAGAGGGGCGACGCATGACAGCAGACATGAGCTTCGTACTCACCGAGGAGCAAAAAGCCCTGAAGGCGGCGGTCCGCGACCTGTGCCTGCAGTACACCGCCGAGTACTGGCGCGACCTCGACACCCGCCGCGAGTACCCGGAGGCCTTCGTCAACGAGCTGACCAAGGCGGGCTACCTCGCGGTGCTGATCCCCGAGGAATACGGCGGGGGCGGGCTCGGCATCATCGAGGCCGCCCTGATCCTCGAGGAGATCAACCGGTCGGGCGGCAACGGCGGGGCCTGCCACGCCCAGATGTACATCATGGGCACCGTCCTCCGGCACGGCTCCGCGGAGCAGAAGAAGCAGTACCTGCCCAAGATCGCCACCGGCGAGCTGCGGCTGCAGGCCTTCGGGGTCACCGAGCCCAACGCGGGCTCGGACACCACCAAGCTGCAGACCACCGCGGTCCGCAAGGGCGACCGGTACGTGGTCAACGGGCAGAAGATGTTCATCTCCCGCGTGCTCCAGTCCGATCTCATGCTGCTGCTCGCCCGCACCACCCCGGTGGATCAGGTCAAGAAGAAGACCGACGGGCTCAGCGTGTTCCTCATCGACATCCGCGAGCTGAAGGGCAAGGGCCTCGACGTCCGTCCGCTCAAGATGATGATGAACCACTCCACCAACGCGCTCTTCTTCGACAACATGGAGATCCCCGCCTCGAGCCTCATCGGCCAGGAGGGCAAGGGCTTCTCCTACATCCTCGACGGCATGAACGCGGAGCGGATCCTGGTCGCCTCCGACTCGCTCGGCGACGCGCGGTGGTTCATCGAGAAGGCGGTGGGCTACGTGGGCCAGCGGGTGATCTTCGGCAAGCCCATCGGGGCCAACCAGGGCGTGCAGTTCCCGATCGCCAAGGCCCACGTGAGCATCGAGGCCGCCGACCTCATGCGCACCAAGGCGGCCCGCATGTTCGACGCCGGCATCCCCTGCGGGGGCGAGGCCAACATGGCCAAGTACCTGGCCTCCGAGGCCGCCATCGAGGCGGGCAACGCGTGCATCGACGCCCACGGCGGCTACGGCTTCGCGGAGGAGTACGACATCGAGCGCAAGTTCCGCGAGTCGCGCCTCTACCGCGCGGCCCCGATCAACAACAACCTGGTCCTGGCCTTCGTGGGTGAGCACGTCCTCGGCATGCCCCGGTCCTACTAGCGGATGCTGGGCCCGATCCTCGAGGGCGAGCGCGTCCGGCTCGTGCCGCCGCGGGTGGAGTACTTCCCCGCCTACGAGCGGTGGTTCGCCGACATGGCGGTCACGCGCTACCTGCTCTTCCGCTTCCCCTTCACCCCGAAGGCGGAAGGCGAGTGGCTCGAGAACGTGGGCAAGGATCCGCACCAGGTCGTCTGGGCGATCGTGATCAAGCACAACGACCGCCTGATCGGCGGCACCTCGCTCGAGCACATCGACTGGCGCAATCGTCGCGCGGAGAGCGGAACCATCGTCGGAGAGAAGGACGAGTGGGGCAAGGGCTACGCGAGCGAGGCCATGCGCCTGCGCACGCGCTACGCCTTCCGCGAGCTGGGGCTCGAGACGGTCACCACCCGCGTGGTGATCGACAACGAGGCGAGCCGGCGCGGGCTCGAGCGGGCGGGCTACCGCCAGGCCGGCGTGCTACGCCATCACTGGTTCGTGGACGGCCGCTGGCACGACGCGTGGATCGGCGAGATCCTGAGAGACGAGTGGGAAGCGACCCAGGAGACGACACCATGAAGCTGCCACCGCACGTGACGATCTGCGAGGTGGGCACCCGGGACGGGTTCCAGATCGAGCCCGAGTTCATCCCGACGGAGCAGAAGATCGAGGTGGTGAACCGCCTGGCCGAGGCCGGGATGCCCCGGATCGAGGTCACCTCCTTCGTCTCGCCGAAGGCGATCCCCCAGCTCCGGGACGCGGCGGAGGTCATGGCCGCCATCGCGCGGCGGCCCGGCACCGTCTACTCAGCGCTGGTGCCGAACGACAAGGGCGCGGTGCGCGCGGTCGACGCGCGGGTGGACGAGATCCACACCGTGGTCTCCGCGAGCGAGAGCCACAACCTGGCCAACGTGAACATGACCATCGCGGATTCGCTCGGCAAGCTGGCCGCGGTGGCCGAGGTGGCGCGGCGGGCGAGCGTTCCGGTCGTCTCCGGCATCTCCTGCTCGTTCGGCTGCCCCTTCGAGGGCGACGTGCCGGTCGATCGCCTGGAGTCGGTGGTGGCCCGCCTCGTCGACATGGGCGCCCGCGGCATCGGGCTGGCCGACACCACCGGGATGGCCAACCCCGCGCAGGTCGGCCGCGTGCTCGAGCGCCTCGTCCCCCGCTTCCCGGGCGTGGAGTGGACGCTCCACACGCACGACACGCGCGCGATGGCCATCCCCAACATCCTGGCCGCGATGGAGTACGGCGTCACCCACTTCGACGCTTCGATCGGCGGCCTCGGAGGCTGCCCCTTCGCGCCCGGCGCCTCCGGCAACGTGTGCACCGAGGATCTGATCCACTGCCTGCACGCGATGGGCGTCGAGACCGGCGTCGACCTCGACGCGCTGCTCGGCGTGTCGCGCCGGGTGCAGGAGATCGTGGGCCGCGTGCTGCCCGGCCAGCTCGTGAAGGCCGGCAAGTGGGACCGGCGCTACCCCCTGCCCGACGGCGTCCGCGAGAGGATCCCGGCCCGCGCATGACCAGGACCGCCACGCGAATGCGGCGAACCGCACTCTCCAGCATCCATGACCAAGACCGCCACGCGAATGCGGCGAACCGCACTCTCCAGCGCCCATGACCAAGACCGCCACGAGAATGCTGCGATTGATGGACAGGGCCGTCACTCTCTGGCGCATCCCCGTCATCGGCAAGGAGAAGGGCCGCGTCCTCCGCCGTCTGATCGCCAGGCACCAGCCCCGCCACGGCATCGAGGTCGGCTCGCTGTTCGGCTACTCCGCGATCCTCGTGGCCGGCCACATGCCTCGCGGTGGGCGGCTGGTGTGCGTGGAGGAGAATGCGTACCTCGCCAAGTTCGTGTCGAGCAACGTGGAGCGGGCCGGGCTCGGCAAGCAGGTGAAGGTGGTGGTGGGCGACGCCCTGCGGGTGCTGCCGCTGCTGCGCGGCCCGGTCGACTTCCTGCTGATCGACGCCAACAAGGAGGATTACCTCGACTACCTGCGCGCGGTGGAGTCGCGCCTGGTCAAGGGGGCCCTCGTGGTGGCCGACAACACCGGCATCTACCGCCGCGACGTGAAGCCCTACCTCGATCACGTGCGCAACGACGCCCGCTACACGAGCGCGGAGCACGACTTCGGCTTCGACTGCATGGAAGTCTCGGTCTACCGCGGGTAGGCCTCCGGCATGTTCGGGGAGAAGCACGATCCGGAGTTCCTGAAGCACCTCTTCGAGTCGACCGAGATCCTCCGCAAGCCGGTGGCCGGCATCATCGCCGGCTACCACGTGCTGCCCTACATCCTGGTGGGGCCGCAGGAGGAGAAGCCGGCCGCCTCGGTGGAGATCCGCGGCAAGATCAAGGTGTCGCCGCGCCTGGTGCTGGCCCCCGGCCGGGCGGGCCAGACCTACGGCGACCTGTTCAAGGAGCACGAGCTGATGGACGAGGCCCTGGTGGCCCGCGTGTTCTCGTTCGCCTACTCCAACCGCCACCAGGTGACGCTCGAGAGCGAGGACCTCAAGATCCAGCGCACGGACCGCAACCCGCAGGCCCAGGTGGAGCGCGCGCTGGACGAGCTCTCTCAGAGGGAAGTGATCAACACGGGCGTCATCCTCGCCCCGAACGTGCGCTTCTACCCGGTCTCGCTCGACCGCTTCATCACCGAGATCCTCGACCAGGAGTTCAAGCCCTAGCGCCGGCCGGGGCCGCGACGCCATGCCGACCATGGACGAGTACCTCACCCGGCCGGTCGACGTCCGCCTGGCGCGCCTGCGGAGCACCCCCGAGGAGCTGGCGAGCCTGCTCGCGGGGCGGGACCGGCCGGCCCTGACGCGCCGGCCCGATCCCGGGAGCTGGTCCGCGGCCGAGATCGTCTGCCACCTGCGCGACGCCGAGGAGCTCTTCCTGGTGCGCTTCCAGACCATCCTCGCGGTCGACGATCCGCAGATCCTGACGCTCGGGGCGACCCCGGAGGCCCTCGGGCACCCGCTCGACCCGGACCGCTGGGCCGAGGAGCGGCAGTACGCGCGCCAGGACGCGGGCGAGGCCCTCGCGGCCTTCGGGAGGCGACGGCGCGAGGTGATCGTGCTGCTCGATGGGTTGACCGCGGAGCAGTGGCAGCGGCGCGGCATCCACCAGGCGCGCGGACGGATGCGGCTCGACGAATGGGTGGCGAGCCTCGCCGGTCACGACGACAATCACCTGGAGCAGCTGCGGCGGACGATCCAGTAGCCTTGATCCCTGAGAGTCGGAGGCGAATGATGGCTGACGCGACGTACGACTGGGAGGCGATCGTCAACGGGCTCAACCAGTACCTGCGGCTGCGGTCGATCCCCATCGGCATGAAGCTGTTCGAGACGGTCGCGGAGATGGAGGCGATCCCCAAGATCCGCCGGCCCAAGGCCAAGCACACCACCGACCAGATCGTGGCCCAGGCCCGCCAGCTCGGCTGGACGGTGGGCATCACGATGGCGGACCTGGTCGGCGCGCAGTGCGGCGCGGTGATCGGGCTCTCGCCCCAGGACGACGAGTGGCTCTCGGGCAAGCGCATGGCCGGGGTGTGGTTCAAGACCCAGGAGGACGCGAGCCTGCACCAGCACGCGATGGACTGCGTGCCCTACGGCCGCTACAAGGCGATGGCGGTGGCCCCGCTCACCGCGGGCCGGCTGAACCCGCCCGACATCTGCCTCATCTACGGCACGCCCGGCCAGATGATCTTCTTCATCAACGGGCTGCAGTGGATCGGCTACAAGAAGATGTCGTTCACCTCGGTGGGCGAGTCCGCCTGCGCCGACTCGTGGGGCAAGGCGCTCAAGACCGGCGAGCCCGCGCTGACCATCCCCTGCTACGCGGAGCGCCGCTACGGGGGCGTGGCCGACGACGAGATGCTGATGGCGATCCCGCCGAGCTTCCTGCCCAAGGTGATCGAGGGCCTGGCCGCGCTGAGCAAGAACGGCCTGCGCTACCCGATCCCGCCGTTCGGCATCCAGTCCGACGCGGCGGCCGGCCTCGCGGTGAGCTATCCGAGCCCGGCGGCGGGCCCGGCGGCGGGGACGGCGGGCCGCTGACGGCTCAGAGCCCGATCGCCTCCACCACGAGCCGGGCGAGCTCCCGCTGCAGATCGGCCCGCTCGCGGGCGCGGGCCGGATCGGAGTGGAGGTTCGCGAGCTCGTAGGGATCCGCGACGAGGTCGTAGAGCTCGTCCACCCCGTCGCGGTTGACCCAGTGGATCAGCTTGGCCCGCTCGGTCCGCACCGCCTTGTAGGTCATCCCCACCAGCCACGGCATCGCGTTCTCGCTCCAGTACTCGACGAGGAACGAGGTGCGCCAGTCGGGCGGGCGCCGGCCGCCCAGCAGCGGCACGAGCGACCGGCCCTGGACGTGCGGACCCGGCGTGCCGCCGGCCAGCTCGATCATGGTGGGCGCGATGTCGAGCGCGAGCACCAGCCCGTCCGGCCGGCTCCCCGCCGGCACCCGCGGCGGGTAGCGCACGAGGAACGGCGAGCGGATGCCTTCCTCGTAGGCGAACCGCCGCTCCGGTCCGAGCGCGTGCTCGCCGAAGAAGTAGCCGTTGTCGCCGAGGAAGACGATGCAGGTGCGATCGAGCTGCCCGGTGCGCTCGAGCGCCTCGAGCAGCATCCCCACCCCCTCGTCCACGGAGGCCATCATCGCGGCGCGCAGGCGGATCTCCTCCTGCGTCCCGGCGTGGATCGCGGCGAGCACCGCCTGCGCGCGGTCGGTCGCCTTGAGCCGGAAGGCCTCCGCCCAGGCCGGCTTCGCCCGCACCACCTCCTCGGGCGGCAGCACGTTGGGCCGCGGCGGGAACACGCAGCCCCGGTAGAGATCCCGGTGGCGCTCGGCGGGCTTGTAGCCGCCGCGACTCAGGTCGAGCGTGCCGTCGGCGGCCTGGTGGGCGTCCGGGTGCACCGCCTTGTGGGCGAAGAAGAGGCTCCACGGCTTCGCGCGCCGCTGCTCCACGAAGGCGACCGCCTCCGCATTGAGCACGTCGGTCACGTACCCGGGAACGGCCCGGCGCTGGCCGTCGACGTTCAGCTCCGGATCGAAGAGCCGGCCGTGGCCGTCGAAGCTCACCCAGCGGTCGTAGCCCGGGCGCGGCGAGCCGTCGTTGCCCATGTGCCACTTGCCCACGTGGGCGGTCTCGTAGCCCAGCCGCTGCAGCTCCAGGTGATAGTTCGGCAGGCGGTGGCTCGCCGCGTCGCGCGCCACGTTGTCGATGATGCCGTGACGGCTCGCGTACTGACCGGTCACGATCGACGCCCGGTTGGGCGAGCAGAGCGGCGTGGTGTGAAAGGCGTTGAGGCCCAGCGCGCCCTCGCGGGCGAGCCGGTCCACGTGGGGCGTCAGCATGTACGGGTGTCCGCCCGCCCCGAACTCGTCGAAGCGCAGGTCGTCGATCAGGATGACGAGGAGGTTCGGACGCTCGAGGCCGGGCACGGGGTCACCTCCGCAGGTAGATGACCAGCGACACGAGGCTCATCACCACCTCGCCGCGCTGGTTCTCGATCCGGCTCTCGATCTTCACGGTTCCGCGATCCGGCCGGCGCCCCTCGACCTTCTCCTTGACCTCCGACTCGACCGAGAGCACGTCGCCGGGCCGCACCGGCTTGATCCACTTGAGGTCGTCGAAGCCCATGGCCCCGGTGGTGGCGTGCACGGGTGTCATGTGCTCGACCACCATGCGGATGAACATCGCCCCCGTGTGCCAGCCGCTCGCGATGAGGCCGCCGAACAGGCTCGCCTTCGCCGCCTCCTCGTCCAGGTGGAAGGGCTGCGGATCGAACTGGCGCGCGTACTCGACGATCTCCTCCTTCGTGACCTCGTAGCGCCCGAAGCGCATGATGTCGCCCACCGCGACGTCCTCGAAGTACTTCATGCCCGCGCTCCCGGCCCGTCGGGCCGGCGGCGGTACATGGTGATGCCGACGATGGCCAGCACGACCTCGCCGTGCTGGTTGAGCGCCTCGACCCGGCGCCGGACGAAGCCGATGGGCTTGCTCCGCGAGGGCCAGGTCTCGAGCACCTCGGTGCGCCCGCTCAGGGTGTCCCCCGGCCGCACCGGCTTGAGCCAGCGGCAGGAGTCGAGACCGGGCGAGCCGGTGGCGGCGGCCTCCTCGCGCTGGTTGGCCTCCACGCCCAGGCGCATCAGGATCGCGCAGGTGTGCCAGCCGCTCGCGATGAGCCCGCCGAAGATGGACCGGCGGGCCGCCTCGGGGTCGGTGTGGAACGGCTGCGGATCGTACTTGCGGGCGAAGGCGAGGATCTCCGCCTCGGTGATCGTGTGCGAGCCGAGCGCGATGCTCTCGCCCGCCTTGAAGTCGTCCCAGTACTTCACACGTGACCTCCGGGGAGCCTCCGGGATCGGGCCCGGCGCACCCCGAACAGCATAAGGCCCAGCGCAAGGGCGGGCGGCCAGATCCACACCAGCTCCGACGCAAGTGCGGCCGCCCCCCGGGCGGAGACGAAGCGAAGGCCGAGGGGCGACACCGCGATCACCCGCAGGGCGCGCGGCGCGAAGAAGCGCCGATCGGACCAGGGCCAGAGGAACGCGACCCCGAGGCCCCCGGTGGTGAGGGCGTCGAGCGCCCCGTGCGAGGCGCTCGCCACCAGGAGGAACGCGAAGGCGCGGGCCGGCGGAGACCGGAGCGCGCGGGCGACCGCCGCGCCCACCAGCGCCACCGCCAGCGCGAACAGGAGCGAGTGGCTGAAGCCCCGGTGGCCGAAGGACGAGGTGTAGGGCACGCCCCAGGAGAAGGTCACCACGTCCAGGTCGGGCAGCGCCGAGACGAGCACGCCCGCCACCAGCAGACGCGGCGGCACCGCCTCTCGCCCGAGACCCAGGCCGAGCGCGAGCGGCACCGCGGCGTGGGAGAAGACGGTGGGCACGAGACGGAGGCTAGTGGAGCTCGAACTCGAAGGTGCTGACCACCCGGATCCTCTTCACCGGCGTGCTGGTCGGGCTGAACGGGGCCGACTCGTCCCCGCCGTCCAGGCCGAAGATCTGGATCGACCCCTGGTTGGCGGAGCGGATGTCGCCCACCCGGGCGCCGGAGTCGGCTGCGAACTGCTGGGCGGTGGCGCGCGCGTTCTTGGTGGCCTCGGCCAGCAGCTGCGGGCGCAGGTCGTTGAACTTGGAGACGACGTAGCGCGGGTTCGCCGCCCCCTCCCGCTCCCCGTCGAGCACGACGCCCGCCTTGAGGAGGTCCTCGGTCATGCCGAGCGCGGTGCGCACCAGGTCGACGCGGGCGGTCCGCACCACCACCGCGGTGGTCACCACGTAGCGGAAGCGGTCCGAGGGCTGGGGCTGGCCGTACTCGCGGGCCAGCTTGTCGACGGTCCGGGTCGGCTGGCGCTCGATCTCCGCGTCCGGGAAGCCCTGCTTCTCGAGGAACGCCACCGCCGCGGCCCGGTCCGTGCTGATGCGGGCGTGGGCGTCCTGGAGGGTCTCGCTCGCCCGCCGCAGCCCGAGGGTCCACACCGCCTGGTCCGACTTCACCTCGCGCTCGACCAGCCCCTTCACCGTGACGACTCGAGTGTCCGATCTGAACCGCGTGGCGCCCCGGCCCACGAAGTAGCCGGCCACCGACAGGCCGACCAGGAGGCAGAGGCCCACGATCGCCGCTCCCAGCACGCCCGACCGCCCTTCCACGTACGCCGCCATGTCCGCTCCTCCGCTGGTCTATCTCGATGGGCGGGGCCGGTGCCCCGCGCGCAGGATCCCCAGGGTCGCGACCCCGGCCACCAGTCCCCAGAACGCCGATCCGATGCCGGCCAGCGCGACGCCGGACGCGGTCACCAGAAAGGTGACGAGCGCGGCCTCCCGTTGATTCTCCTGCCCGGTGGCCCGCGCGAGCCCGTTGCCGATGGTGGCCAGCAGGGCCAGGCCCGCGATGGCGGCCACCAGCTCGGGCGGGAAGGCCACGAAGAGGGCCACCACGGTGGCGCCAAAGACGCCGACGATCAGGTAGAACAGCCCGGCGAAGACCGCGGCCACGTATCGCCGGCGCGGGTCCTCGTGGGCCTCGCGCCCCATGCAGATGGCCGCGGTGATCGCAGCCAGGTTGATGGTGAACCCGCCGAAGGGCGCCACCAGGAGATTCGCCACGCCGGTCCAGCCGATCAGGGGCGAGAGCGGGACCGCGTACCCGGAGGCCCGCAGGACCGCGACGCCGGGCACGTTCTGGGAGGCCATCGTGACCACGAAGAGCGGCAGCCCCACCCCGATGATCGACCGGGCGGTGAAATGTGGCGTCACCCAGATCGGGTGGGCCAGCCCGACGCGCAGGGCGTCCAGGTGCAGGAGCCCCTGGACGAGCGCGACGAGGACCCCCACGAGCAGCGCCGCGATCACCGCGTAGCGCGAGACCAGCCGCCGCGCGATCAGGTAGCCCAGGAACATGCCGAGGGCCAGGGCCAGCTCGGTGCTCATCGCGATGAAGAGGCCGAGCCCGAAGCGGAGCAGCACCCCGGCCAGCATGCCGGAGGCGATCGGCACCGGGATGCGGTCCATCGCGCGCTCGAACCAGCCGGAGAAGCCGACCAGGGTGATGAGAGCCGCGGAGAGCAGGAAGGCGCCGGTCGCCTCCTCGATCGAGAGGCCGGCCGCGCTGGTGACGAGCAGCGCGGCGCCGGGCGTGGACCACGCGATCACCACCGGCACGCGGTACCGGAGCGACAGGACGATGCCGGTGAGCCCCATCCCGAGGCCCAGCGCGAGCATCCACGAGCCGACCTGGGCCGCGCTCGCGCCCACCGCGGACGCGGCCTGGAAGACGATGGCCGCCGCGCTGGCGAATCCCACCAGCACGGTCACGAACCCGGCGACGACGGCCGACAGGGACAGATCCCGGACGAAGGACATGAGCGGGCCCCGCACACTATAGCAACCGGATAGCAAGTGGGGGATCGGGTACACTCGCCGGGATGCGGGCGTACCTCCTGTCCCGGCTCGGACAGACCTTGCTGGTGGTGTTCCTCTCCCTGACCGCGGTCTTCTTCCTGGTCCGGCTCGGCGGCGACCCGGTGCTGCTGTTCCTGCCCATGGACATCCAGGCCAAGGACCTGACCGAGTTCCGCCAGCGCCTGGGCTTCAACGATCCGCTCGCGGTGCAGTACGGCCGCTTCATCGGCCACGCGGTGCGGGGCGACTTCGGCGAGTCGCTGCGCTACAAGAACGACGCCCTCCAGCTGGTGCTGGACCGCCTGCCCGCCACGCTGGCCCTGGCCGCCGCCGCCCTCGGCCTCACCTTCTGCGTGGCGGTGCCGGTGGGCGTGCTCTCCGCGGTCCGGCGCGGCTCGCTGCTCGACCTGCTGGGCATGGGCGGCGCGGTGCTGGGCCAGGCGGTGCCCGGCTTCTGGCTCGGGCTGATGATGATCTACCTGTTCTCGGTGCGGCTCGGCTGGCTGCCCACCGGGGGCATGGGCGGCCCGCTCCACTTCATCATGCCGTGCGTGGTGCTGGCGTCCTTCTATGCCGCGCGCATGGCCCGGCTCACGCGCTCCTCGGTGCTCGATACCCTCAACGAGGAGTTCGTGCTGACCGCGCGCTCCAAGGGCCTCGCGGAGCGGGTGGTGATCGGCAAGCACACGCTGAAGAACTCGGCGATCCCGATCGTCACCCTCGCCGGCCTGGACACCGGTCAGCTCCTGGGCGGCGCGGTCATCACCGAGACGATCTTCGCGTGGCCGGGGCTCGGCCGCCTCACGGTGCAGGCGTTGCTCAACCGCGACTTCCCGGTGGTGCTGGCCGCGGTGTTCGTGTTCTCGGTGACCTACACCCTGATCAACCTCGCGGTCGACCTGCTCTACGGCTGGCTCGACCCGCGGACGCGGCGGCAGGCGACGTGAGCCGCTTCGCCCGCCGCCACGGCCGCGGGGTGCTGGGCCTGACCCTCGCGGCGCTGGTCCTGACCGCCGCGGTGGCCGCCCCGCTGCTGGCCGCCCACGATCCGGTCCAGACCGACTTCGCGGCGGGCCTCAAGCCGCCGGGCACCACCGGGCACCCGCTCGGCACCGACCAGCTCGGCCGCGACCTGCTGTCGCGCGTCCTCTACGGAGCCCGCGTCGCGCTCTTCATCGGGCTCTGCTGCGTGCTGCTCACCGCGCTGGTGGGCGGCCTGCTCGGGCTGCTGGCCGGCTTCTTCGAGGGCTGGCCCGGCGCGGTGCTCATGCGGGTGGCCGACGTGCAGCTCTCCTTCCCGTTCATCCTGCTCGCGCTCACCATCAATGCGATCGTGGGGCTGGGGCTGCGCAACATCATCGTCAGTTTGTCAGTCGCGGGCTGGGTCGTGTATGCTCGCGTGGTCCGTGGGGAGGTGCTGTCGGTGAAGCAGCGCGAGTTCGTGCACGCCGCCCAGGCGCTGGGTGTCGGGCGCGCCCGCGTGCTGTTCCGCCACGTGCTCCCCAACGTGGCGCCCTCGATCGTGATCGTGGCCAGCCTGCAGTTCGCCCAGTTCATCGTGGCCGAGGCCGCGATCTCGTTCCTCGGGTTCGGGGTGCAGCCCCCGACCCCGGCGTGGGGCAGCATGCTCTCGGAGAGCCGCGACTACCTCTACGTGGCCTGGTGGCTGGCCGCGTTCCCGGGCGCGGCGCTGGCGCTCACCGCGCTCGGCATCAACCTGGTGGGCGACTGGCTGCGCGACGTGCTGGACCCGCGCTTCCGGGTCTGATGCCGATCCCGAACGACTCGACAAGGAGACCCTCATGACGCGAATGATCCGGATGCTGGCCGTGCTCGCGGCGCTGGCCGGCCTGACCCTCACCGCGGCGCCGGCCGCGGCCCAGGACCGCGCCAAGACGAAGGAGATCGTGGTGGCCTTCGCGGCCGAGCCGCGGACGCTCCTGCCCGACACCATCGTGGACTGGACCACCAACAACATGGTCGAGCACATGTACGACCGGCTGGTGGACCGCGATCCCAAGACCTACAAGCCGTCCCCGATGCTGGCCACCTCCTGGAAGATCGTCAACGACACCACCTGGGAGTTCACCCTCCGCCAGGGGGTGAAGTTCCACAACGGCGAGCCCTTCACCGCCCAGAGCGTGAAGGCCACCATGGACTACATCAAGGATCCGGCCAACAAGACCCACTACCTGCCCCGATGGTCGCAGGTGAAGGAGGTCCAGATCGTCAACGACCACACGGTGCGCTTCATCACCGAGAAGCCGTGGCCGGGCCTGATCGACCGCATCGCGGGCAGCGACTTCCTGCCCATGCCGCCCAAGGCCCTCAAGGAGCAGGGCGTGCAGGCCCTCGCGGCCAAGCCCATCGGCACCGGGGCGTTCCGCTTCGTGCAGTGGGTGCGCGACGAGAAGCTGGTGGTCGAGCGCAACCCCGACTACTGGCAGACCCCCGCGGAGGCGAGCCGGGTCACCTTCCGGTTCATCCCCGAGTTCAGCGCCCGGCTGGCCGCCCTGCTCGCGGGCGAGATCGACGTGATGAAGGACGTGCCGCCCCAGAACGTGGAGATGCTCCAGTCGAGCGGCAAGGCCCGCCTGCGCGCCACCGTCTCCTCCCGCATCAACTACCTGGCCCTCGTGAACCTCAAGCCGGGCCCGATGCAGGACCTCCGGGTGCGCAAGGCCATCCACCACGCGATCAACGTGGACGAGCTGATCCAGCAGGTGCTGAAGGGCCGGGCCACCAAGATGTGCGGACCGCTGTCGCCCATCAACGTGGACTACTCCCCGAAGCCCCAGTGCATCAAGTACGACCCGGCCGCGGCCCAGGCCCTCTTCAAGGAGGCGGGCATCGACCCCACCAAGCTCACCCTGACCCTCGACACTCCCTCCGGGCGCTACCCGCTCGACAAGGACATCTCGCTCGCCATCGCGGCCCAGCTCCAGCGGCTCGGGATCAAGACCAACGTGGTGGTGAACGAGTGGGGCACGCACCTCGACAAGATCAAGAACCGCACCACCGGGGACATGTTCTTCCTGGGCTGGGGCCCCGCGCTGGACGCCCAGAACACCATCGACCAGCTCTTCTCCGCGAACCAGACCTACTCCTCGTACGGCAACAACAAGGCGCTCGACGCCAAGATCGCCCAGGCGGTCACGGTGGTGGATCCGCGCAAGCGCCTCGAGGCGTGGGCCGAGCTGCAGCAGATGGTGCACGACGAGGTGCCGTGGGTCTTCCTGTGGCAGCAGCACGACCTCTACGGCGTGGCCAACTGGATCGAGTGGACGCCGCGGGCCGACGAGCGGATCTGGATGTACGAGGCGAAGCTGGCCCGGTAGCGCTCCGACCGTGGGGCGAGCGCCGGGGCCTCCGGCGCTCGCCCTCGAGGCGGCGGGCTACTTCTTGTCCGTCTTCTCCATCTTGTCGTCCTTCATCTTGTCCATGCCCTTGTCCTTCATGCCCTTGTCCATCTTGTCGCCCTTCTTGTCCATCATCGTGCCGCCCTTCTTGTCCTTCTTGTCCATCTCCATCTTGTCGCCCTTCATCTTGTCCCCGCTCGGCGTCTGCGCCCAGACGCTCGCGGGTCCCATCGCCAGCAACGCCACCATCGCCGTCAGCACGAGTCGACGCATGCGACACCTCCCTGGATGGATGTGATTGGACCGGCTGGGCAACAGGGTAGGTGTGCCGCGCCGGGCGCGTGTCACGCCCGGGTCAAATCTTTGTCAGCCGCGGGCGGGCGTGTGCGGATGGGCCGGGGTCTTCGCCGCCGCCCCGGCCGCCTTCGCATCGGCGGACGTGGGCTCCTCGTCGTTTGCGACCGGCACCGGGAGGTTCTCCGCCGCGGCCTCCACCAGCTTCTCGGTCGCAGGATCGCTCAGATCCGATAGCTCTCGAATCGCCAGGTCGTACCAGATGTCCGTGTGCATGGCCTCACCTCTCCGGGGCGCCGCGGGGCTGCCCGTCCTTGGTGATGTTCTCCCTCCAGGAGAGGGGGCATCGGCCATGCCACGTAAAACGTTCATATGATCAACACGTTGTAGCGCTCGATCCGGAGGGGCGACCGGGCAATGCGCCCGGCCGCGGGCGGCCCTCCTGACCCCTCGCGTCAGGTAGAGCGGGCGAGCCGGCCCGCGGCCCACTCCGCCACCGTCGCGCCGAGCGTCCACTCGAACCAGCGGGCGACGAACACCGCCCACGCGGGCCCGGCCACCTCCGGGGGCAGCGGCGGCAACAGGACCAGGGTGAGGCGATAGGCCGTCGTGATCGCGAGCACCGCGCCGAGCGCACGCAGGGCGCCGACGCGCGATTCTGCGACGGTGGATCCTTCGCCGCGGGCGGGCGGGCCGCGTCGCGCGGGTAATTCTTACACGCGCTGGCCGCGCCGGCGCCGGGCGGGCTCGCGCGCGGGATTCCTGCTAGAATTCCGCCGCCGATCATTTCGAAGGCCCGGAGGGCTCCATGGCGATCACCGTGTTCACGAGCGCGTTCCTCATCGACTGCACCGGCGGCGATCCGATCGACGGCGCCGCGGTCGTCATCGAGGGCGACCGCATCAAGGACGTCATCGCCTCCGGCAAGGTGGGGCCGCTCGCGGGCAAGGTCGACACCGTCGATCTCCACGGCCGCACCCTGATGCCGGGCCTCACCGACGCGCACGTGCACATCTGCGCGGTCGAGGGCAACATCCCGGAGCAGCACCGCTACAACCCGCCCAGCCTGATCGCGGCCAAGGCCCTCCGCCGCATGGAGCAGGCCCTCATGCAGGGCTTCACCACCGTGCGGGACGCGGGCGGGGCCGACTACGGCTTCCGCGAGGCCTCCGAGTCCGGTCTCTACCCGGGCCCGCGGATGCTGGTCTCGGGCCGTCCCCTGTCGCAGACCGGCGGCCACGCGGACAAGCGGCGCCGCTCGGAGTGGATCGAGCCCATCGAGTGCTGCGTGGGGATGGCGGGCGTGATCGCGGACGGCCCCGACGAGGTGCGCCGGGCCGCGCGGGAGAACCTGCGCCACGACGTGGACCAGATCAAGATCATGGCCTCGGGCGGAGCGATGTCGCCCGGCGACGAGCTCGACACCACCCAGTACACGGTGGAGGAGATGCGGGCCGCGGTGGAGGAGGCGCGCGCGGTCGGCAAGTACGTGCTGGCCCACGCCTACTCCGGCTCCGCGGTGCGCAACGCGATCCAGGCCGGCGTGCGCTGCATCGAGCACGGCAACCTGCTCGACGAGACCGGCGCGCAGACGATCAAGCAGGCCGGCGCGTACCTGGTGCCCACCATGGTGACCTACGAGGTGATCGCGCGCGAGGGCAAGAACTACGGCATCGGCGACCACCAGATCCAGAAGATCAACCTCGCGCTCGAGAAGAGCCTGGAGGGGCTGACCCACGCCTACCGGGCCGGCTGCAAGATCGGCCACGGCTCCGACCTCCTGGGTGACATGCAGGCCCAGCGCGCGATGGAGTTCGAGCTGAAGGGACAGGTCATGAAGCCGATGGAGGTGCTCCTCTCCGCCACCATGATGAACGCGGAGATCTTCCGGATGACCGACAAGATCGGCTCGGTCGAGCCCGGCAAGTACGCGGACCTGCTGGTGGTCGACGGCAACCCGCTCAAGAACCTGCGCGTGTTCCAGAACCAGGCCCACCTTCACGCCATCGTGAAGGGGGGCGTGTTCGTCAAGCGCGCCCTCTAGACGAGGCATCGGGAGACTTCCATGCCGAGCGCGGCCGACTTCGAGAAGCTGGGCGTCTTCTACCTGGGCCACCCGTACGACTGGCAGCAGAAGAAGGGCCAGGACGGCGCGCTGCTCTACGACTCGAAGGACCTGGTCACCCACGCGGTGTGCGTGGGCATGACCGGCAGCGGCAAGACCGGACTCTGCCTGGCCCTCATCGAGGAGGCCGCGATCGACGGCATCCCCGCCATCCTCATCGACCCCAAGGGCGACCTGGCCAACCTGCTCCTCACGTTCCCCCGCCTCCGGCCCGAGGACTTCCGCCCCTGGATCAACGAGGACGACGCGCGGCGGAAGAACCTCTCCCCGGACGACTACGCGCGCCAGCAGGCCGAGCAGTGGCAGAAGGGCCTGGCGTCGTGGGGCGAGGACGGGGCGCGCATCCAGCGCCTGCGCGACTCGGCCGACTTCGCGATCTACACCCCGGGGAGTAACGCGGGGATTCCGCTGTCGATCCTGAAGTCGTTCGCAGCGCCGCCGCCGGCGATCCGCGAGGACGAGGAGCTCCTGCGGGAGCGCATCGGCACCACCGCCACCAGTCTCCTCGGCCTCCTCGGGATCGACGCGGATCCCATCAAGAGCCGCGAGCACATCCTGATCGCCACCATCCTCGACGGCGCCTGGCGTCAGGGCCGCGAGCTGGACATCGCCGGGCTCATCCAGCAGATCCAGACCCCGCCGATGAAGAAGGTGGGAGTGCTCGACCTCGACGCGTTCTTCCCGGCCAAGGACCGCTTCACGCTCGCGATGTCGCTCAACAACCTGCTCGCCGCGCCCGGCTTCGGGGCCTGGATGGAGGGCGACCCGCTCGACGTGGACGCGCTCCTGCACACCCCGGAGGGGAAGCCGCGGGTCGCCATCGTCTCGATCGCGCACCTGAACGACGCGGAGCGGATGTTCTTCGTCTCGCTCCTGCTGAACCAGGTGGTGGGGTGGATGCGCACGCAGTCCGGCACCACCAGCCTGCGCGCGCTCCTCTACATGGACGAGATCTTCGGGTACTTCCCGCCGGTGGCCAACCCGCCGTCGAAGACGCCGCTCCTGACCCTGCTCAAGCAGGCGCGGGCCTTCGGGGTGGGCGTGGTGCTGGCCACCCAGAACCCGGTCGACCTCGACTACAAGGGTCTCGCCAACACCGGCACCTGGCTCATCGGACGGCTGCAGACCGAGCGCGACAAGGCGCGCGTGCTCGACGGCCTGGAGAGCGCGGCGGGCGCGGGCAGCCAGGGCTTCGACCGAGCCGCGCTCGAGCGCATCCTCTCCGGCCTCTCCGCGCGCGTGTTCCTGATGAACAACGTGCACGAGGATCACCCGGTCGTCTTCGAGAGCCGCTGGGTGATGTCGTACCTGTGCGGCCCGCTGACCCGCGCGCAGATCAAGTCGCTGATGGACGCGCGGCGGGGGGCCGCGTCCGGCGCCGCCGCGAGCCCGCCACCGGCCGCGGCCGTCCCGGCGGCCGCCGCCGCGGCTGCGGCTCGCGCCGCCGACGGACCCGCGCCGACGACTCCGGCGGCCGCGCGCGGCAAGGCCGGACGCGCCGCCGCCGCTCCGATCGAGCCCGCGGCGGCCGCGCCATCCGCCGGGAGCGCGCGGCCGCTGCTGCCGCCCGACGTGCCGCAGCACTTCGTGCCCGCCCGGGGCGCGGCGCCGGCCGGATCGACGCTCTACTACCGGCCGATGGTGATCGGCTCCGCGCAGGTGCGCGTTGTCGACACCAAGAGCGGCGTCGACGTGAGCCGCGATCTGGTCTATCTCACGCCGATCACCGACGAGGCGGTGCCGGTGGCCTGGGACCAGGCCGCCGCGGTGAGCTTCACCACCTCGGACCTGACGCCGAGCCCCGAGACCGACGCCGCGTTCGGGGAGGTCCCCGCCCCCGCGAGCAAGAAGAAGAGCTACGACGGCTGGAGCAAGGACTTCGCGGGCTGGCTGCTCCAGTCGCAGAAGGTGGAGCTGCTGCGGAGCCCGTCCCTCAAGGCGGTGTCGCAGCCGGGCGAGTCCGAGCGCGACTTCCGCGTCCGTCTGCAGGAGTCGACACGACAGGAGCGCGACCAGGCCAGCGAGGCGCTGCGCCAGAAGTACGCTCCGAAGGTCGCCGCGCTGCAGGAGCGGCGGCGGCGGGCCGAGCAGTCGGTGGAGCGCGAGAGCGAGCAGGTCAAGCAGCAGGGGCTCCAGACCGCGATCTCGGTCGGGGCCACCATCCTGGGCGCCTTCCTGGGACGCAAGACGATCAACGCCTCCACCATCGGACGCGCCACCACCGCGGCCCGGAGCGCGGGCCGGGTCCTGAAGGAATCGCAGGACGTGGGGCGCGCGCAGGAGTCGGTCGCCGCGGTCGACGCGGCCATCGCCGCCCTCGACGCCCAGTTCAAGGCCGAGGCGGACGCGCTCGGCGCCAGCACCGATCCTCTGACCGAGCGGCTCGAGACGCTCGCGCTCAAGCCCACCCGGCAGAACATCGCGGTGCGGCTGGTGGCGCTGGCGTGGGCTCCGTGCTGGCGCGATCGGGCGGGGGCGGTGTCGCCCGCGTGGGAGTAGGCGGCCCGCGAGAAGTGGGCGGGCCCGACGCCGAAGCGCCGGGCCCGCCCGGTCCTACGCGTTACTGATTGCTGCTCCGCATCTTCGACGTATCGGCCGGCGCCACCTTGGTGGCGATCAGACCACCGTTCTTCCCCTTCTTGTAGCTCACCTTCACGCGCTCACCCGCGTTGACGGGGCCGACCTGGGAGCCGGAGGCCGACTCCGTGGACAGCACGTACTCCTTGCCCTTCGAGTCCTTCACCGTGAAGGTCTTGGCGTTCTCGTCCACGTTGACCACGCTTCCGGTCACGTGATGGGTCATCGCCATCCGGGCGGGCTTCTCCGCGGTCGTGGACGGCGACGTCGTATTCTGGGCCGCGAAAGCGGGACCGGCGATCAGGCCGGTCGCGATGAGACCCGCGATCAAGCTCGCATGTGTTCTCATGTGTGTGATCCTCCTTTCGAGATCAGAGATCGCATATCGTGTGCCAGACGACCCGGCCATCCCGGCAGGCGCAACCACGCAGAACAAGCGGGTTCCCCGCGCGCCGGATCCGCTCGCGCGGCCCACGAGAAGAGAATTCTGCGTAAGAACCTCCGGCACCCTACCCGGTAATTCGTCCCGGGTCGGGGCTTCCATTCGCGCGCGCACGACGGCGGCGATGCCGCCGTGCAAACCCCTGTTTTCCAGTCCGTCGTGTCCCGAGTCGACACCCGGCACACGGCTTGCGCATGGACCCCGGCAGGAGGTCTTGGCCATGCTCGAAGGCATCGCGCTGTTCCTCGTGGGAATTGGAGCGCTGCTGGTGTCGATCGTCTCGCTGTTGCACATGGCCTGGCTCGCCGTGCTCCTCCCGCTCGCGCTGGCCGGCGGAGCCGCCTACGCGATTGTCAAGCTCAGCAGCCAACGGTCGCGCCGCGTGTCTCCGGCAGGTCGAGCCGGGAAGGAAGCGGGATCAGGATCGCGCCGGATCGCCGCATAGCGGTCCGCATTCGGACGGGCCCTCGGGCTGGGGCACCTATGTCTACACCTCGGTAGCGTCGGCCGGCACCTTCGCCATCAGCAACGCCGGCGACAGCACCGGCGTCTCCGTTAACTCCTGCTGGGGAAATGACCGCGTCGTGTATCGTGGTTGATACACGATGCGTGCGCGCGCTGCCCTCCTGCTCCTCGCGCTGATCTCCCTGGTCGCCCTCGTCTCGCCGTCGCTGTCTTCGGATCCCGCCCCGTCCCCCTCACCCTCTGCCCCCTCACCCCACCCTCTCGCCAGGGGGGAGAGGGATGGGGAGGTGGTGCGGACCGTGGATGGAGACACCATCTACGTGCGGCTCGCGACCGGCGTGGAGAAGGTGCGGTACATCGGCGTCGACACGCCGGAGGTGCATCACCCGACGCGCGGCGAGGAGCCGGGGGGGCGGGAGGCCGCCGTGGTGAACCGGCGGCTCCTGGGCGACCGGCCGGTGCGGCTCGAGACCGACGTGCAGCTGCGCGACCGCTACGGCCGCCTGCTCGCCTACGTATGGGCGCGCCGCCCCGACGGCGGCCTAGTGATGGTGAACGCGGAGCTGGTGCGCCTGGGCTACGCCGCGGTCATGACCGTGCCGCCCAACGTGCGCCACGCCGCGCTCTTCCGTCGTCTGGCCGCCGAGGCGCGGGAGCAGCACCGCGGCCTGTGGGCCGAGCCGCTCACCGAGCCGCGGGGTATACTGCCCAGGGATATACTGAAGATCCGATGAAGATCGGTCCGGTCGAGATCTCCACGCTGGCCCGCCTGGCCCCGATGGCCGGCATCTCCAACGCGCCCTTCCGCCTCATCGCGCGCGAGTGCGGCAGCGGGCTCACCACCTCCGAGGAGATGGATGCCTCCGCGCTCCTGACCGGCCATCCGCACGCCGACGCCATCGCGGCCTACTACCCGGAGGAGCGGCCGCTCGCGATGCAGCTGCTCGGCAAGGATCCCGACCTGCTCGCCCGGGCGGCGGAGCGCTGCCAGACCCTCGGCGCCGACATCGTGGACCTCAACATGGGCTGCCCGATGCCCAAGATCACCGGCAAGGGCAAGGGCTCCGCCCTCATGCGGGACGTCGCGGCCACCTCGCTGATCCTGCGCGCGCTCCGGAAGGCGGTGAGCGTGCCCCTGACCGTCAAGATCCGCGGCGGCTGGGACGACCAGCACCTCAACGCGGTAGAGGTCGCCCAGATGGCGGAATCAGAGGGCGTCGACGCCATCACCGTGCACCCCCGCACCCAGTCCCAGCGCTACACCGGCCGCGCGCCCTGGGCCATCATCCGGGACGTCGTGGAGGCGGTCTCGATCCCGGTCACCGGCAACGGCGACGTTCGGTCGATGGCGGAGGCGCGGCGGATGGCGGACGAGACCGGGTGCGGGTCGGTCATGATCGGCCGCGGCGCCCTCGGCAGCCCGTGGATCTTCGACGAGCGCTTCGAGAGCCTGGCGCACCCGGAGCAGCGCGCCTACAAGGCGCGGGTCATCGCCCGGCACGTGGCGCTGATCCGCGAGCACTATGGCGAGAAGTACGCCCTGGTGCAGATGAAGAAGCACCTGGCCTGGTACACCGAGGGCCTGGGCCACGCCACCGAGTGCCGCGCCCGCATCTTCCAGACCCGGAGCCCCGACGAGGTCTGGGACGTCTTCCGGTCCTACTGGGAGCGCCCCCGCCCGGCCACGTCCCAGACCGCCTCCACGGTGTCGCCCCTCATCGCGTAGATCCGGTCGTAGAGGTTGATGGTGGGGTCGCAGTGCGGCGGGAAGAACTCGATGAGCTGCCCGAGCCTGGGCAGCCGCCCCGGCTCGGTGGTCATGAGCCGCCCGTGCTCGTCCCCGGCCCACGAGTACTCCACGCCCGGCCACTCCACCGCCTCCGGCACGAAGGGCCGGTCGGTGGAGAAGGCCTTGAAGCCGCCGTCCACCATCGCCATCTCCGCGGTGGGCACGCTGATCACGGTGGTGAGCACGGTGAGGGCCATCTCGAAGTCGTCGTAGGCGGCGCCCCGCGGGCTGCCGATGCGCCGGTAGTCGAGGTCCATCACGCAGTAGGACCCGGACTGCAGCTCGGTCATCCCCTCGAGCTCGCTGTCGATGTTGAAGGTGCCGCTCGAGCCGCCGGTCACCACGTCCACCGGCAGGCCGTGCTTCTGGAACAGCTCGCGGGTCTTCATCAGCCGGCCCATCCAGCGCCGAGAGGTCCGGCGACGATCGTCGTAGCCCATCACGTGCGCGCAGTGCCCCGCGTAGCCCTGAAGTCCGCGCAGGTGCAGCGCGGGGTGGGCGGCGACGTGGCGCCCCAGGTCCAGGGCGGGCTCGCCGGGTTGCGTGCCGGTGCGCCGGCCCCCCACGTCCACGTCGACCAGGACGTTGAGCACGAGGCCGGCCTTGGCCACCGCATCGCCCACCTCCTGCACGTTGTCCCGGTTGTCCACGACCACGAGCGTCTCCGGCTGACGCCGGAGCACCCCGAGCAGGCGACCGATCTTCTCGGGGCCGACCACCTCGGTGGTGATCAGGAGGTTCCGCACCCCCGCCGCGGCCATCACCTCCGCCTCGCCGACCTTGGCCACGCACACGCCGACCGCCCCGGCCGCGATCTGACGGCGGGCGATCTCCGGGCACTTGTGGGTCTTGGCGTGGGGACGGAGCTTCTTGCCGGCGGCCGCGATGTGGGCCGCCATCTTCCGGATGTTGCGCTCGAAGCGATCGAGGTCGAGCAGCAGCGCGGGGGTCGGAATCTCGGCGCGTTTCATGGCGGGGGGAGCATACCACGCGGCCGAGCGCCCCCGGCCCCCGCGGACGAGCCGATGCGGTGCAGCTAAATTAGGTGAGCGGCGAGACCATCCAGTGGCTGCGGAAGGCCTGCACGCGGCGTTGCGCGACGTCGTCGCCGGAGCGCGCGGCCAGCTCGGTGGCCACCGTCAGGGCCTGCTTCACCACCTCACGGTCGCCCAGACGACCGAAGGCGTCGCCCGCCGCCAGCACGCCGTCGAGCGAGCCCTGACGGCGCGCGCGGAGCAGCGCGGTCAGGTACACGCGCCGGGCGCGGCTCTCCGCGATCGACGCATCGCCGGTGGCCCGGCCCAGCTTCAGCGCCGCCTGACCGACCGCGATCATGCCGGGCCATCCGCGACCGACGTGAGCCGCGGCGTAGGCCTCGCGCCAGGCGGCCTGGGCCGCGGACAGATCCCCGTGCTCGATCGCCTCGTCCATCACCTGGAGCCGGGTCGCCCAGTCGGACGCGGCCGTCTCCGCCGAAGCGGTGGGGATCGCGGGGAGCAGCACGGCGGTCATCAACAGGAAGAAGAGCACCAGCGGCACCTCCAGGCGTCGTCGCATCGCACCCTCCTGACCTCGATCGAGCATCACGCCCGAAGCCAAGCACCGGATGTGCCACCACACAACTATCTGGAAAATTGGCAGAATTGCGGGCGAACCGACGGCCGGCGGACGGGCACGACGCCCGACGGCGGCAGAATGCCTGACGGCAGACCCTCAGGGGAAAGCCCCGCGGCCTGTGCCCGCGGCCTGTGCCCGCGGCCTGTGTATGATGAGGCGCCTTGCGACCCCTCGTGCCGCTCCTCGCGACGCTGTGGCTGCTCGGCCCCGGGCCGACGCCGGCGGCCGCCCAGGACATCAATCCGGACCGGCCCGATCTCACCACCAGCGCCGAGCTGGTCCCGGCCGGCTCGCTCCAGCTCGAGACCGGGATCGAGTACGAGCGGGCGCGTACGGGCGGGCAGCCCACCGGCCAGCTGCTGAGCACGCAGGCGGTGCTACGCGCCGGAATCCTGCGCGTGCTCGAGCTGTCGATCGAGGGGGAGCCCTTCGACTGGCAGCGCACCGATCGAGAGGCCAGCGGCAGCGGCGACTACACGCTCGGGGTCAAGTACCGTCTCTTCACGCCGTCGGAGGGCAGCACCGCCCCGATCGTCTCCGTGAAGCCGTTCGTGAAGCTGCCCACCGCGAGCGCGCCGATCGGCAGCGAGCGGCCCGACGTGGGCGCCCTGCTGCTGGTGACGTTCGCCCTCCCGAAGGACCTGACCCTCGACACGAACTGGGGCGTGGCGGCCCTCGGTCAGCGGCACCCGGAGGGCTTCATCCCTCAGGGCATCGCCTCCGCGTCGCTCACCACGCCCGTGACCGACCGGCTCTCCGCCATCACCGAGCTCTTCTTCGCCACCAAGGAGGAGCGCGACAGCCGCGCCAGCCTGCGCACGACGCTGGCCATCATGTACAAGGTCACCCCGCGACTGGCCCTCGACGGCGGAGTCCGCACCACGCTCGTCGGACCGGGGCCCGACTGGTCGGTGTTCGTGGGGCTGAGCGCGCGCTTCGGCCGCTAGAGGGAGCCGGGCGATCCTATCTGGACAGCAACCGTTGTCGGCACGACTCGAGGTTCAGGAGGAAGACATCGAGAGCGAATTGCCTCAGGCTGTCCGACACATCCGCCGGGATGAAGTCCTGCCGCTGCCTCAGTCTCCTCCACGCGCTCGGAAACGCATCCCGCTGGCTGACCATGCCCCCGAGGTCGTCGTAGGCGAGAAACTTCACGGTCTGGACGCCCGCGATGAGGAGCCGCGCCAGGCACATGGGACAGGGCTCGAGGGAGCACAGGAGGGTGTAGCCTCGCATGTTCTCGACCGCGGGACGCCGCTCCTCGAAGGCGGTCATCACCACCATCTCGGCGTGCATGTCGCTTCGAAAGTGCGGGAAGAAGACCGAGTTGCGACCCCGCTCGAGGATCTCGCCACCCGGATCGATGAGCACCGCACCCACGCCGTAGTTCCCCATGCGCGCCGCGGCCAGGGCCTCGGAGCACGCGAGAACGCCGAGCCGCTGGTCTCGGTGATGCGTGCGCTCCCCGACCAGGGCGGGAAAGCGGGCTTCCAGGTCCTCGAGTGTCATGGCCCTCCCTTCGCCGGTGGCGCACCGACGGGCGCTGTCCCGGCGCGCCCGGTCACGGGTCGATGCTCACCTGATCGGACAGCTCGTTGACGTCGTCCGGCCGCCGGGGGAAGTGGCGGGCCAGGATCGCGCCCACCTCGCCCACGGCGTGCAGCAGGCCGTCGCGCGGCCGCTCGTCACGGAAGTGGGCCAGCACCGCCTCGACCAGCCGCTCCCAGTAGGCCTGCCCCACCCGCTCGTGGATGCCCAGGTCGCCCAGCACCGCGAGCTTGTGGTCTCCCACGCTCACGTAGATCAGCACCCCGTGGCGCGCCGCGGTCCGGTGCATGCCGAGCCGCTCGAAGACCGCCACCGCGCGCGCCATCGCCTCCCCGGAGCAGTGGTGGTCGAGATGCACGCGGATCTCGGCCGAGGTGCGCGCCTCCTCGCCCGCGATGGCCCGCGACACGGCGTCGAGGTCCGCCTCGCCGAGGAACGCCCGCACCCACCGCGGATGCCGCGCCATCACCAGCTCCCGCTGGAGCCGCCGCCGCCGAAGCTGCCGCCGCCCCCGCCGAACCCGCCGCCGCTGCCGCCGCCTCCGCCGCCCCAGCCACCCCCGCCCCACCCGCCGCCGAGGCCACCGAGCCCGCCGCCGATGAACGGCCCGCCCCAGCCCCTGGAGCCGCCCGTCCAGCCGCGCCGGCGCAGGGAGGCCTGCTGCATGCGGTTCTGGATGAACACGACGATCAGGAGGCCCACGAAGAGCAGCCCCAGCACCTCTCGCCAGCCGAAGCCGTGGGTGGGCTGGCCGCGGTTCGGCCCCGGCGGGCGCTGGTACGTCCCGGCGATCGCGCGGTCGATGGCGTCGAGGCCCGCCCCGATGCCGTCGGCGAGGCGTCCCTCCCGGAAGCGCGGGGCCACGACGTCTCGCAGGATGGACGACGAGACCGCGTCGGTGAGCTGGCTCTCGAGGCCGTAGCCCACCTCGAGCCGCGTCCGCCGATCGTCGAGGAAGATCAGGAAGATGACGCCGTTGTCGAGGCCCTTCTGCCCGATGCGCCACGCCTGGGCCAGGCGGATCGAGAAGTCCTCCAGGCTCTCGCCCTGGAGCGAGCGGAAGATGGCCACCACCACCTGGTTGCGGCTGGTGGCCTCCCGTGCGATCAGGGCCTGCTCGAGCCGGTCGCGGTCGGCGGGCGCGAGCGCCCCCGCGTAGTCGTTGATGCGCCGGTCGGGGGGCGGCGGGATGCGCAGCGCCGCCGCGGCCGGGACCACGAATGGAAGCAGGAGGAGGACCGGCAGGAGCAGCGCGGGCACGAGGCGGCGGAGCACGGATTCCCCGCCCGGCGCGCCGTCCTAGAACTTCACCTTCGGGGCTTCCTGGGCGCCCGGCGTCGCCTCGAAGTAGGCCTTCTCCTTGAAGCCGCGCACCGAGGCCACGATGCTGCCCGGGAACAGGCGCAGCCGCGTGTTGTAGTCGCGCACCGCCTCGCTGTAGCGCATGCGCTCCACGGTGATGCGGTTCTCGGTGCCCTCGAGCTGGCTCTGCAGGGTAAGGAAGTTCTGGTTGGACTTGAGATCGGGATAGCGCTCGACGGTGACCAGCAGCCGGCTCAGCGCACCGCTCAGCTCGTTCTGGGCCTGCTGGAACTTCTGGAACGCGGCCGGATCGTTGATCAGCTCGGGGGTGGCCTTGATGCCGGCCACGCTGGCCCGCGCCTTGGTCACCTCCTCCAGCACCGTGCGCTCCTGGGTCGCGTAGCCCTTCACGGTCTCGACGAGATTCGGGATCAGGTCGGCCCGGCGCTGGTAGACGTTCTGCACCTGCGCCCACTTCTCGTTGACGACCTGCTCCTGGCCCACCAGCTGGTTGTTGATGCCGATGGCCCAGCCGATGCCCCCGATGACGATCAGGATGATCACGCCCAGCACGATCAGTCCGGTTTTCATGCTGGCAGTATACGGGAGGGCGCCGTCTACTTCTTCGACTTCGACTTCTCGTCCTTGTCCAGCGGGTGGCAGTCCTGACCCAGGTTCTGACGGGTGGTCCCCGCCGGGCAGGGCGCGGTCGGGCTGCTCGGGTTCTTGCGCGTGGGCATGCGCTCCGACCCCCAGGACGGCGTGCCGGGCGGGTTGTTGCCCTTGCCGCCGCCGGAGGTAGGGGAGTCCGAGCTGCTTCCGCTCGAGCCGCCGGTCGGCGCCTGCGCACTGGCGGTCGAGATGAGGAAGGTCGTAGCGAGACCGAGGATCAGGCCGGTCGTCCAGGCCATCGTGGAAGCGAGCCCTGGGGTCGCGCGCATCATGCCGTCGTGGATTGCAATCCGCATGCCCCCTTCAAAGGCACGCTTTTCCGCCGGCCACGCCGCGAAGGGTGACAAGACTGCCGGGTCGCCGTTTCCCACCGTCCCAGCTCGACGCGCTTGCTTGACACGGCCGAAACGCCGTCTATAACCATCACGGAGTCATCATCGAATCCGGGTCGCTCGACCCAGACAGGAGGCTCGCGATGCCCATCATCCGATTTCGCGACAATTCTCGGGAGCTGTCCGACTTCCAGACCCAGATGAACCAGCTGTTCGACAACTTCCTCGGTCAGCCGACCGCTGCCAGCCCCATGGAACGGGTGTGGGCGCCGCTCGCTGACGTCTACGAGACCTCGGAGGAGATGGTGATTTCCGTGGAGATGCCGGGGTTCAGCGAGAAGGACATCCGCCTGTCGGTCACGGGCGACGTGATCGTCATCCAGGCGGAGCGTCCCATGCCCCCGGACGCGCAGAACGCCAGCTTCCACCGACGGGAGCGATGGTTCGGCCGCGTGGAGCGGGCGTTCCAGCTGACCATCCCGGTCGAGACCTCAAAGGTGGTCGGCACCTACCGGGACGGGGTGCTGACGGTACGGCTGCCGAAGGCCGAGGGACTGAAGCCCAGGGAGATCAAGATCCAAGCGGGCTGAGACATCGCCCGCCGGCGGCAGCCCGGCACGAGCCTTGCGTGGCAGCGGTGACCATGGCCACGCCAGGCCTCGCCGGAGCTGTCGCCGCTCGCGCCGCGCGGGCCCTCCTCGTCATCGACGAGGGCGCCCGGTCGTCCGGGCGTTGCGTCCCGATCGCCGCGACTACTTCATCCTGAAGCCGAAGCACTCCGCGTTCTTCTCGACGCCTCTGGGAGCTACTGCTGGAGCATCTCGGCGCGCGGACTCTCATCCTGACCGGCCTCCTGGCGGACAGCTGCATCCTGTTCACCGCCCAGGACGCGCACCTCCGCGGGTACCGGGTGGTCGTGCCGTCCGATTGCGTTGCCGCGCGAAGTCCCGAGGATCAGCGGCGGGCACTGCGCCAGCTGGAGCGGGGGCTGGGCGCCGACATACGGCCCGCCGCGACGATTCTCAGAACGACCCCGGCGGCCGCCGGGGTCAGCCGCGGAGCCGCGCGATGACCGCGTCCGCGAAGGCGGAGGTGCCGAGCGTGCCGCCCAGGTCGCGGGTCTTGCAGCCCTCGGCGAGGGCGCGGTTGTAGCCGTCCTTGATCCGCGTGGCCGTCTCCGTGCAGGCCGGGTCGCCGCGGGTCTCCCCCAGGTGGTTCAGGAGCATGACCGCGGACATCAGCAGCGCGAGCGGGTTGGCCACCCCGCGGCCCGCGATGTCGGGCGCCGAGCCGTGCACCGCCTCGAACACCGCCCCCTGGTCGCCGATGTTCGCCCCCGGCACCACCCCGAGCCCGCCCACCAGCCCCGCGCAGAGATCGCTCAGCACGTCGCCGTAGAGGTTCTCCAGCAGCAGCATGTCGAAGCGGGTGGGGTCCTGCACGAGCCCCATGCACCCGGCGTCGATGATCATCTCCTGGTAGGCGACCGCGGAGAACTCCTGCTCGTGCACCGCGCGGGCGCAGCGGATGAACATCCCGTCGGTGAGCTTCATGATGTTGGCCTTGTGGAAGACCGTCACCTTCTTCCGCCCGCGGTGCTGGGCGTAGCGGAAGGCCCACTGGGCGATGCGCGTGCAGGCCTTCTCGGTGGCGACCTTGGTGGTGGTCACCACCCCCGGGGCGAGCGAGGCCTCGATGCCCGAGTAGAGTCCCTCGGTGTTCTCGCGGATGATGACCAGGTCCACTCCGGTGTAGCGGGTGGGCACGCCGTCGAGGTTGCGCACCGGGCGCACCGCCGCGTAGAGGTCGAGCTCCTTGCGCAGACGCACGTTGATGGAGACGAATCCCTCGCCGATCGGCGTGGTGCAGGGCCCCTTGAGCGCCACCTGCAGGCGGGAGATGGCGTCGAGGGTCTCGCGGGGGAGCACGTCCTGGCCGCGCTCGAGGGCCGCGAGGCCGGCGCGGCACTCCACCCACTCGATGGGCGCGCCCGCCGCCTCGAGGATGCGGCGGACCGCCGCGGTGACCTCGGGGCCGATGCCGTCGCCGGGGATGAGCACGGCCTGATGCGTGACCATGCCGTCATTATCCCCCCGGGGAGGATTTAGATCTTCACCGGCACGAACTCGGTCGTGTAGTGCTGGTCGAGCGGCAGCCGCTGCTTGAGCACCCCCAGGTCCAGCAGGGTGTCCTGCATGAACTTCATCGCGTCCAGATCCATCCGCCCGTCCACCGAGAGCAGCGGCTTCACCAGATCGTAGGCGCGCCGGGCCGCCGGCTCGGGCCAGCCGATGCCCTTGGCCGCGATGCGAATCGACTCGTCCGGGTTGTCCCGGAAGAACTTGTGCCCCTGGAAGATGGCCCGCAGCGTGCGCTGGACCGTGTCGCGCTTCGTCTTGATGATGTCGTCGGTGGAATAGGCGACGAGGCTGATCCACTTCGGAGTGACCTCGTCGAGGCGCATCAGGATGCGCCCCAGGCCCTGGGCCTCCAGCACCGCGCCCGCGTCGCCGAAGATGCAGGCCTGGGTCTCGCCGCGCCGGAGCGAAGCGGCCTGGGCGTCGAGGCCGCCGACGCCGACGATCTTGATGTCCTTCTCCGGCTCCCAGCCCATCTTCTTGGCCAGCATGCGCGCGAACACCCAGGTGGTGGAGCCGACCACGGTGACCCCGATGGAGCCGCCCTTGAGGTCCTCGACCTTCTTGACGCTCGGGCCCACCGTCAGGGTGAAGTGGTTCTTCTCCAGGATCGTCGCGATCGCCCGGATCCCCGTCCCGCGCTCGCGGAACACCAGCGGGTCGGTGGCGCCGGTGATGCCGATGTCGGCCGCTCCCGCCAGCACCCCCTTGAGCAGGTCGGGACCACCCTTGAACGGGACCATCTCGGCGTCGAGGTCGTTCTGCTTGAAGAAGCCCTTCTCGATGCCGATCATGGTCGGAGCGTTGACCCCGAGGTCGCCCAGCACCACGCAGCCGACCTTGACCGGCGTCGCCGCGCCGGCCCGGCCGGGCCGCCACGCCCCTGCCGTCGCGGCCGCCGTTCCGATCGCCACCTTCAGGAACTGCCGTCTCGTCGCCATTGACCGGACCTCCTGGGTCAGCGCCAGCGGGAGAGCCGCCGGCTGAGATGTTCGAGAGACAGTACCACGACGATCGACAGGACCGACACGATCGCGGTGGCCGCGAAGAGGTCGGAGGCGCGGAAGGCCAGGGCCATCCGCTGCATGAGGAAGCCCATCCCGCGAGTGCCCGCGAACATCTCGGCCAGGAGCACGCCGAGCATGGCGAACACGATGCCCACTCGCATGCCGGCCACCACCGAGGGCATCACCGCGGGCAGGAGCACCTTGCGGCTCACCTGGCCGCGGGTGGCGCCCATCGCCACCGCCGCGGTCACCAGCGTGGGGTCGACGTCGCGCGCGCCCGCCGCGACCATCAACAAGATCGGGAACACCGCGAACAGCGTGGCGGTCAGCACCGCGGTGGTGGTGCCGAGGCCGCAGATGAGCACGATCCACGGCAGCACCAGCACCTTGGGCACCCCGTAGGCCGCCACCACGTAAGGCATCGCCACCGCGTGGGCGAAGCGGCGCGAGCCGAGCCAGAGCCCACCCAGCACTCCGAGCCCCACCGCGAGGGCGTAACCCAGCAGGGCCTTGAGCAGCGTATCGCCCAGGCGCGGCAGCGCCTCGCGCGCGGTCGGCCCGAGCGCGGCGGCCACCGCGACCGGCGTCGGCACGAAGAGCGGGTCGGCGACGCCGGTGCGGACCGCGGCCTCCCAGAGGAGCAGCAGCGCGCCGAGCGACAGCGCCTGGCAGCCCAGGACGCCTAGCCGGCCCATCGCTTCACCCGCGCCTCGACCAGCGCCCCCGCGGTGTCGAGCGCGAGCACCCCCGCCCCCACCAGCACCGCGAGCACCGCGTACTCGCGCGTCATCATGAGGCCGTAGGCGTAGCTGATCACGTAGCCGACGCCGGCCCGCGCGCCCAGGATCTCGCCCACCAGCACCCCCACGACCGCGAGCGCGAGGGCGGCGCGAAGGCCGCCCACCATGGTGGAGGCCATCGCGGGCAGCATGACTTTTCGGAAAACGGTGAACGGTCGGGCGCCCATCGAGCGCGCCACCGTCACCAGCGTGGGCGGTACCTGGCGGACGCCGGCCAGCACCGAGAGCACCACCGGGAAGAAGCCGAGCAGCACCCCGAAGGCGATCTTCGACGCGGGCCCCAGGCCGAAGAAGAGCATCAGCGACGGGTACCAGATCACGCTCGGCACCGCGTAGAGCGCGGCCAGCAGCGGCTCGTAGACGCGTCCCACCGTCGTGCGCAGGCCCAGCAGGAACCCGAGCCAGAGCCCGGCCGCCACCGCGATGGCATACGCGGCCGCGATCTCCTTCACGGTCAGCCACACGTGCTCGGCCAGCGGGGGCAGCTCCGGCACCCGCCACATCGCGACGAGCGCGCCGGGCAGGACCGAGGGGCGGATATAGAAGAGAGGGTTGAGCGGGGCGGCGACCGCCTCCCACAGGGCCAGCACCGCCACCGCGATCGCGATCCGCCCCGCCAGCACCTTCACGGCCGGCTGCCCATCGCCTTCAGCGACTCCTCCCGCACCTGCTCCCAGAGCTTGGCGCGCAGCTCGGTGACCTCCGGCGCGTTGAGGTCGCGCGGAAAGGGCAGCGTCACGTCCAGCACGTCCTTGACGCGGCCCGGCCGCGCGGTCATGACCACGATGCGGTCGGAGAGCGCGATCGCCTCCTGCAGGCTGTGGGTGACGAAGACCACCGTCTTCCGCGTGCGGCGGCGGATGCCCACCAGCCACTCGCCCATGAGCAGGCGCGTCTGCTCGTCCAGCGCGCCGAAGGGCTCGTCCATGAGGAGGATCGAGGTGTCGAGGGCCAGCGCGCGGGCGATGGCCACCCGCTGGCGCATGCCGCCGGAGAGCTCCCGCGGGTACTTGCGCTCGAAGCCGGCCAGCCCCATCGGCTCCAGCAGCCCGCGCGCGATCTCGCGCCGCTTCGCCGCGGGCACGCCCCGCAGCTCGAGGCCGAAGGCCACGTTGTCGAGCGCGGTCCGCCAGGGGAAGAGGCCGCCGTCCTGGAACACGAGCGCGACCTTGTCCGGGCTCGGGCCCGCGCACCGCGCGCCGTCCAGGAGCACGCGCCCGCTATCGGGCGTCACGAGCCCGCCGATCATGCCCAGCACGGTGGACTTGCCGCAGCCGCTCGGCCCCAGGAGGGAGACGAACTCCTCGCGTCGCACCGTGAGGCTGACCGAGTCCACCGCCTGGACCGGTCCGCTGGAGGTGTCGAAGCGCTTGCCGATCGCGTCGAGCACGATCGGCGCGGTCGCGACCGTCGCGACGCCGTCCGGCATACGCGCATTATGCTACGACGCTCGTCGGTCCGTGTACTTCGTTCCATCCACCGGCGCGTTCTGCCATGCCCGACCGGGGGCCTTGTTGTAGACTCACGCCCCGGGGGCCGCCCCGTTCATTTCAGCTTGCGGCCAAGAGAGGCATCGTGGTGGATCGACGGACGTTCATCGGCAGGCTGGCCGGCGGGCTGCTCGCCATACCGCTCGTCGCCCGGGCGCAGATGCGGGCGGCCGTGCCGGTCATCGGGTTCTTGAGCAGCCGATCTCCCGGCGAGTCGGCGCACCTTGTCGCCGCTTTTCGTGCGGGCCTCAAGGAAGCCGGGTACGTCGAGGACGAGAATATCCAGATCACGTTCCGCTGGGCGGACGGCGAATACGACCGGTTGCGCCCGCTGGTGATCGATCTCGTGAGCCGGCGAGTCGCCATCATCGCCGCAGCGGGAGGGCCGGCGTCGCCGCAGGCCGCCAAGGCGGTGACGTCATCGACGCCGATCGTCTTTACCGGCGTGGACGACCCGGTTGCACGGGGGCTGGTCCAGAGTCTCGGTCACCCCGGTGGCAACGTGACTGGGGCGGCTTTGTTCGCCGACGCCCTCGGTCCGAAGCGGCTGGAACTCCTACGCGAGCTTCTTCCGAGTGCTCGCCGGGTCGCCCTGGTGGTCAATCCGACATATGCGGCGGCAGAAGCCTATTCCAAGAAGCTGGAGGCCGCCGCTCGCACGACCGGACAACAGATTCTCCTCTACAAGGTCGCCAGCCGGGACGGTTTCGAGCCGGCGTTTGCGCGGATGGCCAAGCAGCAAGCGAACGCCAGCATCGTGCAGGCGGAGCCCTTCTTCGATAGTCAGCGGGATCAGCTCGTCAAGCTGGCGGCGCGACACCGGCTTCCGACCGTCTACGGCTTTCGTGAATACGCGACCGCCGGGGGCCTCATGAGCTATGGGACGAATATCGCGGACTCCTATCGGCAGGCCGGCCTGTACACCGGCCGGATCCTGAAGGGCGAAAAGCCCGCCGATCTGCCCGTGATGGAGCCCACGAAGTTCGAGCTGGTGATCAACCTCAAGACCGCCAGGGCGCTCGGCCTGACGATCCCGCCGGCGCTCCTGCAGCGCGCGGATCAGGTGATCGAATGAAGGCGAGAGCCAGCCGATGCCCCGGGGTGATCGGTGAGCGGTGGATGCCTATGCTACAGTGCGAGCAAAAGGAGGGGCCGTCCATGCCGGACGTCGTACACCTGGGCAGTGGGAAGGTCCGCGAGCTCTACGCCCTCGACGACGAGAGGCTCCTGCTCGTGGCCTCCGATCGCATCTCCACCTTCGACGTCGTGCTGCCGACCGCGATCCCGGACAAGGGCCGGGTGCTGACCGGCATGTCGGGCTTCTGGTTCGCCCGCACCCGGTCCATCGGCCCCAACCACCTGCTCGCCCTCCGCCCCGACGGCCGCTCCACCGAGTGCCGGCGGCTCGAGATGCTGCCGATCGAGTGCGTGGTGCGCGGGTACCTCTCCGGCTCCGGCTGGAAGGACTATCAGAAGACCGGGCTGGTCTGCGGCCACCGGCTGCCCGCCGGGCTGCGCGAGTCGGACCGCCTGCCCGCGCCGATCTTCACCCCCGCCACCAAGGCCCAGACCGGCCACGACGAGAACATCACCCGCGAGCAGGGCGCGGCCATCGTGGGCGCCGAGCGCTTCGCGGAGGCGGAGCGGCTGTCGATCGCGCTCTACGAGCTCGCGGCGGCCTTCGCGCTCGAGCGCGGCATCATCATCGCCGACACCAAGTTCGAGTTCGGGGTGGACCGCGGCGGGCGGCTGGTGCTGGGTGACGAGGCCCTCACCCCCGACTCCTCGCGGTTCTGGCCCGCGGATCAGTACTCGCCGGGCGGACCGCAGCCCTCGTTCGACAAGCAGTACGTGCGCGACTACTGCGAGAAGATCGGCTGGGGCAAGACCTACCCGGGCCCCGAGCTCCCGGAGGACGTGGTTTCCGGCACCCGCCAGCGCTACATCGAGGCCTTCGAGCAGCTCACCGCGATCCCCTTCGACAAGTACCTGGCCAACCCCTCCGTCGTCCTGTCCTGATTCCCCCCTCTCCCTCTCCCCCTGGGGAGAGGGCAGGGTGAGGGGGACGCCCTAGAGCTCCGGCGCAACCGGCCGCGTGCCCGGCACCTCCGGGTGAAAGCCGGGCGCCGCCGGCGGCGGCACCGGGCGCCTCAGCGCCCACGCCAGCGCGATCCCGCCGACCCCGATCAGGAGCCCGTCCACGACCCGAAAGACCGGCGGGAACAGCGGGCACCAGGCGGCCAGCCCGATCGCGTAGACGATCGCCGCCCACCGGGGGAGCACGCGGCTGCGCGCCACGGCGGTGGCGAGCACGATGGCCCCGATCGCGAGCAGCACGAGCCCCAGCAGCATCACCAGCGTGGCGCCCCCGATGTAGATCAGGCTCACCGCCGGCGCGATGGACACGTTGCCCGCGAGGTAGATCCGCCCGATCGCGGGCATCGCGTAGAGCTCCACCCCGAGCGTCGGCAGGATGAGCGCGACTCCCAGGCTGCAGAGCAGCATCGCCCGCCGCGAGCGGGCCTCGACACCCCCGGCGGAGAGCCGCGCGTGCAGCGCCGGCAGCACGCAGAGGAGCAGCACGAAGCCGATCAGGGCCAGGTAGTGCGCGAGCCGCCACGCGGGGGAGGCGACCGCCGGCGCCGCCGCGTCCATGGTCTCCATCGGATGCGTGGGGTCGAAGAAGAAGAACGGTCGGAACTGCGGGAACAGCGCGAGGGCCAGACTCGACACGCCGAGCGTCAGGGCCGGGCCACGCATGGCCACGCGCTCACCGGTCTCCGCGGCCGGCGTAACCGCGGGCGCGATCGCGCTCGCGCAGCTCATTCGCCCGCTTCCCGGCCGGCCCGTATCCGCCGCCGCCCGGCGTGCTCACCAGCACGCGGTCGCCGCGCTCCAGCACGTGCTGGCGCCGGTGATCCACCTTCTTGCCGTTGATCCGCACGTCGCCCAGGCCGCCCGCGCCGCCGCCGGCCAGCCCCGGCGCGGGGAAGCGGGTACGCTCGGCCATGAAGCTCATCACGATCGGCCGCGGCGACTCGCTCTCGATCAGCATGTCCTGCCCGAGGCCGCCGCGGAACTTTCCCTTGCCGCCCGAGCCCGCGCGCATGCGCTTGTAGTGGAAGAAGAGCGGGCTGTTGCGCTCCGCCACCTCCACCGGCGTGCTCGAGATGTTGCTGGGCCACGAGAGCACGTGCTCGCCGTCCTTGGACGCGGTGGCGCCCATGCCCCCGTTGAAGAACAGCACCGTGGTGTACGGCCGCCCGTCGTCGCGCGTGCCCGACTGCGCCACCGCCCAGAGCGGCGAGCCGGCCGCGGCGGCCACGCGATCCGGGATCACCTGGTGGAGCGCGCCCAGCACCAGGATCGGCACGTAGTGGCCGGTCTGCGCGCGGCTCACCACCGCGGCGGGGAACTTCGGGTTGAGGAGACACCCCTCGGGAGCCTCCACCGTCACCGGGCGGTACATGCCCTCGTTGTTCGGCAGGCCGGGGAGCAGCGCGCAGCGCACCGCGTACGCGGTCATGGCGTAGGTGTAGGCCAGCACGCAGTTGATCGCGCGCGGCTGCGCGGGTGACGTCCCGTTGAAGTCGGCCACGATTCGGTCGCCCGCCACGGTGAGCGCGAGCCGGAACCTGTAGGGCGCCTCGAAGCCGTCGGTGTCGATGCCGAAGCGGTAGGTGCCGTCGGGCACCGCGCGGATCGCCTCCCGCATCGCGCGCTCCGAGCGGCCGAAGAGCTCGTCGCCCAGTCCCTCCAGCGAGTCGAGGCCGTACTCGTCCATCAGCCGTCCCACCCGGCTCTCCATCAGCTCGTTGGCGCTCACCTGGGCCCAGATGTCACCCACCGTCTGGTCGGGGGTCCGCACGTTGGCCCGCAACAGCGCGACCAGGGTGTCGTCCACCCGGCCCTCGCGGATGAGATGCGTGAGCGGGATGTGGAAGCCCTCCTCGAACAGCTCGCGCGCCTCGATGGCCCGGATGCGCCCGCCGATGTCCGGCATGTGCGACGTGGTGGAGGCGAACGCCACCAGCCGATGGCCGTGGGCGTCGGGACGGAAGATGGGCTTCACCAGGCACACGTCGCTCATGTGCCCGGTGCCCTGCCACGGGTCGTTGGTGATCAGCACGTCGCCCGGCTTCAGCCGCTCCGGCCCCAGCTCGCGCAGGAAGTGGCGCACGGTGGCCGGCAGCGTGCCGATGAACGAGGGGATCGAGCCCGAATTCTGGGCCAGCGCGTGCCCCCGCGCGTCGGTGAGCACGCACGCGAAATCGTTGGCCTCGTTGGAGAGCGTGGAGAACGAGGTGCGCACGATGGCCTTCGCCGCCTCGTCCACCACCGAGATGAGGCGGGTCCAGAGGACTTCGAGCGTGATGGCGTCGAATGCCGTGGTCATGACCTCCCCCTCGTCTTCATCTCACCCTCTCCCCCTTCGGGAGCGAGGGGCGCCCGTTCCCCCTCTCCCCTCCGGGGAGAGGGCAGGGTGAGGGGGCAGGGTCACCACGAGGTTCCCGCTGCGCGCCACCACCGCGGTCGCGCCCGGGCCGATCACCAGCGTCGAGCCCTCCTCCTCCACCACCGCGGGCCCCGCGATCTCGTCGCCGACTCCCAGACGATAGCGGTCGTACACGGACGTCTCCACCCAGCCGTCCGCGTCCGGAAAGTAGGCGCGGCGCGTGCCCTTGAGCGCGGCGCGCGCGCCGCCTCCCGCGCGCCCCTCCAGCACCACCTCGCTGCCCGAGACCGGCGCTCGCACCGCGACCCGGATGTTGATGAACTCCACCGGCACGCCGGGCGGCGTCAGGGCGAACTTCTCGCGGTACGCGCCCTCGAAGGCGCCGCGCAGGACCGCGCGGCCGCCGTCGCTGTCCTCGTAGGGCCCGGGCGGCAGCGCCACCACCAGGTCGAAGCCCTGGCCCATGAAGCGCCCATCGGCCAGCCGCTCCACCGTGGCCGACTCGAGCTTCAGCCCGGTCTCGGCCATTACCGCGCGCGCCTCCTCCTCCAGGCGGGCGAACGCGGCCTCCAGCTCCGCGATGCTGCCCCGGTCGAGCCGGATGCCGACGGTGGCGCCGCGGTCGACGCGCGCCGGCGCGACCAGCAGGCCCAGCGCGGAGGCCACCCCCGCCGACGGCGGGCAGACGACGCGGCCGATCCCGAGCTTGCGCGCCACCGAGTAGGCGTGCACCGGTCCCGCCCCGCCGGTGCAGAGCAGCGCGTAGTCGCGAGGGTCGCGGCCTCGCTCCGCGATGTGCACGCGCGCCGCGCCGGCCATGTTCTCGTTCACGATGTCGTGGATGCCCCACGCGACCTTCGTCGACTCGAGCCCGAGCCGCCGCGCGAGCCCCTCCACCGCCCCGATGGCCGCCGCCATGTCCACCGCCACCTCGCCGCCCGCGAAGTAGTCCGGGTTCAGGTAGCCGAGCAGGAAGTCGGCGTCGGTGACCGTCGGCTCCCTGCCGCCGAGCCCGTAGGCCGCGGGCCCCGGGTGCGAGCCGGCGCTCCGCGGGCCCACCTTCAGGAGCCCGATCTCGTCGACGGCCGCGATGCTGCCACCCCCCGCCCCGATCTCGATCAGCTCGATGGTGGAGATGCGGATCGGCAGGCCGCTGCCCTCGATGAACCGACGCTGCCGCGCGGCCTCGAAGGAGTACGCGGTGAGCGGCTCGCCGCCGTCCACCAGCGACAGCTTGGCGGTGGTGCCACCCATGTCGAAGGCGAGCACGCGCCCGTCGCCGTCGGCCTCGCCGAAGAACGCGGCCGCGATGGCCCCCGCGGCGGGGCCGGACTCCAGCATCTGCACCGGCACCCGCTGCGCCTCCGTCACGTGGGTGAGGCCGCCGCTCGACAGCATCAGCAGCAGCGGCGCCGGAACGCCGAGGGCGGCCACCCGCTCCGCCATGAGGGCCAGGTACTTCTGGGCCAGCGGCTTGATGTAGGCGTTGGCCACCGTGGTCGAGGCGCGCTCGTACTCGCGGATCTCGGGCGCCACCTCGTGCGAGGTGGTCACCGCCACGCCGGGGTGCCGCCGGGCGATGATCCGCGCCGCCTCCCGCTCGTGGCGCGGGTTGGCGTAGGCGTGCAGGAACACCACCGCGATCGCGGTCGCCCCCGCCCGGGCGAGGACGGCCGCCTTCGCGGCCACCGCGCGCGGGTCGAGCTTGCGGGCGATGCGCCCGTCCGCCCTCGTGCGCTCCGGCACCTCCAGGCGCAGCTCGCGCGACACCAGCGGCTCGGGCTTGGTGATCGCGAGGTCGTAGAGCTCGTACTTCCGCTCGCGCCCGATCTCGAGCGTGTCCGCGAACCCCGCGGTGGTGATGAGCCCGGTGCGGGCCCCCTTGCGCTCGATCAGGGCGTTGGTGAAGAGCGTGGTGGCGTGAACGGTGCGGGAGAACGCGGCCGGGTCGACCCGCGCCTGGCCGAGGAGCCCCTCCACCCCGGCGGCCACCGCGCGCGCGGGATCATCGTGGGTCGTGAGGACCTTGCGGCTCCACCGGGCTCCGGTGTCGTGGTCATAGACCACGAGATCGGTGAACGTGCCGCCGATGTCGATGCCGAGCGAGTACTGGGCCACCGCGCGAGCCCCTCAGCGCGCCTTCAGCCGCAGGTCCTCCGCGGGCGCCGAGTAGGAGAAGCCGGGGATCAGACCCGCCCCGCCCTCTTCCACGCGCGGCCCGATGCCCCAGATGAAGGCCAGCTCGTAGATCGGGATGTTGATGACCTTGTCCACGAGCGTCTTCTGGATCTGGGCGAGCAGCGCCTCGCGCTTCTTCGGATCCAGCTCCCGCCCCTGGCGGGAGTAGAGGTCGTCCACCTCGGGCAGGCTGCCGTAGGCGTAGATGCCGTTCTTCGTCGCGTACGGCTCGAGCCGCGTCGCCGCGTTGCCGAAGGCGGCGCTGATCACCAGGATCACCCCGTGGAGCTTCTTCTCCCGCCACGCGGTGAAGTAGGCCGCGCGCTCCATGGTCCGCATCCTCGTCCGGATGCCCACCGTCTGCAGATAGCCCTGGATCGCCTCGCCCATCGAGTTGTAGGGCGGGAACGGATAGAAGTCTCCGCCGTCGAAGCCGTTCGGGTAGCCGGCCTCGGCCAGCAGCTTCCTGGCCTTCGCCGGATCGGGCGCGGGCGGCTCGTAGGGCACCGCGTACTGGAAGATGCGCGGCACGATGTTGCCGGTGAGCCGGGAGAAGCCGAGGGTCTCCGCCTGGTTCACCGCCTGCCGGTCGATGGCGAGGCTCGCCGCCTGGCGCACCCGCAGGTCGTGCCACGGCGACTTGGGATCCCACTGCTCGGACAGCTCGAGCCAGAAGGCGCCCGAGAGCAGCGGCGCCTTCACCGTGAAGCCCGGCGTGTTGCGGATGGCCTCCGCGGTCGGGCCGGTCAGCAGGTACGCGATGTCGACCTCGCCCGCCTTCAGCGCGGCCGCGCGCGTCGTCTCCTCCGGCATCGAGCGCATGATCAGGCGCTTCACCGACGGAGCCTTGCGCCAGTAGCCGTCGAAGGCCTCCATGACGATCTCGACCCCCGGCTTGTACGAGACCACCTTGTAGGGGCCCGCCCCGATGGGGGCGGCCTTGAAGGCGTCGTCTCCCACCTGCTGGACGTACTTCTTGGGCACGATCCAGGCCGCGCCCGAGGCGGTGGTCCCGTAGAAGGTCATGAAGTCGGCCCAGGGCTCCTTGAGCACGAAGCGCACCTGGGTCGGCCCCAGCACCTGCACCTCCTTCACCTTCTCCTTCAAGAGGGTGGCGCTGGCTCCCTTGTAGCGATCCCAGGAGAACTTCACGTCCTCCGCGGTGACCGGCTCTCCGTTGTGGAAGCGCGCGTTCTTCCGGAGCGTGAACGTGTAGGTGAGGTGGTCCTTCGACTCCTGCCAGGACTCGGCCAGGCTCGGGGTCATGAGCCCGCCCGGCATCGGCTTCACCAGCGCATCGTGGATGGCGTACAGCACCATGAACGGGGTGCTGAACGCCTCGGTCTCCGCCGGGTCGAGCCAGCGACCGACCAGCGTGACGTGCAGGCCCCATCGCATCTCGCCGTCGGCGGCGAGCGCCGCCGGCGCGACACCGAGGAGCAGGACGAGCGAGAGGACCGAGACGGCGAGGCGGAGCGATCGGCGGGCGAGGGTTGTCATGACGGCAACCCTAGGACGAACCCGCCATGCAGGTCAAGGACCGGCGGCGGCTCGGCTCAGGCCTGGCGCGTGAACCCGTCCGGGCTCCAGCGCTCGCTGCCGACCCCGTGGTGGACGATGAAGAGCCCGTCGGGGTCGTACGTCTGCTTGGCGCGAAGCAGCCGGGCGTAGTTCGATCCCCAGTAGGCGCGCGCCCAGTCCGGCTGGAAGAAGTCGCTCTCCGACACGTAGGAGCCGGCCTCCGGCACGAGCGCCCGCAGCTCGCGCATGGCCCGCTCGATCGAGTCCGCGCTCCGGCGCGCGCCCGCCACGTCCGGCTCGTACCCGGCCACGCCGGGATAGCCCGGCGGCCCGGTCGCGCCCGCGATGACCAGCGCGAAGGCGTCGAGCGCGGCCGGGTTGATCGCGGTGTCGCGGGCCGCCGCGATCTCCTCGGCCGGCGCGCCCGCGAGCCCCTTGTTGACGTGGAGGCCGAATCCCCAGTGGCGGCTGGCCGCGAAGAGCGCGTCGGCCAGGCGGTCCCTCCGTCCGGGCGCAAGCAGCGCGGCGGGCAGCCACGCGGACTGGTATCCCTGCAGAACCTGCCCCGCCTGCCCCGCATCGCCGGCCCAGACGATGTTGCCCTCGGGCGCGCCGGGGCGGTCGTCCGCCACCACGACGCCGGGGATCTGGCGCAGGAACGCCGCGTCCCAGAACTTCCGCGCCGGCACCGCGACCACGAGCGGCGCGGACGTGAGGCGGAAATCGCCCGGGGCCGCCGCGACCCAGTCGAGAAACGGCCGCCACACCGCCTCCGCCTGCGCCTGATCCAGCCCCTGGAAGACCATGCGGATCTCGAGGCGGTTCTCGCGGCGGAAGACGATCTGCTCGCCCCAGTGCGGGTCGAGCAGCGCCTCGGCGTAGAACGCGACGATCCGGCCCACCAGGCGCCGGTACGCCGCGTCGGTGGTGGCCTGGATCGTCACGTTGACCGGCCCCACGAACGCGGGCAGCTCGCGCGTCCGGAGCGTGAGGCGCGTCACCACCCCGAGCGAGCCCCCGCCGCCGCCCTTGAGCCCCCAGAAGAGCTCCGGGTTCGAGCACGCGCTCGCGACGCGCACCGCGCCGTCGGCGGTGACCACCTCGGCCTCCAGCAGGCCGGCGGCGGCCAGGCCGTAGCGCTTGGAGAAGCTGCCGAAGCCTCCGCTCTGGATCAGGCCCGCGACGCCGACGGTGAGGCAGCCGCCGCCCTGGACGTAGCGGCCCGCCTTCGTGGTCACCGCGTCGTAGGCGTGCCCCCACAGCGCGCCGGCCTCCACCGTGACCGCGGGCTGCGGGGCGATGCGCCCGGCGCAGCTGGCGGGTACGAAGGCATCGTGCAGCGTGGTCGCGCGCATGGGGCGCGTCCACACCAGCAGGGAGTCCGGCGCGCACGAGGTCCCCAGGTAGCTGTGGCCGCCGCCCTTCACGACCAGGCGCAGCCGGTGCTCGCGCGCGAAGTCGACCGCCGCGACCACGTCCGCGGTGGTGCGGGCCGCCACCGCGTAGACGCTGGGCTCGGAGGTCCACGCGTTCACCCAGCCGAGGTTCTGGGTGAGCCCCACCTCGTCGCCGAGGTAGTAAGGGTTCTTCACCCGCCGCGAGAACTCCTGGCAGGCCTCCGCCTGGAGCGAGCGCACGCACTCGGCGAGCGGCGACTGCACGCGGACGAGCCGGCCCCCGGTGCGCTGGCGGAGCCGCTCCCACGCCGCCGCGTCGGGCCACTCCGGGTCCGACGGCCGCACGCGGCGGAGCGGACCGCCGACCGGCCCGGAAGCGGGCGCGCGGGCCGCGCAGCCGGGCGCCACCATCGCGGCCAGCCCCGCCAGCGCGGTCTGCGTGAGGAGGGTGCGCCGATGCATCACGTCCGGCCGCGCGTCAGAAGATGGCGAGCGGATGCGCGGGCGCGCCGGTGGCACCCACCAGGCGCAGCGGCGTCGCGGTGAAGAGGAACTCGTTGCGTCCCTCCTCCGCGCAGGCCTTCGCGAGGCGCTCGGGGTCCGCGTTGTCGATGAGGGCCAGCCCCAGGAACGGGATCGCCAGGTGGGCGGACATGCCGAAGCCCGGATAGCGGCTGGGCCGCTCGTCCATCATGTCCCAGGCGATGCCCGCGATGTCCTTGGCCCGGAACCATTCCAGACACGACAGGTTGAGGCCCGGGTGATCCGAGATCCGGGGCTTCCACTCCGGATTCTCGGCGCGGAACTTCTCGTCGCCGCTCCGCACCACCACCACGTCGCCCGGCTCCACGCGCACCCCCGCGCGCCGCTCCGCCTCGTCCAGCTCGCGCGGCGTCACCGGATGCCCCACCGTGACGTAGCCCTCCTTGCGCCCGGCCGCGACGTCGAGGAAGACACCCCGGGTGGTGATGCCTCGTTCGAAGATCGGATCGATCGGGCACCAGAGCGCGCCCTCGACGGTGAGGCTGTCCGCGAACGACCGCCCGTTGTAGAGCTCGCCGTCCCAGCCCACGTGGCAGAGCGCGTCGACGTGGGTGATCCAGTAGCCGTGGTAGACCATGTCGAAGCGGTCGAGCACCACGTCGACCCGCTCTCGCTTCGACGGGAACGTCACGTGGTACATGTACACCGGCCGCGGGATGACGTCTCGCGCGAGAGAGACCGGGCGTCCCTTCCTGACGAGGCGCTGGGCCTGGGCCTGCTTGGCCGGCGTGATCAGGTTCAGGGTGCCGAGCTGGTCGTCGTGGCCCCAGCGGCCCCAGTTGTTCAGCTCCTTGAAGTAGCCTTCGACGCGATCGCGGCTCGGCAGCGGGGCATCGTCCATCGGAGCGTCCCTTTCTCGCGTTCGTGCGGGGTGCACAGCAAGATGCCGCACGTTAGCACGAGCCGGGCGCCCGGGCACGTCACGACCGCTTCCCCGATCGTCGCTTGACAACTCCCCGCGCTGACCGGAACCTTTCCCTGCATCGGCGGGCCCGATCCACGCCGCCGGTATGCTCACGGAGGACCGCATGTTGGATGAGTTGAGGCTGCTCGTCGTCGTCGACAACGAGACGGACACGCTGTCGAGCATCGGCGAAGGGATCCCGCAGACTCCGGAGGTCGTCCAGCAGCTGCCGCGCATCGCCGCCACGCGCACGCATGCCGGGCACCCATGCAAGGTGGTGTTCGACCGGCTGTGCTGCGCCGGCCACGGCTTCTCGGTGCTCGTGACCGGGCGGCGCGGTGACCGGCAACGCACCATGCTCTTCGATGTCGGGCCGTACGCCGATCTCTGGCTCGCCAACGCCGCGCGCCTCGGGATCGATCTGGCCACGATCGAGCTGGTGTTCCTGTCGCACTGGCACTCCGATCACAGCGGCGCCCTGGCCCACGTCGTCGCGGCGGTGGCCGAGGCGCGCCGGAAGGCCGGCGTCGACGCGCCGGTCCTCGTCGATCTGCACCCCGACCGGCCGGATCAGCGCGGCATCCTGTTACCGAACGGCACGATGATCATGCTCGCGCCCGAGCCGACGTTCGAGGCGGTGGAGTCTGCCGGCGGCCGAGTGGTCAAGTCGGCCAAGGGCCATCCGCTTTGCGACAGCTTCTTCTTCGGTAGCGGCCAGATCGACCGCCTCACGGAGTACGAGACCGGGCTCGTCGGTCACCACAGCTTTCGCGGCGAGGCCGGCACGGAAGACCCTCTCATCCTCGACGAGCGCTACGTGGCCGCTCAGGTGCGCGGTCGGGGTGTCACGCTGCTCTCGGCGTGCTCACACGCGGGCGTCGTGAACGCCGCGCTCGGGGCGCAGGCCGCCTTCGGGGATCCGGTCGATCTGCTGCTCGGCGGCTATCACCTGAGCGGCAAGGCGATGGAGGCACGCATCGAAAAGACGGTCCGCGATCTGCGCGAGCGCATCCGACCACGCATCGTGGCACCCGGCCACTGCACGGGCTGGCGAGCCAAGGTGGCGCTGGCTCACGCGTTCGCGCCGGATCACTATGGGCCGAGCGCCGTCGGAGCGGCCTACACGCTCCGAGGGCCCGGGTGATCGGCTAGGGCAGCAGCACGGCCTCCACCGGCCGGCGCGGGCTCGGCCCGGCCGCTCGGGCGGGAACGCCCATGCGGAACGCGAACGTGGGCTTCCACTCCGGGGCGCCGGTCAGCGCGGCCAGCGTCGTCGCGGCGTGCGCCCCAGCACGCGCTCGCGGTCCACCATCTCCACCGGCTGGTTAATGGGCTGCGAGGCGAGCCCGCGGCTCGTGGCCAGGAGGTGCAGCCGCTGCCACAGGCGCCCGGCTCGCAGGGCGAGCCCGCGATCGTAGAGCTCGCGGGTCGCGATGAAGCCGAAGAGGGGCGTGGTGGGCACCTGGACGTCGCGGGTCGCGTCGAGCCAGTAGCGATGGCTCGTCTCGGGCGACGCAGGCGGGAGGATCTTGGCCGCCGCGGTCACCAGCGGCGACAGCCCCGCCGCGTCGAGGGTGAGCCCGTCGCGCAGCCGCTCCACGTCGGCCCGCCGGTGCCGGAACCAGCGCTGGCTGTCCGCCACCATGGGCGCGTCGGCCACGATCGCCGCGGTGGCCGCGACCACCGCGGCCCCGAACTGGGCGCGCTCCGCCGGCGCGGTGAAGAGGAACAGGCGCACGTCGAGGTCCTCCTTGAAGGTCTCCCACATGGCCTCGAGCACCTCGGACGGCACCGGCCGGCCCGCGTCGTAGGCGCCCCGGTCGGTATGGCGCCGCCCGATCGCGTCGAAGAGCGCGTCGGGGCGCGGGCGGGCCGGGGTCAGGTCGAGCGTGGCCACCGGGGTCGGCGATGGCGGCGACGCGGGACCGGCGAGCGGGCCCCCCGCGAGCGTCACCGCCGCCTCGTAACCGATCGCGCGGGCCGCGCGCGCCATGTTCTCGAGCGCGCACCCGAGGCCGACGTGCATCTCGCGCCGGTAGGGATCGAAGGCGCCCAGGCTCCGCGCGGGGTCGGCCCGCAGCGTCACCCGGCTCGCACCCACCTGGAAGAGCCACGGCTGGGTGTTGTGGGGGTTGGCGGCGGGATCGCGGCGCGTACCAGCGCGAGCGGACCGTCGGTGACGTCGCGGCGCCACGTGGCCCAGGGCTCGTAGGCCGCGCCCTGCCCGGGCGAGAGCACGCCCTGCTCGGTGGCCCGCCAGACGAGGCCGCCGGCGGCCACCACGAAGACGGCGCCCGCGCCGCGCAGCCACGTCCGGCGATCGATGCGCATCGGCGGCGCGACGGTAGCACGTCGCGGCGTCGTCGGTTGACCGTCGCTCGCGGCCCGTGCTAGAACCGGGGTCACCTCGACAACCCACCCTACCGCGGCTGACCCCACTGGCCTGGCCGACGCGAGGAGGCCCCCGCCCATGGATCTCAACTACACCGCCGAGGACGTCGCCTTCCGCAAGCAGGTCCGCACCTGGCTCGAGCACAACATGCCGCGTCACATCCAGAACCTCGACGAGCGCCGCGCGTGGCACCGCCGCCTCTACGAGGCGGGCTACCTCGGGATGGGCTGGCCCAGGGAGTACGGCGGTCAGGGTGCGCGCCCCATGGAGCAGGCCATCGTGGCCGACGAGATGGCGCGCGCGGGCGCGCCGGCCCCCACCAACGGCCTCGGCATCGGCATCGCGGGTCCCACCATCGTGGTGCACGGCACCGACGCGCAAAAGCGGCGGTATCTCCGGAAGATCCTCACCGCGGAGGAGATGTGGTGCCAGCTCTACTCGGAGCCGAACGCGGGCTCCGACCTCGCCGCGCTCCGCACCGCCGCGGTGGACCGGGGGGATCACTTCGAGGTCACCGGGCAGAAGATCTGGACCAGCGGCGGGGCCAACGCGGACTGGGGCCTGCTGCTCGCCCGCACCGACCCCGCCGTCCCCAAGCACAAGGGCATCACCTGCTTCCTCATGAACATGCGCCAGGGCGGCGTGGACGTGCGCCCCCTCAAGCAGATCACCGGCTCCTCGGAGTTCTGCGAGGTGTTCATGACCGGCGCGCGGGTGGAGAAGGAGAACATGGTGGGCCGCCTCGGCGAGGGCTGGAGCATCGCCCAGACCACGCTGGGCTACGAGCGGGGCGGCCGCGCCCTCGCGCGCGTCACCACCTATGCCTCGCAGTACCGCCAGCTGGTGGACGCGGCGCGGCGGCTCAAGCGAAACGGCCGGCCCATCGTGGACGACGCGATCACCCGGCAGAAGCTCGGGCGCGTGTGGGCCGACCTCGAGGTGGAGCGCTACGGGGCGCTGCGCACCCTGACCATGCTGGAGCGGGGCGAGCATCCCGGCGCGGGCGGCTCCATCACCAAGCTCTCCTACTCCGAGTTCGAGAAGCGCTTCATGGAGCTGGCCGAGGAGATCCTGGGCCCGTACGGGCAGCTCACCGACGGCGTTCCTCCCGAGTACCGCCTGGAAGTGGACACCGCGATCGGCGACCACGGCACCTGGGCCTACGCGTTCCTGTGGTCGCGCGCGGGCACCATCTACGCCGGCTCCTCGGAGATCCAGAAGAACGTCATCGGCGAGCGCATCCTGGGGCTGCCCAAGGAAGCCCGGGCCGACCGCGTGGGAGGCCACCGATGAACTTCTCGTTCAGCGAGGATCAGGTCCTGCTGCGCAACTCGGTGCGCGCGGCCCTGGACGAGCAGTGCACCGCGGCCCACGTGCGCGCGATGATGGACGACGAGCGCGGCTACAGCGAGGAGCTCTGGCACGAGATGGCCAAGCTCGGCTGGCTCGGCCTGCCCTTCCCCGAGGAGCAGGGCGGCGCGGGGCTGGGCCTGGTGGAGCTGGCCCTGGTGCTCGACGAGATGGGCCGCGCCGCGTATCCCGGCCCCTACTTCGCGACCGTGGTGCTGGGGGGCCTCGGGCTCCAGCTGGGCGGCAGCGCGGCCCAGAAGGAGCGCTGGCTGCCCGCGATCGCCTCCGGCCAGGCCCGGGCGAGCGCGGCCCTGCTGGAGGACGGCCTCGACTGGGATCCGTCGGCGACCGCGGCAACCGCGACGCGGGCCGGCGACGGCTGGCGCCTCTCCGGCGTGAAGCGCTTCGTGCCCTGGGCTCACGTGGCCGACGTGGTGCTGGTGCCGGCGCGCGCGCCCGAGGGCCTCTCGCTGTTCCTGGTCGACCCGCGCGGCGCGGGGGTGACCGTCACGCCCATGGTCGGCATCGACCTCGGCAACCGCTGGTCCGAGCTGCGCCTCGCGGACGCGGCGGTGCCCGCCGACGCGCTGGTGGGCCCCGCGGGCGGCGCGGGGCCGGTGCTGGACACGCTGCTGCGGCGCGCCGCGGTCATCGCCTCCGCGGAGATGCTGGGCGCGGCCCGGCGCTGCCTCGACATGAGCGTGGGCTACGCCAAGGTGCGCGAGCAGTTCGGCCAGCTCATCGGCTCGTTCCAGGCCATTCGCCACCGCTGCGCGGAGATGCTGATGGAGGTGGAGAACTCGCACGCCGCGGTCTACTACGCGGCGTGGGCGCTCACCGCAGGAGCGGAGGACGCGGCGATGGCCGCGTCGATCTGCAAGTCCTACGTGAGCGACGCGGCCCGCAAGGTGTGCGGCGACGCGATCCAGGTGCACGGCGGCATCGGCTTCACCTGGGAGTACGACCTGCACCTCTACTTCAAGCGCGCCAAGTCCCTCGAGCCCCTCTACGGCGACGCCGCCTACCATCGCGAGCTCATCGTCCGGGGCATCACCGGCGCATGACTCCTCCCGGTGAAGGGCCCCCTCACCCCAACCCTCTCCCCCTCCGGGGGAGAGGGCAGGGTGAGGGGGGGCCCCTCGATGGCGTTCGCGTCGTAGACCTCACCTCCTACATCGCCGGCTCCTACGGGGCCATGATGCTGGCCGACCTGGGCGCCGACGTGGTCAAGGTGGAGGCCATCGAGGGCGACTCCTTCCGCGAGCTGAGCGGCTTCTACGGCTGGAACCGCGGCAAGCGCTCGCTCGCGGTCAACCTGAAGGAGCCCGACGGCCGCGCCATCGTCCACCGTCTGGCCCGGCACGCCGACGTGGTGATGGAGAACATGCGCCCCGGCGTGGTGGAGCGCCTCGGCGTCGACTACGAGACGCTTCGCGCCATCAACCCGCGGCTCGTCTACTCCACCGTCACCGCGTTCGGCTCGGACGGCCCGTACAAGGACCGCCCCGGCTTCGACCCGCTGCTGCAGGCGATGGGCGGCCTCATGACGCTCCAGGGCTTCGGCGAGGCGCCCCAGTACCTGCGCATCGCGCCCACCGACTATTACTGCGCGGCGCTGGCCTGCCAGGCGATCCTGGCCGCGCTCTTCGTGCGCGAGCGCACCGGGCGCGGCCAGCGCGTGCAGACCTCGCTGCTGCAGGCGGTGCTCGCGCTGCAGTCGGGCCTCGTCGTCGACTACCCGGGTCACGAGGTCGTCTACCGCAACACGCCCACCTACCGGCTCTATCAGGCGGGCGACGGCGAATCGTTCTTCCTCGCGGTCGGCAACCAGTCGTTCTGGGTGAAGCTCTGCAAGGTGATCGGCCGCGACGACCTGGCCCGGGACCCGCGCTTCGGGTCCTGGGTGTCACGCCGTGACAACGCGGAGGCCCTGATGCCGCTGCTGGAGAGCGCGTTCGCGTCCCGGCCGGCCGCGGAGTGGGTGCGGATCCTCACCGACAACGACATCCCGGCCGCCCTGACCCAGTCGCTCCAGCAGTTCATGCGCGACCCGGCCGTCCTCCACCACAAGATGGTGGTGCAGTACGACCACCCGGAGCTGGGCCCGCTCTCGCTGATGGGCCAGCCGCTGCGCTTCTCCGAGACGCAGGCCCCGGACGCGGGCCCGCCGCCCACCCTCGGCCAGCACACCGCCCAGGTGCTGCGCCAGGCGGGCTATGCCGACCACGAGATCGCCGACCTGCGCCGCCGCGGCGTGGTGGCCGGCAAGGACTCCGCCCCATGAGCGACGCGACCAGGTACGAGGCCATCCGCTACGAGCAGGCCGACGGGGTGGCCACCGTCACCCTGAACCGCCCCGACGTGCACAACGCGATGAACCAGGCGATGCGGCGGGAGCTGCTGGAGGTGTTCACGCGCCTGCGCGGCGACGACGCGGTGCGGGCGGTGATCGTGACCGGCGCGGGCGAGAAGGCCTTCTCGGCCGGCGCGGACATCCGCGAGTTCCTCGAGCCGCCGGTGCCGACCCAGTTCCGCGAGGCCCGCCGCCGGATCGACTTCCGGCGCGAGATGGAGCGGTGCCCCCAGCCGATCATCGCCGCCATCCGCGGCTACGCCTTCGGGGGCGGGCTCGAGATGGCGCTGGCCTGCGACATCCGCATCGCAGCCGACGACGCGCAGCTCGGGCTCACCGAGATCAACCTCGCGATCATCCCGGGCGGCGGCGGCACGCAGCGCCTTCCGCGTCTGGTCGGGCGCGGCAAGGCGCTGGAGATGATCCTCACCGGCATGCGCATCCCCGCCGCGGAGGCCCTCCGCATCGGCCTGGTGGAGCAGGTGGTGCCGGTGGCCGATCTGCCAGCGGCCGCGATGGCGCTGGCCCGGACCATGGCCGAGAAAGCGCCGGTGGCCCTGCGCTACGCGAAGGAGGCGGTGGTGGGCGGGCTCGGCCTCCCGCTGGACGATGGAATCCGCCTGGAGAACGACCTCGCCACCCTGCTCCGCACCACCGAGGACCGCGTCGAGGGCGCCAAGGCCTTCGTCGAGAAGCGCAAGCCCCGCTGGACCGGCCGATAGGGGTCAGGTCTTACATTCCGACATTTTCGTGGCGCGCGGCCATCTCGCCGCGCGCGGGGAAATGTCGGAATGTAAGACCTGACCCCAGCAGACCTGACCCCAGCAGACCCTCTCCCCTCTGGGGAGAGGGCAGGGTGAGGGGTGGTTCGCCCCTACCGCGGCGTGTCGCCGGCCAGGGTCACCCGGTGCATGAGGCGCTTGAACCCGGCGTAGTCGTTGACCGCGTTGTGCTGGGCGCAGCGGTTGTCCCAGAACGCGATCGAGCCCGGCTCCCAGCGGAAGCGGCAGCAGAGCTCCGGCCGCACCTGGTGCGCGAAGAGGTACTCGAGCAGCGGCCGGCTCTCCTCCTCGGTCCAGCCCTTGAAGTGGGCGGTGTGCCCGTGGTTGACGTAGAGCGACCTGCGCCCGGTCTCGGGATGCGTGCGCACCGCGGGGTGCTCGCTCACCAGCACCTTCATCTCCACGCCGGCCGCCTTCAGCCGGTCCTCGCGCGTCTTCGAGGCGTCGGCTTTCGTGGAGGTGTTCACCGCGGTGAGCCCGTCGATCGTGCGCCGCAGCCCGTCCGACAGCGTCTCGTAGGCCAGGTACTGGTTGGCGAAGATGGTGTCGCCCCCGTAGGGCGGCAGCTCCACCGCGTAGAGCATGCTGGCCATCGGGGGCTGGGCCAGGTAGGTCGTGTCGGTGTGCCACACCCCGCCGAAGTTTATCTTCTCGTCGGCCAGCTTCAGCACCGGGGTGATCAGCGGGCACTCGGGCAGGCCCTTGAGCTGCGGATACTCCATGGGGACGCCGAAGCGGCCGGCGAACGCGAGCTGCTCCGGCGGCGCCAGCTTCTGGTCGCGGAAGAAGATGACCAGGTGGTCGAGCAGCGCCTGGCGGATCTCGCCGATCACCGCGTCGTCGAGCGCGGCGGCCACGTTGACCCCGCGGACCTCCGCCCCCAGCGCCCCGCTCACCGGCACCACCTCGATGTGACGATACGTCCGAGCTTCGTTCCGCGGCATGGATGCCTCCCTACAGGGAATTGTAGTGCTCGGTCATGCGCTTCCGCAGCGCGGGATCGGGCGGCGATCCCGCCATCGCGCCCAGGTTGTCCACCACGTGTCGGGGATTGCGGGTGCCCGGGATCACGCACGTCACCGCGGGCTCGGCGAGGATCCACTTGAGGAAGAACTGCGCCCACGTGGCGCAGCCCGCCTCGCGCGCCCACTCCGGCACCGTCTTGCCCTTCACCCGCGCGAACATCGCGCCCTCCGCGAACGGCCGGTTCACGATGACCGCGACCTTCGCCTCCGCGGCGGCCGCGAGCAGCCGGCTGCCCGCCTCCGGCTCGGCCAGCGAATAGTTCACCTGGACGAAGTCGATCCCGCCGCGGCGCGCCAGCCGCTCCAGCTCCGCGTGGCCGCCCGCGTGGTAGTGGGTGACGCCGACGTAGCGCACGCGCCCGGCCGCCTTCCAATCCGCGAGCGTGGCCAGGTGCGTCTGCACGTCCACCAGGTTGTGCACCTGCATCAGGTCGAGGCGCTCGACGCGCAGCTTCCGCATCGAGTCCTCCATCTGCCGGATGCCGGCCTGCTTGCCGCTGGTCCACACCTTGGTGGCCACGAAGAGCTTGTCCTGCACCCCGAGCTCGGCCGCGAGCTGCCCGGTGACCGTCTCGGAGCTGCCGTACATGGGCGAGCTGTCGACCACGCGCCCGCCCCCACCCACGAACTCGCGCAGGGTCTCGCGCGCCTGCCCGAGCTCGCGGGCGTCGCCCGCCACGTCGAAGACCTGCCAGGTGCCGAGCCCCACCGCGGGCAGGCTCTCGCCGCTCCGCGGGATCCGGCGCTCCAGCCGCGCCTGTCCGCGCGCCGGCTCACCCATCAGGAGCACCCCCGTCGCCACCGCGCCCCACCGCAAGATCTCCCGCCGCGAGCGCACACTCAGGCGCTCCGGTCCGCGGCGGTGGCGATCATCTGCGCCACCAGGTCGGCGTGGGTGGTGGTGAGCGCGTGGTTCGCGCCCTCCACCCGCTCGAGTCGCGCCCGCGGCACGTGCCGGGCGATGGCGTGGACGATCTTCACCATGGTGTCCGGGCTCCGCGCGCCGTAGACCACCACCGTGGGCACCGCGAGGCGGCGCAGGGCCTCGAGGGAGTAGGTGTCGCGGAAGGTCGCGTTCACGTCGTCGATGTTGTTGCTGGTGTAGTTGACCAGGTACTCGCGCGAGGCCGCCGGCATCTGGTCGAACGCGCCCGCCCCGAACCAGTAGTCGATCATCTTGCGCACCGCCAGGGCGTCGCCGGACTCGAACGCGGCGCGGTAGTCGTCGAAGAGCGCCTGCGCGGAGGCGAAGCCCTCCTTGTCCCCCACCGCGGCCAGTAGCGGCACCGCCACCGGCTCGAACAGCATGAGGACGCCGGGCTTCACCGCGCCGCGCAGCGCGAGCAGCAGCGCCACCACCCCGCCGTAGGAGTGGCCGGCCAGCACCGCGGGCGGGACCAGGCCGTCCAGCAGCGACTCGATGAGCCGCGCCGCGTGCGAGCTGTCGCTCGGCAGCCCCTGCGGCGGCCGCGTGGTGGCGCCGTAGCCCGGAAGGTTCGGCGAGATCACCCGGAAGCGCGGCTCGAGCTGCCGCGCCACCGGCTGCCACGCCCGCGAGCTGCCCGGCGAGCCGTGGATCAGCACCACCAGCGGACCGTGGCCGACGTCGTCGTACGCGATCGCGTCGCGCTCGCCCACCGGCAGGGCCGGCATCGGCTAGCTCCCGTCGGCCGCGGCCGGCCCGGCCACGAAGGCGAACCGGTAGCGCGAGTCCCACGTGTCGTCGAAGCCCTCGAGCCCCAGCTCGCGCCGGCCCGCGTTGCTCCAGAGGCACAGCACGTCCCGGCGGCCGAAGTAGCCGACCCACGGATCGTGGAGGAAGACCACCGGGTGCTCCTCCTGCACCGTCGGGTGCGCGGCCCCGAAGCGGAGCGCGTCCTCGTAGGTCGGCCGGCCGAGCCCGAGGCCGGCCGCCTCCGCCAGCGCCTCCGCCGCGGTGACGTTACGCTCGAAGGCCAACAGGACCACGTCGATCGCGTCGGCCCCGCCCCGCCCGCCCCGGACCGGGAAGTTCTCGGAGGTCACGCAGGAGTGGGCGTAGCCGTAGCCACCCGCCTCGACGAGCGCCTCGGTGGAGCGGCCGCCATCGCGCGAGAGCCGGTAGCGGGTCGTCTGCACGTCAGCCGACCTCGAGGGCGAGGTCGAACGCGCCCGCGTACCCCTCGCCCGACGGCGCCACCGGCAGCGTGAGCTGCCCCTTGGCCTGGCGGAAGATGCCGTCGCGCTCGTTCCGCATCCGCCGCGCGGAGGCGGCCGCGTACGGCGGGCGCGCGTGCACCCGATCGGTCAGCGCGTCGTCGAAGAAGAGCTGCGAGGTGAGCTCGTGCGCCCGGCCCGGCCCCGCGGCGGCGCGCACCTTGAAGTGCACGTGCACCGCGCGCCCCGGGTAGGCCCCGGGATAGATCGTGGTGAACGCCACGAGCCCGCCCGCATCGGTGGTCTGGAAGCCGCGCAGGAACGCGTGGCCCACCGTGCTGCCGCCCCGGTCGGCCACACCCGAGTACGCACCGGCCGCGTCGCAGTGCCAGACGTCCACGACGGCGCCCGGCAGGGGCGCACAGGCGCCGCCGGCGAGCCGGGAGACGCGCAGCGTGATGCGCAGCGGCGCGCCCGGCCGGCGCGTGCCGTCGGCCGGATCGGAGCGGATGTCGGAGCGGTCGAGCTTGACGTCGACGAAGTACGGCCCCTCGGTGAGGGCGGGCCGGGCCACGCAGACGCCGGGCGCGGCGGCTCCCTGCGCCCGCGCCGCCTTCAGCGCGAGCAGCCGCGCCCCCGCGAGCCCGCCGATCCCGCCCGCGCCCAGCAGCGCGAGGGCCCGCCGCCGCGTCAGCACCCGCCCGATCGTGGTATCGTCGCCGCTCATGCGCCGTCTAGCATACCTTGACGGCGCCGACAGCGCGGGGGCAGTATCGCGCGATGACAGCATCGATGGATCGCGCCGGTGCATCCGTCGCGACGGCGCGGCCGATCCTGCACGGCCTCGATCACGTGGTGGTCGCGGTGCGCGATCTGGAGGCCGCGGTCGCCACCTACCGCACGCTGCTCGGGCGCGCGCCGGCCTGGCGCACCGACGCCCACGGCGGCGGGGCGACCATCGCGACCTTCGCCCTCGCCAACGTGGCGGTGGAGCTCATGGCCCCGTCCGGCTCCGGCCCGGTAGCCGAGCGCCTCGCCGCGGTGCTGGACGCCCAGGGCGAAGGCCTCGCGAGCCTCGCGTTCGCGACCGGCGACATCGGCCGCGCGCATCGCCGGCTGGCGCGCCTCGGTCTCGAGCCCGAGCCCCTCGCCGAGGGCGTGAGCGTCGACGCCGGGACGGGCGCCCGCCGGCCCTGGCGCCGCACGCGCGCGGCCACCGCCCGGACGCACGGAGTGCGCCTCTTCGTCCTGCAGCAGGCGCCGCTGCCGTCCTCGCCGCTGCTCGCCCCCGAGCCGGCGTCGGTGAGCGGGCTCGACCACGTGGTGATCCGCACCCCCGATCCCGAGCGCGCCACCGCGCTCTACGGGGCGCGCCTGGCGCTCGACATGCGCCTCGACCGCTCGAACCCGGCGTGGGGCGCGCGCCTGCTCTTCTTCCGCTGCGGGGACCTGATCGTGGAGCTGGCGCACGATCTGAAGGCCGGCGTGGGCGCCGGGTCCGACCGGCTCTGGGGACTCTCGTGGCGCGTGCCCGACGCGGAGGCGACGCGCGCGCGGCTGGCCACCGCCGGACTCGACGTCTCGGAGGTGCGCGCGGGTCGCAAGCCCGGCACCCGCGTGCTCACGCTGCGCGACGGCACGGGCGGGGTGCCGACCCTGCTGCTGGAGCGGAGCCCGGCCGTGGCGCCCGACTAGGGCGACCCGACCGGCTCCGCGCGTCGCGCGGCCCGCCAGCGCGCGCCGGCCGACTCGATCCACGCCGCCGCGAGGAGTAGCGCGGCGCACGCCAGCGGCCCGAACGGGCGGATGTGGCCGAATCCGAGCAGCAGCCCGGAGGCGACCAGGAGCGCCACCACTGCCCACGGCGCCCCGACCCCACGCCAGGCCCACGCCGCCGCGATCAGGGCCATCACCCACGCGAGCGAGCCCGCCATGGCCATGAGCCCGGTCACCGGGCCCCAGAACAGGGCCTGCATCGAGGGCTCGACCGCGGCCATCTGCTCGGCCGTCGCGGGCGCGAGCGCGCGCAGCACCACGCCGCTGCCCACGCCGACCGCGGCGTCGAAGGCGGGGTAGACCACCACGAAGACCGCGAGCGCCCGGCCAGAAACCCGGGGCGCGCGGCCCTCGAGATCGCGGACCAGCAGCCAGACAGTCAGGCCCAGCAGCGCGAAGAGCGGCACCTGCGCCACGTGCAGCGTGGTCCACCACCCGATCATGGGCATGAGCGTGGCCGCGATGGGCGTGCCCGGCGTCACGCCGGGGTGGCCGATCTCGAGGGCGCCCAGCACGAGGGGCGGAGCCAAGACCAGGAGGCGGCGCGACGCCGTGGACATCGGTCGGTTCCGCGGGGCTCGGGTCATCGGGGACCTCCGTGCGGGGAACCTCGTGCGGACTGCTCAGCCGGCGGCGCGCGAGCGCGGGCGCAGCAGCTGGACCACCAGGGCGAGCGCGGCACCCCACAGCAGGCTGTTGCCGACCGCCGCCGCCTCGAAGCCGCGCAGCCGCTCGCGGTCGAGCCGGCGCACCGTCCACACGAGGGGGAACTCCAGCACGTCGACCACGGCGGAGACCGGGCGATGCACGGCCGAGGCCGGCGTCGGGCGATCGAGCGGGCCCTGGGTGACGAACGCCAGCAGTCCCAGGCCCAGGGTGACCAGCAGGTGCACCACCGCCAGCGCGACCACCGGCACCACCGCGCGGAGCCCGACGTGCATGATCAGCGCCCGCGCCGCACCGTCCGCCACAGGTCGTCGACCGCCTCCAGTAGCAGGCGCTCCGCCGAGCGCGCGTGCACGAGCGCGCGCGCCAGCCCGGCTCGAGCTGGCCCGCGGCCACCAGCGCGTCGACGAGGCGCGTCGGCAGCAGGCGGTCGCGATCGAGCCGGGCGCCTCCGCCTCGACCAGCGGGGCGAGGGCCCCCACCGCGGCGAGCAGGCACTCCACTCGACGGCCGCCGCGACGCGCTGGCGTCTCGCTCACTGACCCCGCGCGAGCCACACCAGGGCGAGCCCGATGGCGCCGGGCAGCGCCTGCACCCAGAGGATCTTGCGGCTCGCGGTGACCGCCCCGACGACGCCCGCGACCAGGACGCACGCGAGGAAGAAGATCTTCACCCCGAACCCGCCCGGCCCCGGCGCGAGGCCCCACAGCAGGCCGGCGGCGAGGAATCCGTTGTAGAGCCCCTGGTTGGCGGCGAGGGCGCGCGTGGCCGCGGCGAGCTCCGGCGTGAGGTTGAAGGCGCGGCGCCCCCGGGGCGTGTCCCAGAGGAACATCTCCAGCACGAGGATGTAGAGGTGGAGGAGGGCCACGAGGGCCACCACCACGTTCGCGATCAGCGCCATCGCCTCTCCTCCCTCAGCGATCGACCGGGGTGATCAGCACGCCCTCCGCGAGCAGCGAGGCGGGTCGGCCGCGCGTGCCGAAGCAGAGCAGGCGCAGCTCCTCGGTCCCGTGCTGCCAGAGCCGGTCCGCGCGCCAGGAGGCTTCCTCCGAGAACTCCATGATCGAGGCGGGCAGCCCGTAGGTGCGCTCGATCGTGCGCTGCACCTGGGCGCAGGTGGGATACCGCCCGCTGCCATCCGGGCTCGGCACCCCCGCGGGCCGCTCGAAGGTGATCCGTACCCGGCGGCTTCCGTCGCCCGGCATCTCCACGCCGTAGATGTGGTCGTGCGACTCCTCCGGCCGCACGTAGACGTGGTTGCCCACGCGAGTGGAGCGCGGATAGCGCGCCGCCACCGCCGCCGCGTCCGTCTTGAGCCCGAAGCCCGCGAAGCTGAACCCGGGGTCCTGGGCGATGGCGGGGGCGGCGGCACCGACCAGCAGCGTCAGCACCCACGCGGCGAGGCGGGCGCCCGGCCGAGCGCGCTCGACCACGAACGGGCGGTGGAGGTCGTGGTTGTCGATCACGAGGCTGGCGTGCTCCCGGGGCGCGCACTCCTGGAAGTAGAGGTGGCCGTCACGGTAGCGGCGCGTGGCGGGCGCCTCCGGGTCGGGCGCGCCGTCCAGCCGTCGGTTGCGGTCCCAGTCGACGCGCAGGACACCGAGAGATCCCACGTGGTGCGCAGCTCGGGCTCGTGGAGGAACATCCCGTCGAGGAGCAGGATCGACCCGGGCGCCGCGCGCTCCTCCGGCGCCTCGTCGGGTCCACGCGGCGCATGGGGCCGGCGCACCGCCTTGTATCTCTCAAACCAGGCCCAGCGTTAAGCTGAGCCGGGTGAAGGTGGGCGGGAGCCCGTGGTCGCCTGGGTCCCCGAAGACCGTCTCTGAGCTCGGGGCCCCGCCCACTGTTCCAACATCGAACCCGAACAGTCGCT
>Ga0207707_10000077_pt1 | contig 100255 bp, 97 predicted proteins | sample KBSC83BmetaG_FD_184336 | JGI IMG/M metagenome (GOLD analysis project Ga0207707, IMG submission 184336) | Corn rhizosphere microbial communities from Kellogg Biological Station, Michigan, USA - KBS C8-3B metaG (SPAdes) (version 2) | ecosystem: Host-associated > Plants > Roots > Rhizosphere ... | reverse complement strand
GGTGATACCACCTGCTTCAGCAGCGTGGAGTTTCAACTTCTCGCTAAAACCGCGGTAAGAAGCTGCTCAGTAGCGGAAAATTGAAACTCCACGCTGCTGAAGCAGGTGGTATCTAACCGTCACTCCCAAGCTGCCACCTAGCGCGAAGCTGAGACTCCACGCTGCTAAAGCAGGTGGTATCTGACTTTTTGTGCAAAGCCTGGCGGGACCGTAAAACCAAGTCAGCCACCCATTATCCACACAATGACTTGACAGAACTTTTGGGGAATACCAGTTGCACGAGCGACGCTGGTGATGAACCTACGACCAGACTAGATTCGATCGCCAGAAGACGAAATCACCCACGAAATGCGCGTTAGATCTCGAGAGTTCATTTAACGATATGCGAATCACTTTGGTCGGTGCCAATCATCGCAGTGCACCAGTTGAACTCCGAGAAAAGCTGGCTTTCACGGACGAGGATTGCGTCGAGCGCCTTAAAACCCTGACCGGCAAGGGAACGATAAGTGAGGCCTTAATCCTTTCCACCTGCAACAGAGTCGAAATCATCGCTGTGACTCCCGATGATGACGGCGTTGAACCAATACTTGACCTCTTGAGCAGTTCCAGTTTGGTTGCAAAAGCCGAACTCCGGAAACACATCTACAACTACACAGACGAACACGCGGTTAAGCATCTTTATCGCGTTGCCGCGTCGCTGGATTCGATGGTGATTGGTGAACCTCAGATCCTCGGCCAACTTCGTCGTGCTTATGCCTTGACCTCTGCAGCTGGTTCGGCAGGTCCAACTCTCCACAAACTTTTGCCACAGGCCTTTCACGTAGCGAAGCGAGTTCGTAACGAGACAGATATTGCCAGCAGTGCAGTTTCGGTGAGTTACATGGCTGTCGAGCTGGCCCGCAAGATTTTTGACTCGCTCAAGGGCGTGAAGGTTCTGGTAATTGGGGCCGGCGAGACCGCAGAGTTGGCAGCCCGTCATCTGATCAAGTCGGGTGTTGGGAAAGTGGTCTTTGCAAATCGCACACTTTCGAAAGCAGAAGAGCTGGCTTCAAGATTTTCCGGCGAGGCGGTGACGATGGATGACCTGACTTCGCATGTGACAACCGCGGACATAGTTATCTGCTCCACGTCATCACCTGATTACGTAATCACGTCTGAAATGATGCGGACCGTAAGGAGGGGACGAAAACTGACTCCGGTCTTCTTCATCGATATCAGCGTGCCTCGCAATGTCGATCCAACCATCAGCGCCTTGCGAAATACCTTTGTCTTTAACATCGATGATTTGGAGTCCCTGGTCCTGTCAAATATCGACCAACGACGACGAGAAGCAGAACGCGCAGAAGTGATCGTTGAAAAAGAAGTCCAGGAGTTTCGTCGGATATTGCAGGGACTGACGCTTGGTCCGGCAATTACCAGACTCCGGGAACGAATGAGTGAAATTGCGTTGGAGGAACTTGCCCGTAATCGCAGTCAACTGGGTCTATTAAGCAATGAACAGGAAGTGGCGCTGCAAGAGTTACTGCTTTCGACAATGAAGAAGGTGGCACATCCAATTATTACGCAGATGCGACGTGACGCGGTGGAGGTGAAATTGTGAGCGTAGCTGGCGTAGTCGCGAATAAGACAGAGGCGTTTGACCTGTTACGCAAATACGACGTACCGGGTCCGCGCTATACCAGTTACCCAACAATTCTTCATTGGGACAACACGCCGACCGTAGACGAGTGGCTTCAGAGCGTGTCCGACAGCATCGACTTAACAGAGCGACATGGAGCGGGCGCTGCGATCTACGTCCACATACCGTTCTGTCGTTCACTCTGCACTTACTGCGGCTGCAATTCGCGAATAACTTCAAACAGGTCTCTTGGTAGCACTTACGTCAAGACGGTGCTGCGGGAATGGGATATTTATCTTGATCACCTGCAGCGTGCACAACCTATGCCTTTATCAGAGCTCCATCTCGGAGGTGGCACGCCCACGTTTCTTTCAGCGAACGAACTAGAAGAATTAATAACCGGATTGCTGCGCGATACTCGAAAGACTCCCGACGCCGAATTCTCAGTGGAATCTGACCCGCGTGTCACTAAACGCGACCAGCTGGCTACGTTATTCAGTCTGGGCTTTAGGCGCTTGAGTTTGGGTATTCAGGATTTCGATCCGGTAGTTCAGTTAGCCGTCAATCGCGTGCAGACAGAAACGCAGGTGCGCGACGTAACAGATGCCGCCCGAGCAGTTGGCTTCAACAGCATTAATTACGATTTGATTTATGGTCTCCCTTTTCAAACTCTCAAGAGTGTAGAGCAGACGATCGCGGCAGTGCTCAGACTGCAGCCTGATCGAATTGCGTTTTACGCTTACGCGCACGTGCCCTGGGTCAAGCCAGGTCAAAGGCATTTCACTGAAAAAGATCTGCCGGTTGGTGATGAAAAGCGCGCGCTTTATGACTTTGGTCGAGCCGCGCTGGAGTCAGCGGGTTATCGTGAAATTGGAATGGATCACTTTGCCCTCGAGAGTGAATCGCTTTGGAAAGCATCAACTGGTGGAACGCTGCACAGGAATTTCATGGGTTATACCCCGCGCCTCGTCGCGCCATTAATTGGTCTGGGTGTGTCGGCGATAAGCGACGCGTGGGACGCTTTTGCCCAAAATGAGAAGTCACTGGAGATTTACGAAAAGCGCGTCGCAAAGGGTGAAATCCCGATCATGCGGGGCCACAAGCTAACGTCCGAAGATCTAGTGTTACGCCGTCACGTGCTGAATTTGATGACGAGATTTGAAACTTCCTGGGCCACTTCGGATCTGCACATTCCTTTTCTCGATTCAATCGACGACAGGCTTGCTGAGTTTGAAACTGACAATATCATTCGGTTGAAAAACAGCAAATGCAAAGTTACTAAAACTGGTCGAACGTTTTTGCGGAATGTTTGTATGGCGTTCGATGCGCATCTGGCCACTGATGCACCAGGACAAAAGCTCTTCAGCCGCACGATCTAATAAACAATGAAACGCGGGATTCTATTATTAAACTTCGGCGGGCCGTGGACGATAAGCGACGTCAAACCGTTTCTGTATCGCCTGTTTTCAAATCCTCGAGTACTGGTCGGTGTGCCAACACCTTTTCGTCAGGCCCTCGCATTTAGCATCGCCCAGGTTAAGGGTCCCTCCTCGAAGAAAAGTTATCGAAAGATTGGCGGTGGTTCCCCACAACTAAAATGGACGGCAATTCAAGCAGACGGCTTGCGGCAGTTAATGCGGAAGGATGAAGTGCGCGTTGAGATGGGTATGAGGAGTTCTGAACCTTCGATCGAGACTGCTCTCCGTCAGTTAAAATTCTGGGGCGCCGACGAACTAATGCTTCTGCCTTTGTTCCCACAGTTTTCAACAACCACGACGGCTACCTGCTTCGATGCAGTAAATGAAGTCCTCGAAAAGATTCAGTGGCAACCAGCAATTCGACAAGTTGATAGGTGGCCGGATCATCCAGCCTACATTTCACTCCTGCGGTCAACGCTCGATCAATCGGTACGCGAAGCGGAGTCTAAAAACCACCGCGCATTACACGTTCTTTTCTCCGCACACTCACTGCCAATGAAGATTGTTCAGCGGGGCGATCCGTATCCGGAGGACATCGCGCGCACCGTAAAGGCCGTCACGTCAGATCTCACTCAACCGTGGTCGCTTGCCTTTCAGTCTCGCAACGGGAAATTGCCGTGGTTGCAACCATACATTGAAGACGAAATTAAAAGACTTGCGGACAATGGGGTAGAGACACTCGTGATTGTGCCGATTAGCTTCGTGAGCGATCACATCGAAACATTGTTTGAGCTTGATTATCTTTACGCCGATCTCGCTCGCAAACATGGCATTAAGAATTACTACCGCGCTCGCTGCTTCAACGACGATGCAGACTTCCCAAGGGTCCTGCAATCAATCGTGAAGGAGGCGTACGCGTGATAGGCACGCTCAACACCAACAAAAAAGAGGTTACGATTGTAGGCGCGGGCATTGCCGGAATGCTTGCGGCGCATGCATTGGACAAGAGTGGTTATCGCGTAACGCTTATCGAAGAGAACGAACGAGCTGGAGGTTTGATCAAAACCAGTAAGACTAGACATGGAATCGCTGAAAGTGCAGCGCATTCCCTGATCGCGACAGAAGCGGTTCGCGAATTGTGTGATGAGCTGAATGTAAAGCTGCTAACGCCGCGCAAAGAGTCAAGCGCAAAGTACATCGTGCGTGATGGCCGGCTGCGGCGATTTCCGCTCAGCATTCTGGAAGCGGCGACGACATTGGGGAGGGCCGCGTTGGTTCGTTCTGACGGAATTGCCGACACAAATCTCGAGACGTGGGGCAAAAGACATCTTGGCAAAGCCGCTTCCGATTATCTGCTGACTCCGTTTGTGCGCGGAATATTCGGAGTTCAACCAGCAGAGCTCGGTGTCGCCGCGGCATATCCGGCCTTAGATATCAAACCCGGTAAGACGCTGCTGGGATCGATGTTGTTCAAAGAGAAAAAGGGCTCTTCAAAACGCGATTCAAAAGAACGAGTGGCGCCTGAATTTGGAATGGAGGAACTGGTAACAAAGTTGGATCGTAGTCTTGAGCAAAGACTGGGGCCGAGATTTCGCAAGAGCGAAAAACTCGAAGACGTTCCGGAGGCGCCGAATATCATTATCGCAACACCTGCGTATGCTGCTTCATCAATCCTGAAGGGCTCAGCCCCAGCGCTCGCGGATCGACTCGCATGCGTTAAGTACACTCCGATCGTGTCGGTGACCGTTTTTGTAGACCGTCACTCATTCACCCATCCCGTGCATGGAACCGGCGTATTGATGCCAGCCTGTGAAGATCGAAGATCGTTGGGAATACTTTTCAACTCGTCCTCGTTTGATAATCGAGTGTCTGACGATGCTCACGTCGCTTCATTCACAGTAATGATGGGGGGCACATCACAACGTGAATGGCTCGACGCCAGTGACGACGAAATCCGGCAGGCTATAAAGCTGGAACTGTTTCAGGTACTCGGAATTCGAGAGCCCCTGGCTGTTAAGATTCATCGGTGGCCTCAAGCTCTGCCGCAATACTCAGCTGGCCTGCCAACTGTTTGGGAAGAAGCGAGAACAACGTGGTGCGCTACTCAGGGTAGAATTCTTTTTGGTAACTACACCGGCCAGATTAGTTTGCGCGGTATGATCGAAAGTGCTGCGAGGTTGGGCGCCGAAGCTGCATAAATAAATCATTCTTTTGACACCACTGGCTTCAGCCGGTGGTGCGTGAGGTTCCTAAGTAGAAGCGAAATTGAAGTACCACCGGCTGAAGCCTGGTGGTGTCTTGGGACCGTGAGGTTCTTAAGTAGCGGTGAAATTGAAGCGCCACCGGCTGAAGCCTGGTGGTGTCTTGGGGAGCGTGAGGTTCTTAAGTAGAAGCGAAATTGAAGCACCACCGGCTGAAGCCTGATGGTGTGCGCGCTAACCAAGCCAATTCCTACCAACCGGTGCTATTCTTTCCCAACTTTAAACTCGCTTTCTTAAACAGCAAACGGGGAGGTCCAGTCATGTCAGCAACACCAACTCCACAGAGACGTCGTGCAATTGACTGCAGAGATTATCCAAGCGAGAAGAACTGCTCGTTGAAAATCTCTGGCACTGAGGATGAAGTGCTCAACGCCGCAGCAGAGCACGCCATTTCAGTCCACGGTCATGCAGACACACCAGAACTACGAGATGAACTGCGACAGTGTCTCAAAGATGACTGATATCAAAGCGATGGCGGCAAGACTCGCAAATTGAGTGCTGCTCGGCGAACGTTTCGGAATGGCAACAAAGACGGCAAGGTCGGCTCGCCCTTTATGGGAGTGCCCAGGCTGCAAGCGTGAATTTGTCACACCAAACATGCCTCACTCGTGTGGCCAGTTTTCAGTCGAACAGTTTCTTAAAGGCAAGAGCCATCATGCAATCTCACTCTACTGGCAGTTCAGTGCACTTGTGCACGCCTGTGGACCGATAAAGATAGCTCCGGCGAAGACGCGAATTGGATTCCAGGTACGAATGATTTTCGCCGCCGTAAATCGCTTGAACGATCGAGGACTTCGAGCACATATAGTGCTGACTCACCGTCTGGAACACCCGCGGTTCAACCGAATAGAGATGATGACTCCCAAATGCTACGTTCATCATTTCACACTTCAGTCGATCCAAGACTGTGATGCAGAAGTGCAGAGCTGGCTGTGCGAAGCCTACAAGGTTGGTTCACAAGAGGACCTGTGATTCCAGGGATCAAAGATGGAGCGACGTGACTTCTACAAATTAACTGGTAGCGCGATCGCCTCAGTGATGCGTGGATCAGCTTGTCGCCGTATAACGAGTACCTAAACAAATAATCATTGGAACTTTAAGTATGCGCACCAGACGAAACCACATATCCGCATTCGCTTTACTGCTTATTATTTCGTTCGTTGCAAGAGCCGACAAAGTTGACGACTTCGTTAGAGCCGAAATGCAGAGGCAGCACGTACCAGGAGTATCGGTTGTCGTAATGAAGGATCAGAAGATCGTCAAATCTGCAGGCTACGGCCTGGCAAATGTTGAACTAAGCGTTCCAGCCACTGCGGACACGGTCTACAAAATTGGGTCGGTGAGTAAACAATTTATCGCGAGCGGCATCATGCTGCTGGTTAAGGAAGGGAAGATCGGTCTCGACGACAATGTCAGCAAATATCTGGAAGGCACCCCTGATTCATGGAAGCCGATTACGATAAGACATCTCCTGACTCACACCTCAGGCATAGTCCGCGAGGCACCTGGATTTGACCCGTTCAAAGTCCAGAATGACATAGATGTGATCAAAACTGCCTACTCTTTACCATTGCGCTTTTCGCCTGGCGAGAAATGGGAATACTGCAATGTTGGTTACTTTACGTTGGCTGAGATTATTCACAAGGTCACGGGACAACCATGGGGCGACTTCTTGCGCGATCGATTGTTCACGCCTCTCGACATGAAAGCAACCCGCACAACGACCATTACGGATCTCGTCGCGAACCGGGCGAACGGCTATGTCTGGGACACCCGCAAATTCGAAAACGCTCCAAATTATTTTGCATTGCGACCGAGTGGCGCCTTTCTTTCGACGGTCACGGACCTGGCGAAGTGGGAAGCTGCACTAGCGAATCACAAAATCCTGGACCAGGCTTCGCTCGAGCAAATGTGGACACCCGTAAAACTCAACGATGGTTCAACATACACATACGGCTTTGGCTGGGAAGTAGACTCAGTCGCCGGTCACAAGCAAATTCATCACGGCGGTTCACTACCAGGGTTTAGATCACAGTTTGCAAGATTCGTTGACGACAAGCTTTGTGTGATCGTTCTGACAAATGGCGATAACGCTGATGCCGCATTGTTCGCTGTTGGTGTCGCAAACTTCTATATTCAAGGTCTGGTTCCCAAAAGAGTCGTCGCGAAAATCGATCCGAAAATTCTTGATACCTATGTTGGGCGTTACCAGGGAGTGTCCGTTATCAACATTACTCGTGAGGGTGGGAACCTGGTGATTCAAACGGGAGCAGATGGAGAGAAGGTGGAGCTATTTCCGACAAGTGAAAACTCGTTCTTCACTGAAGGTCAACTTCTGGTTACCTATGTCTTCAAAAAAGATGAAGCCGGTCAGCTGATTCTGGTGGTAATGAGAGACGGCAAAGAAGTACGTCAAATCAAGAGGATCAATTAACGTCAACCTACATTGGACCGTCGCAGACGTAGCCGGCTGAAGTTTCGCAAAGAATGACGTCGTAGCTGTCGAGCATTGGCATTGCCAGATGCTCAAGTTCGTTCTTCCAGAGGTCGCTCCCGTAGAAGTCGTCCTTCATTTGGTCACGCGCCTCAAGTGAAGGGAAACTGCGAAGGAAAACAAACTTGTTTGGGTTTTCTACATCTAAAAGCGGTCCAATTATTTTCATTCCGTACGATCGAAGCGCTGGAATCGCGCGCTTCTCAAACAAATCGATAAACTCGGCCCTCTTGCCAGGCTTGATTCGATAGCTTCTAACTTCTACGATCATGGCGAACCTCCGGAAAGTATCTGACGCACTATAGACAGACCGATGAGCGCCATCAAGAAGGCACCTGAAAGTAACTACTTCTCGTCGCGGCCAAACGCGGTGGAGGGGTGTCCACTTACGGCGGCATTGGCCGCAATTGGTGGGAAGTGGAAGATGATTATCGTCTACTCTCTTGCGGAGTCCCCAAAACATTTTGCTGCACTGCGAAAGTCGATTGGTATCTCACAAAAGGTTTTGACTCAACAGCTGAATGAGCTGATCAACGATGGCATTGTTAATCGTGATGAGCTGGGACCAATACCCGCTCGGGTAGTTTATTCGCTTACTGATTACGGACGGTCTGTGTTGCCGTTGGTAGAAGATGTCCGTGTGTGGGGTCGGATGCACATGGAGAGATGATGATTTCAACATGCGGATAACAAGTTCCGCTAGAAAAGTAATCGTCTAAGCAATTTCTGAGAACTGGCAGAATCAAATCCTTATGCATTGCTTCTATCACGACTCAATTGATGCGATCGCGGTCTGCAAGAACTGCAGTCGCGGCGTGTGTCGAGAGTGTGCGACGGAGTTTCCCAATGGCATCGCTTGCAAAGGTCGATGTGAGAATGAGGTTAATGCAATCAACCAGATCATCAATCGAAACAAAACGTCATACAAAAAGACCAGCGCTGCTTACACTCGAAATGCTTTGACGTACTTACTGATGGGAATTGTGTTCGGCGTTTGGGGTGCGGCTGAGGTTGGTGCGAGGCCGATGCTGGGAATGCCAATGCTGGTCCTGGGAGCCATCTGTCTGGTGGCCGCAGTACTTAATTACTCCACAGGCCAGCGGTTCTTGCAATCCGAGGATGATCGCTAGTTTGAACTTGTATGATTCCTGAAGGCTGGCACTGCATCACCCCGCGAATCGTCGTTAATCAGGCGCGCGAGTTTGTTGATTTTCTCAAACAGGTTTTCCTGGCGACGGGAGACTATGAAGACCAGCGACCGACAGTAGTTCAAATCGGTGATTCGAAAATAATGGTTACAGAGGCCGGCGTTCGGCCGCCATCAAGCGCTTTCCTTTACGTGTATGTTGCGAACACGGACGAGACATATCAACGTGCATGCAATCTCGGCGCAAGGACGATTGAAGGGCCTGTGTTGACTCCTTATGGCGATCGACGTTGCACGATTAAAGACCCTTGGGGAAATACCTGGCAAATTGCTACATATCAGCAAGCCTGAGACCCCAGGACGTTCTTTCCACGATGCGTTCTGACTCGCAAAAGAACCGCGCCCACGTATGGGTACTTTGGGTTGTCGCCATTTCGTTTGCCCTGCACGCGACGGAAGAATACTTTATGGGTTGGCAGTCTTGGGCTTTGCAGATTTCCGGCATCGTTGTGCCTACATCACTTTTCATCAGCGCAAATTTCGTTGCAGTTGTAGCTGCTTTTGCTGTTGCCTGTAATGGATGGAAATGGCCGGCAGTCAGCCTAATTTTCCCAGCAGCGACTCTCGTCAACGGAATCTTCTTTCACATCCTTCCAACCATCGCGATGCGAAGAGTTTCACCCGGAGTCTATACTGCAAGTCTTCTTTACGTGCCCTTTTCCTCTTACGCGTTTTTTGTCGCGTGGCGCAATCGTGTTAGTAGAAAGGCAGTGGCGCTGGCGTTTCTTCTGGGTGTCGCTCTGAACTGCGCAGTCGTCCTCAGCGTCTGGTTCATGAGTGACACACCATTGAGAACTGCACTATGAAAATCGCGTTTGGGTTCAAAGCTCACTCTGGTTGGGCCGCGCTAGTCGTAGCGGGCGTGAACAACGGTTCAATTGAGATTCGGGACCGAAGACGGATCGAACTCGCAGAAGAAGAGTGGGCAAAACAGCCGTACCATGCGGCGGAGGAACTGAAACCTTCAGAGGCGCGTAAGGTTGTGCAACGCGGAATACGAGACGCGCATAAGTACGCGCTCCATGAAATGCAGGCAGCCGTGAAGCGATACGGAGTTGAAGACCAATATGTAACTGCTTGCGGTGTGTTGGTGGGTACCGACATGCCGAACTGGAGAGTTGACGAAATACTAGCCGTACACTTTCGCATGCACAAGGCTGAAGGAGTGCTGTTTCGGGAGGCACTCGCGGAAGCGGCCGCAAGTTGCGGACTGCGAGTAGCGCGCGTTCCAGAAAAGAACCTCCTGGAGTACGGACAACGGGTCCTTAAGAAATCGCAGGACAGTTTGATGAAAGAGATCGCCACGATTGGGAAGGAAGCGGGTGCGCCATGGGGAAAAGATCAGAAGGAAGCCACACTCGCGGCGATGATTGCGCTTTCCGTGTAGTCCGACGAACTTTAAGGAAACTCGGATCAAGTACATTCGACGCGTAGCGTTCAGTTGCGAGCAAAATATGAAACTCAGAAAAAGAACAAGCGGGAACAAGAACAAGTAAGGAAGGGCGGTTTACCCCCGCTGTCACCACGCCTAATTTGTTGGGATCACAGCGGGGGTAAACCGCCCTTCCTTACTTGTTCTTTGATTGAGGACTTGTCTCTTCTGAAAAGCCACCTTGAGACGTCGGTCTAAATCCAAGGCGGAGCTACACGTCGAGGAGACTTAATCAGAGCTTCCTTCGGTTTGTCGTAGTGTGATCATTAGGCACTCGGTTACAACTACCGAGCTCGGCCCCGCACGCACGACAAACTAAAGTTCGTCGAACATTTGTGTCGGAACCTTTCGAGGCAGCTGGTGTCAAAACCCTGGTCATTCGATTTCAATGCCGGTTGGACGTGTGTAATGACTCTTGTGAGGCTGCTGCTTGCGCTAATCACTGTATCTATTCCGGCTCTTGCTCAGCAGACAGAACCGCACTTCCTCGTTATCAATCACGTAACCGTCATTGATATGACCGGTGCTTCTCCGCACACCAACATGACTGTCGTGATTGAAGCGGATCGAATAAAACAAATTGGATCCAGCGACCACATTCGCATACCGCATGGTTCCCAGATCATTGATGCTCGTGGCTCTTTTCTGATCCCAGGGTTGTGGGACATGCACGTGCACTTCACTGAGGTTGCTCGTACCTTCCCCATGTTCATTGCGAATGGTGTCACTGGTGTTCGCAATGTTGGTGGGGATCTTGAGCAATTGCTCAAATGGCGCGCGGCAGTCGCGACGGGAAAGCTACTCGGCCCACGGATTGTAACGTGTGGCCCAATCCTGGATGGGCCCGATCCTGCTGCTCATGGCCCGACAATTGTGGTTGCCAATGCTGAAGCAGGTCGAAAGGCAGTAGACGATCTGACGGACCGCGGAGCAGATTGCATCAAGGTATATGACCGCTTACCTAGAGATGCGTACTTTGCCATTATCGACGAAGCGCGGAAAAAGAAGATCCCGGTCGTTGGTCATGTCCCGCTTTCAATCTCCTCGTTGGAAGCCTCTGAAGCAGGGCAGGCGAGCATCGAGCATTTGGGTAACTTCTTCGAGAGTGCTACTAGTCTTGGTTCAGTTCTATACAAAGACGAGACTCCTGTTAAGGATCCAGCGGAGTTTCCGCGGCGAATCGCGGCGAGAGGCTCGCGAATGCTGGATACCTACGATGAACAAAGAGCGCGCGAAATCCTTGCTGCATTCGTGAGGAACCGCACCTGGCAGGTCCCCACGCTTGAAACCAAATGGACACAAACTTACATCGACGATCTTTTCTCGAAAGGGGACTATCGTTTGAAGTATATTCCTGCCGCTGATCTCCAGTGGTGGTCGCCGGAGAAAAACTTTTTCGCCCGCTATCGAACGCCGGAGTACATCGCTTACAAGAAACGCCTGTTTGAAAGAGAATTGCAACTTGTCGGCGACATGCATCGTGCAGGTGTGCGGTTCATGACGGGAACCGATTTGAGTGGCGCTTATGTTTTCGCCGGTTTCAGCGTTCACCACGAGATGGAGTTGCTGGTGCGCGCCGGGCTTACGCCACTTGAGGCGCTGCAAGCGTCGACGATAAACCCGGCAATCTTTTTGGGAGAAGAAAAGACTTCAGGAACCGTTGAAGTTGGCAAGACTGCAAACCTGCTTTTGATTGAGGCCAACCCGTTGACTGACATTCGTAACACGCAACGAATTAAGGCTGTGATTGTGAAGGGCGAGTATCTACCGAAAGAAAGGTTACGGAGCATGCTGGATCAAGCAGCGGCGGCAGCGAAATAAACTGTACATTAGCTCTGATATACAATTTCGTGCTCAATGAGTAACTATGAGTGGTGAAACTAGTCTTGAAGCCACTAGTCTTCGGGCGCTGGCTATTCGCATAACCAAAGTGTTTCCTGAACAGATCAAGGTGTGCCTCGATCAATTGAACGATGAACAAATCTGGTGGCGGCCGAACGAACAGGCGAACTCGGTTGGTAACCTGACACTGCATGTTTGTGGAGCGGTAATGCATTTTCTTTGTCGTGGTGTTGGTGGTCACGACTATCGAAGAGACCGACCTGCTGAGTTCGCGACGCCTTCGTTAGCCAAAACCCAACTACTCTCCACGCTGGACGACATGGTTGAGAAGGCTGAACAGACTTTCGCCAATCTCGCTCCTACGCGATTGCGTGACGAATCAACGGAACCAACCTACTATTCAACCGTGTTTGAGGACTTGTTTGGGGTTGCAATGCACATGGCAGTTCATACCGGCCAAATCGTGTACGCAACGAAGATGCTGAAAGAGGGATCCATCGACGATCTCTGGACGCAGACTCACAAAACTACCGGAGCCTGGCGAACTTGAGCGGCGAGATAAAACTCAACCAAGCTGCACCCACCTTTCTTGTTTCAGATGTCGGGGCAACAACTGACTGGTACCAGAAACAATTGGGCTTCGAATGTTCTCACTTTCCTGATAATCCACCATACGTCTATGCAAGCATGTGGCGCGACGGCGTTGAGCTGATGTTGCTCCGGATCGAGGGATACGAAAAACCTGACGTGTCGAAGTTGCGACTGTCGGGTTGTTGGGACGCATATATTCGAATGACTGGTGTGCAGGCCTTTTACGAACTGCTTAAGGGTCAGCCCTTCATTCGAATGCCTCTTACGAAGCAAAGCTATGGTGATAGCGAGTTTGAAGTTATTGATCCAAACGGTTACATCCTGGTGTTCAGTGAGTTAATTTCGGAAAACCAGGTCAAAACATGAGTCACATTAAGGCGCGCCTGTTTGCTCTCGCACTGATTGCACTATCTGTAGGACTCGTCTATTACAACTGGTATCAACTGACCACGGAGGGCAAGTATTCATTGAAACTGGCAACGTTTGGGCCGCTGTGTATTGTTGGGGGCGTTTTCCTATTGATCTTCCCAGGCAAGTTTGGCAAACCAACCACTACAGCAGATAAACTCATCACACTGGTTGTCTTTGTAATAGGTCTGGCGGCAGGCCTGGTTAACTGGTATTTGATGGATCCAGGATTCTTTGGACGTTAAATTGTCCGAACGCTTTAGTTTGTTGTGAGCGGGTCAGAACCGAACCGCGGTAGCGTCGGGTTCGCCGAACAGAACGATCTGCTTGGTTGAAGACCCGACGCTACCGCGGTTCGGTTCTGACCCGCTCACGACAAGCTAAAGCATATCGGACATTAGTGAGTACGAAATCATGTGTCGAAATATAAAAACCTTACATAACTTTCAACCACCCGCAACTGACGAAGAGGTGAAATCATCGGCAATTCAATTTGTTCGCAAGCTGAGCGGTTTCACCAAGCCCTCAAAAGCGAACGAGGAAGTTTTCAACCGCGCTGTGGATGAAGTCACCGAGGCTGCCCGGAGATTGATCGATTCGCTACATACAACCGCGCCACCACGGGATCGTGAAGTTGAAGCAATGAAAGCACGTGCGCGGGCGGCAGAACGATTTGGAACTTAACTGCACGACAGGCTGTTAGCCTGTCGTGGGCTTTGCTTGCTTCGTGCTGTCGTTCAAGGCACGAGTTGACGTAACGACAGGCTGACAGCCTGTTGTACAAAAGCGAGACTATGCATCGTTCCGGAACTGCAGATCTTCCTCTTCATGGCGGCCGAGTTCCGCAGTGGCTTGCCGCACGGATGGCCAAGCTGGGATCCGCAATCACCGAAACAATCATCTACGATTACGGAATATCCGCCTTCCTTTCACGCCTTAGCGATCCTTTTTGGTTTCAGGCCATGGGTGCCGTGATGGGCATGGATTGGCACTCCTCCGGGATTACGACTTCCGTTATTGGAGCGCTTAAGCGAGGTATTGGACCAAAATCAGACGAACTGGGCATTTACTTCTGCGGTGGCCGCGGTCGATTCGCTCGAAACACACCTCATGAACTACGGGCCATCGCAAATCGACAAGGATTTGATGGTGAGGCCCTGGTAAGAACAAGCCGGTTAACAGCTCGAGTAGATAACAACGCGATTGCCGATGGATTCCAAATTTACCTGCATAGCTTCGTCGTCACTTCGAGTGGTGAATGGGCAGTGGTTCAGCAAGGCTTGAATGACCAGACTGGCATGGCCCGCCGATATCACTGGCACTCGACTTCCGTCAAAGACTTTGTTGCCGACCCACACACGGGAATCGTGGGTGATAACCGGGGAATCATAATGAACCTCGTCGACGGTGAAGCAAAACCTGCTCAATCGGCGATGCTTGAACTTGCGCGCGAGCGACCGGACAAAGTGCTTGGGTCTGCGCGACACTTACTCATGCCTTCGCATCATGAAGTACGCGAGTCTAATGTTGATCTGAAACGACTGGGTGCCGTTCTGGCCGTAGCTTATGAACGGGATCTTCACGATTTTGCTGAGCTGCTGTTACTCGAAAAACTTGGGCCGCGCACGCTGCAGTCGTTGGCTCTAGTAGCTGAAGTGGTTCATGGAACGCCGACCAGGTTTGCAGATCCCGCTCGGTTTTCCTTTGCCCACGGGGGAAAAGATCGACATCCTTTTCCTGTTCCTCTCAAAACTTATGATGAGGCGCTCAACGTTTTGCGCACTTCATTAGATGCGGCGAAGATCGGTGACCGGGATAAATTAGACGGTTTCAAGAGACTCGACCGCTTCGTTCGGAATGTGGAGACTCACCTGTCTCCGCGAGCCGAATTTGACCCGCTGATCGCACATGAGCTGGCGATTTCTCCTTCTCTGGATGGCCGGTCTGTGTTCGATGGATCGGGACCTGCGCCCGCCTCGCGACAAGGCTCTTTGTTCTAAATCAAGCGCTGCGGCAGCATCCGCCACAATTGATCGGAAACCGCAAATCTATCGCAACACTTTTGATCGATCTTTACTTTGATTTTCGTCACCCTTTTAGTTACCCTCTAATTCTCCTGGCCCCCACAAGTTTTCCCCCAACATTAGCAAGCCTCTTCGGATGAAGTAGTGCGTTCCTATTTTGGAGTTGAAGGAGTAATTCGTATGAAAAGAGTTTTTCGACCGCTCATGCTGGTCTGCAGTTTGGCCCTCTTATTGTCGTCAGCGACATTCGCCCTTGGACAGGTCTCGAATCAACAGGTAAGCACTACTATTCGTTCTGTTCCGAGTGGGTCGAAGATGAAGTTTAGGGGGGTCGTGATTTCGCGAGATGCAGATAATTTCACTATTCGCGATCGTACCCGGCAGGACTACCTGGTTCGAATCACCGATAACACCAGCATCAAAACCAATGGCGGGTTCCTGCGGGGTGGTAAGAAATATCCGGTGACTGACATTCTGCGTGGACTGATCGTCGAAGTGGAAGGACGTGGTGATCAGCAAGGTCAACTCGTCGCTGATAAGATTCGCTTCAACGAATCAGATATGCGAATGGCGCAAACCGCCGAGACGCGTGTCGCACCGGTGGAAGCGAACATGGAAAGAATCTCCGGGCAGATGGATGAACTCTACGCTGTGGCTGCCGAAGCTCGTGCTGAAGCTGCCAATGCTAACGAGAGAATTTCTTCGTTAGACGATTACGATCAGCAAGAGTCCGTTGCCGTTACGTTCAAGGTGAACAGTGCTGTGCTTTCGCCAGAAGCGAAGCAACAGCTCGATGAGTTTGCTTCAAAAGTGCAACCGGCCAAAGGCTATATGATCGAAGTATCAGGACATACAGACTCGACCGGGAGTGATGCAAAGAATTTTCATCTGAGTCAACAGCGGGCTGAAGCTGTAGTTCAGTACCTGGCGGTTCAACACAAGATACCACTCCGTCGCTTCGTTACGCCGATGGGCTATGGAAAGACAGAGGCGGTTGCCGAGAACAACAGTGCCGCAGGGAGGGCTCAAAACAGACGTGTTGAAGTCAAGATGTTAACGAACCGCGGATTATCACAACAACGCTCAACTTCCGCGGCGCCTACCACACCTGCGGTAAAACCGTAGTTGTGAACAATCGTTAATCAGCTCGACAGTAGCTGCTGCTGTGCGGCTACTTCGAGCTGTTTTTGTTTCAGTACACGGTTTGCGGATTCTTGACCCGTTTTGGTTGAAAAGCGGAGTAAAAGCGGGTGTTTTTCGTTGAATTTGTAAGCGTCCAGTCGTGGCCCCCTGTTTGCAACTTCCTGAAGCTATGACTAATACAGAAGTCTTCCCAATTTGGCAGAGTAAAACCGGTACAAAAGACAAGAACGAACCTGTACCGCTTTCGGATCATGCACTCGCGATTGCTGCCGGCAAGGGAGATATGCAGGCGTTTGAAATGTTGTATGAAAGACACAATCGTCGTGTGTATTCATTATGTTTGCGGATGACCCAGAATCCGGCTGAGGCGGAGGATCTTGCACAGGAAGCTTTCATTCAGCTCTTTCGAAAAATCGGTAGCTTCCGTGGCGAGTCAGCGTTCACGACGTGGCTTCACCGGTTGACTGTCAATCAGTGTTTGATGCATTTCCGAAAACGGAGTGTAAAACTCGAACGGACTACTGAAGAAGGCGATACTCCAGTACAAGTCGTTCGCGGCACGGAGAACCCGAATGCAATGCCCGTCATGGATCGCATTGCCCTGGATAATGCACTTAAGCAATTGCCACCGGGATATCGAACAGTGTTTGTGCTCCATGACGTTGAAGGTCACGAGCACGAGGAGATTGCGAAAATACTTGGGGTCGCGGTGGGCACTTCTAAATCGCAGCTACATAAAGCGCGAATGAAGCTGCGGAATATTCTGAAGACCAAGAAAGACGCACAGAAGAATTAGACATCCGCAGATTACACAGATTACGCAGATTTCTATAAATGGAGTTCGGAAAGGTTCTTAAGAAATCTGTGTAATCTGCGGATGTTTGTTTCAGAGTAAAGCACGTACTTCGACACTTCCCATTTTCGCCGATGGAATTCTTGCCGCAATCTCCTCCGCTTCACGAACTGTTTCGGCTTCAATTAAAAAGTATCCGCCCAACTGCTCCTTGGTTTCAGCAAAAGGACCGTCAGTCGCCAATTGCTTTCCGTTTCGGACTGTGACCGTGCGCGCCGACGAAGCAGGCGCCAGCTGCGAACCCGTTACAAACCTACCGTCGTTTGTGAGTGCTTCACGCAAAGCACGATATTCCCGATAGATGTTCTGTCGTTCATCCTCTGTAATGCCGATAAACTGCCGTTCGTCATGGTAGATAAGCAACATGTATTTCATTTCCAACTCGCCTCCAAGGGTTGTCTGGTATTCACATCTTAACCTTACGACGCACCAACTCCCTGGAATTCGACATCAACAAGTCAGAACCGAAACGCGGTAGCGTCGGGTTCCTGAAAATCCCGTCAGCTGCCTGGATTACGAGGACCCGACGCTGCCGCGTTTCGGTTCCGACCTTATCTCTTGCCGGCTAAACTTCGCTTCAGGACTTGAATGAGGTCAACCGGTTGGCCCTCGTCTTGTCGCTGATAGTCTTTGATCTGGACCACATTGCTGGCTTTGTTCTGTTTCTTCCTGACCAGTTTTAGCAGCCGCTCAGTCTCTTCGTCTTTATCGGGCGAGAAAGTTCGTTTCGTTTTTTTCTTAATGAGTGTTTCAAATTTTCGAACGGTGGCTGCTGACACGTTCTTCTTTTCGGGCAGACCGATTTGTTTGTGAGAACGCACTTCATCAGAAAAGCGCATTGTCTCTGCGCGAAGGATTCCGTCATCGGAAAAGATTGCGACCGGGCGTTCTTTGCCGCGCATTACGAAAGTTGCCAAGCCAACATCCCCACGCTCCTTCATCGCTTCTGCCAACAGGCGATAAGCCTTTTCCGAATTTCCGGCGGGCGTGAGGAAGTATCCCCGCTCAAAGTAAAGAGGCGGGATGGCGTCTTCCTTTACGAATAACTTAAGATCGATATCGCGCGTCTTTTCCGGTGCCAACCTTTCAAGTTCTTCATCTGTGATGGTAACGAATTTACCCTTGTCGATTTCGTAACCACGGATCATGTCGTCGTTTTCAAGATCCCTACCGGTCTTCTCGGCGTAGTATTTTCGCGAAAGCGGTTCACCCTCCGGTCCAAGCATTCGCAACGAGGTTCGAGTCGTCTGGTTCGCGGGAAACAGGTTCACAGGCACGCTGACTAATCCGAACGTGATTGTCCCCGACCAAAATGGGCGAACGCCTCCGCGCTCCTGCCCATCATCTTCGCTCGTTCCTCCGGACGCCCGTCGCTTTGTGGTTGATTTACGCGGCACGTTTTCCTTTCTTCAGCGATGCAATACTTTTCGCCAGAACGCTGTCGAGTGAAGTTGTCGCTCGCTTTGTCTTCACCGGCGCAAGACGAGGTGCCCGGCCCTTTGCTTTCTTCGCAATGAATTCCAGAACCCTCTCACGATACTCGTCTTTGAATTCCTTCGGATCAAACTCCCCCTCGAGCATGCTAACCAGATGCTTGGCCAACTCGATCTCTTTTTTTGTCGGGGCCCTCCCAGTAACATCAGGCAGCTCATCAGCAGCAATGACTTCGCCAGCATTTCTTAGAGTGGACAGAACGAGATAGCCATCGACGCCGCCTAATGCGCCTGTGTAGGCTTTGTTTCGCATGACCCAATGGGCGATGCCTTCGCGCTGCTGTTTCTCAAGTGCCTCAGCAAGGGCGAAGTAACTTTTTTCGTCTCCATCAGGACCCAGAAAGTACGGTCGCTCATAGAACTGTTGTGGAATCTCATCCGACGGAACGAATTCACTAACTTCAATTTCACGAGAGGGCTCAGGCTTCAGACTCTCTAATTCGTCCTCTTCCAGTATCACAAATTTGCCTGGCTCGATCTCGTATCCTTTTCGAATATCGCTGGCCTCAACTTCCTCACCACTTTCGGCATCCACCATGTGTTGCTTAACTCGATTCCGCTTGGTGTCATCAAGGATATGAAACCTGACGTTCTTGTCCTCAACGGCTGAATAGAGTTTCACAGGCACTTTGTTTGTGCCGAGTTTTAACTCACCTTTCCAAATTGCTCTCGCTGCCATTGCTAATCAGCTCCCACACTGTGTTCATCAGTTTCGCTACAAGGCAAACAGATCATCAAGGTCAATTCAACGCATCCCGGACAAACTGCGCCGTCACACTCAGAACACCGGTATTCCGTCTCATATAGGTACAGGTGATGGCAGACCGAACAGGACTCTGTTCCGTCTTCAAGCCACCACGGCTTTGAATATGAGCGTTTTGCCATTCTTTTCCTTCTTCAAAGCACGTTTGGTTCCACTCTGAGAGACGGCGGACGCGGGAGGAGCAGGAGCAGGAGCAGGAGCAGGAGCAGGAGCAGCAACGCTAGTTGATGTTCGTCGATAGTCAACTAAATTTTTGATCCTCTTCAGGCTGTTGCTGTTCCAGCTGCCTGCTCCTGCCACTGCTCCTGCTCCTGTTCCTGCTCCCGTTCCTACCGACTGCTCCTGCCACTGCTCCTGCTCCTGCTCCTCATCAGTGTAGAATGCCCAGCAAATCACAGCTGGTTCCATCAAAGGCTGGAATACAAGGAGGACTATGGACGAACGAACAGTTACCTTCTATCGCTGGACGGACATGCCGAAAGAGAAAGTTACCGACATGCTTGATAGGCGATTGATAACCGCGGATCGCATGATGCTTTCACACGTGTACCTAAAGAAGGGCGCCATCGTGCCGCGACATTCGCATGAGAACGAACAACTCACGTACATCCTGGAAGGTGGGCTGCGCTTTTGGATTGGTGAGGATGAGGCACAGGTAATTGATGTCATGGCCGGAGATGTTTTGCATATTCCGTCCCATGTCCAACATAAAGCCGAGGCGTTGGACGACACGCTCGATGTGGACATCTTTAGCCCACCAAGACAGGACTGGCTGGATAAGACAGACGATTATTTGAGGAGGTAGCTTGATGTCCGGCGAACTTTAGTTTGCGTTGGACGCACGACAAATTAAAGTTCGTTGGACATTGAGGCAGCAACGATGGACTTAGGACTAAAAAACAAAGTCGCTCTTGTCGCAGCTTCGAGCCATGGGCTTGGACGCGCGGTGGCTGAAGAACTCGCAGCGGAAGGTGCGGCGCTCATTATTTGTGGACGCAACACAACGGACATTGAAAGGGCTGCCGCAGAGATCAGGCAGGGCAGTGGTATCAGCATACTCGCGGTTCAGGCCGACGTATCCAAGCCGGACGAAGTATCGAAGCTTGTCGAGAAAGGAACCAGTCGCTTTGGCCAGATCGACATACTTGTGACTAATGCTGGAGGCCCGCCGACGGGGACGTTCGCAACGCTCACCCGGGAAGAATGGGAATCGGCAACAAGGTTGACGCTATTCAGCGCGATTGAACTAACAAGACAAGTGTTACCAGGCATGAAAGAGAGACGTTGGGGAAGGATTCTCAACATCACTTCTATTACCGTCAAACAGCCCGTCGAGAATCTAATGTTATCGAATAGCATGCGCGCTGGTTTGACCGGATTTTCGCGCACGCTCGCAAATGAAGTGGCAACCTACGGAATCACTGTCAACAACATTCTGCCCGGATACACACGGACAGAGCGGGTTGAGGAACTTGCAAGTCAGATAGCAGCGAAGCAGGGAATTAGCGCAGCGGAATTCAAAGCGAAATGGGAGCAGGAGATTCCCATGCGTCGACTCGGCGAGCCACGTGAGTTTGCAGCACTCGCAACCTTCTTAGTATCAGAGCGTGCGAGTTACATCACCGGCGCTTCATTCCAGGTCGACGGTGGATGGATCAAATCGTTGTTTTGATTTGAGCCTTTTTATCCGCAGATTGCGCAGATTCCATAGCGCGGCTATTAGCCGCAACCAAACACTCGAATGAGTTCGCGGCTTCGCCGTACTCCTTGCGGAAAGCCTTTGGCTTTCCGTTTGAGGCTCTGCCTCAGCGGCATAGCCGCATAATTCTAAGAACCGCGTACGGAAAGGCAGAGCCTTTCCGCAAGGAGTGCGGCGAAGCCGCCAAGACTGCAAGGAGTGCGGCGAAGCCGCCAAGACTGCAAGGAGTGCGGCGGAGCCGCCAAGACCGCAAGGAGTCCGGCGAAGCCGCCAGGAAAACCTTGCTCAAAAAACAGGATTGTTTCTGGTGGAGTCGAAGAGATTAGAACGCCGTGACTTGTTCAAAATAACCTGTCCAGGTAACCAACAACTTCTTGTTTTTTACCAAGATTTTCTGGACCCGAAGCGACCGCAGTTAATAGCCGTGGGCGAGCGCTTTGCGGGAAGCCCACGGGAGTTAAGCAGCAAGGATTCAAGACCCGGAAAGGGGTCAAACAATCAGCCCGGTTCGACCCTTTCAGGGTCGGCCGATGTAACCGATTAGTTCCGTGGGCTTCGCGCAAAGCCGCTTACCCACGGCTATTAACTTTCATCCTTTCAAGATGGTTCGGTTGCGGCCTAAGTCGCACTGCAGAATCTGCGGATAACCAAATCTTTCAGTTACAAGACCCCACCAGCTTCCTCAATTAGTTTCATCGCAGGTTCGCTCACAAACACCCGGGCGTGAAACTGACGTCCCCACGAGAGTGCCGTGACATCACGATACTCATATGCTCTCGAGGTGTCGTACCTGGGACCATAACCAGGGTGCAATTGCTTCCGCAACGAAGCCCGAATATTTGGGTCGGCTCCGTGGTCCAGTAATAGTTTTGCGAACGGTGCGGTGTGTTCCTTGCCCCGATAGTTCATCCAGAAGTTCGGCTGGGACACTACCGTACCAAATAACGCTGTGTGACCGCCAAAACCAGCTTGATCGACAGCCGCGCGGACGTTCACGTACATGCCTTTTTCAATCAACCATCGAGCGATCTCAAGTTCGTCATAATCGGCACAAAGGTGAAGCAATGTTGTGCCGGCTAAAGGCGTTCCTTGTGTTGCCTGTATTTCATCATGACAACCGAAGTCCGGTGGGTAGATCTCTTCGTGCGTAAAGGTGCGCTCAAAGAGTCGAGGATCGCGACGCAAATGATCTTCAAGTAGATCAATGCGTCCGCGGTGCAAAGCCATCGCCGGTGTGTCCGGAAGAACTAATCCGTTCTGCGCGTACAGTTCGAGAATCTGATGTTTGGCATTCGGGTTACGGCTGTCAGTCTCAAGAACGACATCTACGGGGGCCAATCTGGTTCCGTCCTTATTACGAACTTTGGTGCCGAGCTCGAACATAAGCGCCGTCCCCGTTGCACTAAGCGTATAGGCTGCGCCACTCAAAGAACCTTCCGGGGGAGGAGGACTGCCCATCATTTTGTGAAGCATTCTTGCCGTTTCGATTTTGCTTTGGAGCGTTGCCCGATCGATTGCATGTTCAAGATCTGTGGCACCCAGATCATGCAGAAGACGGATGATTTCGTTGCGACCAAGATTAGCGGCATAACTCAGCGGCGGACCCCAATTGCATTTCTGTGTGGCGCGTGCATTCTCATGAATCAACTGTGGATGTTTGCTTACTAGTTGACGAACAGCCTCGACATCGTCCCGCCATATTGCGTCGATCAAGTCGCAAGCTTGAACCAACCGAGGCCAGCTCGCGACGCCATAACTCCTCGCTAAGGCGAACTGCGCATCAGCGAGTTTGACTTCATGAGGCTCTATCCTGGCAGCTTCCGGATGTGATTGGGAGAATTCTGTGATCGCTTCAGTTTCTCGACGGTGAATAGCGCGCAAGAGTTCTTTCGCTTGAACCTTAAGTTGTCGGAGATTTGGTCGGACGGGTATGTGACGAAGTGGATCTTGATCAGACATGACGAGCCTCCTTTGGCGAGTGCCCGTTGTCCGCTTCGTTCGGGCTAAAGGAGGTTCGTGATCGAACCTGCTAACTCATCGTTGAATCAGGTGGACTCGGTCCTCCCCGCGGACTGGGTGGCGCCCTGAGAGCCGGGTTGAGAATAGCGGTGTGGTCACTCACGGTCAAGACGCATTCTGAAGCTGTACCAATGATGTGATATTTTCTGTGTTCTGATTTTGCGGCGAAACGTTATCTGCTCTGTGTTGTTAATCCAACCAAACATCGGTCAGTCATTTCAGTCACCGTTTGTCCGCATATTGTTGATTGCGATCGCAATCGCCCTGCTCTACGTGCTCGGCAGGGAAGTTAGAAAGATTCCCGCAAAACTTTTCGCGTTAATGGCGATAGCATTTGTGGATATGCTTGGTTTGTTGATGATCATTCCACTCTTGCCGTTCTATGTGAAGGAGACGGTCGCTGAGTCGGGCATCCGAATACTTGGAATACATTTCGGAATCGGGATCATTATTGGCTTCATCGTTTCTGCGTTTACCGTCGCACAACTTTTAAGCGCTCCGATGTGGGGCCGTTTCTCTGATCGCGTCGGTCGACGTCCCACCCTGTTAATAGCACTTGGCGCTTCCGCAATCGCATATTTGATTTTTGGCTTTGCACATTCGCTGTTCTTACTCTTTCTATCGCGCGTAGTACAGGGGGCCGGAGGGGGAACAGTTGGAGTGATTCAGGCCTATGTGGCTGACTCTACGCCCCCAGAAGACCGCGCACGTGCTCTGGGCTGGCTCTCAGCGACAACCAACCTCGGGGTGGCCCTTGGCCCCGTGTTGGGATCAGTCGCTATAGCACTCGGTCAACGGGATTTGCTGCCAGGTCATGGAAGTTTGAAGTTGGGCCACGCTGCACCCGGTTTATTCGCCGCGGCCATCTGCCTTTTGAATATGGCCTTTGCTGCTCGATATCTAACCGAGTCGAGGGATCCAAATGATCACATCGCAACGGACGAACCGAGAAAAACATCACGTCAGGCGATCCTGCGTGTGATCTCCAACTCGAGTGAGCCTTCTTCCCGTTTGATTTGGATTTATGCGATCTCAATAGGCGCGTTTCAGGGAAGCTTTTCTGTGCTCGCGCTATTCCTGAACGTGAGATTCCAGGTCACAGCTCAAACCATCGGCTACTTCTTCATGTACGTTGGCTCAATTTCCGTTTTCGCGCGCGTGCTATTACTCGGGCGCATGGTGGACTGGTTGGGAGAAGCCAAGTTGTCGCGTCTGGGTATTGTTTTGCTCTCCGCAGGCGTTCTCGGCATGCCGTTGTCGCGAAATTTATGGATGTTAGCCATAGCTGTAATGTTAATTCCCTTAGGAACCGCGTTTACTTTTCCATGCGTAACTGCATTGTTGTCACGCGTCATCGCTCCGAGAGAAAGAGGACTGTACATGGGTATGCAACAGACCTATGGCGGCGTTGCGCGGATCATTGCTCCGTTGTTTTTCGGGTGGGCGTTTGATTATTTAGGACCTTCCGCTCCCTATTTCTTTTCGTCTGTTTTCATCCTGAGCACGACGTTGCTGGGGTTTGGCCTTGACCAGTATGCGCGACCTCAACGGCATGTAGAGCCTGAACCAGCCGTACCCGTCGTGACTGAAGCGACACCCGCGGCAAGTGAGGAAGCCTGAGACCGATGTGCGGAAGATTTACACTTCGTTCAGTCGATCGTATCCGGATTGCACTGGCCAATCGTGTCCAACTCGATCAAGTTGTACCGCGCTACAACATTGCCCCTACCCAACCTGTCATCACCTTAACTCAAGTTGATCACGCAGAAGAGCTGGTTTGGGGGTTGATTCCTTACTGGAGCAAGGAACCAGCACCAATCATCAATGCTCGCGCTGAGACACTGGAGGATAGAGCCAGTTTCAAAGAATCGTTCGAACGAAGAAGGTGCTTGATACTGGCCGACGGTTTTTACGAGTGGCGAAGAGTTGGTAAAGCCAAGCAACCCTTTTTCTTTCAGCGAAAAGATGAAGAGACCTTTGCGTTCGCCGGCCTCTGGGATAAATGGCGAAAAGATGGAGTAACGATTAGATCATGCGCGATTGTTACGACGAACGCGAACGAATTGCTTCTACCCGTACACGACCGCATGCCGGCAATCTTGCCGGAGAGCGCGTACGAGATGTGGCTTGATTCAAAAGTATCGACAGTCGAGCTGAAGAAATTGCTCGAGCCTTATCCGAGCGAGGAGATGAAGAGTCACCCGGTGAGCAGCAAAGTTAACTCTGCGGACAACGAAGGTGAAGAGTTGATCGCACGGGTGGATGCAGAGGTGGGTACAACTCCGAGTCTGTTTTGAAAAAGCAAAGGGCGTCCATAACAGACGCCCTTTGGAATGACTGCACAAACGAGACGCTATTAGTGAGGATTCGTCTTGTCTTGCGCAATATTTGAATACCCGGAATTTCCTGAAGCGTTGAACGCGCGTACTCGGTAACGATACCAGGTATTTCGCGTTAGACCTGTATTCGGGAAGTTCGTAACGTCTGCTCCAACCTGTCCGATCTGTGCGAAGTTTGAACAACCGTTGCCGGTGCAACGCTCGATCAAGAAGCCGGACTCATTACTGGAATTATCCACCCACGACAGATTAATCTGAGTGGCGGAAACTGCAGTAGCGGTCAGATTACTGGGGGCGTTTGGCGTTGGCGGAGGCGTTGGTGTCGGCGTCGGAGTTGGTGTTGGAGTTGGTGTCGGAGTTGCTGTTGGCGTAGGCGTCGGTGTCGGCGTTGGGTTGCCGCCGCCGCACGTCGGGAATCGGAAAGAGCCGATTCGTGTACGCCAGTTGAATTGACTTGTCGTCGAGTAATACTCGTTTGTGTACCAGAAGGTACAGTCATCAACTGGATCAATTGTCAAAGCACTATAGTCACCCCAACGGCTGCTTGTTCCTGTTTGACTGCCAGTCCCCGAGAATAGTGTCGCCTCACCCTGACTCAGTACATTCACGGGATCACTGGCCAACCTGCCCGCATAACGCAATTGCGGGAAGATCGTGGAACTGGATGCACTGTAACCAATCGCAATGTTTCCATCCTGGTCCATTGCTGCGCTGCCCATCCAGCGCCATGTTGAATCAGGTTGATAGGTGCTCTCCTGGAATACAGTGGTGGGTCCATTGGTTACGTTCCGTAGTTCAAACCAACGAACGCCCGCAACACTCCCTGAACTCACGGTGTAGTTACCGACGACCGCTTCGTGATCGCCGAAGTTGCGATAAGCCAGCCTGAACATCAAGCGGTCAGCAATTGCATCAAGACGTGACGTTGTACCGGATTGCGGAACGCAACTGCGTGTTGCTCCGCAGAGTTGTGTAAACCCGGCAGCTGCCGGGCTAGCAAACAGCGTAAAAGTAGAGTTTGCCGGGGTGGCGAAATCAACGTGGAAATGGAACACGCGATAGGTGTTCGTTCCTGGCCATTCTACGAATGTAGCAGGAGCGCCGGCTGGAGGGAGGTTTGACCCATCCAGGTCGGCGGGCAGAAAGACTTCTTCGCTTGATCCTCCAGTGATTCCCGGAGTTACAAAAGTTGCCGGAAGACCTTGAAGCATCTTAGTGCGGTCAAACGCGAACGCTTGCGGACCGAGGAATGCAGTTCCGGTCGAATTGAAAACGTTCATGCTCATGTAATAGCCATCGGGCCATACGCTAAGGTGTGGGTAGTCGAAGAAGTTTGAGCCAAGATGAAAATCGTAGCGGTGGTATGAACCCGTTGCATCACCGGTTGTCGAGACGGCAACGCACTCATCCGTTGGTACGCCACTGCCTGCAAACTGCGAAATCACCCAGCGTCCGGCAATCTGGTCAAAGAGAACCACGGGATCGCCGTCACCGGCGGTCTCGCAGACACCACCAAATCCACTCCAAACCGTAGCTATGCCGGAAGGTCCGAGAAGTGAAGCGCCCGTACTCTTATCAAATACCTGATAGCCTTCGTTTACGATTTGAACGTACTGACTGACCCCAACCTCGCCATCAGTGTCGGGTGGTGCACAGTTACAGGCAACGCCCGGAAACGGGATGCCATTAAAGTTCTTATCCGCGGTGGGCATGTTTGCGGTCGGGAAGTCTGGTCCCGTTGCTGTTTGTTGGACGTTCTTGTCGGGTTTGTCCTCGTGTGTATGATGGATCTTCGGGTTTAGTGCTGCTTCGCGCTCAGGCCCGAAGTCAATGGGCTTCTGCTTCATCTCCCGCAGCGGGATTGAAGTATCGTTTCGCACTGAAGCACCGTGTTCAATTTTTTGGCTGTTCCCTTGAACAGGAGTTAATGGTGCTGAAGTGAGTGAATTTTGAGGATTGTTTGCCGATCCAGCTTCGCGCTTGGCCTCAATGATTTGTGGCAAAACAACGACTACAGAAAAAACGAGGCTTATGGCAATAATCGGAATCAGTTTTGTACGCATCTTCGCTTTTACGTCCTTCCTGACAGAACAACGAACATTAGTAGTATCTAGGGGCAACCACGGTCATCGGCCGACTGCCGCACGATTTTGAAATCCCTGAGTCGTCAGATGAGATGAGGCAGGCGAAAACCTATCATAATCCAAAGTTTTGGAGCAAGAACATTCGGTTATAAAGTGCTCCAAAATTCAAAAAGTTCGATGGGTTCCAGGTGCAATCCAACTTGCACCCATCCATCCATGTAAATGACGAATCGCAGCGCCAATTCAGAACCTTCGCCCAGTTTTGGCTATCTTTTGAGTTTTTCGAGCCTCTTTCTGCGCATCGAGTCCTGAAGCTCGCCCGGGCAGATGGACCCGGTTTCAAACAACCATTGGTAAGGCGAAGCGGTATCCGATTTGGACGTAATCCCGACGAAGTTCAAGAGTGGCCCAAAGTCCCGGGCCGGCAGATCTAATGCCTGTGCTCCACGTACATTCCAATAGGTTGAGTAGGCACCCGAATGAGGACCGCGATCGGCGGAGCCACCACTATCGAACGGCCGGGTGCAGGCGCCACAATCCAGATTACTAAACAGACTTGAATAGTTTGCCTCTCGGTGATGATCCATGTTGAGGTCCTGACCGTTACCATTAGCAAAAACTGTATGGAGCGCGTACCACTCGACGCTTATGTCGTGAACAAACCTGGTCTTAATATTGAAGTTCGTCACGAGGTTCTCGGTCCCATGACTTATGTCGATGCCGTGATGCCCATTGGCACCGCGTGCCTCATCATTCACGGCCCGTGAGGAACTCGTTGTTAATGTCACATTTCGAATGGTACAGAAGTTCGTGGAATTGAAGTCGAGAGCAAAGTCTGCGTTTTGGACCTCGACGTCATCGACCCAGCAATGCGAGACGTTTTGAAAGAACAGGGCGTTGTATCCCTTTTCCCGAAAGTGACCGGGATATGGAGACCATGGAAAACGTACAGACAGATGTTCAATCCCGACCTCTTCGACTGTCGGTTTGAATAGGTGAATCTGCGGAGACCATTCCAATTTCACATCGTAAGGTAGCGGCCTCTCCAGTTCTATCGTTCGACCATTCGATCGTTTTATGCGCGAAAGAAATCTGACGATGTTGGGTGTACCTAAAAGGTCTGAACCGGGCTCCATCAGATTCCCGTAGAGGTACTTGACTAGTGAGCCTGTGTTTGACTGATCCCTGGGTGGATCGCTCTGCACGAGACGTATCCACTCGTTGCGCTTCGCTGAAATCGGATTTGATAACTGAAGAGTCTTATCACCACGGCGGGCCTCGGCCGTGACTGTCGCAAGCCGCGTGTTATCGCTTATTGGATCTTGTCCGGTGATATTGATCAGACCTGGTCTGAAGGACCATTGGGATTGCTCTGTACCTCGAGCAGTGTTTCCAAAGAGATCCTGGAGAGAGTTGGGAAAGTAAAGAATAGTTCGGCCCTGGCCGGCTCCTCGAATTACGATGTTTGCCTTCGTCACATCGATCCTCCTGGAAATGGAATAGGTGCCTTCAGGTATGAACAAGACGCCGTCGTGAATCGTTCTCAGTGCATTGCTCAAGGCCTCCGTATCGTCGGTATGACCATCACCAACCGCGTGAAAGTCACGTTTCAGATTCCATCGCACTTCCGGTTTAGGCAGCGATGCTTCACCAGCGTGATACCCGGCATAAGAAAAGTCCGGCAAGCGGCCGCTTGCGGTCCACCTCTCACCGTTGACTCCCCACAAAGACGAGTAAGAACAGGAAGAGTCACTGACTAGCGCAACTGTTGATGCCGCACGATCAGGCAGGCTTGGGAAAAGTAACGAGCCGGCAATCAGGAGATAACTCCAGCTTCTCATGTTTGTTATTCACGTCCAATCTGTTGACTGAAAGTCATTTCATTCAGTCTAATTCGACATCCCCGGTTCGAAAACAATTATTCTCAGGAGTGTTCAAGCGATGAAAGTATTTCGAATAGCTCTGGCAGCGTTGATCTTTGGCAGTCTAACGGTTGTGGTTCACGCACAGACGCGTGTGTTCACAAACAACGCTAGCACGCCAGCAAAACTATCCACGCCCGCGGCTCCGAGCGGGGTTGCCATCGTTGATTCAGGCGAATTCACTGACCAGAAGACTGGTATCAGAAGAGTTGTCGCTGCACTTGCACAACTCGATATCAAAAACCAAGGTTTGAATAAAGAGCTCAAGGATATGCAGGCCAGACTTCAAAATCTGCGAACCGATATTCAGAATAAAAGCCTCGTCCAGGATCCAAAGGTCACCGCCCAGCAGACCGACCAGGCAGCTAAGCTTGAATTAGAACTCAAGCGAAAGGCGGAGGATGCGCAAGCGGCGGCAGAAAAGGAAATGCAGACGGCCATTGGCCCCCTCCAGGTCGATATCCAAAATGCAATGAGTGCTTATGCAAAAGCACATGGAATCTTTCTGGTTATCGATGCTAACCGTGTACCTCTTATTTACGCCGATGACAGCATCGATATCACCAAAGACTTTATCGCTGAATACAACAAGACGCATCCGGCTACCGGTCCTGCCGCGCCGGCCAGACCATAGTCGGTCGAAGACTGAACCAAAATGCTGAAGAAACTTCTCCTACTCTCAGCGTCGGCCGGTGCGGGTCACATTCGCGCCGCTCAGGCCCTGGAGAAGGCATTCAATCAACTGGAACCGGCACTCGAAGTGCGGCACCTCGACGTACTTGATTACACAAACAAGTTGTTTCGTCATCTGTACTCGAAGGCGTATATCGAACTCGTCAACAAAATGCCGGAAGTTCCCGGTTGGATGTACGACAAGCTCGACAAGCCATGGAAGAATGAGCGGCGTCGCCTCGCGCTGGACAAATTGAATACGCGACCTCTGGTGCGTCTGCTGCGGAGCTATCAGCCTGATTTTATTGTGTGCACGCACTTCTTGCCGGCGGAGATCGTGTCATGGCTAAAGGCCAAGGAGCGACTTGCGAGCCGGCAGGCAATAGTGGTGACGGACTTCGATGTTCATGCGATGTGGCTGGTGCATCATTATGAACAATACTTTGTCGCAATTGACGAGGCTCGTGTTTATCTTGAAGCGTTAGGAATTCCTGTCTCGAAGATTAGTGTCACAGGAATACCAATCGATCCGGTCTTCGCAAAAAAGAAGAACAAGATCGAGATGCGTCAAAAGCACGGGCTTGACAACGAACGAACTACGATACTCTTGTCGGCGGGTGGTTTTGGTGTTGGCTCAGTCGAGCCCTTGATCGCTTCGCTTAAAGCAATTGAGCACCGGGTGCAGGTCGTGGCGATCTGTGGTCGTAATGAAGAGTTGCGAAAGAGACTCTTAAAGTCTAGTAGTAACCTGGCGGCGGGCGGAAATCTCTTGATCCATCTGGTGGGTTATACACAGGAGATGGACGAATACATGAGTGCTTCAGACATTGTCCTCGGCAAGCCCGGAGGACTGACAACCTCTGAAGCACTGGCCAAAGGATTGGCGTTCGTGGTCGTTAATCCCATTCCGGGTCAAGAGGAACGGAACTCCGATCATTTACTTGAAGCGGGAGTGGCAATCCGTTGCAATAACCTTCCGACGCTCTCGTACAAACTTAACCACTTGTTGGCCGATTCAAATCGGCTGACAAGAATGCAAACAGCATCGCGAAAACTGGGCCGGCCTGACGCCGCCTGCGATATCGCGCGACGGGTTTTTCATTTGTCCGGTGAACTTTAGGAAGCTCTGACTAAGTACGACAGGCTGTTAGCCTGTCGGCGGTCTTGGGCCACAATCGTGAAGGTAAACCACGACAGGCTAACAGCCTGTCCTACTTAATCAGAGCTTCCTTTACTTTGTCGTGGTGACCCAAACGGTTCAGGTCGGTTATCACGACAAACTGAAGTTCGTCGAACATCAAGCGGAGGAACTTCGATGTTTTGTCCAAACTGTGGTAGCGAGCGGAGAGAAGAGCAACGGTTTTGTCGCTCCTGCGGATTGCGCCTGGACACAATCGATCAAGTTGTAAGGCAAGAGCTCCAGGAGTCAAAAGTTCAGCCTGTTCCCAGATCCTGGCTGCGTATTATTTTCCTAACCGCCTGGCACTATGGTCTGTTTCTGCTTGCGCTTGGCATGATCATTACCGGGGTGGCAAAGAAGATTGTCAATGAACAGCTCATTGCGGACATCGGAACGCTTATCTCAGTGCTGGGCGTCGGCCTGCTTGTATCGAGAGGAATCTTACTACTCAAGGACGCGGCCCACACGAGTTTGCCTGAACCTTCGAAGGCCGAAACGACTACGGAGCTCAAGCCTCGGCAACTTGAAGCGAAGGAGCACCCTAGCGTTACCGAATCCACGACGCACCACCTGGATCCTGTTTATGCGAAACGTAAAGATCCAGAATCTGCCAATACGCTTTAGAGGCTCTTGCAAAATTGGACTCGGTGCTGGGAGCGCAGGCGTCCCCGCCTGCCCGTGTCCCGTCTAACCAACAACCATTGACCGAGTTGGTTGTGCTGGACGCGGGCAGGCGAGGACGCCTGCGCTCCCAGGACCGTGGGGCCTTTTTGCAGGAGGCTCTTTAGCTTGTCGTGAGTCGCCTTAAGAAGCCGTGATTTTAATTAGCTCGACCAACTCAGAATTCGTTTTGGCGAGGCACGACAAGCTAAAGCATATCCGACTCTATTCATATGTGGCGCTGTCTTAAATGCGGAGAAGAAGTCGAAGATCATTTCGATCTGTGTTGGAACTGCCAGGCGAACCGACGAGGACTGCGACAGTTCAAACAAATCGTCGAAGACGATCCTGACGATGAACGCGTCAGGGCCAGAGTTAACAAGAAACACAAGCCGATCAAATGTCTCCGTTGCTTAACAATCCTTACTTATGCCGGTTCGCGACGGCTCCAACAAGGTTCGGGCTTGGGAGTATTCGGTGACCTCGGGGAATCCGAGATTGTTGAGATGTATGTTTGTAGCGAATGTTGCCATGTTGAGTTCTTTGCGTTTGGGGAGTAACCATTCGTGTTAGTTCGTGTGGCTTCAAGGATAGCTGGTCTCGGCGCGTCACACACACTCCATGAAATAGTTCTTCAAACCGTGGCCAGAGCTATATGAATGACAAGCGAGTTCTACTAAAACACTTTCTCGCGGCGCTCGCTTATCGTACGCAGAAGGCATTGCGCGATGCGCCGGCGAACTTTGGTTCGTTCCAACCGCCTGCTGATGTGCGGTCGCCTAAGGAACTCGTTCGCCACATGACTAGTGTGCTTGGATACGCGCGCACCTATTTCATCGGTGGCTCGTATCGGCCCGAGGCTTTAGATTCACTCGAGGAGGAAGTTGCGCGTTTTCATCTTACGTTGGAAGAACTCGGGCAGCATCTCGCAAAGGGAACGCCATTGCTGGAGGACATGACCGAAGAGCAGTTGTTACAAGGTCCTTTTGCCGATGCGATGACTCACGCGGGCCAACTGGCAATGCTTCGGCGCTTCGCTGGATCGCCTGTAGCACCGGAAAACTTCATCGTAGCCGATATCAAACCCAATCGACTTGGATCGGACCAGGCGAAACCTGCGGCGCCTGATGAGGTCTGGCCCGAAGCCCCAGCTGATTGGATTCCACCTTCGCAATCGTAATGCGAACAAGAACACTTCACCGAGTCATTGGAATTATTCTTCTGATTCCGTTTGTCGGCTGGGCCACTACTGGACTTGTCTTCTTCATCAAGCCGGGTTACACCGGCGCGTACGAAGTTCTAACACCGAAGTTGTATCCGATTAAGAACCAGCTTCTGATCAGCGAGGATCCAAACTGGCTGGAAGTTCGATACCTGCGAACCATTCTTGGCGACCATCTGCTGGTAAGAACGGAATCCGGTTGGATGAATTTGAATCCTGACGACAAACGACCGCGGTTGGCCACTGGCGATGAAACTCGTAGGCTTGTGCAGGATGCGTTGTCAGTGAATCCTAAACGCTATGGTCAAATCGTGGCAGTTAATGGCGATACAGTTACTACGGATACGGGTGTCGTCGTCACCATCGACTGGAACCGGATGACTTTGCAACAAACTGGCAAAGACACGAAGTGGATCGACAGCCTGTATCGCGTTCATTATTTACAATGGACCGGTGTTAAGAGTATCGATCGCATAGTTGGCTTTACAGGAATTACGCTAGTTCTAGTCTTGACAGGCCTCGGTGCACGTTTGGCCTTTAAGCGATAGCCTTTGGAGTGCGACGGCCTGCCGTCGCTTTGTCACAGCAAGACGTAAGCGGTCCCAGCACATAGAAACGGAGATGGCATGTCTCTCTTACCTTTGCGTAGCACTATTGTCTCCATCGCATTAATCAGTGTTCTCATGAACAGTCTTCCCCAAAAACAATTCATCGCCCCGCGAACAACGCGGTCAGTAGTCCGCGCTCAGCACGGTATGGTCGCTTCCAGTCAACCACTGGCTTCTCAGGTCGGACTGGATGTTCTCAAACAAGGTGGCAATGCGGTTGATGCGGCGATTGCCATGGCGGCGATGCTCAATGTCACTGAGCCGATGATGACAGGCATTGGTGGCGACATGTTTGCTCTTGTGTATTGGGCAAAGACAAAAGAGTTGAAAGGCTTGAACGCGAGTGGTCGAGCGCCTCAGGCATTAAGTCTGGAATACTTCGCCAAGAACAACATCAAGACAATGCCACAAACCGGAATGGGAAGTATTACAGTTCCCGGGGCCTTCGATGGCTGGGTAACACTGCGCGACAAATACGGCACGATGAGTTTATCGCAGCTGCTCGCGCCGGCAATTGGCTATGCCGAAGACGGCTTTCCAGTAATGGAAAAAACTGCCGAAGACTGGGACGCAGAAGTCCGCAAGCTCAGTCGGACACCAGCGGCCGCCGCAAATTACCTGGTCGACGGAAGAGCACCGCGACCGGGAGAAATGTTCCGCCAGTCCAATCTCGCGCGCACACTCCGCACACTTGCTGATGGTGGCCGCGATGCTTTCTACAAAGGTCCAATTGGCAAGGCCATTGTCGACTACATGAAAGCCAATGGCGGCTTCATCACTATGGAGGATTTGGCTGCCACCAAAGCTGACTGGGTCGAGCCCATTTCAACCAACTATCGGGGTTATCAGGTTTATGAAATTCCACCGAACGGACAGGGAATTACTGCACTGATCGCTTTGAATATTTTGGAAGGCTTTGACCTGGCTGCAATGCGCTCAGAACCGTCGCAGTACTACCACACTCTGATCGAGGCAACGAAACTCGCGTTCGCAGATCGAAACCGGTACATCGCTGATCCAACTGTTGCCAGAGTTCCAGTTGCCGAATTGTTATCGAAGGAGTATGCAGCGAAACGCCGCGCTCTAATTGATCCGCACAAAGCCTTGGACTCTCCACCTGCTGGTGAAGTGAACGTGGGCAGTGATACGACATATTTCACTGTTGTCGACAAGGACGGAAACGCAGTTTCGTTTATCAACAGCCTCTTCGATGCGTTTGGATCCGGAATTGTCGCCGGCGACACTGGAATCGTTTTCCAGAACCGAGGCAGCGCTTTCTCGTTGGATCCGAAACATCCCAATGCGCTTGCTCCCGGCAAACGGCCCTTTCACACGATAATTCCGGCAATGGTCTTCAAAGATAATCAACTCTACTTGTCGTTCGGCGTGATGGGTGGTGCAATTCAACCTCAGGGTCACGTTCAAGTGCTTGTCAACTTGATCGACTTGAAAATGAGTTTGCAAGAGGCGATTGACGCTCCTCGTTATCGGTTTATGACTGGTCGAGGTGTGTTGATGGAAAATGAGCTTGGATCGTCAGTCATTGACCAGTTACTGAAACTTGGTCACGTTAGAGCAAACCCACCCGGAGTCCTCAGGTCTTCGATGGGTGGAGGCCAGGCAATCATGATAGATCCAGTGACTAAGACTCTGATGGGAGCGTCTGATCCTCGCAAAGACGGAATGGCTTTGGGTTATTGAAATGGACAACCGAACAGAACTGCAACAGCTACAGGTGGAAATTCGTTCGATCACCGGCCAGGTACAAAATGAATTTGGCAGTCTGCGCGCGGATCAGTTGAATTGGAAACCTGCGCCCGCGAGTTGGAGCGTCGCTCAATGTTTCGATCATTTGATTACTTCTAATAAAGGTTACTTCCCAATAGTGGCAGCGGTGGTCGCAGGCCAGAAGAAGACAAGATTCCTTGAGAGAGTTCCGATCCTGCCGGCAATTTGGAGCAAGGCATTAATCAGCTCTCTTGATCCGCAGGGTGGCAGGAAGCTCAAGGCGCCGGCCGCCTTCCAACCTTCGTCAAGCGAGATACCGGATTCGATTATTCAGGACTTCGTGTCACAGCAGGGTCGTGTCGCGGACGCCATGGAAGCGGCGAAGAGTGTGGACACGAACCGGATCGTCATCACATCACCGGCTGCCAGCTTCGTTATCTATACTTTGTTTGACGCTTTTCGAATCATCGTCGTACATGAACAACGACACTTTCAACAAGCGATGCGCCTCAAGGCCAATCCAAACTTTCCAAACTAAGCGCCTCAGAAGGTCTTTCATCTCATTCTCCCTAACCTTGAGGTTGGGGTTAAGCATCATCTAAAATTCGGAACCATTTTAATGGTTTCTTCGTGGACCCAGATTCAACGGCATCTCCTGCGTTCGAGGATAAGCTTTCGACTTCGCGAATTTAGATCTTTCTCCACCGGTCACACAAAGTGCTGAAAAACCATTGAAATGGTTTTGAAACTCCACTGACGCTGAACCCCAACCTAAAGGTTGGAGAGAATGAGAGTCGATCTTCTTAATCCGCTGACAATGAGATGAAACGACTGTAGAGGCAAAGTTTCGTGCACAGCATCCGAAGCATCTCTGCTAGTGATGGAACACAGCTGCTTCCGGAGTTAGTTGAACTCCTGCAGGACTCTGTGGAGAACGGTGCCTCGGTTGGGTTTCTTCTGCCTTTGTCCCGCTCGAGCAACAAAGAGTACTGGCATCAAACACTCGGTGAGATTGAGAGTGCAAATCGACTTCTGCTCGTTGCGGAAAAGAACGGTCGGATTGTAGGTTCAGTTCAACTCGAACTTGCTACCAAACCGAATGCGCGTCATCGAGCGGAAGTGCAGAAGCTGCTGGTCCACTCGCTTCACAGAAGGCAAGGACTTGGTCAGGCGCTGATGAGCGCACTCGAGGACGTCGCACGAAACGTGGGACGAACACTGTTGGTTCTCGATACTCGCCAGGGAGACAACGGTGAACAACTCTATGCGAAGTGTGGCTACGTTCGCGTCGGTGAAATCCCTGCATACGCTAGTCTCTCTGACGGCTCGCTGCATGCGACTGTAGTGTTCTACAAATTCCTGGATCGTTGACGGAGCAGGAGTCTGCAACTATCTTTCGCCCATGGAAATCAAAAGAATCACTACACCGAACGCTCCGAAACCCGCTGGCCATTATTCACAGGGAGTTATGTGCAACGGACTAGTTTTCGTGTCGGGCCAGTTATCAATCGATCCGGAAACAGGCGAAAAGAAGATTGGTTCGATCGAGGAACAGACCGAACAAGCGCTGAACAATGTGCACGGAATCCTTAAAGCCGCAGGAAGCGATTGGGATCGCGTGCTGAAGATGACGGTGTTTGTTGCGGACATCAATCTTTGGGAGGCCGTGAACAAGGTTTACACTCGCATCCTGGGTGAGAACCGCCCGGCACGTGCAGTCATTCCAACGGGTCCATTACATTACGGATTTCTGATCGAGATCGAAGCCGTCGCGGCTGTTGGTACATAGGTCGGCTTCCTTGTGGAAAGCCTTCGGCTTTTCGTTTGCTGTTTTATGTCTTGAGGCTACGCCTCCGCGGCGGGCAAAGAGGATTTCGCTTGTAAAGATGCGCCGATTTCATTAGTGTACGGCCTTCAGTAAATTGTTTCGGGCTGGATTTTACAGCCATTCAACGTAACTAAGAATAATCAGGAAAGGCAGATTAACCCCTGAATAAATTCATGAGTTCCCCTCGTAAGGTTGAACCTAACCCCGTTCCTACCCCGATCAATCCTGACGGACCCGCCGATGGTGGGAGATTGATCGTTTTGACTGCTCCGCTTACAGAAACAATCGATCACGCCGGTTACTTCATTCAAATGGCGATGGCATCGCTGCCGATTTGGATGGAGGGAATCATGAATCGGAAGTATCCGAAATGGCGTGAGGTTGAGCACAACGAAGACGGTTCAGCGCGGTTCATGCCGGCCGGCGTTCGTCTAGTCGAGAAGTCTCTATCGAGGGAATACAGAAGTGACGACCTGGTTGCTTGCTTTCCTGATGACCTCGACAAGTTTATTGGACCTCGAACCCGCGTCGTTGCAGTCTCAACACATAACCCACTCGGCGTCACGTTTGCGGCCGGTGTCTACACTTCCATCTTCGGCTCTTCGAAGTTGCCCATCAATTCCCACTACGCTCGGCAAATGTTTGCCAAAATCAAATCGAATCCATTCAGGGAAAACTTCAAAGTTATTGTGGGCGGTTCAGGTGGTTGGCAAATTATTCAGACCGATACGTACGATGAGTTGAGCGTCGATTGTGTCGTCGAGGGACGAAGTGAATCCGCAGACACACTCGCGCTTTTTAGAAAGGCGATTCAAGGTCTCGAGCTCCCTCGCACCGTCGATGTAAAGCACCCGTTGGATCGTGAGGGAATTTTGTTTCCCGACACGCGAACTACTTTCGGCGTCGTTGAAATGACAACTGGATGTGGACGCCGTTGCAAGTTCTGCGTCCCCGATTTAAATCCCCAAATTGACTTGCCAAAAGACAAGATCATGGAAGCAGTGCGTGCGAATGTTCGTCACGGAAACAAACAGATCTCCCTGGCCACTGAAGACATGTTCATCTGGGGCCAGGTACATACTGACACTCCGTTTTATTTTCCGAATCGAGAAGCATTGGTCGATCTGTACTCTGACATTGTGAACACGCCTGGAGTGGAGCAACACGTATTGAGTCACAGCACGATCGCCCCCGCGGTTGTCGATCCGTTGCTTATCAAGCAACTGTCGGACGTTTTGTTGCCAAAGAGCCCGATTCATTTTCCGTATTTGAGCAATCATCCGGAGAAGAAGGCACTGGCGCCACTCATCGGATTGGAGACTGGCTCGATACGAATGGCCAAACAAATAATGTCGAGCAAGGGTGTACCGTTCGCGATTGAAGACTGGCCGAGTGTTGTAGTTGAGGGGTTGCGAGTTCTAAATGAAAACAATTGGTTTCCCGCAATGACATTGATAGTTGGGAATCCCGGCGAAAGCGACGACGACGTTATGGCGACGCTCGATCTCATTTACGAAATAGAACGACGTGGGTTGTTTGGTTTCTTGATCCCGTCGATCTTTACGCCACTTCATGACACAAGAATGGAAAAAGAAACTGGAGTTACACAAACTCGTCAACTTACTCCTTTACAGTGGCAACTGATGATGAAGTGTTGGAAAATGAACCTGCGACCTGGACAGTACAGTTGGTGGGGACCTTTAGCTTGGCGTGTCGGCTCATTGGGCATGTGGTTATATAAACTGCGCCGGCTCAACGGACCCCATTTTACCTGGCCGTTGTTAATGTTCTCAGGCGCTATTTCTGAGAAGAACCTTCAGCGGATGGGTAAAATCTATCAAGGCAAGCCCTTGAAGATTAAGACGCGAAAGGAACTAATCGCATCTCTCAAGCCAAAGGATTGGCAATATTTGAGGGCGGACAACGGTGACCTGCCGATCGATTACGTACCACAGGTACAATCGCGCGCAATGGTTGCGGAAATTGCTTAAGACAACGTTCATCAACGGTGACTGCTTCTAAGTGGCCATATCGCAATCGGCATTTTAGTAAGTGAGAAGGTGAGATATGAATCGCTATTTGCTTCGCTCATTGATCGCCGTTTCGACCTTCCTGCTCAGTATTGCTGTTAATGCAATAATCCATCCGTTCGGATCAAGACACTGGGAACATCGATACTCGAATTATGTTTATAGAGAACGTCATTGCCCGCGGACAATGTCATTTCCCAGGTCAGCGCTGTCTATTGACGCGGTAGCGACTGATCCCGTGAAACTCCTGTATTCGCAAACATTCCCGCAGCCCAACTCAAGTACACAGCAGATTACCTTTCTTCTGGATAATCAAACCGCCAAGAATGTTAGCGCTGTTGTTCTGCAATACAGTTACCGCTGGCCAGAAAAGGATAGCTGGGAGATTGAAACCGTTCGGGTTTCTTGTGATCGGACTTCGATCAATGGTCTACAGAGTGTCGCGATCGATTGTGGTTCTGACCAAACGTTATGGGTTTGGATTTCAACAGTGGAATTCAAAGATGGATCACGTTGGGTCAATCCGCGACATCCAAACGAACAGTCGTTTTGATTCTGGTCTAACAAGCTGTTAGAGGTATCCACATCTTTTGCAGTAATCCCCATCTTCATGGGAGCACACCCCCAGGGCCAAAAAAGATGGAGCTCCCGTTAACTCCGCTAGACTTTGCACGCCGTACCCGCAAACTTTATTCAGACCGAGAAGCCGTTGTTGACGAAGACCTGCGATTGACCTATGCGCAGTTTTTCGATCGGTGCGACCGCTGGTCTTCGGCGTTGCAAGCGTTGGGCGTTCGGCAGGGTGATCGCGTCGCGTACATTTCTCCCAACACTCATGCGATGCTGGAATCATTCTATGCAGTGCCTCAGATCGGCGCGATCAACGTACCCATTAACTTCCGCTTAACTCCAGGTGATTTCGTTTACCTCATAAACCATAGTGGAGCGAAAGTAGTTTGTGCTTACTCCAGTTTTCTCGATGCGATTGACAGTGTTCGCAGCGAATTGCCCGACGTGAAGTCTTTCGTTGCTTTGGAAGGAACCAAATCCGGTTGGTTGGATTATGAAGACTTAGTTGAGTCCGCTTCACCAAACTTTACGCCGCCAAATATCGCAGAGAGCGACCTGATATCGATCAATTACACCAGCGGTACAACTTCACGGCCTAAAGGCGTGATGATTACTCACCGCAACGCCTATATAAACGTTATAGGAACACTGATTCATCACCCGATGAGTGTTAGCGATAGGTATCTATGGACGGTACCGATGTTTCACGCTAACGGATGGACTTTTGTCTGGACCGTCACTGCAATGGGCGGGGCTCACGTTTGTTTACCGAAAGTAGAGGCTTCGAAAGTATTTGAATTGATAAATCGTGAATCCATCTCGATGTTGTGCGCTGCACCGACCGTTCTGATCAGTATCGCAAACGCTCCTGAGGAAATTCGGAAGCAGTCACGACGTGGCGTGCGCGTAATAGCTGCCGGCGCTCCTCCAGCTGCTGCCACCATCGAACGAGTAGAGGATGAGTTGGGCTGGACCATCATGCAAGCCTACGGTCTAACCGAGACTTCGCCGTTCATCACGATTTGCGAGCCTCTTCCAGAGCACGAAAGGTTGTCACCTTCAGAACGTGCGGTGACCAAGGCTTGTCAGGGAGTAGAGTTGTTGACTTCTGGCGACCTACGCGTCATTGACGAAAATGGAAAGGAAGTACCTCGTGATGGCGAGACGTTGGGCGAAATCGTTGTGCGCGGAAATGCAGTAATGAAGGGTTACTACAATGATCCGCAGGCAACAGAAGCCGTCATGGGTGACGGTTGGTTTCACAGCGGTGACGCTGCGGTTGTCCATTCAAACGGTTATGCCGAGATTCGGGATCGGCTGAAAGATGTGATCATCAGCGGCGGAGAGAATATTTCGTCCGTGGAGGTCGAGGGTGTATTGCTACGTCACAAAGCAGTGCAGGAAGTAGCCGTAGTTGGTTTGCCTCATGAACGTTGGGGCGAGGCGCCGCACGCATTCGTAGTGCTTAAGGCTGGACGCTCAGCAACCGAAGTGGAACTGCTGTCCTTTGCGCGAGATAATCTTGCGCACTTCAAAGCACCGCATAGTGTTACGTTTCTTGACGAGTTACCGAAGACGGCGACAGGTAAAATCCAAAAGTATGTACTTCGAGGCAGGCCGGCGATAGCGAGACAATGAAGAACTCGAAAAGCACGGAGTCTACGGCAAAGCAGGTTGCGAGTTTCATCGCTAAGTTTGATCCTGCAATAGCGAAGCTTACGCGCAGTTGCCGATCAGTCTTGCGGAAGCGTTACCCGTCCGCAATCGAATTGGTCTACGACAATTACAATGCCCTGGCGATCGGTTACAGCCCATCTGAGAGAACGTCAGATGCAGTGTTCTCGCTTGCTGTCTACGCGCGTGGGGTTAATTTGTATTTCATTTACGGACGTTCGCTTGATGATCCCGATCACTTGCTTCAGGGCAATGGCACTCAAGGAGCATTTATACGTCTGCAGGGCGTGGCTACTTTGGACGATCCTAAAGTAAAACAGCTCATTGAACGAGCAGTGAAGCGGCAGCGGCCTACTTTTACGAGTAATGGGCGAGGTTACACAATCGTCAAATCGATATCGGCAAAGCAACGGCCTCGTCGCACAAAATGAATCACGCACAAATTGTACGACAGGCTGTTAGCCTGTCGTGCGCAGTGAACCGAACCACGACAGGTTGACAGATGTCCGACGAACTTTAGGAAGCTCTGATTAAGTACGATAGGCTGTTAGCCTGTTGTGGTTTGCCTCACGATTATGGCCAAGATCGCCGACAGGCTAACAGCCTATCGTACTTAATCAGAACTTCCTTTAGTTTGTCGTGCGTTGGGTAACGACCTCTGATTTATAAGCGGACCTTAACTGGACGCGCGACAAACTAAAGTTCGTCGGACATCGTGTAAGCCATTCTGCCCGACTTGTTCATTTCAAGTTTCATCTTGCTTAAGTTAGCTTTCATTTCAGCACTAGCGCTTTTGACTGTCGGCTCGGCGATGCCATCATCGGCAATCCCTTTTGACAAGTCTTGTCGCGAACATCCGCAACTCGTCTCAAAGTGCTTCAAGGTGCGAGGCCGATTGGGCGTTTACAATGGCGCACCTGCTCTACGCATTTTGAGGATTGGGACGAAACGAATGCTTGGTGTCTCGGAGCAACGATTTGCCATTGCGGGCGTTAAAAATATCCCTGAAGAGGTGCAGACGAAGATAGACCAAAACAAATTTCTCTACGGCGACTTCATGGTCTGTCCATTTACACCGCCGCGATCGAATGAAATGCAGTTAGTCTGCATTGAAAGGGTCACAAACCTTCGAATCAAGGATCGATGAGATTCTCTACACACTGACAACAGCGTGAGGGTTCTATGTGGCAGAAAGCTTTTCACGTGGTTCTAGTGACGTTCCTTGTTGTCTTCAGTGCCGCGGTGCTTGTGCTATTGATGGCGCCATTAACGGCGTTCATTCTTCCAACAGGTTCACACGGCGCGGTCTTTGCTTATTCAGTTGGCCTGAGTATTCCCGTTTTGAAATTCATCGCTTTCCTGGTTCTGCTGAGTAGCGTGCTAATCATTTCTCTCGTGGCACGCAAACGAAGGCTGCGCTAGAAGATTAGAAGAGTCCGACAGCTGGACTCTCATATTGCATCACCACCTCATTCGATGAATTACCTGGTATGCCGTCGTCAGTTCCTGACAAACCTGAGTGGCCTCGCTTCGTGGCCTGTCTTTCGGGACTTTGCTTCTCACCAGGTAGATGATCTCCCGAAGAAGTTTGATGAAATAAGGGAAAACCTACTTCAATTAATCAATGAAGAACGGGACGTGGCGAAACTCCCAATGCTGGAGATCGATGAGTTGGCAACAAAGGTTGCGACCCACCATGCCGAGGACATGGCCAATGGCGAGTTTGCGAGCCACTGGGGCCGGGATGGATTGAAGCCATATCAACGTTATTCTTTTGCGGGTGGCTATCACGCTACGCAGGAGAATGTTTCCGCCGCTGACAGTACGTGGTCAGCTAAACTCGAGGATTTGAAGCAGGACACTGCTTATCTCCACGTCCGGCTCTATCAGGAAACGCCTCCCAATGATGGACATCGCAAAGCCATTCTGGGACCGCAACATACGCATGTAGGATTTGGATTAGCGCTAAATAAACTTCGTCTGCGAATGGTTGAGCTGTTTGTTTCCAAGTACGTTAAATTGGAACCTGTTGCCCAGTCAGCGAAGCCCGGGTCGGAATTCCATTTGGCCGGACGATTACTGCAGTCGAGCTATTTGCTGAACGCAATAGAGGTGTTTTACGAGCCTCTGCCAATGCCGCCCGAACTCAGTTGGTTGCGTCAGCGAAGATCGTACGGATTACCCGATGAGTCGAAAATGCTCAAGCCAATTCTTCCTGCACCTTACCTTTATGCTGACCGGGTTCCAGGTGTCGTCGCGGTTAATTCAAACGGCACCTTTCGAACGCCGGTTAAGCTTTTCAAAGACACGCCAGGCATATACACCATTGTCTGCTGGGTTAAGCGCAATCGAGATGAGAAGCCCTTTCCCGCAACTGAACTCTGCATTCGTGCTGAATAGACGGACCCGGGGCAGTAGCCCGACTGTTAAGGAGGGCTCACAGAAGCTGATGCAAGCGCCCTTGAATATGAGCCCTCCTTAACAGTCGGACTACTGCCCCGGTCATCTGCCAGCCCAATCCCTTTGCCTTGCCGCCTCAAACAACACAATTCCAGCAGCCACCGAAACATTCAAGCTTTCGACTGCGCCATGCATCGGAATAGCCACGACCCTTTGAGCCACTGCGAGTTCGCTTTCGTTGAGTCCTGTCGATTCCGGACCCAGAATCAAAGCGGCAGATACCCTCCAGTCAATGGTTGTGTATAGAGTTTCTCCAGACGCGTCCGTACAAATCGTAGGGATGTTTCTGTTATGACACCATTCAATGACTTGCAGGTATTCAGCATCACGCCAGACTGGTAGACGAAACGCAGATCCCATGGCACCTCGAAGGGCTTTTGGGGAGAACGGATCAGTGGTGTGTTTGGTTGCGATTACACCGGCAACGCCAGCAGCTTCTGCGGTCCGCAATATGGCCCCAACATTTACCGGGTTGTTAATTTGATGGAGTATGACAAGCAGTGAAGCGGGTCCGAGGGCTTCGGCGAATCGCTGAACGGAGCTGTCTGGCCGATGCGCCAGCACGACAATTCCTTGCGGTGTCTTAGTATACGAGATCGATTCGAGAAGTTTTTCACTCACGGATGCCGTTCGATGAGCAACAGCCGAAACGGCTTCAATGAATTTCGCAGCGTGGTCTTTACGAGCGATCTGCTCGGAATAAATCAACGCCTCAAAGATCAATCCCGAGCGAAGCGCTTCGTCTGCGAGACGTAGCCCTTCGACGTAAATTAACTCGTCGACTTTGCCGTCGCGGACCGCTCGAGCTTGGCGGAGTAGGGAATTGTCTCGACTCGTAATGTGCATTAGGTCGGAGGCATAGAAACTTCGGCCCAAACGGGCCAATGATCGGAAACGGCCAGAGGTTTAGCGACGCCCCACCTTTCAACCAGAACGTCCTTTGTGAAAATCCAGTCTGCGTGCAAACGAATTCCTCCACCTCGCCAGGTTGCCGTGCCGGTTGGAAAAGCGCTGTTGTAACCCTGCGATTCCAGAAAGCGGCGTGTCTCTTTACATTTCTTTTCGGAGAGCGTGTTGAAGTCGCCGAGAATGATTGTTGGGAGATTGGTCAACTTTGCCTGCTCCGCGATGGTTTCCAATTGTTCCAGCTGCCCATGGGCCGCCGCATGCGGATCCACGTGAGCGTTGAAGAGACGAAGCTTTTTATGATCGAGATTGATCGTAGCTCCCATCGCTAAACGCGGTCGCCACGGACACTCATGCCACGGCAAATCAATTCGAGTTATGTCGCTCACTGGCACGCGACTCAATAATGCAATGCCGGTGTCGCCGCTGTCGTGTAGATCGATTGGCTCTTCGAAGTCCAACCACCATTGTCTCGTTGCCGGTTTGACCCCGCGAGGAATTCCCGCCGGAACGTGGACCCAGCTCGTGTTTAATGCATCCGCTAGTTCCTTGGCCACGTGATGTCTGCCAGATCGGACTGTGCGTTTGTCTGCCTCTTGCAGTGCCAGAACATCTACCTTGGGCAACAGTTGACCTGACGAAAATGCTCTTGCTGCCGATTTGATATGTGAATCAACGAGCGCAGGTCGTTTAGACAAGTTAAGCATGCCCACCTTACGCAATAAACCACCTGAAATCAGGTACCGGCCGCGAGCGTACCGGATGTTGTATGATGCAATTACGAGTTTGGAGTGTGATACAAAGACCGGGTGCGTGTTGTTGTCGCTTCCGAATTCGAGTTTCTCCGAATCTGATAGCGGGGGAATTGCGGTCACCATGCTGGTGTTTATATTAACAGGCTGAGGCTACCGACTGAACTATGACTCGAAGAGTAGTGGCAATTGTCGACGACATGTTCTTTGCATCGAAGATTCGTGCGACAGCAGAGGCGCTTGGTGTCGAGATTAGTTTTCCCAGAACGCGAGAGAGCGCACTGGAGAAGATCACTCAAAGTCAACCTCAGCTCGTGGTTGCGGACTTACACAATTCGCGTTTTGACCTTGTTGAGTTCAGTTCCGAACTAAAAGCGAATCCGGAAACGAAATCGATTCCGCTATTGGGCTTCTTTTCGCATGTGCAAGTAGAGCTGCAAAGGAAGGCAATGGCTGCGGGGTTCGATCAGGTTCTACCACGCTCACTGTTTGCGAAAGACTTGGCGTCCATTCTTGCAGGAACCTAGCGGATTCTTTATCTCAAGTCTGATCGTTGAAAAACAAATTGACCAAAGAACAAGTAAGGAAGGGCGGTTTACCCCCGCTCTATACCGATCTAATTGGTCGGGGAACAGCGGGGGTAACCGCCCTTCCTTACTTGTTCTTCTTGAGCTTACTGTTTCTTTGCTGGTATTCAAGACCTTCAAAACTCAAGGATTCTTAGTCAAAGCCAATCTACCCAACTGTCGCAGGCGTGATCACTTCATGAATGGATCTTACTTCCATGACTAACTGTTCATACTGATCGAGTGTCAACGCCTGAGCTCCATCCGACAATGCATGTTCCGGTTGATCATGCACCTCGATGATCAGCCCGTCGGCACCCACAGCCACACCGGCGCGCGCCAATGGCGTAACCATAAAATTCTTTCCCGTTCCATGCGACGGATCGACAATAACCGGCAAGTGAGAGATTCGCCGAACTGCAGGTATCGCAGCGAGGTCGAGTGTATTTCTTGTGTGTTGCGCAAAAGTGCGGATTCCACGCTCACAAAGCACAACCTGGTAGTTACCCTCGGCCATGACATATTCTGCCGCGAGCAGCCACTCGTCCAGCGTCGCAGATAAGCCGCGTTTCAAAAGCACGGGAATCTTTGCCTTGCCGGCGCGTCGTAATAGCGAGAAGTTCTGCATGTTGCGCGCCCCAATCTGAATAACATCACCGTAGCGCTCGACGAGATCTACGCCTGCCTCATCGAGTGCCTCAGTGACGATCTTCAGGCCGTAGGTCTCCCGAACATCCGCAAGTATTTTCAGTCCTTCTTCACCGAGACCCTGAAATGCATATGGCGACGTCCGCGGTTTATAGGCGCCTCCTCGGAAAAAGCGCGCGCCGCTACGGCGTACAGTCTCCGCAATGGCGAAGGCTTGAGCTCGACTCTCAATGGCGCATGGACCAGCAATGATCGCTAACTCATCGCCGCCTATGTTCGCATCGCCAACGCGTACGACCGTCTTTTCCGGTCTGAGATCCAGGCTAATCAGTTTGTATGGCTTGCTAACGCGAATTGCCTCAGCAACACCTGCGAGGTTTTCAAAGTGCGAGGGGTCTACTGCGCCCTGATTGCCCGTGATGCCAATCGCAGTGCGCGTAGCCCCGGGCATCGGATGGCCCTTAAATCCGAGTTCCTCTATGACGCGTAAGACAGCTTCGACCTCGCTGTCGGTGGCGTCGGCTTTCATTACTATTAGCATGGTGCTTTTATACTCTCGGGGTTTCTGAAAAGTCTATCTGAATAGGATCTATAGGACTAATAGGACCTATTGCTAGTCCACTACATCTGGGTCGGAACATTGATGCCGAGGATATCAAGCGCAGTCCTCAGCTGACGTCGAATGATCTGTGTTACAACGATCAATACTGCCTGGCGCAATCGATCTTCTTCCTGCTTGATGTGGTACTTCTGATAGAACCGGCTGAAAGCCTTCGCAAGAGTGAATGTGTACTTCGCAAGATTCGCCGGTTCGGCCGAAAGTTTGCACTGTTGAATCACCTCATCAAGCCTTTCGGCCAAAAGCACCAGCGACCAAATCTCGGTCCCATCCTCGCCTGCCAGTATCTCTGAGATCTTCTTTTCGTCATCCGAATTCGCGTCCGAGATCAATCTGGCTGCCTGTTCTACTAAGTCGAGCCCCAGCTTTCTAAAGATGGAATTCGTGCGAACTGCTGCGTACTGGCAATAGGGACCAGTCTCTCCTTCGAATGAAAGTGCCTCCTGAAAATCAAAAGCGATGACCGAGTTACGCGTGAATTTCAGCAGAAAGTAACGCAGTGCGGCAACCGCAATTTGGTGAGCTGCCGATTGCTTATCAGCCGCTGCTAATTCCGGGTTTCGCTTTTCGACTTCGCTTAGTGCACCGGCTTCCAGCTGATTAATGAGATCGTCAGCCTTTACCCCCAGACCTTTTCGTCCACTCATTTCAATGTATGGACGCGCGCGATCTTCTTCTGTTAACTCGATTCCCAACGCATCGCAGGCCGCTGGAGACAACGCAACCATTTCGTAACTGAAATGAACGCTTGCGTCTTTTCCAACTTCCGGAACCACCGCAGCGACACCCTGGGCAACGATCTCTTGCGGATAAGACTGTCTTGAGTCTATGACGTTGTAAACGGTTTCGCCGCCGCCAAAATGAGGACGCTCGAGTCCAGACGGTTCATCAGCGTGGTCAGTAGTTGTAACCCAAAGTGGATGACTATCCGCGTAGTTGCGGAAGATTCGGTAATGAAAGTCGAGCCCAAGCTTACCCAACTTCCAGAGTTGATACGCGATGTCTTTGCCCGTATATGTGACCGTTCCATTCGAACGCACAATGATCTTGTCAGACTCGTGTTCGTCAGTCCCGGTATGTGACTCGAACGGCATGACCCAGCAGCCCGCATGGCGTCCTTCCGTTTCAAACCGGATCACGCCGGCTTCCTTCATCAACTTGAACGCCCTGTCCCAAAAATGAAGATGAAGAATGTCTGACTCGCGCGCCAGCAAATCATAGCGAATGCCGAGGCGCTCCATCGTGTCGATGATGCATTCAACGTTGCGGGTCGCAACGTAATCAGCCAGCCCGGCAATTTCGTTGTTGCCTTCTTCGAGAGCATGCAGAACTTCGGTGCGAAACTTTGTGCGTTCAGGATTCGGTGCGGAGTTTGGATCGCCATCCCGATAAAACAATCCCACCTTCGTATAAAGATCCCAACAGTAGTAATCAAATGGGTAGCCGGGCGGTAACTGAGCATCAAGCTCTTTTATTTGATCCAGATCCCTCGGCTCGATTTGCATAAAGCCGACCACAACATCGGCGACTTGCACACCCGTGTTGTCGATGTAGTTCTGGACCTCGACCTGATCGCCGGCAGCTTTGAGGATCCGAACAAATGTGTCGCCAAGCACTGCATTGCGTACATGACCGATGTGAGCCGCCTTATTTGGATTAATGCTCGTATGCTCGACCATCTTCTTGTGTGCACCTTCGCTTGGGACTCCAGGTCTCCGCTCAGAGAACAGACGAAGCAGTTTTGCTCGATCAAGAAAGACGTTGATATAACCGGGGCCTGCGATTTCTACACGAGCAACTTCAGCCAGCTCTTGGAGCTTTAGCTTGAGTTTTTCCGCAACGGCACGAGGCGCAACCTTGTCACCGGTAGCTTGTTTGACCAGCTTCGCGAGCTCAAAAGCGACAGGAAAGGCCACGTCTCCAAGATCTGGTTTCGGCGGTGTTTCAGCGTTAAGTTGATCCAGAGTGACGCCGAACAACTCGCCGGCGCCGGCATGAATCTGGTCCTTGAGTTTTTGTTGAAGGTCGATCAGGTTCATCGCAAGGTGCGAGAGTATAGCTTAGGTGGAGGGTAAGCCAGAACCGAGGTTGTTGCCGATTTCCGATTGCCAATTGCCGATTTGGTTTTGGGTCGACTGTTCATCGAGCATAGGATCAAAGATCAAATTGGCATTGGGCGATCGGAAATCGGCAAGAACCTGACCCTACTACCGCTATAGATTGCTTAACTGCTACCATCCCTAATCTCCATGCAGTCGGTAGTCGCTCAACAAATACCCGCTGAACTACGCCAACGGTTTCAGACGGCAAGCCAGGTTCTCGTGTTAACCGGAGCCGGGGTTTCAGCCGAATCCGGAGTTCCGACATTTCGTGGCGGCGCCAATACAGCCGTATGGCAAGGACTGCCCTTCGACGTAATTTCATCGGCGACGGCGTTGGAACATGATTTGTCAGCGGTTTGGCAGTGGTTCGATTACCGGCGGGGTATTCTGCGATATCTCGAGCCAAACGCTGCTCATTACACTCTTGCGCGTTGGCAAGAACGGTTTGCTCAGTTCACATTGCTTACCCAGAACGTTGATGGTTTACACCAGGCGGCGGGCTCAAACGATGTAATTGAAATGCACGGAAGTATCTGGCGAGCAAGATGTATCTCGTGCGGAGTGCGCTTCGAGATACCGAGAGAAGGAGAGCGACCAGATATATGTTTTGCTTGCGGTGATCGATTGAGACCAGACGTAGTGCTCTTCGGGGAGATGCTTCCTACCGGTGCTTTCGAATTGGCTGCACACCGTGCCTCGGAATGTGAACTTTGTTTTGTAGTGGGTACCTCGGCGCTCGTCTACCCACCCGCAGCTTTACCCGAAATTGCTAAGGCAAGTGGTGCTTATTTGTGTGAAGTAAACCCTGAACAAACACCTTTGTCGGATTTGTGTGATGTAGTGCTAACCGGTAAGGCGGGAGACATTTTGCCGCAACTCGATCAGTAACGATGAAGACTCTCTACTTTGATTGTTTCGCAGGCGCCAGCGGCGACATGATTCTTGGAGCCGCAGTAGGAGCGGGAGTTGATCCTATTGCGCTGCGTGAACAGTTATCACTCCTGAACATCGATGGATTCTCAATCGATTTTGAGACTGCTGATAAATCGGGTTTGAGTGCAACTCTCGCGCGCGTTCACACGGTTCACGAGCATAAACACCGTCATTTAGCGGATATTGAAAAGATAATCAACGACTCGTTACTTCCCGCTGGTGTAAAAGAGCGCGCGATTCGAGTGTTTACGCGACTGGCTGAAGCGGAAGCGCATGTTCACAACGAGCCAATTGAACGAGTGCATTTTCATGAAGTCGGGGCCCTCGACGCGATCATTGATGTGGTTGGTGCTGCAATCTGTTTCGAGCTCCTGAACATCGAGCGATTTATCTGTTCACCGCTGCATGTGGGGAGCGGCACCGTAGAAATGGCACATGGAACTTTTCCTGTACCGCCACCGGCAGTAGCTGAACTGTTGAAGGGAGTTCCGTATTATTCAACTGGCATCAAAGGCGAACTGGTGACACCTACGGGAGCTGCAATCATTACTACTGTCTGTAGCGAGTACGGACCAATGCCATTGATTAAAGCAGGGCAAACTGGATACGGTGCTGGGGCCCGGGAATACGAAAAGTTTCCTAATGCTTTGCGAGTGATTGTCGGAGAGACCGCGACGATCGGAAACTCCGACGAACAATTATTGATGATTGAGACGAACATCGACGATGCGTCGCCGCAAATCATCGGTTATGTCATGGATCGAGCATTCGCTTCCGGTGCGCGTGACTGTTACTTCACGCCAGTCCAGATGAAGAAGAACCGGCCGGGTGTTCTGCTGTCGATACTTTGTGATCTCGAACTAAAAGAATCCGTAATGGAGATGCTTTTTAAAGAGACTACAACACTGGGCGTTCGAAGTTATGAAGTAGCTAGACGAGCTCTGGAGCGTCGGATTGTGACGGTGCAAACACCATATGGTCCTATTGATGTTAAAGTGGGTCACTTGAATGGCAGGGTAGTTAATGCAATGCCGGAGTTTGAGCAGTGCCGCGAAGCCGCGAGCAAAGCTGGAGTCGCATTAAGAGAAGTTGAGGAGGCAGCTCGATTGGCGTTGAGAATGTCCGACGAACTCTAAGTTTGTCCGGTCAGCGAGAATAGGTCCGATAGGTCATACAAGAATCGACACAAAGACATGGTAATGAAGTTAGCTGAACAGAAGCAGTCTTCCAAACCGCGACGGAAACGTTCGCGACCCGATCTCGAAAAGATTGCCGAAGGTGTGCGTTTGATACTCGAAGGTATTGGCGAAGATCCGGATCGCTCCGGATTGAAGGGGACACCGCAGCGAGTGGCAGAGATGTATGCCGAACTAACCTCCGGCATGCGCGAGGACCCGCAACAACACGTGATTCCACTGCCGGGAGACAAGCACGATGAGATGGTGATCGTAAAAGACATCAGCATCGCTTCATTATGCGAGCATCATCTGGCGCCTTTCGTAGGGAAATGCCATATCGCTTACATACCCAGAGGCGGGCGCATCCTCGGCATATCCAAACTTGCTCGTCTGGCAGAAACCTTCTCGAGGAGATTGCAACTGCAGGAACGTTTGACTACGGATATTGCGAATACACTGTTCGAGGGTTTGAAACCGCTCGGTGTAATGGTCGTCATCGAAGCTGAACATACGTGTATGACACTGCGTGGCGTGCGAAAGGCGGATGCGAAGACTATTACCTCGGCGGTGCTTGGCGGATTCCGTTCCGATCCACGTACGCGGGCGGAAGCGATGGCACTTATCAAAGGTAAATGATGATGAGACAGAAACGATTAGGCGCGGTTCTTCTATTGCTGGTTTTCGCAGGGACTTCATTGGTTGGTCAGCAGAGAAGTTCATCTCCGATCAAACAGTCGACGTTAAAAGGCCACATCAGATTCCTCGCCGACGACATGCTTGAAGGTCGGGGAACAGGCGCACGTGGCGGAGACCTGGCAGCAAAATACATCGCTTCTGAACTCGAAGCATCGGGACTCAAAGGCGGGGCGGCAGACGGCAGCTTCTTCCAACCAGTTTCGCTCGTGGGTGTCAAAGCTGATCCCGGAACCATGTTAACTGTCTCTAACGGAAAATCTACCGAGGTCTTTACCTTTGGTGATGACTTTGTAGCTTTCACCGGTGCGCAAACAGAGAACGTCAATGTCGATGCGGATTTAGTTTTTGTGGGATATGGCATCGCAGCACCCGAGCAGCAGTGGAACGACTACAAAGGTGATGCAGGTGATTATCGCGGCAAGATCCTGGTGATGCTCGTGAACGATCCGCCAGCCACAACAGCCGAACCAAATCTGTTTGGCGGGAGAGCTCTCACCTACTATGGTCGTTGGACCTACAAATACGAGGAGGCCGCCAGACGGGGAGCCGTCGGAGCGATTCTTCTGCATACGGATCAATCTGCCGGATATCCCTGGAGCGTTGTTAGAACTTCAAACGGATCGTGGCGCTTCGATATTGCGCGAACGCCGGAAGACACGACGCCGTTTCTTAAGTTTCGCTCATGGATCACCGACGCCTCGGCTCAACGACTAATGAAACTTGCAGGCCAGGATTTGGATGCACTACGTGCGCAAGCTGCGACCCGTGATTTCAAACCTGTGGCGCTTGGAGTCAAAGGGAAACTGAACTTAATGAGTGAAGTGAAGCGGGTGGCCGCACCAAATGTTATTGGCTTGCTCGAAGGAAGCGATCCAAAGTTGAAGAGCGAGTATGTCGTTTACTCAGCACACTGGGATCATCTCGGCATCGGAGCACCCAACAAGAGTGGCGACACAATCTATAACGGCGCTTTGGACAATGCCTCCGGTGTTGCTTGTGTTCTGGCAATCGCCGATGTGCTCGCGAAATTGCCTCCCGCACAACGGCCAAGACGTTCAATCCTCTTTCTGTTTCCGACAGCGGAGGAACAGGGTTTACTCGGCGCGGAGTGGTATTCAAAACATCCGGCAGTTCCACTGGCCAACACTGCCGCTAATGTAAATCTCGATTCGATGAATGTGTTGGGCGTGACGAAGGACTTCATTCCATTGGGCGCCGAACGTTCAACTCTGAAAGCCGTGGTTGACGCCGTTGCTCGCGAAAAAGGTTTGCGCGTCTCGGCCGATGCGCGACCCGAACAAGGTTCGTTTTATCGTTCCGATCATTTTCCTTTTGCTAAAGTGGGTGTGCCCTCGATCAGTTTGAAGGAAGGCAACGATTATGTTGGCCATACGAAGGAGTGGGGGGAAGAACAATTTCGGGCTTACAACACCGCTCATTATCACCAGCCGTCTGATGAGCTACGAGATACGTGGGATTTTCGCGCTATGATCCAGGAGGCGGATATTGCGTTGGCGATTGGGATGAAGATTGCGAACGCGCCGCAGATGCCGAAGTTCAACGAGGGTGACGAGTTTGCGAAGAAACGCTAAGGGATCTCAGATCTCAGCTCTCAGATCTCAAACTTAACCCCATTGGATCCAATCAAATTTGAGATCTGAGATCTGAGATCTGAGATCCAAACAGCAGCCAAATTAGAAAATGACGTTCTACGTTACGACACCAATTTACTACGCCAACAGTCTGCCGCACCTCGGTCATCTGTACACGATGATCGTCGCCGATTCTATCGCTCGCTCGAAACGACAACAGGGAATCGAAACCTATTTCCTAACCGGAACCGACGAACACGGAATCAACATCGAACGCGCGGCAGAAAAGGCCGGACGCACGCCAAAAGAACAGGCGGACTACGTTGTTAGTTACTTCAAAGAAATGACCGCGGCGTTTGGGCTGGACACTGCTCATGGTGGATACGACATCTTTATGAGGACCACTGAGCCATTTCACTACAAAGGTGTCAGCGAACTCTGGCGCAGGTGTGCACGTGCCAGGACTCCAAAGGGTAACGATGCAATCTACAAGGGACACTACGAAGGATGGTTTTGTGCACCGTGTGCTGAATACAAAACTGAAGACGAGTATCAAAAGCCTGCGAATCCAGGGGATCCGCCTACTTGTTTGATCCATGACACTCCACTCGATCGCGTTTCAGAGGAGAGTTATTTCTTCCGTCTAAGTGACTACGACGATGCGTTGTTGGAAATGTACTCGCGACCGGATTTTGTGCGACCGGAATCACGACGGAATGAAGTGATTAGCTTTGTTAAGGGCGGTCTGCAGGATCTTTCGATCAGCAGACTAAAGACATCAGTAAGTTGGGGAGTTCCAGTTCCCGACGACCCGGCACACACAATGTACGTTTGGTTTGATGCCTTAACGAATTACATCACGGCGATCGGCTTTGGTAATGAGGAACGAGAAAGGGCCGTCGGCTTTGAAAAGTTTTGGCCCGCACTCCACCTGGTTGGTAAGGACATCCTGCGATTTCACGCAGTCTATTGGCCTGCGTTCCTGGTGGCCGCTGGTGTCGAGCGCCCACGAGGAATCGTCGCACACGGAATGTGGCTCGACCCCAACGGAAGAAAGATGTCCAAGACGCTTGGTAACACCATCGAACTCGATGTGCTTAAGAAACATTTTTCCACGGACTCCATCAGGTACTTCTGCTTGCGCGAGATGGTGTTCGGTCAGGATGGACGTTTTGGTTACGAAGCTCTGATGGAACGATCAAACAGTGATCTCGCAAGCGGTCTCGGAAATCTTTCGAGTCGCACTTTGACAATGATTGCTCGTTATTGCGGAGGCAAGATACCGTCGCGACAAATTCTCGAAGAGAAGCTACTTCTGGCCAAGAGAACTGGTGTCGATACTGATGAAACCACCGTTGCCGGCTTCCTGGAGCTTGCACGCGATCAATATCTTCAACACTTCGAAAGTTTCGCTTTTAGTAAAGCGCTGGAAGTGGCATGGTCAATCGTCGCGCGACTAGATAAGGTTATAACAGACGCGAAGCCCTGGGATCTGGCGAAAGACGACAACTTTAAAGAAGTGTTGGGCGCGGTGTTGTATCGAGCAGCCGAAGCACTGCGCTGGTTGAGTGTTCTCTTGTATCCCGTGATGCCCACGGCAACAAATGAAATCTGGACACAGCTTGGCCTGAGCGGATCACCCGGCAACGTTACTCCGACCACACTCAAATGGGGAGGACTCGAAGAAGGCAACGCTATTGGAGAAGTTAAAGCGATTTTTCCACGTCTGGACAAAGATAGAATCATGGAAGAAATAAAGAACGAGGCAGCAACTTCAGATACCGCAGTCACAACACAAACCGTGGAAGCAACACCTCATCATGCAACCCAGGCGGATGCCGTTGGAGTGACAACTTTGATCGACATTGATGATTTCGCAAAAGTTGATTTGCGAGTCGGACAGGTCATCTCCGCGGAACGCATACCAAAAGCAGACAAACTCCTATTGATGAAGATCGACATCGGAGAAGAACGACCACGACAGGTGCTGGCCGGGATCGCGCAATTCTACGAACCCGAGAAGTTGATTAATCGAAAGGTTGTTGTCGTAGCAAACCTCAAACCTCGAAAGCTTCGAGGGCTCGAGTCTCAGGGTATGGTGGTAGCTGCCTCATACGGTGAAGAAGGTCGTCCAGTGATAGCGACATTTACTGAAGATGTGCCCAACGGTGCGAGGTTGAAGTAGACGGCAATAATGTTCATTGATTCACACGCTCATGTGGACGGCCCGGAGTTTGATCGTGATCGGGAACAGGTTATCGAACGGGCCCGCAACGCGGAAGTAGATCTTATTCTCAATGTGGGTACAGGCGATCCTCACAGCGACGCTTTTGAGCGGGCGATCGAGCTTGGCGACAAGTACAAAAACATCTACACCGCGATTGGCACTCACCCTCATGATGCTCGTCATTACGACGATCTTGCCGAACAAAAGACGAAACGCCTGATTAGCGGGAACTCAAAGATCGTTGCCTGGGGAGAGATTGGCCTGGATTTTCATTACGACAACTCCCCACGCGATGTCCAGGTAGAGGTTTTTCGAAGACAATTACGATATGCTCAAGAGTTAAACCTGCCAGTAATCATTCACACGCGCGAAGCGGAGATTGAAACAATCGAAGTCATCAAGGACGATTACTCTAATGCGAAACGTCGCGGCGTATTTCATTGCTTTAGTGGGAGTCTTGATCTTGCCAAAGCCGCACTGGATCTGGGGTTTCTGATTTCTTTTTCGGGGATTCTTACTTTTAAGAAGGCTGACGACCTTCGAGCAGTTGCCGCGTACGTTCCGTTGGATCGGATCTTGATCGAGACCGATTCTCCCTTTCTTTCGCCGGTGCCATATCGCGGATGGCGCAACGAACCAACTCATGTTGTTGAAGTGGCGCGCGGACTAAGTGAGTTGCGTCAACTGCCCCTGGAAGAAATTGGTCAGATTACAAGTGACAACTTCTTAAGACTCTTCAATCTTAACGACACCACCAGGCTTTAGCCGGTGGTACTTGAACTTCACACTAAGAACGGACATTTGCCGGGCACGACACCATCAGGCTAAAGCCCGGTGGTGTCTTTTGGAATCTGTGATTAAGGCGTTGGTAGCCGCGAAATTGAAGTACCACCGGCTAAAGCCCGGTGGTGTCTTCGCTGTCAAGAATCCCAACGAGTTCTTTGCGAAACGAAGTAACTGTTCACCAAGAGAGAAGTTTCACATGCTATGGGATTGATGCTATTCTGACTTCACGAGAAGTCATGGCCCAGCAGAATTCATTCGACATCGTTTCTCAGGTAGATCTCGCCGAAGTTAGCAACGCACTAAATCAGACGGTCAAAGAAGTGCGACAGCGTTTCGACTTCAAGGGTAGTTCTGCGAATGTTGTTCTTGAAAAGCGAGAACTGGTGCTAACGGCCGAGGACGAAACGAAGCTTCGTAATATGAACGATATTCTCCAACAGAAACTTGTCAGGCGAAGTGTTCCGTTGAAAGCGTTGAATTACGGTACTGTCGAACCCGCGTTCGGTGGCACTGTCAGACAGCGAGCGAAGATTCAAGAGGGTATTCCGCAGGAAAAAGCAAAAGAGGTTGTTAAGTTCATCAAAGACAGCAAAGCTAAAGTTCAGGCTTCGATTCAAGGCGACGTGGTGAGAGTTACTGGTCGCGACCGTGATACGTTGCAGGATGTCATAGCGAGGCTTAAGGGCAAGGACTTTGGAATTGACATGCAGTTCACAAACTATCGATCAAACTAAAATGACTTTGTCGGGTCACACAATTGCGCTGGAGGAAGAAGCTAAGATCTCTGCTCGCCGGATCTTCAGTTTAATTGCCAATGAGCTTCAACAGGTCGAACTGGAGTTCGAGCGACAAGCTCGGTCCAATGTGCAGGTAATCGACTACCTCGGCGAATACCTTCGGGCCTCTGGCGGCAAACGAGTCCGGCCGGCCTTGACCATCCTTTCAACCTACGCAGTCGGCGGCGACGGTGCTCGTTACAATTCCATTCGCATGGCGACGGTGATGGAGTTCCTCCACACTGCGACACTAGTTCACGATGACATCATCGATCACGCAGACACTCGTCGTAATCGTCCTACAGTAAATGCGCTTTACGGAAACGAGACAGCGGTGCTCATGGGCGACTGGCTTTATATGTCAGCGTTCGAAACAAGTCTTACCGAGCGGTCGCTTCCAGTCCTCGATATTCTGACGCGTGTTACCCGCAAGATGACCGAAGGTGAATTGTTACAGCTGACTTTCGTAGGAAGCGCTGAAGTGACCGAAGAACAGTATCTGGATGTCCTGGAAAGGAAGACCGCATATCTGTTCAGTGCGAGTTGTGAAATCGGCGCTATTCTTGGTGCGGCACCCGAGAATCAACAGCGCGCTTTGCGCGAATACGGCCTGAAGTTAGGAACGGCGTTTCAACTGATCGACGATGTTCTTGATTTCACTGCCGACGAAGAAGTGCTGGGAAAAGCCGCTGGAGCCGATTTACTGGGAGGCAAAGTGACCTTGCCATTGATCTATTTGCTTGAGGCAGATAAGTCGATGTATGAGATGGTTCAGCGTGTTTTGCGTAATGGTGAATATGCGCAAACGGACAAAGAAGAAATCCAGGCAGCTCTTTCTCGCACCGGTGCTTTGGAACGAGCCCGCGCCTTAGCCGATGATTATGCGCAAGCTGCCCGTTCGGCACTGGAGTGTCTCACTGCGTCGTCATACTGCGACTCTTTGCGAGCACTACCCAGTTATGTCCTGGATCGCGATCGCTGATCAATGTCCGATATGCTTTAGCTTGTCGTGTGATGGCAAACACGAACGATCACTTATTCGAACCGCCGAAGAAATCAACGTTCGTGTTTGCCATCACACGACAAGCTAGAGCATATCGGACATTTTAGCCAAAACTATTGTGCAAACGCCCATTCCCCACTAGAATCTGCCCCGATGGACCGGCCGAACGAAAACCTGTTATCCCGACTTGAGCAAAGTCTCCGCCAGTCGCGCGCGGCGCGAATGCATCTGGCCGCGCGTTTGCGGGAACTGGAAACTGAGGCTGACAACGTCAGGGCCGAATTGGCCGAGATGGATACCCTCGCCAGTCAAACCGAGGCCGCCATTTATCGCTTACTTACGTCAGTGCTTTCATCGGGCAGTTTGTCGCTTGGTCTTCCGTCTGATGCTGAACTCGAGGCCGCGATGCGTCAATCGCATCCGACGGCTTCCACTCATCCGTCATCGCCACCACATTCAGCGTACACCGCACTCGAACGCAGGCAACAAATCCCCACCGTACGGAACAATGTCGAAGTTCTTAGTGATCGGTTTATGGATCGAACGATTCCACAGGCCGTGACGCTCCTGCTTCGTGAAGAGGGCGCGCCACTGCACGTCAACGAAATCTACAATCGGTTACTAGAAGGTGGATTCAAATTCACGGGTCAGAATCCAACCATCAGCGTTGCCGTCTCACTTAATCGCAACACACGCTTTCGCAAAGTGGCTCCAGGCACATTCGATCTGGTGATGCGAGACGCCTCGAAGGCTTCCTGAAGAAAATTCTTCGTCTTATAAGTCCCATAGGTCGCATAGGTCCTATAATCTGATTATGCGTGCAATGGTTCTTTCCGCCGGTTACGGCACACGACTCTGGCCGCTGACAGAAGACCGGACCAAACCCGCGATCCCAATCCTCGGTAAGCCGCTTGTTGGTTATGTCGCAGAATATTTAGCACGGTTTGGCGTTGACGATATCGTCGTCAATCTTCATCACCGGCCTGAATCAGTTCGAAAGGCGCTAGGCGACGGCAGTCAGTTTGGAGTGAAGCTTCAATACGTAGACGAACCTGAGATCCTAGGAACGAGCGGTGCACTTGATAACGCCAAAAGCTTATTTCTTGACGACACGTTCGTAGTCGTCAATGGAAAAATCATCACGGATATTGATCTGGCAGCAGCTCTCGACACGCATCGCAAGACGGGCGCGATAGCTACCCTGGTGCTTATTCGAAATATCAAACGCGAACTGTTTACTGTGGTCCAGACGAAGGATGGATTAGTTACAGGTTTCGGTAGTATGCCTTCAGACAACGATCAAGATCCGTTAATGTTCACTGGCATTCAGTTCATGGAGCCTGCCATCTTCAGATACATACCACAACGCGTTTTCTCACACTCAACAACAGACGTATATCCCGCAGCTATGGCAGCCGGCGAAAAGATCGCGGCACACATTGCAACCGGACGCTGGTATGAACTGTCGACCTTACAACGCTACCTGGAGATTAGTCTGGAGTTGATGAAAGATACCGGGAACACAGTAACCGTTGGAGCAGCCTGCACGATTTCCGGCGAAGCTGAAATAAGGGAGGCGATTTTGTGGGACCGGGTAAAGATTGACGCCGGCGCACGCGTCAATCGAGCGGTGCTTGCAGACGGTGTGACAATTTCAAGTGGCGAGACGATCCAAAATGCTGTAGTAGTTCCAGCAGCGCTTGTTTCCGGTTTGGTTCCTCCTCAAAAAGCGTTGAAAGGCCATTTGGCAGGAGAAAACTTTGTCGTGCCCTTAACCCTTTGATACAATCCGGGCCACATAATGTCGATATGATGAAGCGGGACTTGTTGAAATGTCCCGCTGCTTTTTAGATTCAATTCCTCTTAGCTGCTGATGAGTTCTGCAAAACAGGTGGTTTCCAACGCATTTGAATCCTCGGCATCAGAGCGCCTTGCTAGATTCATAGCTGGTCAGGGTATAACAGGTCTGGAAATCACCCCGCTCACTCCTGACGCTTCCACCAGAAAATACTTTCGAGTGCCCTGGAAAAAAGGGAAGGCTGTTGCCGCAGTTTATCCGGAAGCGTTTGATCCTGAGTTTCATCCGTATCTCGATGTCACTCGGCTTTTCAGAGAAGCTCAAATTCCTGTTCCCGAGATATTTGAGGTGGACGGAACTGCCGGAATCATCATGCAGGAGGATCTGGGAGACCAGCAACTCTTTCAGGCGTACGACAATGAAAGCGAAGAACGATGTGAAGAATATAAGGAAGAAGCTATTCGCTTGATTGCCCGAATACAGGCGGCGACAACGAGGGCGGCCCAAATGCACTCAATCGCCAGCAAACTTGCATTTGATGAAGCCAAACTGTCCTGGGAGTTGGATTTCTTTTTTGAACATTTCTTCGGCAGTCTTCGCCACGAAAATTTGCGACACGCTGAAGTGGCTGAATTGAAAGCGGAATTGAACGATATTGCGGCCGAACTTGCAGCGGTACCTCGTGTCCTGTGTCATCGTGATTATCACGCATCGAATTTGATGATCGACGGAAAAAATCGACTTCGAGTTATCGATTACCAGGATGCACGCATGGGACCGGCCAGCTATGACCTCGTCTCGTTTCTTCTTGATCGGCAACCGTGCCCTCCAACCCTGGCAGAATTACGCGGTCACCGTTTGTTTTTCCTCGAAGAGCGACGCCTACTGGGATTTGGTGCGGTCGACCCCGACGACTTTGCGAATGAATTTCGGTTAATGACCATCCAGAGAGGATTGAAGGCAACCGGCACTTTTTCTTATCAAACCGCAGTCAGTGGTCGCGGCTCCGCATACGAACATTTCATCCAGCCAACTCTTGAGATCGTGCTTCAAGCTGCGCAATGGCTAAACAGGTTCCCCACCTTGCAGCGCATGCTAAAAGAACGACTAAACTAATCACCTTCATAGGCCACGAATTATCAATGACAACTCAATCAGCAGCACTCGCGTCGGAAAAGCAGATCTACATCAATCAATTATCACAGCACGTCGGTTCTGAAGTGATTCTTAAGGGGTGGCTTTACAACATGCGCTCCAGCGGCAAGATTCTTTTTCCTCAATTGCGTGACGGAACTGGAATCGTCCAATGCGTCGTGTTGAAGAACTCAATCAGCGACGAGATTTGGGAGACGCTAAAGGGATCGGGACAAGAGTCAGCAATCGTTATCAAAGGCGAAGTACGTGAAGACAGCCGCGCACCTGGAGGTTATGAAATCGACGTTGTCACAGCGGAAGTGCTTCAACAAGTGCACGACTATCCGATAACACCAAAAGAACACGGCACTGAATTTTTGATGGATCACAGGCATCTTTGGCTGCGATCGCGGCGGCAGAATGCGGTCTTGAAGGTCCGTCATACCGTGGTGCAGGCGGTCCGAAATTTCCTGGACAACGACGGCTTCACCCTGTGTGACTCACCGATATTTACACCGGCAGCGTGCGAAGGTACGACCACCTTATTTGAGGTTGATTACTTCGAAGGCGAAAAAGCTTACCTCACACAGTCGGGTCAACTCTACAATGAGGCGACGGCTGCAGCTTTCGGAAAAGTTTACTGTTTTGGTCCAACCTTTCGAGCCGAGAAATCCAAAACACGACGTCACCTCACGGAGTTCTGGATGGTGGAACCTGAAATGGCCTACTCTACGCTCGACGACGTGCTGTCGTTGTCCGAGCGATTCCTGTCGTACATTGCCGGTCGAGTGCTTGAGGATCGTTCAGAAGAGCTGAAGATTCTCGAACGTGATACTTCAAAGCTCGAAGCGATAGTGCCGCCGTTTCCACGAATGCATTACGACGATGCGGTGAAAATGCTGCACGACGGATTTGAAAGGGGTGAACTCGAAACCCGGTTCGAGTGGGGTGGTGACTTTGGTGCTCCTGACGAGACCTATATCTCGAGCCAGTTTGACAAGCCTGCGATGGTTCATCACTACCCGGCTGCAGTGAAGGCCTTCTACATGGCTCGAGATCCTGAGCGACCAGAACTCGCGCTCGGTGTTGATGTGCTGGCGCCTGAAGGCTATGGAGAGGTGATTGGCGGGGGTGAACGTGCGACGTCCCTCGAGTTTTTACAGGAACAGATTGCGCTTCATGGTTTACCTGAAGAGGCATTCAATTGGTATTTGGACCTAAGACGCTACGGCACCGTGCCTCACGCCGGTTTTGGGATGGGAATCGAGCGCTGTACAGCATGGATGTGTGGCATCGAACACATACGGGAGACAATACCGTTTCCGAGAATGCTTTATCGGATCCGACCATAGTTTTGGTCTTTGGTTTTGGGTCTTGGGTCTTTGACTTGCTGACCCCTCGGCTTCCGAAGACCTAAGACCAAAAACCAAAGACCAAAGATCCCATGGACGATCACCTGAGAATCGAATTCAACGACTGGGCGCGTGCCGGACGTGGCGAGAGCATGGAGAAAGGGCACCGTCCGGTTGGTGAACAGGCCATCGAGTTAATGCAACTGCCAGTCGATGCTCGCGTCCTGGATGTGGGTTGTGGTTCAGGTTGGGCCACTCGTTTGATGGCCGAACAAGCGTCGCAAGGAAAGGTGATTGGCATCGATATCGCCGATGAGATGGTACAACTCGCGGCTGAAACCTCACAAAACTTCACGAACGTCGAATTCAAACTTGCCACCGCCGAGTCTCTGCCATTTTCGACCTCAGCATTCACTCACGCTTTCTCAATGGAGTCGCTTTATTACTACACAAATGTTGTCGCTGCACTTCGTGAAATACATCGCGTGCTCGAGAACGGTGGACTCTTTGTTACGGTCATCGATCTTTACCTGGAAAACACACCATCACATCAATGGATTCCTACATTGAAGGTTCCGGTGCATCTGCTGGGGATTCCGGAATACCGAACTTTGTTTGAAGAAGCCGGCTTCGCCAACATACGCGACCAGCGCCTTCACGATCCCAGGCCTGTGCCCGACGACTACACGGGTGGCTCATTTGAAACGCGTGCAGATTACCTGCAGTACAGGGAGATTGGATCGTTGATGCTGGCCGGTGAGGTGCACAAATAATGGAGCCTAAAGAACGTATCGTAACAATTTTCGGGGGCTCCAAGTGTGTAGAGACAGATGTCGAATACGCTCAAGCTCGGCGTGTGGGCGAACTCCTGGCCGAAGCCGACTTCACTATCTGCACTGGTGGCTATTTAGGAGTGATGGAGGCGGCAAGCCGCGGAGCACGCGAAGCTGGCGGAAGGGTTCTCGGGATAGTAATGAATCAGTTCAAGCACGAGGCGAACCGTTTCCTCACCGACAAAGTTGCGACTCCCCACTTTTATGAACGTCTTCAAAGATTGATTACACGCTCTGTCGGGTTCGTTGCGATTCGAGGTGGCATGGGAACTGTGACCGAGTTGTCGCTTGTGTGGAATAAGATTCAAACACGAGTGATTGATCCACGACCGCTGGTTCTACTCGGCGACTGCTGGCCGCCTGTAGTTGAACAATGGCAACGTTATCTTGCGGTCAGTGAGAATGATGTGCGCGCGCTCGATTTCGCAGACACAGCGGAGCAGGCTGTTGAAATCATCAAGACGAAGTCTCAAGGAGTTGTCATATGAATTGTCCTAAGTGCGGCGCTCCGATGCTTACTGGTTCGACTTTCTGCGGCGGGTGTGGCAATCGGTTAAGCGAAGCTGGTGCCGGTGCGCAATCATCCGGGATTAACATTGATGCAGATTCGAGAGGTCAGGGACGTGGTTACAGCTATGAAGTATTACATCAACCATCGTTTGCCCTCGCCGTTCTACAGTTGGGCGCGGAACAATCGATTCAAGCTGAAGCCGGTGCGATGGTTTCAATGTCAGCAAACATCGAGTTGCAGTCGCAGATGAAAGGCGGACTCTTTGGGGCTTTGAAACGCGCGGCGGGAGGTGAGTCAGCCTTCATATCAACTTTCACTGCTCGAGGTGGACCAGGCGAAGTCACGCTCGCACCGGGTAGTCCTGGCGACATTGCGGCCATCGAATTAACGGGTCAACCGTTCTTTGTGCAATCGAGCTCTTATCTTGCCGGCGATTCGAGCCTCACAGTGGACACGAAGTGGGGAGGAGCAAAGTCGTTCTTCGCAGGTGAAGGATTATTCGTACTTCTCATTCAGGGCCAGGGGTTGTTATTGGTCTCTTCATTTGGCGCGATTCATAGAAAGACACTCCGAACTGGCGAACGATACGTTGTCGATACTGGTCATCTTGTGGCCTGGGAGGGAACGACTCAATACACACTTCGCAAAGCAGCGTCTGGCTTTTTTCGAAGCATGATTAGTGGCGAAGGCATTGTCGCTGAGTTTAGCGGACCGGGTGAACTATTAATTCAGACTCGTAACCTTGCCGCTCTGGCTGGTCTACTGAAACCGTTCTTTCCTTCGCAGGGCGGCGGTGGCGGCGGTGGTTTCAATATAAATCTTGGTGGTTAAAATTCATGCCCTCGGTTTCTGAAACATCAAAGCAGGCAGTTGGAATTCTGGGAGTGCCACTCGGTTATGGCGCGAGCATGGCGGGCGTGGATATGGGTCCAGCAGCTCTTCGCGTCGCTCGTCTGAAACAACGAATTCAAGCGCTCGGTTACTCTGTCCGAGACTATGGTGACTTGCGACTGGAATTAGCTGAATCGATTCCGGAGGAGCACGACAAGCTGAAGTATGTTTCGCAGATCAGCTCGGCCTGTGAAGAACTTGCAACGAAGGTTGAATCGATTCTTGAATTATCACAACTACCACTCACCTTGGGAGGTGACCATTCAATCGCCATTGGATCATTTGGCGGAGTCGCGTCTTTTTATCGCAAGCGAGAAGAAAGTGTTGGCTTGATCTGGTTCGATGCGCACGCCGACATGAATACTCCCGAATCTACACCCTCAGGAAACATTCATGGTATGCCGTTGGCTGCACTCCTTGGCTTCGGAACAAAAGAGTTGACCCATGTTGCTGGATTCGCGCCAAAACTGGATCCTCGATTATGCGCGCATGTCGGTGCCAGAGACATTGATCCCGGCGAGCGCGAGTTAATACGTAAACTTGGTGTTCGTTTCTTCACCATGAGGGAAATCGACGAGCGAGGTATGTCGGCATGCATGGATGATGCAATCAAAATCGCGGCCGGGGGCTCTGCCGGTTATAGCGTTACCTTTGATGTAGACGTTCTCGATCCAGGTGACGCTCCCGGCTCGGGAACTTTGGTGCGTGGAGGGCTGACCTATCGAGAAGCGCATCTCGGTATGGAAAAGATCGCGGAGGCTGGCGGTATGCGTTCCCTTGAGGTTGTCGAGATCAATACCGCTCTTGATTTTAACAACAAGACTGCTGAACTTGGTGTAGAGCTGATTCTCTCGGCTCTGGGGAAGACGATTTTGTAGTGTTAGTGGGAGAAGAAGAGTGCCCAAAAAACTTCGCATTGGCGTGATCTTTGGTGGACGATCGGGTGAACATGAAGTTTCCATACGTTCGGCACAGGCAATAATCGAGGCAATCAATCAAAAGAAGTTTGATGTAGTTCCGATCGCCATAAACAAGGAAGGGAAGTGGTTAGGGCCAGCGCAAGCTGCACGGCTCCTCCCGGAAAGTGTTCACAGCGCACTAGCAGTGTCTTTCGAAGCTCAAAGCGGTGATGTCGCTTTGCTTGGCGATCCTTCGCATAAAGGATTGATATCACTGCAAACCGAAAACTCAGCGATTGGAGCGGAAAAGCTTGACGTTGTATTCCCGGCCTTGCATGGGCCATTTGGAGAAGACGGAACGCTTCAGGGACTGCTTGAGATGGCTGATGTGCCGTACGTTGGTTGTGGAGTGTTGGCGTCTTCGTGCGGCATGGATAAAGTGACAATGAAGTCACTGTTCGTTCAAGCAGGATTACCAATCTGCAAACACATCTGGTTCTTACGTTCTCAATGGCGCGACAACCCCGATCGAATTCTGCGCAAAGTTAAGAGTGACATTCGACTTCCATGTTTTGTGAAGCCTGCCAATCTCGGTTCTTCGGTGGGAGTATCGCGTGCTACGGACAGGAACACCCTGACTGAGGCAATTGATCTCGCGGCTGAATATGACCGAAAGATTATTGTCGAAGAAGAGATTGACGCGCGTGAGATTGAATGCGCCATTCTGGGGAATGACCAACCGCAAGCAAGTTTGCCAGGAGAGTATGTGGTCTATGATGAGTCGGCAAGGTTTCTGGATTACACTGAAAAATATGCAAACACTGGCCACGTCAGTTTCGTTGTGCCGGCGCCACTCTCCAAACAGTTAACTACTCGAATTCAAAAAATGGCAGTGCAAGCCTTTCAGGCTGTTGACGGTTCTGGTTTGGCAAGAGTTGATTTCTTTCTCAGTCGAAAGACCGGTGAGCTACTAATCAACGAACTCAACACTATGCCGGGTCTGACCGAAGTATCGGGTTATCCGAAGATGTGGGCTGCGTCAGGGCTGAACTTCACAAAGCTTCTGGAAAGTCTTATTGAGCTTGCTTTCGAGCGACACCGGGAAAAGGCATTAACCAAAACCTCACGATAGTTGTTCAGGTAATACTCGAACTAACGCTTAGGTGCGCGATATCCTCTTCGTGAACGCACCGTGAGATCTTCACGATCTACCTTAACTTCGAGCGTTCGCCATTTTCCATCTCTGGCAGTGTTATTCGGGCGGTAAGCGATCGTGTATTGATGTCCCAGCTCATCGGCAATTCCGGCGAAGGCGTCTCTCAGCACTTGCCCTCCACCTGTGGCAACAAAGCGACCACCAGTTTTTTCCGCGAAGCCTTTCAGTGATGCGGCGCTTTGGTGATTAGCAAATCCTGGAGTATCGAGTGAGGACATATCGACGGCGAAAATACTCGCTCCAACCGAAAGCGCACTCTCTACGGCTTTTTCTGAAGAAGCTTTACTGGATGTATCCATTCCGTCTGAAAGAACGACGATAGCGCGGCGAGTTTCGGGTCGACCCGTGAGCGCCTTTGACGCTTCAACGATTGCATCGTTGAGTGTCGTCATTCCTTTCGCTCGAATGGCATATGCGATTGGCGCAAGATCGCGACCACTGGAAAACTCCTGAACGCGCTCTACCTTTGAATCAAACCGATAGACAGCCGCTACATCTTCTTCGCGTAAACCGTCGAGAAATCGAATTGCCGCAGATCTCGCGAGTGAGAAACGTGTTTCCATGCTGCCCGAACTGTCTAACAGAACAACCGCTGCATAAGGCGCATCCTGAAACGCAAAACTGGCAATTGCACTGACAGGCACTTCTTTTCCGTCTTCATAGACTTTGAAATCAGATTTTTTCAAAGCCTTCACGTACTGTCCATTCTTATCAGTAACCGTGACATTGAGAATAACCAAGTCCGTGTTAACGCGAACGACGTCGTCATCGTCCTGAGCGCGAACTATCGGAGAGAAGAGAAGAACTATTGCAAGCAGGCAAATAGATCTCGTAAAGAAGGTCATGGGATTGAGTTCAATGAATCAAGCCGCGCAATATCTTGACCAGCTGAAGTAATACATTAGCTCGATCAATTACTGCGGCTGAGACGACCTGGCGGGGAGTTTTTTGGACGTCCTTTGAAAGCTGTTCAGCGTTGTCGGCAATTTGAGACACAGCACTTGGAATGTCTGCAGGAGCGTTTGAAATCTGCACGTCGTCATCTTCGCCGCCGGCTTCGCCTCGAATCTTCTTGGTGAGCTTTTCCAGTCGATCTATTTTTTTTGTCTCCTCGCGATCGAGTGCATTCCGGTCTTTCAAATCATTTTTTATGGCCTGAACTAATTGAGAGATCTCTTTCGCGCGGTTTAGATTGTCCTCGTATTCCTTTTCGGCAAGCTTGATTGCGCGCTTGGCTCGCAGCTCCTCTTCAAACGTTGTCAACGGACCAGGGTTATCCATTGATCGTTGGTCTGCGGTGATAGGTGGTGGAGAGGGAGCGGGTGCCGGCGATACCTTGCTGCTTTGAGCGGCGGTTACGACAAAACAAAAAATGAGGAATGCAAAGATGCCAGTGGATGTCTTCATCAGCGCGAGAACATAACTACGCACTTGAAACTTAAAGTATTGCGTCACGGCAATTCCAACTTCTTCGCGCTGCACATTAACTCTCGGCACGCCGACCTCTAAACAAATACATGAATCATCATGGCACACGCACGGGAGTGTCTGGTGTGTTGATGAATTCGCCGGGCCGACCCGGTTTCCTTACCACAATCGTTTTGGTCGGCAGTCGTTCCGGCGGTCTTTGTTTTCCTGGAGAATTTGTAAACGCGATCAGTTTGGCTTGTGGATCTCCTCGAAGCCCGACGAGAGTTACGGAGCCATAGTCGGCCGCCGGCAATTTCAAGCTGTACGAACCTTCCTGCTGCGGCTGTAACGAGGCTGGCTCAACCGGAACCAGTTTCTGCTCAGAAGCACCGTTCTTTTTCAGTAACTTCAGATCGATAGCCAATCCTGTCAATTCCGCCTGCGATGTGTTTCTTACCACACCACCAATCGTGGTTATTCCGTTATCGAGTAATGGCTGATCTACCAGAATGTGCGCCAACGGGGGACCCTTTGGTCCAGTGCTGGGTTGCGTCTGCGCCACCTGGTTTTCCAGTAGTTGTTTCGCGTGAAGCCGTCGGAGAAATGCGTATCCAGCCAGCAGCACTGCAGTGAGAGCCACTGCGCAAATTATGCCGAAGATCATTCGGCGACTTGTTTCTCGTTCACGGGCGATTGCTTCTTCGGCGTGAAATGGGTCGTTGATCATTTATGACTTACTTAAACTCATACTTCAGGGTTTTGAGGGTTCCGGCCGTCCCGGCGGAGCTGAGCCTGTAACCGCCGTCACGAGGTCAGCAATGAAGTCGTCTTCCGCCAGACCAGTACTTCGCAAAGTCGTCCACTCTGCGCCCGTCGCTCCGTCAGTGCGTCCTTCAACCTTTGCATTAACTGCAACGTTAGCCGCTGAGCCATCGATCGACTGAACTTCGACTGTCAATGTGTAACGCCCGCGGGTCCAGCCTCGAGATGATGAGACAGGGACTTCAGCGTATCGACTTATTTCGGCCTGCGAAACAACAGCTCCTTTGATGAAGGTGAAGGGCTGACTAACGATAATGCCATCAGAAAATCTTGAAGCGGCTTCATCGACAACAAGCTTCCGATCTCGCATGACATCCTGGATTGTTTTTATGAGAACGTCACGACGCGCAGTCACTCGATACGGATTTGGCAGTAGCGGTGTTTCTCGTGTTTTTCCCCGGCCGAAATCGAATCCTCTGCCTGATCCAGTATCGGTTTTTGTTCCGTTGTTCCCAGCAGTTCTGCTAGTGCCGCCATCTCTAACTTTCTCGTTTTGTTTATCGACGCCTTTTGCGGCCTGCCCGAATGCAGTAACAGAAAGAACAATCAATGCCAGTGCTGCAGTGCTTATGCGAAACATGATTACCACCTTATTTCGATCGGCAACCTCACGCGTTAGGGGATTCGTTTTGAGAATAGATTAACGGTCAACCAATTACAAGCAACAAAGTCTGTGTTCTATTGCCTCGTCGTTCCGTCGGCTTTGTTCTTCGATTCCTGAAGATCTCGGTCACGTTCCCACTGACGCAGAGCACGCACGCCTTGATCAAATTCACCACCATTACTGTAGAAATTGTGGGCGCCATCATCACGAGCCGGATTACGCACGTAATACAAGTAATCTGATTTTGCGGGATTCACTGCTGACTCCAGGGAACTCAGCCCGGGCGATGCAACTGGTCCTGGCGGCAGTCCCGCGTAGATTCGGGTGTTATATGGAGATCTCCGCTCGATGTCGCTCTTATAAACCTTACCGTCGTATCGCCACTTGCGTTCAAGCTTTGATGCATAAATCACTGCCGAGTCGACTGCGAGTGGAATATTTTTCTGCAAACGATTGTAGATGACAGACGCGACCAGTGGTCTCTCACTTGATAATTTTGCCTCAGTCTCAACAATCGACGCCACGGTTACGATTTCCCTTGTCGACATCTTCATCGCGGCTGCCTGCTCAGTCCAATCAGGCTTCCACACGGAACGAAAACGTTTCACCATCATTTCGATCAAATCGCTAGCTGTCGTCTCAGGTGCAAACTCGTATGTATCGGGAAAGAGATAGCCTTCCAGGTTCTTTGCAGTGGGGTCGATGTCCCTGATCAAGCTAACGTTGTTCATTAAATCCAGTGCCTGAGCTTCGCTGGTCAATTGAAACTGCGAAACCTGCTGCATTGCTCGGGCAATGTCCCAGCGCGTCCATCCTTCAATGATGGTGATGCGATTCAAACGGCGTTGACCTTGTTTCAGTTTAGCTACAACCATGAGCGGCGAGATTGGTGAAGGGAAATCGTATTCGCCTGCTTTTAGTAAAGCGCCGGTACCGGTGGCTTTCAGGTAAACCTTCAGCGGCAATTCGTGTTTAATCACGCCTTCGTCTGTTAGTTTCTTAATAATGAACGCGGGTGATGAGCCTTTCGGTATTTCGATGTACTGTCCTGACTTGTTGTGAGTAGTGGCTTGATGTAAGTCTCTATAGATCCACATCGCAAATCCTCCGGCAGCCACAATGCAAATGAGCAGTATCGCAATTAGAAGTCGCTTCATGATTATTTTGCCCGGTTTTCTGAAGCTGGGCTGGCGTTGGTCAGGAAATCCCGAAGAATCAAGGCAGCTGCTTCGCCATCGATCAAAGTTCGAATTGCCTCCTCATCATGTCCCTCTGAAATGAGTCTTTGTCGCGCGTCAAAAGACGTCAAACGCTCGTCCTGTAAATAAACAGGCACTGTCAGCGACTTCGAAAAGTTTCGAGCCAACCGCTCAATTTCCATCGCAGCGGAGCCCGCAGTGCCGTCTAATCGTAACGGCAAACCCAAAACCAGTGCTTCCGCGTCAAAGCTCTCGATCAGGTTTTCAACTTCGGAAAGCAACTGTTTCCAATTGGAACGCTTTAAGGGTGGAAGCCGCCTGATTGTTACGTGGCGGTCGTCTGAAACAGCCACGCCAACAAATTTGGCGCCCAGGTCCAAGGCAACAATTGGCTTCTGATTCTTGTCGTGAGCCTGTGCGTCAGTCATCAAATGTTTGATTCGGATTTTCGCAGATGCCGTTGAAACGAATGCTTGCGCCACCCATTTTGCGCCTGTATCATACGGTTCAAACTCGCGAGGCATCGATGTTTGGCGGTTCTGCTCTAACGTAATCCAAGAGGTAACTAAATGTCATTTCGTAGCAAGTTTATTTTGATTCTGATCTCAGCCACTCTTACTCTGTATACCGTTGTTGGTGGCTGGATCTCAACTCGCGCGCAACAGCCTGCGAACGATCCTAATGCTCAGTTACGCATCTTTGAGAGCGTACTGCAACACATTCAGAGCGATTACGTAGATGAGCCAAACATGGATAAGGTTCGAGCAGGTGCTCTGCGCGGTCTTGCCTATGGACTCGATCCGTATTCCACATATCTGACTCCCGAACAAGTCCGGGAGTACAACCAGGGCAACAAGGACAATCAGGTGGGTATTGGCGCAGAGCTTTCTCAAGTGGCGTCGTACCTCTACGTGATCGCACCGATGAAAGGTTCTCCTGCAGACCAGGCTGGCATTCGTAGCGGCGACATAATTGAATATATCGATGGTAAAGCAACCCGCGACATTTCGTTGTACGACGCTAAGCAGCTCCTGAACGGCGCGGCGGGAAGTGACGTGAAACTTCGCGTGTTACGCGCCAACGCAAGTCCCTTGACTCTGGCCGTCAAGCGAGGTGCATTTCGATCTCCAGCCGCCGAAGCAAGAATGGAGGCTGGTAAAGTTGGCGTACTCCGACTTAATAGTTTTGCCGATGGTGAGGCGGCAGATGCGCGTGCTCGCCTGCAGGATTTGATTAAACAAGGCGCACAGAAAATCGTTATCGACATGCGTGACACTGCCGGCGGCTCATTAACCGAAGCTGTTGCAGTGGCAAACCTCTTCATCAAGGACGGTGTGATTGCGGAGACAGTTGGTCGAGAAGGGAAGCCGCTCAAGACTTTTGCAGCGGATCCAAAAGCAACGTTGTTTGCAGGCCCTGTGGTCGCCCTTATTGACACCGGCACAGCAGGAGCTTCGGAAGTTGTTGCTTCCGCACTGATCGAACGGAATCGGGGTCAGGTTGTGGGAGAGAAGAGCTTCGGATCGGGAGCTGAACAACAGCTCTTCACGCTCCGAGCAGGAGACGGATTGCTTCTTACTACTGTCAAGTGGGCAACGGCGAGCGGTAAAACGTTTCTCGGTGAAGATCGAGCCCATTCAGGTGTTGCGCCTTCGGTTGAAGTTAAGGGACCGGAAATTAGTGACAGTGTCGATCCGGATGATCTGACAGGCAACGATGACGACTCCGTTGCCAAGCCCGATCAGAACAACGATAAGAAGGATGCGACGTCACCTCAGACAGCTCCGGTCAAACCTGCATCTGAGGATCAGCAAATGAAAAAGGCCCTTGAGCTGCTTCGCGATAAACCCGCCCAGGTTCAAAAGGCCTTCGACCTGTCGTCTGTCTGAAACCGGGAGGATTCCAATCTTCCCGGTTTTTCTTTTTACCTGTTCATTCGTGCTCCATATCGTTTAATCGCCTTAAATAGAGTTCCATATAGGGTAGTGCGCCGTATTCGCGGACACTGCAAAACGATTAGGCTTAGCTTACAAATTTCTTGCAACCCACAATTCAACACGGATTATTGCTAAAGTTTGGGCGCAATCAAGGATTCGTTTCACCCTTCGCCCCTACAGGAATGGCCTTTGCTGGATAGCTTGGTGGTTGGGAGAACTTAGATCTCATTGCAAGGAGAAGCGAAGCGATGATTTTTACAAACAAACTTTTGCCGGTTGCGTTAATAGCAGCACTGATTGGTGGGTCAGTTGGAGCTCTTGTAATGCACAAGAGTCAGCCAGCGGATGCGCAGACAGTGCAAAGCAGTGCGGCCCCGGAAGCTACGGCTGCAAATCAGTCCAGCAGTAATGAAATGGTCCCTGCTGAGTTCAACACTTCTGGTGAACAGACAGCCTATAAGACAGGATTTGCGGATGGCTATAACGCGGCAGTTCAAGCCGAGAATCGAGCTGTCCCGGGCTCTGGCACAACGCGTCGGGTAGTTTATCGAAATGCTTCTTCGCCGCGTCGTGTTTACTACGATTACAACCGATCCAGTGGTCGCAGCTTTTGGAGCAAGCATCGTGACAAACTGACGATGGCGATTGGTACTGGCGCAGGCGCCGCGATTGGCGGTTTGATTGGCGGTGGAAAGGGTGCCGGGATCGGCGCACTGTCTGGACTCGGTGGCTCAGCCTTGTACACCTACAAACTGCGCAAGCGCAATCGAAACTACTAATCGACCGAGGTGCTGGCGGTGAGCAAAGCTAAACTTGCCCTGGCTCTAGGTATCTCTTTTCTCAACGGATGGGCAGTTCCTCTTGCAGGGACTGCCCATGTTTCTTCGTCACCGCGCGTCCACGCTGCCAGCCGTTCACTCCGCTCAATTCGATTTCGTGATGAAGCTGGTGCGGGTTTAGTCGTAAACGGCTGGATCAATGGCGCAGGGCCATTCGCATTCGCCATCGATACCGGCGCTGATGTTTCCCTTGTCAGCAGCAGAGTTGCGCAGAGCGCGCGCTTGGCCGTTAGTAAGTCGAAAAGGCCGATCGTTGCAGGTCTCAGCAATGCTCCGATCGCAGCTAACGACGAAGCATTCGCCAATGATCTCTCCATAGGATCCAGAGACAACGTTGTGCCCGAACGGCCGCTGCTTGCTGTCGTGCCATCACTCCCCGGCGGAATCGATGGCATTTTGAATCCTTCAGATCTTTTCGGATCGTTGGCCTATTCCATCGATTTGCCAAATCGGCAATTGCTTGTATTCGATTCCAGGACAATCGGACTCGAGCTATCCAGCCAACCGCGAGACGGTGCGGTTGTTCGGTGGATAAAAGTAGACGGCAGTGACCGCCCATTTGTTAAGTTGAGTGATGGACGCCTTGCTCTGGTTGATACTGGTTCGAGTTTTGGTTTGGCCGTTCGTGAAGGAACGGTAAGCAATGGTCGAAACCATACCCGAAGGACGGGTGACCTTGGCGGTGGCGATGTCCAATCAAGAGAGCTGGGCCCCACCACAATTAGCATCGGCGATCTAGTTCTGGAAAATATTCCTACCCAGATGCTACTGGGAGTTCCGGCCTCCACACCGGTGATCCTGGGAAGACGCGCATTGCAACCGTTCAAGATTACGTTCGATCCAGTGGCACGATTGATTGCGATCGAACCGGCGCGAGATCGATAACTCGTGTCGACACCACCAGGCTTCAGCCGGTGGTGCTTCAACTTCATAGCTACACCAGGCGCCAGGACATATCAGACACCACCAGGCTTCAGCCGGTGGTGCTTCAACCTCATAGCTAGCAAATGCAGCCAACGCGCCTCGAACACCACCGGGCTTTCAGCCGATGGTAATTTAATTTCATCGCACATTGGACTAGAGCCTTCAACGGTTTAGTAGTTCAGTTTCATTACAAATTTGAAGCTAATATAAACAAGCCCCAGAGCTGTAAAGTTGAAGCACCCACCGGCTGAAGCTTGGTGGTGTCTGATATGTCCTGCCGGCTTGTGTAGCTGTAAAGTTGAAGCACCACCGGCTGAAGCCTGGTGGTGTTTGGCGCGTTGGCTGCGTTTGCTAGCTATGAAGTTGAAACACCATCGGCTGACGCCGTCTACAACGGAATATTTCCGTGCTTCTTTGGTGGGTTTGAGTCGCGCTTGTTTTCTAACAGCAACAACGCGCTGATTAATTTTGGACGTGTCTGTGAGGGTTCGATGACTTCATCCACAAATCCATGCTCAGCCGCCAGGTAAGGATTTGCAAACTTATCCTGAAGTTCAGCTATCCGTGCTCTTCGCGCCGCTTCTTTGTCCTCAGACTCATTCAACTCGCGCCGGTATAGAATCCCGACCGCGCCCTCCGCTCCCATTACGGCTATCTCCGCTGTTGGCCACGCAAAGTTGATGTCGGTTCGGATGTGTTTCGACGCCATAACACAATAAGCGCCGCCATAAGCTTTGCGAGTTATCACCGTCACTTTCGGCACAGTCGCTTCAGCAAAAGCGTAGAGCAGCTTCGCGCCATGGGTGATGATTCCACCGTGCTCCTGCGATACCCCCGGCAGAAAGCCGGGAACGTCTTCAAATGTGATCAGGGGTATATTGAAACAGTCGCAAAACCGTACAAAGCGAGCCCCTTTAATTGACGCGTTAATGTCCAGCACACCGGCAAGATAGGCCGGCTGGTTTGCCACTATTCCAACCGAACGACCACCCAGGCGCGCGAAGCCAACGCAGAGGTTCTGCGCAAACATCGCCTGGATTTCAAAGAAATAACCATCGTCCACTACCAGGTTGATCACTTCGCGAATGTCATAGGGTTGATTAGAAGACTCCGGCACGATCGTGTTCAGCTTCAGCTCTGTGCGATCGATTGCATCAACGCATTCGACCTGCGGTGGATCTTCAAGATTGTTGGAGGGAATAAACGAGACGAGCTCACGTACAATCCTCAACGCGTGTTCGTCTGACTCAGCAGCAAAGTGCGCGACACCTGAAATAGAATTATGAGTGTTTGCGCCTCCCAGTTCTTCTTTGCTTACCTGTTCATGAGTAACAGTCTCGATTACATCAGGTCCGGTGATGAACATGTAAGAAGTGTTTTTCACCATCACATTGAAATCCGTGATTGCCGGACTGTAAACGGCCCCACCGGCACACGGACCCATGATGCAACTGATTTGGGGCACGACGCCGCTTGCAAGAGTATTTCGCAGAAAGATCTCAGCATAACCGCCAAGACTTACCACGCCTTCCTGGATACGCGCGCCCCCTGAATCGTTCAGACCAACGATCGGAGCCCCGACTTTCATCGCCAGATCCATCACTTTGCAAATTTTTTCCGCGTGAGTCTCTGAGAGAGAACCACCAAAGACGGTGAAGTCTTGCGCGAAAACAAAAACTTTTCGACCATCAATTAAACCGTGACCAGTGACGACTCCATCACCTGGAATCAGTTGCTTGTCGAGATCAAAATCCTGCGAGCGGTGAACTACCAGCTTGTCGAACTCTTCAAACGTTCCTTCATCCAGGAGAAATTCCAGACGTTCGCGAGCAGTCATCTTTCCAGACTGGTGCTGCTTCTCAATTCGCGCTGCGCCGCCGCCTTGCTCGGCCTGTAGCTTTCTTTCGCGCAGTAAATCGAGCTTTGTACGGACTGACTTTGGTTGTTGTTTTGAAGCCATGAACTAGGTCGAAGTAAAAGGGAATGCTCGTGTTTCAATCAACTGGGTTAGCTCCATAAGCGCCCGCTGGGCATTCTCGCGCACGTGATCAGGATACGAATAAAGTTCGGAGTTCCTGTCGAAGTCTTCCAGGTCAAGCACTTGATATGAGAAGTCGGGTTGTACCAGCACATCAATGTCGAGATCGACATAACGGAGCATTTCGCCATTGAATCTAGGAGGCACGTTTATATTGCAATAGAAACTCTTGAGCGTATTGTCCGGATCGCAAAAACGAAAGACGTTGTACCAACGGTCAAGCCAATAGTATTCCGTGCTTAATGTTCCAGACGCGATTTTGCCTAATAGATCGTGCTCGATATCTTCTTCGAAAGCTCCCTCGAGGACCAATAGCGGAAACTCGAAGCTAAGGATCCTTGCGAGCCATCTCCGATGTTCCACGCCGTCGTACTTAAAGGTCCGAACTACGATCTGCTTCTGGTTATGGATGCGCCCTATTTCCTTCCACTTTTCGACCAATCTGCCAGGAACTGCGCCTGTCCCTTGTCAGTTAGCGGGTGATTGAATAACTGGTCGATCACCTTGAACGGCATAGTTGCAATATCAGCTCCGAGGCGTGCCGCTTCGATGACGTGGATTGGATGTCGCAGGCTGGCTGCAAGGACTTCGGTCTTCCAGCTGTAATTCTGATAGATCTCAATAATCTCCTGCAGCAAGACCAACCCGTTTTGACCGATGTCATCGAGACGCCCGAGGAAGGGACTAATGAAAGAGGCTCCCGCCTTGGCTGCAAGCACAGCCTGCGCAGCAGAGAAGCACAACGTTACATTAATTCGAATCCCCTGATCAGAGAGCTCTCTTGTTGCCTTTAAGCCTTCTCGAGTTAGTGGACATTTGATGACCACATTCGGTGCGATCTTGGAATACTCCAATCCCTCGCGCACCATGCCTTCTCTGTCCTGACTGGTTACTTCAGCCGAAACAGGTCCCTGAACGATCTCGCAGATCGCAGCAATATGTTGTTTGAAATCAACATTGCCTTCTTTCGAGATCAATGTCGGGTTCGTGGTTACTCCGTCGGCGAAACCAAACGACGCCGCTTCGCGAATCTCGTTCAGGTTTGCGGTATCAAGAAAAAACTTCATGACAAACTCCTATCTAGAAAAATCAACCGATCCTATCTGAATCTCGATAGGTCATATAGGTCGTATAGGTCCTATTCGATCGATCGAGGCTGGACAGACCAGAACTTCTCATTTCACGCTCGGATCGTAAATCGAGTTCCTCAGAACTCCTATTCCCCCTACCTCCACTTCAACCACATCACCGTGCTTCATCCGCGAAACACCTGCCGGCGTCCCCGTTGCGATCAAATCCCCCGGATATAACGTCATGATGCCTGATATATACCTTATTAAAAAAGAGACTGGAAAAGCCATGTCAGCCGTATTGCCATTTTGTTTTACTTCACCGTTTACTCGCGTTGTAACGGTTGCATTAGTAGGGTCTAGATCTGTAACAATCCAGGGACCAACCGGGCAAAAAGTGTCGAATGACTTTCCACGTGTGAACTGAATGTCTTTCCGTTGCAGATCTCGCGCGGTCACGTCGTTGATGCAGGTGTATCCAAACACGTAGCTTAGTGCATTATCTCCCTCAGATAATTTTCGAGCAGTTCGGCCGATAACTACTCCCAGCTCACCTTCGTGCTCGACTTGCTGTGACTGAGGCGGCAGTTCCACTCGATCACCGGATGAAATCACCGAAGAAGGCGGCTTTAAGAAAAGAAGCGGCTCATCCGGCATCTTGTTTCCTAATTCGGCTGCGTGCTCGCGGTAGTTACGACCAACGCAAACGACCTTCGAGGGAGCAACAGGAGCAAGTAGTTCCGCCTGATCAAGACTCAACGAATCGTGAGTGTCAGACACGATAATCTGATCAAAAAGCCTTGCCTCATCCAGCAAACGAACGGTCGACTCTTCCACCAAAGCATACCGAGGCCGTCCGAGAGTAGGGTTTGTTACGCGGCAAATCTTCATCGGTATCATCGGTATCTAAGGCGCGACTTCCGACTTAACTTCTGAGGGAAGAGAAACGTTGCCGGCAGTGTCCACTGCCTTCACGTAATAGTAGTACCTCTTACCACTTTCGACCTTGTCATCCTGGAATGTTGTTCGTGTCAATAACGTCGGATTCAGCTTAGTCCACTGATCTTTTGGCAGATCAGGATCCGTCGAGCGATACACATTGTAACCCGCAATATCAGACTCCACATTAGCTGCAAAGAAGACAGAGAGGCGACCGGGTGCTGCGGCAACATCGAGTCCGCGTGGCGCTGACGGTGGGAAGATGTCCCGAGGTGAAACTGAAAGAATGTTTGAGTTCAGGCTTTCCACTTGTGCACCTTCGGTACCCAATGAAACGGCGCGCACAATGTAGCGATACTGACCACCGAATTTAAAGTTGCGATCTGCGAACTGAGTTCCGTTAACCAGGTCAGAATTGATTGGAGTTTGTCCCGGCACACTTTGTGACTCGTCCATGCGATAGACGTTGTAGCCAAGCAGGTTCACGGGTGTGGAACCGTCGATGTTCGCAACAGGTGGTTGCCAGCTGATTACGATTGAATTCTCGGTAACCTCATTGCCCGTTTGTTGAACCACCGGTGCTTGAGCAATTCGCGCGGCAGGCTCGATCAAAAGAAAGTTTGAAAATGCTGCGCGCTGTCCTGAAGCGTTGACGTAACGCACGGCGTAGCGCAGGCGTGCAGGTTCGCCGGCTAGTTCCAGGGCATCGTGATATATCAACGCATCGGCAGCGCTTCGGATTTGGTCATACGTTACAGAACCAACCAGCGTCGCACGAGCGGCAAACTCGTCCTCAGTTAGAGCACGAGGCGCATTCGGCTTTTCAGCCAGTCGATACACGTCAATCCGGCGAATGCTCTGAACGCTGCTATCGGGCGCATTGCGTAGAGGTGAAGGCCAACTCAGGATCACCTCATTACCCTGCTGCATACCTGACAACAACTCAGTTCGTTGTTGCACTCGTTCGGCTGGCGGCAATGGAGGACGTCTTTTGCCGCAGGCGACAGTCGACCAAACTACAAGAACGCCGCAGAGCAACGTCAAAAAGCATCGGGACAAACGATCTAGTCGGATGCGTGAGTTTAGGTCGGCCAAGGGAGTTTCGGTCCGTGTCTCGAGGGGAATCTTCAGAGAATGTACCGGCTGAGATCCTGGTCTTTCACTGTCGCAGCAAGCATCTGCTGCACGTAGGCGGCATCTATTTTTTGTTTCTTTGGTTCCAGATCTGGTCCTTCAAAACTGATCTCCTCCAGCAGCTTTTCCATAATCGTTTGCAGACGACGCGCACCGATATCTTCTGTCTGATGGTTAACCTGAGCAGCGAAATTCGCGATTGCGTCGATTGCATCGTCCGTGAAATCGATGGTTACACCTTCCGTTTCCATCATTGCCTGGTACTGTTTGATAAGCGCGTTTCGTGGTTCAGTCAAAATTCGTTTGAAATCATCGATAGTCAACGACTCGAGTTCCACTCGAATTGGAAATCGCCCCTGCAACTCGGGAATCAAATCTGACGGCTTCGATACGTGGAAGGCGCCCGCTGCAATAAACAAGATGTGATCGGTTCTCACCATGCCGTAACGACTGTTCACGGTTGTTCCTTCAACAATCGGAAGGATATCTCGCTGAACACCTTCTCGGGAGACATCCGGGCCATGTCCCGATTCTCGACCCGCAATCTTGTCTATCTCGTCCAGAAAGATAATGCCTGATTGCTCAACACGTTCGATCGCGGCCCGAGCAACTTGATCCATGTCGATCAGGCGTTCCTCCTCCTCCTGCATCAAGTACTCGATGGCCTCATCGACACGCATCTTTCGACGCTTTGTTCGCCCCTGAAAGAGATTTCCCAACATGTCTTTCATATTGATGCCCATCTCTTCCACACCCTGAGGGCCTGCGAGTTCAATCACCGGAAAATTCTTTTCTCGCACTTCGAGTTCAATCAGGCGATTGTCCAACTTGCCACTACGAAGTTGCGTTCTCAATTTGTCTCTGGTTTTTTGGAACTGTTCATCCTTCGCTGGAAGGTCTAATTCTGTCTGCTCCTCGTTTGTTGTTTCGGAATCGAAATCAAAATAAGTGGAACTTGCGCGAGGTGGAGGAAGAAGCAGATCGAGAATGCGTTCTTCAACGTTAAGTTCCGCCTTCTCTGCGACCTCTTCGCTCTTTTCCTGACGGGTCATCTCAACGGCGATTTCGGTCAGATCGCGAATCATGCTTTCCACGTCGCGGCCGACATAACCAACCTCAGTAAACTTCGACGCTTCCACTTTAAGGAACGGGGAATTAGACATCCGCGCGAGCCGGCGAGCTATTTCAGTCTTACCGACACCGGTGGATCCGATCATGATGATGTTCTTAGGCATGACGTCGACTGCCAGTTCGGGAGGAAGCTTTTGGCGTCGAACCCGATTGCGCAAAGCGATAGCGACCGAACGTTTCGCATTGCGTTGTCCGACTACATGCTTGTCGAGCTCACTGACGATTTGTCTCGGGGACATCTCATCGAGTCTGGCCTCTTCATCGACTTCACCCGCTAAATAAATAACCATTGATCTAAATTGCAGCGCTTGAATACGCTTTTACAATTCCTCAACAACAATATTTTGATTTGAATAGATGCAAATCTCACCGGCGATTCGCAACGCCTCAACAGCAATCTCCTTAGCTGTTAACTCTGTATGTTTCAAAAGTGCTCGGGCAGCAGCCAAGGCATAGGACCCACCCGAACCAATTGCGAGTACTCCTTCATCCGGTGCGATCACGTCTCCATTGCCCGACAACAAAAACGAGCTCTTCTTGTCGGCAACCACCAGCAGAGCTTCAAGATGTCGGAGCATCTTGTCCGTGCGCCATTCTTTACTCAATTCAATCGCAGCCCTCTCCAGGTTTCCATGATACTGCTCGAGCTTACTCTCGAACCGAGTCAACAACGAGAAGGCATCGCCGGTTGCACCTGCAAAGCCGGCGACAATCTGATCGTTGTACAGTCGTCGCACCTTGCGTGCGCTTGCTTTCATCACAGTTTCACCAAGCGTGACTTGTCCGTCTCCTGCAAGAGCTACATTAGTATCTTTGCGTACTAAGAGAACGGTAGTACTGCGAATTCGCTGGGAATGTTTCGGCATGTTTTTCTTTAAGAGCACTATAGAAACTGGCCAGAACCTAGTCAAGGACGCCTCTCGTGACCGTTTAAAGCAAATCGGAACGAGTTAGGTTATGATACTTTTTGCTGCAGTTTAGCGGCACAAAGACACGAAACATATGAACGAGCGACCCCGTATTGGCATCCCCATGAGAATCGAGATAGCAACTGACCGTTTCTATCTCTCGCGATATTACAGTGAGGCCGTTGAGGCAGCAGGTGGCACTCCGGTCCACGTCAGTCTGATACCTAAGGTTGACTACATCGAATCAGTTGTCGATGGATTGGAAGGCATTCTGTTACCGGGGAGCGATTCGGATGTTGACCCGCTTCGCTACGGCCAGCAGCCACATCCGGAGTTGGGCAGCGTTCATGCAATCAAGGACGAGACTGATTTGTTGCTTATCGCCGCTGCTGAGCGACAGCGACTTCCGATCCTGGCGATTTGTTTTGGGATGCAAGTGCTGAACGTCGCACGAGGCGGAACCTTAATTCAGGATATCAATTCGCAAGTTTCCGGCGCGATCAAGCACGAGCAAGGCGTTCCGCGCGATCGACCGTCGCACAAGGTCACACTGAAGCCTGACAGTCGATTAGGTCACATCTCGGCAGCTGAAGAGGTTGTAGTGAATAGTCACCATCATCAGGCAGTTGCCAATCTGGGGGAGGATTTGGTCGCAGTGTCATGGTCTTTGGACGGATTAGTTGAGGCAGTTGAAGATCCAAGGCAAGATCGATTTGTAGTCGCGGTTCAATGGCATCCCGAGCTGGGATGGAAAGAAGATCAGCTATCGCAGCGCTTATTTAAGTCGTTCGTCACGGAAGCCCGGAAGCAGGTCAACCAGAATCGACACATTGAAGTGAATTGAATGGTACGACAGGGTGTTAGCCTGTCGTGCGGTGCAAAGGGGAAACCACGACAGGCTAACAGCCTGTCGTACACTGAAAGCGCAAGACAAGGAAAAGATCAGAGTGTCTATTAACTTCCCCGGACTGACGGGCAAAGTTGCCCTCATCACAGGTGGTTCTCGTGGAATTGGCCGTGCTGCTGTCGACTTGTTTGCTGAGAACGGCACCGACGTTGTTGTCAATTACGTCCATGACCGAGAAGCCGCCGAGGCTGCCGCTGGCAGTGCGAAGGCTAAGGGAGCCCGCGCTCTGGCAGTTCAGGCCGACGTTTCGCTCGTGGCAGATGGCGAACGGCTCGTTAAGGAAACACTTCAACAGTTTGGCCGGTTGGATTTTCTGGTTTGCAACGCCGGTATTTGGAAAGGTGAGAGTGTCGAATCCATTTCCGAAGAACTCTGGGACCGAACACAGGAAATCAACTTGAAGGGAACGTGGACTGTTTGTCGGGCTGCTGTGCCAGTAATGAAGAAACAAGAATTCGGCAGGATCGTAATAGTGAGTTCGACTGCGGGACAGCGAGGTGAGGCTAACGTGTCCAACTACGCAGCATCCAAAGGTGGACAGATTTCGTTTACAAAATCCCTGGCACCAGAACTTGCTCCGTTTGGCATCAATGTAAACTGCGTCGCACCCGGATGGGTCGAAACTGATATGAACGAAGGTGTCTTCGGTGACAAATCGAGACTTGACGGCATTCTCGAAACAATACCGCTGAGGAAAATTGGAAAGCCTGAAGAGATTGCCGCACCGATTCTTTTCCTGTGTTCAAGCTGGGCCAGCTACATCACAGGAGAGGTGTTGAATGTGAACGGCGGCTCAGTTCTTTGTGGGTAGAGCTAAAGTATGACCTTAATTCTTGAACACGAGAGCGCAACAAGCACCTCCTCTAAAGGCGTTGCTCTAACCCTGGGTGTTGAGAAATTACTTGAAGCACCAGAGCTGCTGAAGGGCGCTCGCATCGGCTTGATATGCAATCAGGCCTCAGTCAACCACAGCTATCGCCATGTCGCTGATCTCTTCCACGAGCATCAGGACATAAAGCTGTCGGCACTGTTTGGTCCGCAGCACGGCATACGTGGAGATGTTCAAGACAACATGATCGAGACTGAACACTCGATTGATCGGAAGACCGGACTACCGATCTATTCCTTATACAGTGAAACTCGAGTGCCGACCGAAGCGATGCTCCAGGACATTGATGTCCTCGTCTTCGACATGCAGGACGTCGGTTGCCGCATTTATACATTTGTCTACACGATGGCGAATTGCATGATTGCGGCGCGCAAATTTGGCAAACGAGTTATCGTTTGCGACCGTCCGAACCCAATCACTGGAAACAAGGTAGAAGGGAATGTTCTCGAGTCTGAGTTCACTTCTTTCGTTGGTCAGTATTCCATTCCAACTCGTCACGGCATGACTCCGGCCGAACTCGCAAAATTCTTCAATAAACACTTCAACATCAATTGCGATTTGGAAATCATTTCGATGGATGGCTGGGAACGAACCTTCTGGCTGGACAACACGGATGCGCCATGGGTTCTTCCGTCGCCGAACATGCCTACCGTTGATTCAGCAACAGTGTTCCCGGGAACGGTGCACTTTGAGGGAACTCAAGTTTCTGAAGGACGAGGAACAACCAGGCCTTTCGAACTTATCGGTGCGCCTTACATTGATCCGGACAACTATGCTGATTCGCTAAATAGCCTGGGATTGAAAGGGGTATATTTTCGTTCTTGCATGTTTCGGCCAACATTTCAAAAGCATGGTGGCATCACCTGCGGCGGAGCACAGATTCACGTTCTGGATCGTGAAATCTTTGAACCTGTAAAGACAGGTGTTGCGATGGTGAAGATGGCTTTCGATCTCTACCGAGATGATTTTCGCTGGAAGGAGCCGCCGTACGAATACGTTTACGACAAGAATCCTTTTGATGTGATATCAGGCACTGACAAGATCCGAAAAGCATTCGAGGCCGAGATGGAGCTTGAGGACATAGTGGCAAGCTGGCAACTGCAGCTTAAAGAATTTCTCGAGCTTCGTGAGCAGTACCTGCTCTACTGACTTGAGGTAAAGAATTAGAAGTCGTGTTGCCGACGCCTAACGTGACCGATGAGGTTTTTGAATTAATGATCAGTGTTCTTAAAGTGGAACTTCAATCGAGCGATGGAGGATCAATTTGGTAAAGACTGAGAAGGCAATTGAACGAGTAGAGCCAACACCTGCGTTAGCATGGCTCGTCGGTCTAGCCGCATGGTTTATCCCTGGTGCGGGTCACCTGATGACGAAGCATTGGGTCCGAGCACTGTTGATGGGTGGTTCAGTTTGGTTGTGTTTCTTCCTGGGCTTGTGGATGGGTGGCCACATGTTCAGCCTCTCAACCGGTCAGGGATCATCGCAGCTTCTTCAAGTGCCGCCGATGATCGCGAATCTCGGCTCAGGTGCGTTGTATATAGTCTGTTACATGTTGGATATTGGCTTCGCAGATGATCTGGTCCAGGCAGCACGAGCTACCTACGAATACGGGAACACGTTTCTCTTGATTGCGGGTTTACTTAACTATCTAAATATGCTCGACGCCTTTGATATCGCAGCCGGGAGGAAACCGTGAGACATTTCCTCGTCATGACAGTCTTTGCCGGCTTGGTTTCAATTGTCTTCGGCGCAGTCGCGAAAGATACTCCTCGCGACCGTTGCATTTATGGCCTAAAAGTCTTTGCAGAATTCATGCTCATCGGACTGGTACTTGGTTGGATTCTTTATTTCATTCCATGACGCCTGCCAGATGTCTTTAGTTGATACCGAAGCTCTGATTCTCCGTACTTACAATCTGGCCGAAGCAGATAAGATCGTTGTTTGTCTGACCAAACACGCTGGACTAATTCGTGGCGTCGCGAAGGGTTGTAGAAAACTAAGAAACCGCTTCGGTGCTTCTCTTGAGCCATTCACACATGTACAGCTCACGTATTACGAGAAGGAAAATCGAGAGCTCGTTTCTATTCGCCAAACGGAAATCCTCAAGTCAAACTTTAACCTTTCGTCCGATCCTTCCGTTGTCACTGCCTTGGCTTATCTAGGTGATTTGTTAATTGAGTTCTCGCCTCCGCATCAAGCAAATGAACTCCTATTCAGAATGTCGACTGCTTGCTTCGAAGCGATCAGTCAAAGTCCAGAGGATCATCAGTCAATACTTCGCTACTTCGAAATTTGGCTATTGAAGATCGAAGGCTTCTTACCTGATTTGAAGCACTGCGGAGACTGTCATCGGATATTCAGCCTGGAAGAGCCACTATTCATGTCGAGCGATCTCGTAATGCGGTGTCGGTCATGTAGTGATGGTCGGGGCGGCATGGTATCTCGGGGCTTGCATGCTCATTTAAGAACAACTGAAAAGCTGTCACCGGGAAATTTCGCCAAGGGCGCGAGGGAAGTCCCTGCGAAAACAAAAAAAGAGTTCGCTGAGTTAACTCACCAGATGATTAGTCGCGTACTCGAGCGATTGCCACGCATCAGGCCAACAATGGTTCAGTAGAGGCCAACGTTGTTAAGGTTAAACTTCAACCGTTCCAGTCTTCTCATTCCCAAATACATAGTTTGGGCCACGATACCTTACGTTTTACTTTCACTTCTTATGTTGTCCGCGGTGCTGTTTGCTCAGCAGGCCGCACGACTCGCTGAAGTTCTCCTGTACACGGATTTACCCTTTTCTGTCGTCGCAGGCATAGCCGCAACTCTCTTACCAGGCGTCCTGACGTTCACTATTCCGCTGGCGACTCTTGCTGGAATTGTGATCGGGTTTTCTCGCATGGGTACCGATAGTGAGATCGTAGCGATGCGTTCTGCAGGTGTGGGCACCTGGACGATGTTGTGGCCGGTACTTCTCCTGGGTGCTCTTTTCACGGTCCCGACAATTTATATTCAGCTTGAAGAAGCTCCGCGTGCTGCACGCCAATTGGAAAAGGTTGCACTGCAGGGTGCACTCGCAAAACTTGATTCTCCAGTTGAGCCGCGCACATTCAGCACTCTTCCGCGCTACGTCATCTACGTGCGCGACGGAGAGAAAGCACTCGGCACATGGGGAAGAGTTTTTATTTACGGCCAGCAAGCCGATCATTCAACACAAATCTTCACAGCACGATCAGGTCGTATCGACTCGTCCGGAAATCAATCTGAGCTCGTCCTCGGAGATGTACTGGCGGCAAAGTTTCCCGCACCCGACACTACTGGCGAGAAGTCCTATGTCGTCGAACGATCGGACCAGCTTCGGATCTCCATCAACACGGGAAGGGAAGACATTATTCGACGGCTGGACGAACGCAATACCAACGCTGACACGATGGATTGGAATGAACTGCTAGCGCGCATACATTCTGCTAATGCCGCAGACAAGTCAGAAGCAATCAGAATTCTGAATCGAAGAACTGCGCTCGCAACTGCGCCGCTTGTGTTTTCACTGCTTGCCGGCGCACTTGGCTTGCGCGTGCGTCGTGGCGGACGAAGCGTCGGTGTGATTCTGTCTCTGGTGATTGTTGTGGTCTATTACTTGATCTCGTTGTTGGGTGAATCGCTCGCGAGAGTTGGCAGCGTATCTCCGTACGTTGGTCCATGGCTGGCGACGGCGGTAATTGTAGGACTGGCCATCCTGTTACTAGCGAAGACTCGCATCCAAGTCTTTTCGCTTCATCGCAGGGAAACCAGATCGAAAAAAGCATCTGCGAACACATCGTCCAAGTCGCACACCCTGGGTGTCGGTGCCTGGGGCATCCCAAACTTGATGGATGCCACGCTTCTCCGAACACTCGTCCTCAGTTTCATTGTTGGCTTCGTGGCGCTCGCCGCTATCTTCAACATCTTCACTCTTTTTGAACTGTGGCGCTTTATTGCTGTGACGCATGCCAGCGCTGGACTTGTGGCTCGTTATCTTTTGTTTCTGATGCCACTGATCACAGTTGAGATTTTTCCAGCCACAACGCTAATTGCAGTTCTGGTTACGTATGCATTACTTGCGCGGAGGAGCGAAGCGATTGCCTGGTGGGCGTGTGGTCAAAGTGTTTATCGGCTTATGTTGCCAGGACTCTTTTTTGCGCTCGCAATGGCTGGTTGCTCATGGTTAGTGCAAGAGCACGTGATGCCCGGTTCCAATCTAAAACAGGATGCGTTGCGCGCTCGTATTCGGGGCAGCGAAGCTCGGGTTATTACTGGCACGGGTCGTCAATGGCTCGCATCGACCGACACGCACCGTTTTTATTCCTACGAGTTTGATGAATCTAAGGGAGTAATCACAGACCCGACCGTATATGAGCTCGATGCTGAAGCAGTACACCTGAACAAAGTGGTGAGTGGTAATGTGGGTCGTTGGACTTCAGCCAGTAGTCTCGCTATTTCAGATAGTGACACGTACACGCTAAGCGGTATGCAGGTGTTGCACCAAGCCAACCCGGAGACAAATCTAGTGGGGGTTGAATCGAGAGAAGTGTTCAAGCCTACTATCGACAAACCGTCGCAATTGAGTTCGGCTGACCTGGTGAGCTATGTCAGAGCTGCAAAACAACGAGGCTCGGATGTTTCCGGGCTGACAGTTGCGCTTCAAAAAAAATACGCTGCGCCATTCGGTGTCGTAATCATGGCATTAATTGGAATGCCGTTGGCCGTCTCTTACGGCCGGAAGGGAACCATCATTGCCTTGTGCGCGGCGATTGTAGTGAGTATTGCCTACTGGGCGGTTGGCGGAGGCTTCCAGCAACTGGGCAATCATGGATTGCTCCGTCCGTCAGTTGCAGGGTGGTCCCCGCTGGTAATCTTTGCAGCAGTGGGAACGTACTTTCTATCAAAGGTGAAGACTTGAAAGATCTCAGATCCCGGATTTCAGATCTCAGATCAATTCCTCGAGACGACTTTTGAATCTGAGATCTGAGATCTGAGATCGACAGTTAGGTCCCAGTCTCCCAACTTGAAATATATTCGAGTTGCTCTGCGGTGAGAGTGTCGATCGCAACGCCCAAAGCTCGCAACTTCAAACTCGCAATCTCCTGATCTACTTCCTTAGGCAACAAGTGAACGCCGGGGCTGAGCTCTCCCTTGTGCTTAACGAGATATTCAACTGACAACGCCTGATTGGCGAAACTCATATCCATCACGCTTGCCGGATGTCCTTCGGCTGCAGCCAGGTTGATGAGACGTCCTTCACCAAGGACAATGATTCGTCGATTATTAGATCGATTTGTATATTCCTCGACGAAAGGTCTCATCGTAACCGGGTCACCAGCCATCTCACGCAACGCAACAAGGTTCAGCTCCAAATCGAAATGACCACTGTTACAAACAATCGCGCCATCTTTCATCGTCGCGAAGTGTTCCCCATCGACAACGTGACGATTGCCGGTCACAGTTACAAAGATGTCGCCTATTGGTGCAGCCTGAGCCATCGGCATCACTCTGAATCCATCCATGACTGCTTCGACAGCCTTGATCGGATCTACTTCAGTGACGATAACGTTGGCGCCCATTCCTCGTGCACGCAAGGCCACGCCCTTACCGCACCAGCCATAGCCAACGACTACCAGGTTACGACCAGCGAGCAGGATGTTGGTCGCGCGAATAATTCCATCAAGCGTTGATTGACCAGTGCCGTAGCGGTTATCGAAAAAGTGTTTGGTCTGTGCGTCGTTGACGGCGATTGATGGGAAGGGAAGTACGCCGGCGGTTTGCATTGCCTGCAACCGTTGAATTCCCGTTGTCGTCTCTTCAGTCGACCCGATGATCTCCTTGACTTGATCCGCACGCTCTTTAAGTAAGGTCGCGACAACATCAGAGCCGTCATCAATGATGATGTCGGGATGAGTATCGAGTGCGGTTCGTACATGCCGGTTGTATGTCTCGGTTGATTCGCCTTTGATTGCGTAGACCGGAATGCCCCAATTCGAAACGAGGGAAGCCGCAACATCGTCCTGGGTCGAAAGGGGATTGGAAGCGATCAAAACAGCTTCTGCACCACCGGCTTGTAGAGCGCGCGCCAGGTTTGCAGTCTCAGTGGTGATATGCGCACAAGCAACGAGCTTGACTCCGCTCAACGGTTTCTCTTCACCGAATCGTTCCCTTATCAGACGCAACACGGGCATTTCTCTCTCAGCCCATTCAATGCGCTTCTTACCATGACCTGCCAAATCAATGTCTTTCACGTCGAATTCGACGGAACGTGTAGCACTCATATTTAATCCTTCTTATGAAAGTTGTACTTGGTTAGATTCCTGCACTTGCGCGCAACGTTTCAGCTTTGTCGGTCTTCTCCCAGGTAAAACTGTCTTCTGAGCGACCGAAATGACCGTATGCCGCTGTAGCTTTATAAATGGGACGCCGCAGGTTGAGCTCTTCGATAATTCCGCCAGGCGTCAACTCGAAATTGTCTCGCACCAGTTTCGATAACGCGGTATCACTGATGCGCCCAGTGCCGGCCGTATCGACAAGAACCGAGACAGGTTGCGCAACGCCGATTGCATAAGCGAGTTGCACAAGGCAGCGATCGGCAAGGCCCGCAGCGACAATGTTCTTGGCAACATAACGCGCCATGTAAGCCGCTGAACGGTCTACCTTCGTCGGATCCTTACCTGAGAAAGCGCCACCACCGTGCGGAGCATAACCACCGTATGTGTCAACGATGATCTTTCGTCCGGTTAACCCCGCGTCGCCTTGCGGACCACCGGTAACAAATCGGCCGGTTGGATTGATGTGATACTTCGTGCTGTTGTCGAGGAGTTCAGGAGAGACCGTGTGCTTAATTACCTTTTCCTGGATCTCCGCGCGCAGTTGCTCGTTGGTAACATCAGCATCGTGTTGCGATGAGATCACAACGGCTTCAAGTCTGAATGGCCGGCCGTCGCGATATTCAACGGTTACTTGAGACTTGCCGTCTGGTCGGAGATAGGGAAGTTCACCTGATTTTCTTACTTCGGAGAGACGCCGGGCCAACAAATGAGCGAGCTGAATCGGCAGAGGCATGAGTTCAGGCGTTTCATTACAGGCGAAACCAAACATCAGACCTTGATCTCCCGCGCCGCCCGTATCGACGCCCATCGCGATGTCTGGCGATTGTCTATCAAGCGCTGAAAGAACAGCGCAAGTATCGCAATCGAAACCAAACTTAGCTCTGGTATAGCCAATCTGGCGAACCGTCTCGCGCGCGACTCGGCTGTAATCGATGACTGCCTCGGTCGTGATCTCGCCGGCAACTACGACAAGTCCCGTAGTCACGAGCGTCTCGCAAGCGACACGTGCCTTGGGGTCTGCAGTTAAGGCTGCATCAAGAACAGCGTCGGAAATCTGATCGGAGATTTTATCGGGATGGCCTTCAGTGACTGATTCGGAGGTAAACAAATAACCGGATTCGGTACTCAAGCAAACTCCTTTACGTGTACATAGACTTGAATTTCAAGCGGAAAAAGACCGGGAAGAGTAGCAGTGGGAGTTTCGGAGTGTCAAGAACGGGCTGATCCGATTGCGTTCTGATACCAGGATAACCCGAGTAGACAGCGTTGAACGAAACATCTTCCGAAGACCTATATTCTCCAAGGTGTGATGAACGCTTGCGGGAGGCAAGCCAGCAATGAGCGCAGAACGCTGTTAAGTTCGTTAAGCCAAATACAGAATTGTCGTATTTGATGAGTTAGACTCTTTTGTGGTTCTTGATCGCCTCATCTTCCCATGTTTTCAGATTGTCCGCCTGACGGTGGTTTGCGCGTATCAAAGAAAAGGCCAAGATCGCTCCGGTAGCGAGAATGGCCCACTGCCCTGCGTTCCAGGAAAGCTTTGCGAGCACGATTACAACCGCTCCCATTACAAGTGCGAGGGCAATGTTTCCAGACGCATACTTCTTAACCTCAATTCTTTCCCGGGTGCGTTCCATCCACTCGACATAATCGTCCCTTTGATCAGGCGTCCGTTTGGAAAAGACGCGATGAAACTCCTGCAACTTCTCAAATCGTAACTCGTCGCTCAGTTGGCCCTTCGCATCTGTGCGGACGTGATCTTTCAGCAGCCTGATCAGTTCTCCGAAGTTCTGGATACCTAAACCCATGGTAAAAAGAAGACCATAGATCGGGACATAGGCGATCTTTGGAATGCCTCTTATGAAGAGAACCGCGGTCTCTAAGCCGCGAAAATGGACCCTCAGTAAACAGGCCGCGAGTATTGTACCGGGAGCAACATAGGCGACGACATCTCGTAGGATGAACTGTTGATACAAGTATTTGATCGCTTCAGCTATACCTTGCATGGTAGGGTCTCCTGGGTGTTCAGAGAAGCCGAAGACAAGCGAGGATCGGCCGCCTTATAACAGTAGGTAAAAGTTTCAAGCAGAGCCATTATACCTTGTTTGTAAGAGACGGTCTGCCAGAATCGGTCTTAACAGCGGGATCACCAGCACGATGGGCCCAAAGGCATCGCCCCAGACTGAGCCCTTTCTCTCGCAATCAGGTTACTTCACTCGTTCCCAAGTACGCCGTGACGAGTCATCCTTTTCCGGACTGATCCTGAATTCAGCTTTTGCTACTGGTTTCCCCCAATCCTTCAACTGCTTGGCATTGTCAACCTTAGGGTTGTAATAAAATGGGGTATCTTGATGCGCGATTTCGATGGCGATCTCTTTTGCCTGGGAAATATGGAGTTCTTCAAACGCAGGCCCTGTTCCGCGTTCAGCCGCCGACAGGAGACGGTTTAAAACCGGATCGAGCTTGAGGACTAACTCTGTTTCGGTATTTGCCTCGAGAGGTACAAAACGCGGTTGACGGAGATGAGGTGAGTATATCCTTTCCTCTTCGGCAGACATATGCTGGTCGTGCAAGAGTAACGTCAGCTTTCCCGTCGTATTGTCATAAAACGTCCGGCGCGGGCTCCCATAGGCATAAAGGGTTCTCTTTTCAGGGTTATTTATCTTGACCCTAACGACGAATTTGTCTTCCTCCATTTGTCCTTTGATTTCGTTTAGTTGGATCGATTGTTCTTTTAGCACGTTACCTCCTATCCCACCTCACCCATGCAAACACGGTTTCGCTATAACGCGGATACCGTTCGATGAGGCGTTTAGAAAAGACATCCTTCGATCTCGGATCGAACATGAATTGCTCAAGGCTTTGCAGCTCGAGTTCGGTTTCGAGTCTCGACAAATCCTTCCAGACAGTTGAAATAGGCATCAGAGCGATCCAGTTGACGATCTTTTCATAGGCCTCAAAATCAATCTCCGTATCGGTTTTCCCGGAGTAGAGCAATTGAGCACTTTCTACCCAAAGTTCAATCACGCTGACTAGTGACCAATCGATATATTCATCGCGGATTGTTTCGCTACTAATATATTTAAGGAGTTTGCGAAAACCAGAAAACTGCTTACCTTTACCCTGCAAAACAGCTGCGAGCATTTTACGGTCAAAACTTCTTGCTATTTTTAGATACTCGCGCTGGTCATCGAGAAAGTCCTTTTTGTAAAACTTGGACCTGCTCTCCATGTTCGCCTGTCGGTGTAGGAACCCTACCAGATCACGTCCCTCATTATCGGCATAGTGCATCAGGAACTCGACACCCGCCAGCAGTGGAACCACAAAGCTGTCTTTTATTAGTGGGCGTAGGTTTGATTTTTGTCCGATGAGCCGCGTAACTTCAGGGCTGAATCCATAGTAGCGGTAAAAAAATTCCTCGAAGAAAGCATTGCCGACCATGCTGCTTCGAAGCGTATGCTCCCGCACGTAGCGAAAGCGCTGTATTTCTTCAGAATAGTGCGAGCCAGTAGACAGACTCGCGACAATGCAACAAGAGGGTGGAGGCGCGCCGCCACATCCTCCGTTATGGCTGGCGGTATTCCGGTGCGGAAGCGGGGTCGAGCGGGCATCCCGCTGATCATTCTCATCTGTCTCCGCCAAAGGCTCGGAATCCGCCGCTCCAGTTGCAAAATGGAAAGCATGAGACAACTCGTGGTAAAGGATTACGTCAGACGGGAAAGATGTTGTTCCGCCGCCTTGCTTATCAACCCAATAGTGAGTTCCGGCGCAATCGCCGACATCGTATATCACTGCGATATGGCTTGAAAGAGGGCTTCCGGCTTGGCCAATCATCCATGTTTGACCCGCAACAGTTGAGACGTTGGTTCCATTTGGCAGTAACGTGTTTGACGGAACGCCAAATACCACAATTTCTAAAGCGGCTGCGGTAAAACCCGTACTGTGAACGAGCGCATCAAGTCTGACGGCAGTAGGGCCGGACTGCGTGCGGGCATAGTTCACTTGAGTGCAGTTGGCTGCCTCGATAACTGTAGTCGCGGTGGCAAACGCCAAACCAGTATCCATTGTAGAGATGGCAATTACATCGCTTTGCACACTCGCGAATTGGTAGGTGCTAGTCGAAAAGCTTTGAGCTATGAATAAACTCATATCAAAACCTCCTTTGCTCCGTTAAGGACCCTCTGCAAGATCTTATTCGCGCGAGGACCGTCAAGAGAGACACTGAAGTTGGAAGACTGCAGCGCACTTGCTGCCGCGTCCATGAACGGCGCTGTTTACTTAGGCGGTTCTGGAGTTCTGTACTCCACCGGCTTCCAATCCGTCTTGACGGGCTCAAACGGGACATGTCGTGGCGATTCGCATTTTTCAAAGCATGGTTTTAATGGCTCATGCTGCGGTGGGCAGCATTCGTCGATTCTTTTTTCGATTGCGTATCGGTTCGATACCTCAACCGCTTCTTTGGCATTTACGAGTTCGGCGATGTCATCCAGGTGGTGCAAAGTGTGTGAGATATCTGTTTGGAGCATAACTTCCTCATCCGTATTGTGCTTCACATCGCAAAGAGTGTTAGCGATATTGGTCAACCAGCAGATGATTGTTTCATTCTGTTGATTGTTTTCCTCGAGCAATTGATTTTGCTGATTGCCGAGATTTACAAGCACCTGTAGACCTTGGGCAAGGTTGGTAAAACCACTTTTTACATCGGTGTCGAGTTGATTAAGTTCAACTACAGTTGCGGCTGTGTTGGTCTTGATCGCGCCTACGTCGTTTTTTACGCTGGTTGTATTTGTTTTGATTGCGTCCGTATTAGACTTGATATCGTCTAAGCGCGCCAGAACGTCATTCGCTACGTCTCCTAGACTTGGCATTTGAATTATCCTCCTTAAAGGTTGGTTTGTTTCGGGTTCGAAACGTCTGAGTCGAACGGGTTCTCAGTCGGGTTACGCGCCCGTCGTGGATCAGAGGCCCGGCTTCATGAGAGTTATCAGTGACATAGAGGTTGACGCGGCCACCTGTTCCCGCTGTATAGGGACCACGTCCACACGGACACTTAACCAGCGCCTGTTAACCTCCCGAGCTCGATTCGAATTTGATTACCAAGGTAGGGCCAGGATCTTTGAGGATCGGTGAGGCCTAACCTGTCAAATGGTGCGCACTCAATTATCAGAGTTGGCTAGAGGTGTCAAGATTTTTGTGGAACAGAAGTGCTCGGTTAAGTCTAATGAATGTGACGGGAAGGCGTATCGTGCTTAGAACAGTTGGAACAGAGCAAAATAATGTCAAGCCTTGAAGCATTGGGTTGAGAGCAAGCGAACAAAGCATTGGCATTCGAACGGTTCTCAAAGCTGCTTCTAAGCAAAGCCCGCACGTACGCACGTACGGCTTTGCCTCAAAAGTCGATGTTGCCCCAAAAGTAGCTTTTCTGCCCCAAAAGTCTTTTCAGAGTGTCATTTCCATTCGCTGAAGATTACGGCGCAATACTTGAACGTGCTGCAGTAAGCTTGTGCCGGGTCTCCAGATCATCTGGATTTTGCTTCAACGCCTTTTCGTAGACTCGAACAGCCTCCGATTTGCGTCCTTTCTCGAAGTACGCATCACCCAGACGAGTCGACCAATAGAACGTCGCGTTAGATTCTTCTTCAGAGGAGATCCTGGTTGCAGCTTCATCGAGACTAAGCTCTGATTGGTCTAAATTGCCAGTTTGCAAATGTGCGATTGCTGAAAGATAGCGAGGCTCAAAATCGTCTGGATTGTTTTTGACTGCGTCCTGCAACCACCGCAAAGCCGCAGAATATTTGTCTCGATCGATCAAAACCAATCCAAGCAGTAAGGGCGCGCGTGCATTGCTGTGCTCCAACCCAAGCGCACGCCGGCAAAATCGTTCGGCTTTGTCGACTTTGTGTCGAGCTTCCAATGATGTTGCAACGTCCAGCAACTCTTCCGGGGTGCGAGCTGCCTTTTCAGCGATCTTGAAGTGTTTCTTTGCTTCTTTACGATGGACTGGAAGAAGCAGTTCGGCCAGGCGCAGATTCATATCAACAGAGGAGGAATTCAATCCAAGCGCGCGCCTGTAAGTGCTCTCCAGTTCCTCTGTTTTCGCACCGCGTTTTTTAAGAACAACATCTAGCAAAGCGTAGGTTTTCTCGTTACGGGGTTCGAGTCTCGCTGCGATCCACAAGTACTGCTCAGCCTGGGCCAATCGATCGGGATTGGGTGCGTCTTCCTGTGATTGGACCAGCAGATTGGCGAGAGACAGGTACAGATCTGACGAATAGGCACCGAGCAAACGAGCCGCGAGGTACTCGTCTTCTGCTTCGGTCCACTTCTTTTGATCGAAGTACACGTTTCCCAGGCCATACCATGAACGTGGATCACTGGGGACCAGTTCTTTAGCTTCTGAATAAGCTGCCTGGGCTTCGGCATAGTTTTTGGCATCGCGCGCAATATTACCTTTGGCTAGCAAACCAATGAACCTATCGAACCGCTTGATTCGTTCTTCCGCCAGTGACGTCTTTGATGCGCTGGTTCCTGCGGATATATCTCCTGAGGTTCTTGCTGCTGCGGTCGGTGACGCTGCGGCTGCTGTATTTGGAGAACTGACCCGTGCGATTTGCTCTCCTCGGAAGGGTGTCGGTGTTGGTGTAGCTTGTGCAGACGAGGTTGCAGCGGATGCAGTAGCCGCAGCCGCCTGCGATTGCGATCCGTCTGGCGTGGGCGAGGCCTGCCCTATGGCGGCACGAAGTTTCGCGTTCTCGAGATCGCGAATGAGGCTCCCCTGCATCCAATTACCCAAGAATGCTGCGTTCGATGACTCGGTGTTAGCACGCGCATAAAGGCGCGGGTCCGGGTTGCCGGGTACGTGATAGGCCCACTTTAGGTTCTTACCCGGCTTCTGTGGAAAGCGATCAAAAATTTTTCTGGGTATGCGGTACGGATTGATCACCGTATACGATCCTGGCGCGGTCTTTCCCTCCATATATGAGATCGACTGTTTTCTACCGCTACCGCAAACAAAGATCACCAGCGTACAGCGTTTACTACATCGGAGCCTTTGGCCGGGGCGAAACTGCTTCCGGATGTCGCCTTGAGAAAGGCCATGCCATGTATCGCTGTTGGCATCACAATACTGGCAGGTTTCTGTTTCTTTCTTCTTCTTCGCCTTGGACTCAGACTTAAGCTCCAGCACAACAGCGCCTATTCCACGCTGGCAAAGATCCGCAGGTTGTTGCTGCGCATGCACACTCGCCGTCATGATCGACGCACAAAAAACAAGAATTACTGCACTTGCTACTGGTCCGGGTGCTGGTGGACGAGAACGCCGAAGCGATTTAAGTTTCGAGACAAGTCGGATCAATCGGTCGAGTATCGGATGCACGAGTCGTTCAACTTTTGGATGTAAGAACAGTGCGAATAAAACAAACAGGAAGTCTGGCCAAATGACTCGAGCGAACCGCACCAGTGCGAATCCTGTTATTATCACCACGATGATCGAAACGTAAATACATATTGCCTGCTTTCCTACCCACGCGGATTCAGACGGATATTTGTAGCGTATGAAAGCCACCAGAAAAACGATGATGCCTGCGATGAAGAGATCCAGACCAAGTTTTACGTTCGACTTGAATTCAAAGAGAGGCTCTTTGATCAATGTATAAGTGGACGAAGCAAGCAACAAGCTGCCGGCCTTGTCACCTCTGGGTCCGGGGATCGAAAACTTGTCCTTCGCACCATTCACGTCTCCGATAATCACCAGCTTGCCGCTGTAAGAGGTGTTGTCGTTGCTGATAAGCCGTGCCTCCTCCGCTGTTTTGATAACTCGTTGCATCGTCTCCAATTTGCTGTAGTTGACCAATCTTTCTCCGTAGTTAAGAGTGATCTCATCACTTTCCACTTCGCCACGCTCGCGTGTGACAGCGCCTCCTTCTTTGCCCCTGTCGACTGCCCACGCGATCCAGGAAGCCGGCCCGGGCAAACCGCTCGGATATTCAAGTGCCAATGCGTAGTTGAGTGTTTTCAGTTTCTCGCCGTTGTTCGCTTGCACCCAAATCGGTATCCATCTGGTGTCTTCCTCATTGATGGCGACGGCAGCAGCTAGGTCTTTATATTCTTCCAGGCCCAACCACTCTTCAGGCAGAGCTGCTTTGTTGTCGCCGACACCGAGAAAAACCGGCACATCATCAGAACCTGGCTTTTTCAGGCAAGCATCGAAGAACTCGGTTGCGTCATTGCTGAGAGCGCCGGTTGGAGAAAAATCCACGTCAACAGCGATGGCGATTGGTCGCTTGCGAAGTGTCTTGAGCGTTCCAACGGTTTCTTTCACGACGGGAAGTAAATCGCCGCTGTTCTCAGAGACGTCCCCAATGTCGATCAGGACAATAGGGTTCGCCGGATCAAAATCCGACAGCGCTCGCTGAAGCAGGCCAAACATCCAAAATTCACAGTCTTGTCCTTCCCGTGTGCGTTCGGCCGCATGCGTACCTACGACCAGGATTGCAGTACTTAATACTCCGACGAACACGTAGCCAAACGCGGCGAAAAGTTTTTTTCGCGACGGGAGGTCGCTTTCGTTTTTCGTCTCCATGGCAGACCCCTTATTGGGTTTGTTGCTGGATGAGATGGATGCGGCAGCGGGTCGCAGGCTCTGGGAATCCAGCTTTCAGTAAGTAGCAAAGAGCAGAGCAGCACCTGAGCGTTGTGCCTTAGTGTTGAGGTGTTAGGACATTTGCTTTTGGTTGACTATACATCACGATGACCTCGACTTGAATTCAGGCTGGAGCGAAGAGATGCGGCGGGCGAGTCGCACGCTCTTGAGGATCAGCTTGATGGTAAACCGTGATGCTGAACCGACTGATGTTCTAAATCGGAAGATACCGACAGTTAGCAATACCAATGGTACGACGCGGCGGAGCATATATAAATGACGAAGTAGAGTCAATAGGTCGAATTGCCTCATCAAAAAAGTACTCGAAAGGGTATTCGTTGCCTCAACTAAAAAAGTACTCGAAATAATCGAGACTTGCCACCACTGGCAGCAGCCAGGTGGAGGTAAGGATGAGGCTGACGATGCAACAACGGCAGGCAGTAGTGGCGAAAACAGCGAGTCGATATCAGCGCAGCAGCAAAAAAGAAAAAGGCTCGATCTTGAGCGAGCTGGTGGAGGTGACAGAATACAGTCGCGTGTATGCGCGACGAGTACTGCGCCAACATGGCCAGCGGATCAATCAGGGCAAACACTTGTTGTTAGCAGATGTGCGGGTACATTCGCCTTGCGCCTTTTTCAGCAACCCGGAATGGACGCTCGGTAGAGATGCTGTGATGATCGTTGGCGTTAACGGCGTCGGGAAGACAACCACGATCGGTAAGTTGGCACAACTGCGCTCTATCGAGGGCCGCTATCAGGCTCAGTTAGTACAAGACAAGGCTCGTCAGATTGAGCTTTATGGCCAGCGGTATCGCGACGTCGTTACAGGGCTAGCTCGAGCATTCGAGATTGCGGG
>Ga0207707_10000075_pt1 | contig 101459 bp, 94 predicted proteins | sample KBSC83BmetaG_FD_184336 | JGI IMG/M metagenome (GOLD analysis project Ga0207707, IMG submission 184336) | Corn rhizosphere microbial communities from Kellogg Biological Station, Michigan, USA - KBS C8-3B metaG (SPAdes) (version 2) | ecosystem: Host-associated > Plants > Roots > Rhizosphere ... | reverse complement strand
GGACGCCACCGCTGCCGGCACCAGTTCATCGACGCTCAACCCGCAACGCTGGATGCATTTGGTGCTGTTCTGCACCGCGCTGGCCGCACCGGTGACCAGGTGCACGCCCGCTTCCAGCCGCACGCCGCTCATGCCGACCGGATGGCGGATGCCGTCCTGCCCGTCGATGCGGTATTCCTGCGGCTCCTTGTAGAGCACCTTGCGGTCGGCGGGGATCGCCACGGCGCTCGCCGCTTCCAGCACCTGCTCGAGATCACCCGGCGTCACTTCGCGGTCGCGGATCGCGGCGGTGCCGTGCGAGTTTCGCGTTTCCAGATGCGAACCCGAGATCGAGGCATAAACCGAGCGGATGTCGCAACCGGCCATCAGTTCGGCTTCCTCGACCGCGCGCTGGATCGAGTGGACGGTGGATTCGATATCGACAACCGCGCCTTTTTTCATCCCGCGCGAAACGTGCGAGCCCAGCCCGATCACCTCGACCGGTTCACCGGGCAGGTATTCGCCGACGATCGCGACCACTTTCGAGGTGCCGATGTCGAGACCGACAACGAGGTGCTTGTCGCTCTTGCGGTTCATGGGCTTAAACGTCTCGGGCAGGAGCATTGGGCGTACTCGCTTTCGAATCGGAAGGAGGTGCGGCGGGCGCATCCGGCCACTTCACCGCGAAACCATTGCTGTAGCGCAGATCGGCATAGGCGAAACCGCCGGTGCGGCCCTGCATCAGCGTGGGCAACACCGAAATGAAGCGCGCCAGGCGCTCCCCGGGCTGGTCGCGCCCGATCACCACCGTGCCGCCATCGGAAAGCCGCAGGCTCCAGGATCCGCGCCCGGAAAGATCCACCGCATCGACGCGCAGATGGAAGCGCGCGAATTCGCGGCTGGCTTGGTCGTAGAAATCGACCACGTCGGCGACGCGATCGTCCGGTCCGGAAAAGTGCGGCAGGTTCGCCACCGCATCGGCGTCGGGCACGGCAAACAACCCGCCGTCGCGGCCGAGCAGCCTGCCCTGGCCCCAGTGCGCGAAGGGATGCAGTTCGAGCACGCGCAACTCCAGGGTGTCCGGCCAGCGCTTGCGTGCTTCGACCCGCGCCACCCACGGCAACGCCGCGACCCGCCGGCGCACGCGATCCAGATCCAGTGCGAAGAATCCGGCGTGCAAGTCGGGCGCGACCGCCGTGCGCAACTCTTCCGCGCCGACGTGTTTGAACTCGGCCTGCACCTGCAGCCGCTCCACCGGCCAGCGGTCCGCGGCGAACCAGCCTTGCAGCACGCCGACCAGCGGCAAGGCGATCAGCGCGGTCGCGACCAGCCAGGCGAGCAGCCGCGTGACGGAGACACCTTTCATGCGGCCTCCCCATCGAAACTGGTTTCCAGCACGCGCCAGCAAAGCGTTTCGTAGTCCATTCCGGCCTGCGCGGCGGCCTTCGGCACCAACGAATGCGAAGTCATGCCCGGCGCGGTGTTCGCTTCGAGCAGCCAGTTGCGGCCCGAACGATCGCGCATCACGTCCACGCGTCCCCAGCCCGAACATGCGAGCGCGTCGAACGCGCGCAAAGCCAGGGCGCGCGCCTCGTTCTCCGCATCGCCCTGTAGACCTGGGCAGAGGTATTGCGTGTCTTCCGCGATGTACTTGGCGTTGTAGTCGTAGTACGCGCCTTTCGGAACGATGTGGATGCTGGGCAGCACCTCGCGGCCCAGGATCGCCACCGTCAGCTCGTCGCCTTCGATCAGCGTTTCCATGAGCAGGTCGCCCGGATAGCGCCGAGCCAGCGCGACCGCTTCGTCCAGGTCCTTTTCTTCGAACACTCGCGACACGCCGACGCTCGAACCTTCGCAGGCCGGTTTCACGATCAGCGGAAAGCCGAGTTCGTTCGCGGCGGCATGCAACACGGATGCGTTCGCGCCGCGGGGCAGAGGCACGAACCTGGGCGTCGGCAGGCCGAGCGCATTCCACACCCACTTGCTGCGCACCTTGTCCATCGACAGCGCCGAACCGAGCACGCCGGAACCCGTGAAGGGGATGCCCAGCGATTGCAGTGCGCCCTGCAACACGCCGTCCTCGCCGCCGCCGTGCTGCCCGTGCAGGATGTTGAACACGCGCGCGAAGTGGCCCGCGCGCGCCGCATCGAGCAAGGCGGGAATTCCGTCGATCGGGTGGGCATCGACGCCGCGCGATTTCAATGCCGCGAGCACGTTGCGGCCCGAATCCAGCGACACCTCGCGTTCGGCAGAACGCCCGCCCATCACCACGGCCACTCGGCCGAAGGCGCGCGGATCGTCGACGCGCTTCATGCCGCACCTCGCGTCTTCAGCTCGCCCGCGGCGGCGAACTCGTTCGCTGCCGCACCGATGTCGCCGGCCCCGAGCAGCAGCAGGAGATCGCCGTCGCGCAGCAGCGTCGGCAACGTCGCGCGCAACTCACGCGGATGCTCGACAAACACCGGGTCGACCTTGCCGCGCGCACGCACGGCGCGCGCGAGCGCCCGACCGTCGGCGTTGGCGATGGGTGCTTCGCCGGCGGGATAGACATCGGTAAGCACCAGTACGTCGACTTCGCTCAGCACCGCTGCGAAATCGTCCAGCAGGTCGCGCGTGCGGGTGTAACGATGCGGCTGGAAGGCGACGACCAGACGCCGGTCCGGCCATCCGCCACGCGCGGCTTCGAACACCGCCGCCAGCTCGCGCGGATGGTGACCGTAGTCGTCGACCAGCAAGGCATGGCCGCGATCCAGTGCGATCTCGCCGCGCCTGTTGAAACGCCGGCCCACGCCCTGGAATTTCTCCAGCGCGTGCGCGATCGCTCGCGGCTCGACGCCCAGTTGCCAGCCGATCGCGCTCGCCGCCAGGGCGTTGAGTACGTTGTGACGTCCCGGCAGGTTCAAGATCACGGCTTGCGTTGTCCCATCGGGGAGTCGCAGGTCGAATTGCATCGTGGCACCTTGCGCGCGCACGTTGCCGGCGCGCACATCGGCTTGCGTTTCGATCGCGTAGGTCAACACGTTGCGCGGCGTGGCGCGCGCCAGTTGCTCGACTTCGTCGTCGTCCACGCACAGCACGGCCAGGCCATAGAACGGAAGCCGGTGCAGGAAATCCGAGAAGGCCTTTTTCACCTCGGCGAAATCGCCGTGGTAGTTCTCCAGGTGATCGGCGTCGATGTTGGTGACCACGGCGATCACCGGCGACAGGAGCAGGAACGAACCGTCCGACTCGTCGGCCTCGGCGACGAGGTATTCGCCCGCACCCAGCCGCGCATGCGCGCCGGCCGACAGCAGTTGGCCGCCGATCACGAAGGTCGGGTCGTAACCGGCTTCGGCCAGCACGCTCGCGACGAGGCTGGTCGTCGTGGTCTTGCCGTGCGTGCCCGCTACCGCGATGCCGCGGCGGAAGCGCATCAGTTCACCCAGCATTTCCGCGCGCGGCACCACGGGGATGCGGCGTTCGCGCGCGGCGGCAAGTTCGGGGTTGTCAGGCCTGATCGCGCTCGAGGTCACCACCGCGTCGGCGCTGTCGATGTTGCGCGCGTCATGCCCCGTCTTCACGTCGATGCCCATCTTGCGCAGTCGGCCTGTTACCGCGGACTCATGAACGTCGGAGCCGGACACCGCATAACCGAGCGTGTGCAGCACTTCGGCAATGCCGCTCATGCCGGCGCCGCCGATGCCGATGAAGTGCACGCGCCGGAACGCCTGCATGATGTCGCCGTGCGGAGGCAGCGGTCGCGGCGTCATGCGGCCATCTCCAGGCAGCGTTGCGCGATGGTTTCCGCCGCTTCCGGTTTCGCCAACGTGCGGGCGGCTTGCGCCATCGCCAGCAAATTCGCGCGATCTCCCACCAGGCGCTGCACCCGCGAGGCGAAGCGCGCCGCCTGGAAGTCTTTCTCCTGCACCAGCTCCGCCGCGTGGATCTCGACGAAGGCCTGTGCGTTGCGCGTCTGGTGATCGTCCACCGCGGAGGGAAACGGAATCAGGATCGCACCCAGCCCCGCGGCGGCCAGTTCCGCCAATGTCAGCGCACCCGCGCGGCAGATCGCGAGATCGGCTTTCGCATACGCGTCAGCCATGTCCTCGATGAAGGGGACGATTTCCGCTTCGACCTGCGCGCGCGCATACGCGCCGCGCGTGGCCTCGACATGGTCGGCGCCGCACTGGTGCAACACGCGCGGTCGTTTCTCTTCCGGGATCAGCGCCAGCGCATCCGGCACGCGCAGGTTCAGCGCGCGCGCGCCGCGGCTGCCGCCCATCACCAGCAGTTGCGCGGGCGAATCGCCACGCGCGGCGAAACGCTCCTCCGGCACCGGCAACGCGGCGATCGATGCGCGCACCGGATTGCCGGTCCATTCGGCGTTCACTTCCCGCGGAAACGCATCGGAGAAGCCGGCGAGCACCCGTTTCGCCGCGCGCGCCAACGTGCGATTGGTGAATCCGGGCACGCGATTTTGCTCGTGCACCAGCAACGGCTTGCGAGTCAGCCACGCGGCGACGCCGCCGGGCCCGGCCACGTAGCCGCCCATCGAGAGCACGCAACGCGGGTTCTCCTCGCGCAGGATGCGCAGCGACGCGAATACCGCGCGCGTCAGCATCCACGGCGCGGCGATCCACTTGAGGATGTTCTTGCCGCGCACGCCCGAGACGGCCACGGTGCGCAGTGCGATGTTGCGCGCCGGCACCAGCCGGGTCTCCATGCCTCCGGACGCGCCCAGCCACAGCACCGGCACCTTGCGCGCGCGCAGTGCTTCGGCCACCGCGAGTCCGGGGAAGATGTGGCCGCCGGTACCCCCGGCCATGATCATGATAGGCGCGGGCGCGATGTCATTCATACGCATGCACCTGCCCGATGTGCGGCTCGACGCGGCCGCGTGCGGCGAGCGGAAGCGGATTTGCAGCGCGCGCGGGTCCGCGTGCCTGCGGCTGGGTTTCCGGGTCGCGCCGCGTGGCCATGCGGCGCGTGTCCTCGGCGCGATGGATTTCGAAACTCGCGCGCAACAACACGCCCAGCATCACGCAGGTCATCAGCACGCTCGACCCGCCGGAACTGATCAGCGGCAGCGTCAGGCCCTTGGTCGGTAGCACCCCGAGGTTCACGCCCACCGACACCAGCGCCTGCAAACCGAGCATCAGCGAGATGCCGAAGGCGACGTAACCGGCGAAGGGTTGGTTGACCTCCACGCCGCGCAGGCCAAGCATCAATCCGCGCCCCACGAGCAGCGCGAAGAGTCCGAGCACGAAGACGATGCCCGCGAGCCCGAGTTCCTCGCCGATCACCGCGAGGATGAAATCGGTGTGCGCTTCGGGCAGGTAGAAGAGCTTCTGCACGCTCGCGCCCAGTCCGACGCCGAACCACTCGCCGCGCCCGATCGCGATCAGCGCCTGGGTCAACTGGAAGCCGTCATTGAATGGATCCTTCCATGGATCGAGGAACGAGGTCAGCCGCTTGACACGGTAATCGGTGGACAAGGCCAGGTACATCGCAACGGGGATCAGCGGCGTGCCGAGGATCACGAGATAGCGCATGCGCGCGCCGGCCAGCCAGACCATGCCGACCGTGACGACGGCGATCAATGCGGCGGAGCCGAAATCCGGCTGCACGAGCAGCAGCGCGGCGGTCAGAGCCGCGACGCCGATCGGCTTGACCACGCCGAAGAACTTCCGTTCCACGCCTTCGCGATGCCGCACCAGATAGCTGGCCAGGTACAGCACCAGCACCAGCTTCACCGCTTCCACCGGCTGGAAGCCGATCACGCCGAGGTTGATCCAGCGCCGCGCGCCGTTGATGCGCATGCCGAAATGCGGCACGAACACCGCCAGCAGCAAGGCGAATCCGACCAGCATCGCGCCGAAGGCGTACTTCTCCATCAGGCGCAATTCGATCTTCATCAGCGCGAACGCCATCGCGCTGCCCAGCGCGAGGAACATTGCATGACGCTTGAGGTAATAGAACTCGCCGATGTGCTGGCCGTCGGCGACCGCGATCGAACTGGACGCGACCATCACCACGCCGAACACGGCCAGCGTGATCGCGGCGGCCAGCAGCCACGGGTCGTAGCGGCCGCGGCGGCGTTGCGCTTGCGATTGGGCGAACCAGTCGGTCACGTCACCTCACCTTCAACGTCGCGAGACCGACCAGCACCAGCACCACGCTGATGATCCAGAAGCGCACGATCACGCGCGGCTCGGGCCAGCCCTTCAATTCGAAGTGGTGGTGGATCGGCGCCATCCGGAAGATGCGCTTGCCGGTGAGCTTGAAACTCGCGACCTGCAGCATCACCGAGGCGGTTTCCATCACGAACAAACCACCCATCACCAGCAGGATGATTTCCTGGCGCACGATCACGGCCACGCAACCCAGCGCAGCGCCCACGGCCAGCGCGCCGATGTCGCCCATGAACACCTGCGCCGGATACGTGTTGAACCAGAGGAATCCCAGGCCTGCGCCGGTCAGCGAGCCGCAGAACACCGCGAGTTCGCCTGCGCCGGGAATCCCGGGGATCTGCAAATAGTTCGAGAACACCGCGTTGCCGGACAGGTACGCGAATACGCCCAGTGCGCCCGCCACCAGCACGGTCGGCATGATCGCGAGGCCATCCAGGCCGTCGGTCAGGTTCACCGCGTTGGAAAAGCCGACGATCCAGAAATAGCCGATCACCACGAATACCACGCCGAGCGGGTGCGCCACCTGCTTGAACAGCGGCACGTACAACGCCGTCGCGGCGGGCACGTCCGCGCTGTAGAACAGGAACAGCGCGGCCGCAAGACCGACCAGCGATTGAGCCAGGTATTTCCAGCGCGCCGGCAGGCCCCGCGCATCGCGCAGCACCAGCTTGCGGTAGTCGTCGTAGAAACCGATCGCGCCGAAGGCGATCATCACGATCAGCACGACCCACACGTAGCGGTTGCGCAGGTCCGCCCAGAGCAGGGTCGAGACGCCGATCGCCGCGAGTATCAGCGCACCACCCATGGTCGGCGTGCCGGCCTTGGACAGGTGCGATTGCGGACCGTCGGTGCGTACCACCTGCCCCACCTTTATCGCCGCGAGGCGGCGGATCAGCGCCGGCCCCGCCCACAGCGACACCGCCAGCGCGGTCAGCGCCGCGAGGATCGTGCGGAAGGTGATGTATTCGAACAGCCGGAAGGCGCCGTAGTGGCGCTCCAGCCAGAGCGCCAGTTCAAGCAGCATGGCGCGCACCTCCGCCGTTGCCGTCCAGCAGACCCGCAACCACGCGCTCCATCGCCGACGACCGCGAGCCCTTCACGAGCACGGTGACGCCCGGATGCAGCGCCTCGCGCAGCGCCGCGATCAATTTGGCCTGCGTGTCGAAATGCCTTGCACCGTTTCCGAACGCGCGCGCCGCGTGCGCCGACAGGGTTCCGACGGCGAACAGTTTGTCGATGCCGGCGTCCCGCGCCTGTTCGCCGATCTGCGCGTGCAACGCGGCAGCGTTCGCGCCCAGTTCGGCCATGTCGCCCAGCACCAGCCAGCGTTCGTCCGGTTGCAATGCCAGCGTGGCGATGGCGGCGGCGGTCGATCCGGGATTGGCGTTGTAACTGTCATCGATCACGTGCCAGCCGCCAGTCGCCTTGCGTCGTTGCAGGCGCCCGCCCACCGCGTTCGCGTTTTCCAGCCCCGCGACGATCGTCGGCAGCGGCACATCCAGCGCATGTGCGAGCGCCGCCGCCGCGAGTGCATTGGCGATGTTGTGGCGCCCGGGCAACGGCAGGCGCACGCGCCGGGAATTGCCGGGCGTGATCAAATTGAATGTGCTTCCGTCGGGGCGCATCTCGATCGCCCCGGCCTGCATGTCCGCGGTGTTCTCGAACCCGAACCGCAACACGCGCCGCGCGCCGACGAGCCCGGTGAAGAAATCCGCGAACGAATCGTCCGCGTTGATCACCGCCGTTCCGTCCGCGGGCAGCGCCTGGTACAGCGCGCCCTTGGTTTCGGCCACGCCTTCCAGCGAACCCATGCGTTCAATGTGCGCGGGCGCGATGTTGTTGACGAGGCCGACTTCGGGCCGCGCGATGGCGGCGAGGTAGGCGATGTCGCCGGGCTTGCCCGCACCCATCTCGATCACCGCGTACTGCGCGTCCTCGGGCATCGCCAGCAGCGACAACGGCAGGCCGATCTCGTTGTTGAAATTGCCGGCGTTGCCGTGCGTGCGGCCGTGGCGCTGCAGGATGGAAACCGCGAGCGTCTTCACCGTGGTCTTGCCGTTGGAACCGGTGATGCCGACCACGCGCGCGCGCCGCTGCGCGCGCACGGCACTGGCCAGGTCGCCCAGCGCCAGCACGGTGTCGGCGACCACGACCTGCGGCAGCGCGGCATCGCTACGGCGCGACACGAGCGCGCCGGCCGCGCCGCGCTCGGCGGCCTGCGGGAGATGATCGTGGCCATCGTGGCGCTCGCCCTTGATCGCCACGAACAATTCGCCGGGCGCCAGCTTGCGGCTGTCGGTGGAAACGCCGCGCGTCTGGGCATCGGCACCATGCAGCGTGCCGTGCGTCCACAATGCGATTTCCGAGAGGCGCAGGTTCAACATGCGCGCGCCTCCAGGAATTTTTCCGCCACCGCCAGGTCATCGAACGGCCGCTTGACGCCGCCGACTTCCTGATAGGCCTCGTGGCCCTTGCCGGCGATCAGCACCACATCTCCTGCCCGGGTTTCCTGCAACGCAAGTTCGATCGCGCGTGCGCGGTCGCGCTGCACGATCGCGCGCTGCGGTTGGGCGAATCCCGCGAGGATCTCGGCGGCGATCGCCTCGCCGTCCTCGCCGCGTGGGTTGTCATCGGTGACGATGGCAAGATCGGCGTGTTTTTCGGCGATCGCGCCCATCTGCGGCCGCTTGCCTTTGTCCCGATCGCCGCCCGCGCCGAACACGCAGACGAGTTTTCCCGCGCAATGCGCGCGCAACGTGAGCAGCGCCTGCTCCAGCGCGTCGGGCGTGTGCGAGTAGTCCACCACGACCAGCGGGCAGGCACCGCCGCCGAGGCGGTTCATGCGGCCCGCGACGGGTTGCAGGATTTCGAGTGCATCGCGGATCGATTCGAATGGAACCTCCAGCGCACTCAGGACACCCGCAACCGCCATGAGGTTGGAAACGTTGAATGCGCCGAGCAGGCGCGAATGCACAGCGCCTTCGCCCTGCGGCGTGCGCAGGACGAAATCGGTGCCGTCGGCATGCGTGCGCACGTCCGTCGCGCGGATTTCCGCATCTGCGTTCTCGATCGCATAACTGAAGCGCTGCATGCGCGACGGCAGGCGAGTGGCCAATTCGCGCCCGAAAGTGTCGTCAATGTTGAGCACGGCGGCGCGCAACGTGGACCAGGCGAACAGTTTCGCCTTGGCCGCACCGTAGGCTTCCATCGTGCGGTGATAGTCGAGGTGATCGCGGGTGAGGTTGGTGAATACCGCGACGTCGAACGCGATCCCGTCCACGCGGCCCTGGTCGAGCGCGTGCGAAGAAACCTCCATGGCGACGTGCGTGGCGCCGGCCTCGCGAAAATCCGCCAACAGCGCATGCACGCTGATCACGTCGGGCGTGGTGCGCTCGCCCGACAACACCTCGCCATGCAGCCCCGCGCCCAGGGTGCCGATGGTCGCCGTGCGATGGCCCAGATGGGTGAAGGCCTGTGCCAGCAGCTGCACGGTCGAGGTCTTGCCGTTGGTGCCGGTGACGCCGATCAGCGTCAACGCTTCGGACGGACGATCGAAGAAGCGGGCGGCGATCTCGCCGAGGCGACCACGCAAATTCTCGACCCGGACGACGTTCGTCCCGTCTCCCGTCTCCCGATTCCCGTCTCCCGTTTTTTCCGCCAGCACGGCTGCAGCTCCACGCTCCAACGCCTGCGGCACGAACGCGATCCCGTGCGTGCGCGCGCCTTGCAGCGCGACGAAGGCATCGCCCGCGCGCACGGCGTGCGAGTCCTGCGTCAGGCCGGTGACGACGATGTCGCCCGCGCGAGGCGCGTCGGCGATGCCGCGCAGGAGATCACGAAGGTTGATCGCGCGCGCGCTCATGGTTCGCGCTCCCGGGGGATGGTGCCGATGTTGGCCGCGGGCCGCGGAACCTGCGGACCGCCGGCGTACCAGCGCTGCACGTTGTCCGGCGGCACGTCGAGCAATCGCATCGCTCCGGTCATCACTTCGCTGAACACGGGCGCGGCCACCAGGCCGCCGTAGTACTCGCCGCCGTGGGCGCCGGGGTCCTTGATCATCACCACGCCGACCATGCGCGGGTTTCCGGCAGGAATGATTCCGGCGAACAGCGAGAAGTACCGATCCGCGTAACCGCCGCCGGATGCGATGTGCGAGGTGCCGGTCTTGCCCGCGACCGTGTAGTTGGCGACGGCTGCATCCGGCGCGGTGCCGATGGGCGTGACAACCGTCTGCAGCATCTGCATAACCTGGTGCGCGATCCCCGGATCGAGGATGTCGCTCAACGGATTGTCCGCGCCCTTCACGAAGGTCGGCTCGCGGATGCGCCCGTCGTTCGCCATCGCCGCATATGCCTGCGCCAGTTGCAGCGGCGTGGCATTGAGCCCATAGCCGAAGGAAATGTTGGCCTTGGCGAGCACGCCCCACTTGCGCGGCGCCGGCAGGAAACCCGTGGATTCCCCGGGGAATCCGCTGCCGGTGCTCTGGCCGAAACCGAAGCGGTGCAACATGTCCCACATCTGCTGCGCGCTGAGCGTCTGCGAAATCTTGATCGCGCCGACATCGCTGGAGTAGGTGATCATGTGGCTGACGTCGATCAGTCCATGATCGTGGGTGTCCTTGAACACGTGCCCGCCCAGCATCAGAGAACCGGGCGTGGTGTCGAGCGGCGTGGTCGGGGTCCACTTGCCCGATTCCAGCGCGGCCGCGACGGTGAAAGTCTTCATGGTCGATCCCGGTTCGACCACGTCGGTGACCGCGCGGTTGCGTCGCGCGGCGGCGTCGCTGCCATCGAGCGCGTTGGGGTTGTACGAAGGCACGTTCACCATCGCCAGCACTTCGCCGCTGGCGATGTCCAGGATCACCATCGAACCGGACGTGGCGGTGTGCCTGGTGATGGCCTGCATCAATGCCGTGTAGGCGAGGTACTGGATGCGGCTGTCGATGCTGAGCGCCAGGTCGTGGCCGGGCACCGGCGCGCGGATCTGTTCCACGTCTTCGACCGTGCGTCCCAGCCGATCGCGGATCACGCGCTTCGATCCGGGCTTGCCGGCAAGCCATGAGTCGTAGGCCAGCTCCAGACCTTCCTGTCCGCGATCGTCGATGTTGGTGAAACCCAGCACGTGCGCGGTCACCGCGCCGGAGGGGTAATAGCGCTTGTATTCGCGCTGGCTGTTGACGCCAGGGATGCCGAGATCCAGCACGTCCCGGGCCGCTTCCGGGCTCATTTGCCGGCGCAGGTAGACGAACTCGCGTGCGCTGCGATCCTTAAGGCGCCTGCTCAGGTCTTTCGCGTCGACGTCCAGGGCCTTGGCGAGTTTCGGAATCTGATCGGCGTGATCAAGGAGTTCGGACGGATTGGCCCAGATCGACACCACCGGCGTGGACACCGCCAGCGGCACGCCGTTGCGATCGAAGATGGTGCCGCGCGAAACCGGGATCGGCACTTCGCGCAGGAAACGCGCATCGCCCTGGTCCTGGTAGAACTGTTTGCGGATCACCTGCAAGTCGATCGCGCGCGCGATCAGGCCGACCGAAACGCAGCCCAGCACGAACAGCACCAGCGCCAACCGTTTGCGGGGATTCGGCGCGGGCGGGCGGCACGCGGACGTGGGCGGCGGAGTGGGGGCGCGGGGATTCACTGCCGGATCAACTCCGCTTGATCGGGCGGCGGATCGATCATGCCGAGCTGGCTGCGGGCGATCTGCTCGATGCGGCCCGGCGCGGCCCACGTGGCCTGCTCCAGCTCCAGTCGGCCGTATTCGACGTTCAAGGCATCGCGCTGGTTTTGCAACTGCGTCAGATGCACGAAGGCGATGCGGCCCTGGTGCCGCGCCCATACCACCGCGATCGCGCTGGCGACCACCGCCAGCAGCAACACCGCGAACGCGAGCGCACCGATGGCCTTCACGGAAGCTTCTCCGCGATGCGCAACACCGCCGAACGCGCGCGCGGGTTGGCGGCGACCTCCGCGTCGGTCGGAAATTGCCGGCGGCCGATTGCACGCAGCGGCGGCTGCGCTGTTTGCGGCGGCGGCAGTCCGCGTCGAACATTCGCGTCTCGTTCGCCGCGGATGAAATTCTTGACGATGCGGTCTTCCAGCGAATGGAAGCTGATCACGGCCAGCCGTCCGCCGGGTTTCAGTGCGGCGGTCAGCGCGAGCAGGCCCTGCTGCAGCGAACCCAGCTCATCATTGACATGAATGCGCAGCGCCTGGAACGTGCGCGTCGCGGGATGCTTGTTGCGCTCGCGCCGGCCAATCGCGCGTTCCACCAGTTCCGCGAGTTCCCGCGTGGTGTTGATCGGCGAGCGCTCGCGTCGCGCGACGATCGCGCGCGCGATGCGCCTGCTCATGCGCTCTTCGCCGTATCGCCACAGCACGTCGGCGATGCGGCGCTCATCGGCTTGCGCGAGGAACCCGGCCGCGCTTTCGCCGGTCCCGCGATCCATGCGCATGTCCAGTGGCGCATCGTGCTGGAAGGAAAAGCCGCGCGCTGGGTCGTCAAGTTGCGGCGATGACACGCCGAGATCCAGCAACGCGCCGTCCAGATCGCGCACTTCGTTCCATGCGCCGGTCTCGGAAAAATTGCCATGCCGGATCGTCACGCGTCGATCGTGCGCGAAGGCGCGCTGCGCTTCGGCGACCGCATCTGCATCGCGATCCATCAGCAACAAGCGGCCGCGCCCATCCAGTCCATCCAGGATCGCGCGCGCATGGCCGCCACGCCCGAAGGTTCCGTCGAAATACCGGCCGTCCACGCGCAGCCCCAAGCCGGCGAGCACTTCATCGCGCATCACCGGGATGTGTGTGGATGCGCCCTGCGCCATTGCCCCCATCCCGTCCATCAACCTGCCCATGCACGGATGCCGCGCCGCGCATCCTGTCGTTCATACCGCCGCGCGCGACGCGTTTCGCGTTGCGCGCGGATCACAAGCGCAATCCCGCCATGTCCTCGCTGATGTCGGCTTCGCCGATCGTCTGCCGGATCTTGTCGAGATGCGCCTGTTCGCTCCACAGCTCGAACTTGTTGCCCATGCCGAGCAGCACCGCCTTCTTTTCGATGCCCGCCGCACCGCGCTGGCTGGCCGGCAGCAGCACGCGCGCGGCGGAGTCGAGTTCCACGTGCGTGGCCGCGCCGACCAGTTTCAGTTGCAGGTCGCGATGCACGCGCTTGACGCTCGGCAGCGCATTGACCTGATCGCGCACCCGCTCCCATTCCGGCTGCGGGAACATCCACAGGCAGCCCTGCTCGAACGGGTTGTAGGCGATCACCAGGTGGTTGTTGCAGGCGCGCGCGATCGGCTCGCGGTAGGCGGAAGGAATCGCCAGCCGGCCCTTGTCGTCCACGGTAATCGCGGTTTCGCCTTGAAACATCGCCGGGATTCGCCCACGTTTTCCCACAAAATCACACCGAAACCCACCTTAGTCGCAGGTAATGAGACTGTCAAGGAATTTTTGCTTGTGGATCAAGGGGAAAGCGAAATTTCAAGCCGATTCTGAGCTAGGGCCAGAAGGTACTTGAAAGGCATACGATTTCGCGTCGCGAGCTCAAAATAAGGTGCCTCCCGCCTCGGCAACGAGGCGGGAGGCGACCCAATCGGGGGAGCCGGCCTGTAAGCCGGGTTCTGTGCGCCTCGCGGCGTGACAGTCATTCCTCTCGGCGACGCATCGCTGCGCCGCTCCAGCGACCTACCCGGGAACGGCGCGGGCCACGCCAGTGTTCCCCTATTCGGTCTTGCTCCAGGTGGGGTTTGCCGTGCCGGTCGGTTGCCCGACTCGCGGTGCGCTCTTGCCGCACCGTTTCACCCTTGCCTGATCCCCTTGCGGGGCCATCGGCGGTCTTCTCTCTGTTGCACTTTCCGTCGGCTCGCGCCGCCCAGGCGTTACCTGGCACCTTGCCCTGCGGAGCCCGGACTTTCCTCGATGCTTGCGCGTCGCGACTGTCCGGCCGACTCCGCCACCGATTTTACCAGCGCGGGATCATTCGCCGTACAGCGACTTGCGAGCTGCCCCGCTGATCGCCGAGGCCAGTTTCGCCGCCTGCGCGGGCGGCAGTTCCCTGCGCAGCAATGCGTAGACGCGGCGGCCTTCGGTCAACTTGTCGTCCGGCTGCGCGTCCGCGCCTGCGACCACCAGCACGAATTCGCCACGCTGCTGGTCCGCATCGCCGGTCACGCGCGCGGCGATGTCCTCCAGCGTTTCGCCCAGCACCGTTTCGTGCAACTTGGTCAGCTCGCGCAGCAGGCGCGCCTCGCGTTGCGCGCCGAAGATCTCGCGCAGATCGTCGCAGCATTCGCGGACGCGATGGGAAGACTCGTAGAAAACCAGCGTGCGCGGCTCGCTGGCCAACTCGCGCAGGCGCGCGCGCCGCGCGGCCGCCTTGGCCGGCAGGAATCCCTCGAACACGAAGCGATCACAAGGCAATCCCGCGATCGACAAAGCGGCGATCACCGCACACGGCCCCGGCACGACGCCGATGCGGATTCCGCTTTCACGCGCCGTGCCCACCAGCCTGAAGCCCGGGTCGCTGATCAACGGCGTGCCGGCATCGGAGATCAGCGCGATGTCCTGGCCGGCCCGCAATTTCTCCAGCAATGGCCCAATCGCCTCGCGCTCGTTGTGTTCGTGAAGTGCGGCGAGCGGCGTGCCGATTCCAAAAGCGGTGAGCAACGGTTTGCTGTGGCGCGTGTCCTCCGCGGCGATCAACGCCACGTGTCGCAACACGCGTTGCGCGCGCGGCGAAAGATCCTCCAGATTGCCGATCGGCGTGGCGACGACCCACAAGGTTCCCGCGTTCATGGAAGCCCTTCGTGAAGCGCGATCGTCCTGATCGCGGGATCAAACCGGCGGCGATCCCTGGCCGCCGATCAAAGAAGTCCTTGATGAACCGCGATCATCCATGATTGCGAGCGCATTGGGCTATGATCGCGGAAAAAGGAGCCGAGGACAGCACGATGCGCGGGAATCCCATTGCAGCGGCCCGACGGGCTAGCCTGGTGCTGTGCACGGTGGCGCTGCTCGCCGGTTGCGCCAGCATCGGCCAATTCCTTTCGAAACCCGGTGCTGAAGCTTCCGCGACATCCACCCTTCCTCCGGAGCAGCAGATTCCCGTGCTCACCCAGCGCGCCCACGATCAGCAGGCCTCGGGCGATTTCTGGAGCGCGGCGCAAACGCGTGCGCAATTGTCGCCGCTGTTGAACGGAGCACAACGCGCGAACAACGAGCGGGAGATCGGTACCCTGCTCGTCTCGTTGGGCAAGGATCAATTGAAAGCGCGTTACGACGCGCTGCCCGCGAACGACCCGCTGAAACCTCACGCGCGCGCAGCGCTGGAGCAACTGGGCGTGGCCCTGCCGCGCGAACTGCCGCAACTGGATCATCCGGTCGGCACGCAGATCGGCGAAGGCGCGAAGGCGCAGCGCGAAGGTTATGCAATGCCGTCGCAAATCGCGCTGCTGCTGCCCACGGACGGCGCGCTGGCTGTTCCGGCCTCGGCCGTGCGGGAGGGCTTTTTCACGGCCTATTTCGACGACAAGAGCGATTCCCCGCGCCCGGCCGTGCGCAGCTACGACAGCGGCGGCACCCCCGCTCAGTCGCTGGCTGCATACCGGCAGGCGGTGAATGACGGCGCGCAACTGGTGATAGGCCCGCTTGGCCGCGACGGCGTGGCGGCGATGTTCGCGCAAGGTGCGCTGCCGGTTCCGCTGCTGGCCCTCAATCATCCCGACAATGACATGCCGCCGCCCGCGGGCAGCGCGGAATTCGGGTTGCTGCCCGAAGCCGAGGGCGCGCAAGCTGCGGCCCACATGAGCGAACGCGGTATCAAACAGGCGATCGTGTTTCTCGCCGGCGACGATCGCTCGAGGCGCGCGGCCGCGGCGTTCAAGGCGCAGTTCGAAAGCCTGGGCGGGCAGGTGGCGAGCCAGACCGAACTGCCCGCCGACAACGTGGATTATTCGGACCAGATCAAGGCCGCACTCGCCACTGCCGGCAACGGCAGCGGCATCCTCTTGCTGATGCGCGCGCAAACCGCGCGACTGTTGATGCCGCAACTCAAATTGGCGGCCGCCACGCAGCCGGTGTTCGCCACGTCGCTGGTCTATGGCGGCGGCGACAATGCAGATGCCGACCGCGACCTGGACGGCGTGGAATTCTGCGACGCGCCGTGGCTGTTCGACGCGCAACCGGGCCTGCCCGACCACGGCACGATCGCGGCGCAACTGCCCGATGCGCGCAATGCGGCCGCGCGGCTGTTCGCATTCGGCATGGATGCCTATGCGTTGTCGCCTTATCTCGATTGGCTGCGCACGCATCCGGGCACCTACCTTCCCGGCGCGACGGGCCAGTTGACCGAGGACGAGCAAGGCCGCGTGCATCGCGTGCCGATCTGGGCGGGCTTCCAGGACGGCATCGCACGCCCCGTCGCCGCCGGCATGGACAGCGCACCGGCATCCGCGTCGTCCGCGCAGTGAACGCGCGCGCCGCCGGAGCATTGTTCGAGGAGCACGCGCTAGCGCATCTGCAACGCGCGGGCCTGCGCCTGCTGGAGCGCAACTTCAACACGCGTTTCGGCGAACTCGACCTCGTGATGCGCGATGCGGACACACTGGTCTTCGTGGAGGTGCGCTATCGCCGTCACGGCGCGTTCGGTGGCGGCGCGGCTTCGATCGGAATGGCCAAGCGCGAACGATTGATGAAAGCCGCGCAATTGTTCCTGCAGGCGCATCCGCGACTGGCGGCGTTGCCTTGCCGCTTCGATGTGCTAGCGTTCGATGGCGAGGCCGAGGCGCCACGCTGCGAGTGGCAGCGCGCCGCCTTCGATTTTGACTGACGGACAACCGCAATGCGCAAACCCGCGATTCCGCTCCTGCTCGCGATGCTGGCGATCACCGCATGCAGCACCTTCAACGACCGCCGCGGCTTCAATCGCGCCGTAAACGATCGCAACGTGCAGCTCAGCGCCCAACGCGCGCTCGACAAAGATCCCTCGCTGTCGGGCAAGGTTCGCATCGGCACCGCGGTTTACGACGGCGTGCTGTTGCTGACCGGCGAAGCGCCCACCGAAGAATTGAAGCAGCGCGCGGAAGCCGACGTCACCGGTTTCGAGGGCGTGCGCCGGATCGACAACGAGATCGACGTGATGCCCGTGCCGCCGTTTTCGCAGCGTGCCGGTGATGCCGGATTGACCGCGCGCGTGAAAGCGTCGCTGCTGGACATCACCAGCCTGCCGGGTTTCGATCCGGGCCGTGTCAACGTCAGCACGATGCACGGCAACGTCTACCTGATGGGCCTGGTCAGCCACAGCGAAGCCGATGCCGTCACCGACATCGTGCGCCACGTCGCGGGCGCGCAGAAAGTGGTGAGGGTATTTGAATACACGGATTGAAGCGAGTGGTTGGGGCCAGCGGCGAGGACGCACTCGAACACCCTCGCTACTCGCCCCTCGCCCCTTCTAAACTTGCGGGATGCCTTTGTCCGCAAGCCTGCAATCCGCGCTGTCCTCGATCTTCGATCCCGACGCTCGCGCCGTGGACGACGCAACGCGCGCGGCTTACGCCTACGACAACTCGCGGCGCATCGCGTTGCCCGATGCAGTGGCATTCCCGACCGCGCACGAGCAGGTCATCGCGCTGGTGCAAGCCTGTCGCGAAGCGCGGACACCGCTGATCGCGCGCGGGCGCGGCACCAACACCACCGGCGCGACGGTGCCCGACAACGGCGGCATCGTCGCGAGTTTCGAACGCATGAATCGCATCTTGCGCGTAGAGCCAGGCGATCGCGTCGCGATCGTCGAGCCCGGCGTCTTGAATGCGGACCTGCAACGCGCCCTGGCTGAGCATGGTTTGTTCTGGCCGCCCGATCCCACCTCCGCGCCGTACTGCACGATCGGCGGCAATCTCGCCTGCAACGCCGGCGGCCCCCGCGCGGTGAAGTACGGTGCCACGCGCGACAACGTGCTGGGCATGCGTGCGGTCGCTGGCAACGGAGAATCCTTCAGCTGCGGCACGCGCACCACCAAGGGTTCGGTCGGCTACGACCTGACGCGTTACCTGATCGGTTCGGAAGGCACGCTGGCGCTGATCACCGAAGCGACGCTGAAGCTGACGCCCAAACCTTCCGCGGTGCGCACCCTGCGGGCCGACTACGTCGATGTCGACGCGGCCGCCGAGGCCGTGGCGCGGATCATGGCGCAACCGGTCACGCCTTGCGCGCTGGAGTTCATGGACGCCGCGGCGGTGCGACTCGCGCGCGAGCACGGCGGCGACATTCCGGCGGGCATCGGTGCGCTGCTGCTGGTCGAAGTGGATGGCGAGGACAACGCGCTGGCAGCTTCGGTCGACGCGATTTCGCACGCGGCGCATGTCGAGGGACTGGTCGGGTTGAGCATGGCGACGAACACGGTCGAAAGCGCGATGTTGTGGAACGCGCGCAAGGCGTTGTCGCCCGCGCTGAGAACGATTTCACCGCACAAGATCAACGAAGACGTGGTCGTGCCGGTGTCGCGCGTGCCGCAATTGGTCGCGCGGTTGCAAAAACTCGCCGACGAATACGCCCTGCCCATCGTCAGCTTCGGCCACGCCGGCAACGGCAACCTGCACGTGAACCTGCTGCCGCGCGACGACGCCGAACGCGGACGCGCACACGCATGCTTGGCAGAAGTGTTCAAGGCCGTGATCGAGCTGGATGGCACGCTTTCCGGCGAACACGGCATCGGTACGGCCAAGCGGGATTTCATGGCGCATGCGATCGATGCGGAGGCGCTGGAGTTGATGCGCGGCATCAAGCGCGTGTTCGATCCGGACGGGATCCTCAATCCCGGGAAACTGCTACCCGACGCGGCACGATGAGCCGTGCGCGAGCGCGTCGAAGGAGGAACAATCATGTTCGCGATGGTCATCAGTCTTTCGCTCGCGTTGGATGCGGCGCCCGTTGCCGGCGCGCCGGAGCGCGATGCGGAACATACGCTCGTCACCGATTTGCCCGCCGGTTTCCTGCCGGAAGGCGTGGAGTGGGATGCACTGCATCATCGTTTTCTGGTGAGCAGCATCCGCGAGCAGCGCATCGCCGCGGTCGATCCGTCGAACGGACACGCGAGCGATTTCTCGAAGGCGCCCGGCAGCGTGCTCGGTTTCCATGTCGCGCCGCGCACAGGCGTAGTGTGGGCGACCTGGACACGTTTCGGCCACGCGTTCGTCCACAATCCCGCATCCGGTATCGCGGCGTGGTCGCTGCGCGATGGCCACCCGCTCGGCAACTGGAAACTGCCCGGCGCCGACCCGCGCGCGAATCTCGGGGATCTCGTGATCCTCGATTCGCGCACGATCGTGGCCAGCGACAGCGGCACCGGCGCGATCTGGCGTTTCGACACGCGTACCCATCGATTCGCCAACGTGGTGCCCGCGGGAAAATTCGAATCGCCGCAAGGTCTCGCGCCGGGCCGCAGCGCGGGCACGCTCTATCTCGCCGACTATCCGACCGGTTTGTGGCGCATTTCGCTGAAGGATGGCGCGGCGACGCACTTGCAGGCGCCCGCCGGCGCCGAAGTGCGGGGCCTCGACGGGTTGTACCGCCACGGCGATCATTTGATCGCGGTGCAAAACGGGACCCACACGCCGCGCATCCTGGTGATCGCATTCGACGCGCACGATGCGATCGCCTCGGTTCGCAAGTGGCGCGAACTGCCGGGCACCGAACCTTCGCTCGGAACGCCCGCCAACGGGTATTTCTGGTTCGTCGCCAACGGCCAGTGGAACAGTTATGACGCCGACCTGAAACCGAACGCCGGCGCGAAACTCGAGAAGCCGCGCCTGCGTGGCTTGCCGTTGTCGGAGCTGACCGCGCCGCAATGACGCGAGCTGAAACTTTTCCGGCCCTGCTTGCGCGCATCCACGCGTGCCGCGAGTGCGCGGCGACCCTGCCGCACGGTCCGCGCCCGGTGCTGCAGGCGCATCCGGAGGCGCGGCTGTTGATCGTCAGCCAGGCGCCGGGCCGGCGCGTGCACCAAAGCGGGATTCCGTTCGACGACAAGAGCGGCGAAAAGCTGCGCGGATGGCTCGGCATCGACGAGCCGGCGTTCCACGACGAAAAACGCGTGGCGATCGTGCCGATGGCGTTCTGCTATCCGGGCCAGGGCGCGTCCGGCGACCTGCCACCACGGCGCGAGTGCGCGCCACGCTGGCACCCTTTGCTGCTGCCGCGCCTGCACGGGATCGAATTGACGCTTGCGATCGGCGGCTATGCGATCGACGCGCTGCTCGGCAAACGCAGACGCGCGACGCTGACCGAAACGGTGCGCGCATGGCGAGAGCATCTCGATTCCGGAATCATGCCGTTGCCGCATCCGAGCCCGCGCAACACGGCATGGTTCATCTACAACCCCTGGTTCGAAAGACAGGCGGTGCCTGCGTTGCGAAAGCGCGCAAAGGAAATCCTGGCGCGCGCTCAGCGCACGTAGTGCGCGATCGCCGTCGCGATCTGCATCGCGACCAGTGCGCAGATTCCGGCCAGCACGTCGTCCAGCATCACGCCCAAACCGCCGTGCACGCGCCGATCCGCGATGCGGATCGGCCACGGCTTCCAGACATCGAACAATCGGAACAGCAGGAATCCCGCGATCAGCCACGGCCAGCCGCGCGGCGCGGCCAGTAGCGCGATCCATTGCCCCACGAATTCGTCCCACACCAGCGCGCGATGGTCGTCCACGCCCAGCCGCCTGCCGGCTACCGAGCACGCCCAAACGCCGATCAGGAAGGCGACGATCAAAACCGGGACGTACCAGGCGAGCGGCAATCCGCGCAGCACGAACCACCAGGGGATCAACGCGACCAGCGAACCGGCGGTACCGGGCACGCGAGGAAAGAGGCCAGCGCCGAAACCAGTGGCGATCCAGCCGGCCGGGTGCGTCAACAGCACGCGGGCCTGCTCGCGCGTCAGGGATCTCTTCGACGGAATCGGGGGCGCCTCGTTCATTGCGCGAAATGCTGCCAGCCGCGCCGCGGCGTTTCCACCTGGCTGCCGTTCGCATCGAATACCCGCACGCCGGGTTCGGCCACGATGCGGCCGATGCAGGTGATGCCGCAACCGTGCGCAAATGCCGGGGCGACTCTCTGCGCATCCGCTCCGGCCGCGGTGAAGCACAGCTCGTAGTCATCGCCGCCCGACAATGCAAAGCCGCGGCACTGCTCCGGCGCGAATGCCCGACGCAGCGGTCGCGAGATCGGCAGCGAGTCCGCCTGGACCTCCGCGCCGACGCTGCTCGCTCGGCAAATGTGGCCGAGATCGGCGAGCAGTCCGTCCGAGACATCGATGCATGCGCTTGCGATTCCGCGCAACGCAAGGCCGGCAGCGATGCGAGGCTGGGGACGGTGCAGACGTTGCAGCAATTCGCCACGCGCCTGTTCACTCAACGAATCCCGAATCCCGAGTCCCGAGTCCATAGCCAGACACAGCGCACCCGCCGCATCACCCAGCGTGCCGGTCACGAACACGGCGTCCCCAATGCGGGCGCCCGACCGCAACAATGCTTGTCCTCCCGGAACGAAACCGAACGCGCTGACGGTGATGCCCAACGGCCCTTGCGTGGTGTCGCCGCCGATCAGGCTCACTGCCTGCGCTCGCGCGAGTTGCGCAAAACCTTCCGCAAAGCGCTCGACGAAACCGGCATCCGCTTGCGGCAACGTCAATGCCAGCATCGCCCACGCAGGCGTCGCCCCCATCGCGGCGAGATCGGAAAGATTCACCGCCAACGATTTCCAGCCGATGTCTTCGGGTGCGGCGTCGCGCGGGAAATGCACGCCCGCCACCAGCGTGTCGGTGCAGGCGGCCAGTTGCTGCCCCGTGGGCGGTCGCAGCAAGGCGGCATCGTCACCGATGCCGAGCAGGACATCGCCGCGCGATTGCGCGGTGCGTTCGCGGATCAAGGCGATCAGGTCGAATTCGGACACGTCACTGCGACGCGGTTTCCGCGCCGCGCCACTCGCGCGCCAATTTGTCCAGCACGCCGTTGACGTAGGTGTGGCCGTGCTCGGAGCCGAAGCGCTTCACCAGTTCGATCGCCTCGTTGAGCACGACACGGTAGGGCACGTCCAGCCGGCATTTCAATTCGTACGCGCCCAGGCGCAGCGTGGCGCGCTCGATCGGATCGACCTGCTCGATGCCGCGATCGAGGAACGGTGCGAGCCCCGCGTCCAGTTCCGCGCGACGCGCATCCACGCCGCGCACCAGATCCTCGAAGTATTCGAGGTCGGCGACCTGCATGTCCTGTTCGTGCCGGAACTGCTCGATGATCGAGCGTACATCGCCCCCGCTCATCTGCCATGCATACAACGCCTGCAGCGCGCGCCGCCGCGCGCGCGAACGCGCGGCCGGATCGACGCCTTCGGGACGTGCGTGCGTGCTCACGCCGAGCATTCTCTCATCATCGCAGCCATTTCGACCGCGGCGCGCGCGACCTCCTCGCCCTTGTTGCCGTGCGTTCCACCTGCGCGGGAACGGGCATCGGCTTCGCGCTCCACCGCGAGTACGCCGTTCAACACCGGTACGCGGTGATCCAGCGCCACGCGCATCAGGCCACGCGCGCATTCGTCGGCGACGTGCTCGAAGTGGCGCGTCTCGCCGCGCACCACGCAGCCCAGCGCGACGATCGCCGCGTATTTCTTCTGCGAAGCGAGAGCCATGGCCAGCACCGGCAGTTCCCAAGCACCCGGCACGCGCAGGATCGTCAACGCGTTTTCGTCCACGCCGCACTCCGCGAACGCACGCCGCGCACCCTCTACCAGCGCCTCCACGATTTCCGGATTCCAGCGACTGGCGATCAACGCGTAGCGCGCGTCGGGGGGCGAACGCAATGAAGATTTGGATGCAGGGCCTTTTTCGGACATGCGCAGCTACTCGACGTACTCGACGACTTCCAGTCCGAACCCCGACAGGCCGACCAGCTTGCGCGGCGTGCCGAGCACGCGCAAGCGCCGCGCGCCGAGATCGGCCAGGATCTGCGCGCCGAGGCCCAGTTGCCGCCATTCGCTTTGCGCATCGTCGCGGGATTTCGGGGACGGATCCGCTTCGACGCGATTCGACAGCCGCCTCAGGACCTCGGCCGAATCGTCTTCCACGCAAAGGATCACGACCACGCCACGATCTTCTCCGGCGATCCGCCTCAATGCGGATGACAAATCCAGCCCGCAATCCTCGCGCTCGAGGTGCAGCACGTCGGACAGGGTATCGCGCACGTGCACCCGCGCCGGCACCGGCGCGCCATCGTCCACGCGGCCACGTACCAGGGCGAAATGCAGGTCGTTGCGCAGCGAATCCCGCCACGCCACCAGCCGGAACGGCCCGAATTCCGTGTGCACTTCCGATTCGTGCACCCGCGCGATGGTTTTCTCGGTGCGCAGGCGATGGCGGATCAGGTCGGCGATGCTGCCGATCTTCAGTCCGTGCTTGAGCGCAAAGGCTTCCAGTTCCGGACGCCGCGCCATCGAACCGTCTTCGTGCAGGATTTCCACCAGCACGCCGGCGGGCTGGCAACCGGCGAGCGCGGCGAGATCGACCGCAGCCTCGGTGTGCCCCGCGCGCGACAGCACGCCGCCCGTCTGCGCTATCAGCGGGAAGATGTGGCCGGGCTGGATCAGGTCTGAAGGCTTGGCGTCGGGCGCGACCGCCACCTGGATGGTGCGCGCGCGATCGTGCGCACTGATGCCGGTGGTGACGCCGCTGGCGGCTTCGATCGACACGGTGAAATTGGTGTGGTGCACGGAAGCGTTGTCCTGCACCATCGGCCGCAGCCCCAGCCGGCGGCAGCGCTTCTCGTCCAGCGCGAGACAAATCAGTCCGCGCCCTTCGCGCGCCATGAAATTGATGTCCTCGGCGCGCACCTTGTCGGCGGCCATGATCAGGTCGCCTTCGTTCTCGCGATCCTCGTCGTCGAGGACCACGACCATGCGGCCGGCGCGCAGCTCGTCGAGGAGTTCTGGAATGGACGAAAAGGGCATGAGGTGCGAGTGCAAGTAGTGAGCTGTCAGAAACGAGCCGGGGCTTTTTTCGACTCACGACTCACGGCTCTCGCCCCTGCAGAAGCCTTTCGACGTAGCGCGCCATCATATCCACTTCCAGGTTCAGAGCGTCGCCGGGTCGGCGCCGCGCGAAAGTGGTGGCCTCGACCGTGTGCGGGATCAGGTTGACGGAGAAGCGTGCACCATCCACTGCATTCACCGTCAGGCTGACGCCGTCGAGGCACACCGAGCCCTTGGCCGCGATGTAGCGCGAAAGGTCGCCCGGCGCTTCCAGCCACCAGCGCTGCGAGCGCGCATCGGGTTCGATCGAGACGACGCGCGCGATGCCGTCCACGTGGCCGGATACGAGATGCCCGCCCAGCCGATCCGACAGGCGCAAGGCCTTTTCGAGGTTGACCGCGTCGCCTTCGCGCAACGCGCCCAGCGTGGTTAGCGAGAGCGTTTCGTTGGAGACATCGAAGGCAAGCGTCGCATCTTCGCAGGCGACCACCGTGAGGCAGCATCCCGACACCGAGATACTGTCACCGATCGCAACGCCGGAAAGATCCAGAGCCGGTGCATCGATGACCAGGCGCAAATCGCCGCCGCGCTGTTCGCCGCGCGCGAGCGTGCCGGTGCATTGGACGATGCCGGTGAACATCAGGCGTTTTCCCGTACCGGCCGCAGCAACAATCGCATGTCATTGCCGACTTGGCGTTGGTCGATCACCCGCAAGGCATGTCGTTGCGTCATGTTTTCCAATGGCGGCAACGAAAGCAGCGTCCGTGCGCCGTCGCCCAGCAAAATCGGCGCGACGTAGAGCAGCAGTTCGTCCACCAATCCCGCCTCGAACAGTGCGCCGCACAGGCGCGGTCCCGCTTCCACGTGCAATTCGTTGACCTGTTTCTGAGCGAGCAACCGAATCACCGCCTCCAGATCGAGCCTGCCATTCGAACCGGGTTCGATCACGGCGAGTTCCGTTTGTGCGTAACGGCCGTCGGATGGTTGTGCATCCGGCGCGTGCAGCACCAGTGTGGGTGCGCTGCCGTCGAGCAGGTGCGCGCCGGCGGGCAAGGCATCCAGCTTCGCATCGAGCGCGACGCGCAGCACCGGCGCGCCCGTCTGGCCATCGGGCAACCTCACCGTCAACCTCGGATCGTCCGCGCGTGCGGTGCCGGCACCGGTGAGGATCGCCGAGCTGCGCGCGCGCCATCTCTGCACGTCGGCGCGCGCGGGTTCGCCGGTGATCCATTTCGACTCGCCATTGGCCAGCGCGGTGCGGCCGTCCAGGCTCATGGCCAGTTTCACGCGAACCCAAGGCCGGCCGCGCTCCATGCGCGAGAGGAAGCCGCGATTGAGTTCACGCGCGGCTTCCTGCATCAACCCGCTCTGTGCTTCGATGCCCACTTCGCGCAGGCGGCGCAAGCCGGCGCCGGCCGTTTTCGGATTGGGATCCTCGCAGGCCGCGACCACACGTGCGACACCGGCAGCAACCAGCGCATCCGCGCACGGCGGCGTGCGCCCGTGGTGCGCGCAGGGCTCGAGCGTGACGTAGGCGGTGGCGCCGCGCGCGCCTTTGCCGGCCGCGCGCAGCGCGAACACTTCCGCGTGCGGTTCGCCCGCGCGCGCGTGCCAGCCTTCGCCGACGATCCCGCCGTCACGCGCGATCACGCAACCGACGCGCGGATTGGGTTGCGTCGTGTACAGGCCGCGCCCGGCGAGGCGCAACGCGCGAGCCATGAATGCGTGATCGATCGCAGCAAATCCGCTCAAACTATTTTCATCCGCAAAGGCTGCCATTGATTTATTCGTCATTCCGGACGCCGCGAAGCGGCGATCCGGAATCCAGCGCCTTTGCTCTTGATTGCTCAAAAGACACTGGATTCCCGCTTGCGCGGGAATGACGGCTCTGGATTTACTGCCGTTTCTGAAAAGTTTCAGCGCTTCTTGTTCTTGTCTATGCGCACGATCTCGGCGCCGCCGAGCAGCGGCAACTGGCCTTCGCCGGGAAGGTCGCGCTCCAGCCGGTCCAGTTCCTCGCGGAAGTCGGCGACGTCCTCGAACGAGCGATAGACCGAGGCATAGCGCACGTAGCCGACGTGGTCGAGCTTGCGCAGTTCCGCCATGACGAATTCGCCGACGCGGCGCGAGGGCAGTTCGCGTTCGGTGGTCATGCGCAACTGGTGGATCACAGCGCGCACCGCCGCCTCGATCTGCTCCTCGGAAACCGGCCGCTTGTGCAGCGCGCGGTCGAAGCCCAGGCGCAGCTTGCGCGCATCGAACGCCTCGCGCCTGCCGTCGTCCTTGATGATCGCCGGCAGCTTCAGTTCCACCGTCTCCTGCGTGGAGAAACGCTCGCCGCAGGCCGAACATTCGCGCCGCCGCCGGATCGTGGCGCCGTCTTCGGACACGCGCGAATCGATCACGCGGGTGTCGTCGTGTTGGCAGAAGGGGCAGTGCATTCGGGTAAATACGGTCTGAGAAGCTGTTGTTTCCTAATTTATGCTACTGCGAAACCTGACCCACACTGCAAAATCACCGACCAAGAAGCCAAATAGGATCGCTGCATTACACCACACGATCATGGTCTGTTTGGCGTCATCATGAGGTAGCGTGAGCAATGAACCAAGAGGATGTCCGGCCATCAAAACCGTTGTAAGGAATAGACATTGCAAAGGGTCTGTCCACCACAGTCCTTTAAATCCACGGAAAACAGACCAGCGTGGGGGTTCTTGCACCCACCGCTTGCACGCGTGCTCCACGGCGAGTAATGGAAAAATACCGAATAAGACAAAAGCGATTGAGATGGCAATCCAATCTATATTGGTGTGGGAGGCATCGAATGGTCGCGTGCCACCCCAAAAACTCATTGCAAATATAGCCAAATACACAAATGGCCAGATTCGCTTCATACCATTCCCTCACCCGTAAACCGGAAACTTCGCGCACTGCGCATTCACCAGGTCGCGCACGTCGGCGATGACTTTTTCGTCGTTGGGCGCATCCAGCACGTCGGCGATCCAGCCGGCGAGTTCGATGCAGTCGGCTTCCTTGTAGCCGCGCGTGGTCACGGCCGGCGTGCCGAGGCGCAGGCCGGAGGTGACGAAAGGCTTCTGCGGATCGTTAGGCACGGCGTTCTTGTTGACGGTGATGTGCGCGCGGCCGAGCGCGGCTTCCGCGTCCTTGCCGGTGATCGGCTTGCCGATCAGGTCCACCAGGAACAGGTGATTCTCGGTGCCGCCGGACACGATCTTGTAGCCGCGTTCGCCCAAGGTCTTAGCCATCGCCTTGGCGTTCCTCACGACCTGCGCCTGGTATTCCTTGAACGAAGGCTCCAGCGCTTCCTTGAACGCCACCGCTTTCGCCGCGATCACGTGCATCAGCGGGCCGCCCTGGATGCCGGGGAACACGATCGATTGCAGCTTCTTCTCGATCTCTTCGGCCTGTTCGCCCATCGCGGAACGCTTCGCGACAATCAGTCCGCCGCGCGGGCCGCGCAGTGTCTTGTGCGTGGTGGAAGTGACCACGTGCGCATGCGGCAGCGGGCTGGGATACACACCCGCGGCGATCAGGCCGGCCACATGCGCCATGTCCACGAACAGGTACGCGCCGACCTTGTCGGCGATCGCGCGGAAGCGCGCCCAGTCCATCACCTGCGAATACGCACTGAAGCCGGCCACGACCATCTTCGGCTTGTGTTCGATGGCGAGCTTTTCGATTTCATCCATGTCCACGATGCCATTGGCATCCACGCCGTACTGCACGGCGTTCAGGATTTTTCCGGAGAGGTTGACCTTGGCGCCGTGGGTCAGATGCCCGCCGTGCGCCAGCGACATGCCGAGGATGGTGTCGCCCGGATTCAGCAGCGCAAAATAGACGGCCTGGTTGGCCTGCGAGCCGGAATGCGGCTGCACGTTGGCGTAGTCGCAATCGAACAGTTGCTTCAGGCGCTCGATCGCGAGTTTTTCCGCGACGTCCACGTAGTCGCAGCCGCCGTAGTAGCGCTTGCCCGGATAGCCCTCGGCGTACTTGTTGGTCAGCACCGAACCCTGAGCCTCCAGCACGCGCGGGCTGGCGTAGTTTTCCGAAGCGATCAGCTCGACGTGATCCTCCTGCCGCTGCTTCTCTTCCATGATCGCGCGGGCCAGTTCGTCGTCATAGCCGGCGATACGCATGTCACGTGGAAACATCGCTGCTGCCTCGGGCTGAAAGGGCGGAACACGATGTTAGCGGAGCGGCCGCGTCAACCCAAATTCGGCCTGCCCCGCAGGCCGCGCCGGTACAGCGCCGAAACCATTACGTAGCTGATGATCATCAGAAGCAGCCACGAACCGATCTTTCCCGGCGGGACGAGATGCCAGACGTGCTGCTGTGCGGGGTAGTACCAGGCCCTGGTGAACGTGCCGAGGTTTTCGGCGAACCAGATGAACATCGCCACCAGCGCGAACCCCAGCAGCAGCGGCATGCGGCGATGGCGGAAGCGCACGCGATAATGGATCCAGGTCGGACCGAACGCCCACGCGACCAGCAGGAAGACCGCAGTGCGGAAATCGTGTCCGTAGTGGTCCGAGAAGAAATTGAGATAGATCGCGAGCGCCAGCAGCGCGGTGGTGCGCCACGGCGGATGCCGCGTGAAATGGAAGTCGAACAGCCGCCATGCTCGCGCGATGTAGCTGCCGACCGAGGCATACATGAAGCCGGTGAACAGCGGCACGCCACCGATGTGCAACAGCGAAGGCCCGGGGTAGGCCCAGGATCCCGTAGCGGTCTTGAAGATTTCCATGACCGTGCCGGTGGCATGGAACAGCACGATCACTGCGGCTTCGCGCGCTGTCTCCAGACGCAAACCGAGCAGCGCGAGCTGGATCGCGACGGCCATCAGGGTCACGAAATCGTAGCGCGCCAGCGGCGCGTGCGCCGGCCAGAACATCCATGTCGCGACCAGCAACGCCAGCATCAGCGCGCCGAACAGGCAAGCCCAGGCCTGCTTGATCCCGAACCACAGCAACTCGTGCGCGAATACGGCAACGCCGCCGCGGCGCGAAGCGTGGCGGCCCAGCCAGCGATCCCAGTTGCGCCAGCTTCGCCGTGATGACGCAATGACCCCGACTCTTGCGGGCGTGTTCATCCGCTCGTATTCCTCCCCTGCCGGAAATCTGGCGGCGGGAGCGGGCGACGATCTCGCGCCGATATGGCGATTCGCAGGCGGCGCCCCTGGGCGCGAGCTGGCGTCGCCGCACGATGGCGGCGATAATGCGCGGTTCCATTGCTTCTTGTGGAGCGAGCTTGCCCGCGACCGGAGTGCCGTCCTTGGCAGGGAGCTCCCGGTCGCCTGCAAGCAGCCCCCTATTCAGCCAAGCCCGGAGTCACGATGCAGTACATCTACACCATGATCGGCGTGTCCAAGGTGGTTCCGCCCAAGCGCGAGATCATCAAGGACATTTCGCTGTCGTTCTTCCCCGGCGCCAAGATCGGCCTGCTCGGATTGAACGGCGCGGGCAAGTCCACGGTGTTGCGGATCATGGCCGGCGTGGATGCCGAGTTCAACGGCGAGGCACGGCCGCAGCCGGGCATCCAGATCGGCTACCTCGCGCAGGAACCGCAGCTCGACCCGGGCAAGACCGTGCGCGAATCGGTCGAGGAAGGCTTGTCGGAAATCCTCGATGCACAGAAGCGGCTCGATGAAGTGTACGCAGCCTACGCCGAGGAAGGCGCCGATTTCGACAAGCTCGCGGCCGAACAGCAGCGCCTGGAAAACATCCTCGCCGCGGGCGATGCGCATACGGTCGAGCGTCAACTGGAAGTCGCGGCCGACGCGCTGCGCCTGCCGCCGTGGGACACGAAGATCGCCACGTTGTCCGGCGGCGAGAAGCGCCGCGTCGCGCTGTGCCGCTTGCTCCTGTCGAAACCGGACATGCTGCTGCTGGACGAGCCGACCAACCATCTCGACGCCGAATCGGTGGAGTGGCTGGAGCATTTCCTTGCCGCATTTCCCGGCACCGTGGTCGCGGTCACCCACGATCGCTATTTCCTCGACAACGCAGCCGAGTGGATCCTGGAACTCGATCGCGGCCGCGGCATCCCGTGGAAAGGCAACTACTCCTCGTGGCTGGAACAGAAGGACGAACGCCTGAAGCAGGAAGCCTCGAGCGAGAAGGCGCGCCAGAAGGCGATCGCGCGCGAACTGGAATGGGCGCGGCAAAACGCCAAGGGCGGCCGCAGCAAGGGCAAGGCACGCCTGGCGCGGCTGGAAGAACTGCAATCGCTCGACTACCAGAAGCGCAACGAGACCAACGAGATCTTCATTCCGCCGGGCGAGCGCCTTGGCGACAACGTGATCGAGTTCAGCCACGTCTCGAAATCCTTCGGCGAGCGCCTGCTGATCGATGACTTGAGTTTCAAGATCCCGCCCGGCGCGATCGTCGGCATCATCGGTCCCAACGGCGCGGGAAAATCCACGCTGTTCCGGATGATCATGGGGCAGGAGAAACCCGACAGCGGCGAAATCACCACCGGCCAGACGGTGAAACTCGCTTACGTGGATCAGAGCCGCGAAAAACTGGAGGGCAAGCACAACGTCTTCCAGGAAGTCTCCGGCGGCTCCGACATCCTCAACATCAACGGCATCGAGATCCAGTCGCGCGCCTACATCGGCCGCTTCAATTTCAAGGGCCAGGACCAGCAGAAGATGGTCGGTACCTTGTCCGGCGGCGAGCGCGGGCGTTTGCATCTCGCCAAGACGCTGCTGCAAGGCGGCAACGTCCTGTTGCTGGACGAACCGTCCAACGACCTCGACATCGAAACCTTGCGCGCGCTGGAAGACGCGTTGCTGGAATTCCCCGGCAACGCGTTCGTGATCTCGCACGACCGCTGGTTCCTTGACCGCATCGCCACGCACATCCTCGCCTTCGAGGGCGACTCGCACGTCGAGTTCTTCGCCGGCAACTACAAGGAATACGAGGAGGACAAGAAACGCCGGCTGGGCGAGGAAGCCGCGGGGCCGCACCGGCTCCGGTACAAGAAGCTGGCCTGACTCGGGACTCGGGGGCCATAACAACACCTCGTCGTTCCGGGTCCGTTCGGACGAAGTGCGGACAGGGCCCGGAATCCATCTCGATTCTGCTCCGCCTTTCGCGGCATTGCGGGGATTCCGCGTGGCATAGTTGCGACGTCCTCGCGCGGAGCGACGCCATGCAATCCCGTTTCGACCCGAAACGCCGGTGCCTTTTGCGGGGTGCAAGTCTTTCCCTGATCGCGCTCGCAACCGGTGCAGCCGGGGAAGCATTCGCATCGACACCCACGCCGCGTGCGAAATCCCGATCGCGGTTGATCCTCCTCGGCACCGCCGGCGGTCCTTCGCCGAAGGTCGATCGTTCCGCGCCGGCGAATGCGATCGTGATCGGCGACGACATCTACATCATCGATTGCGGCAACGGCGTGGCGCGGCAGATGGCGCTGGCCGGGCTCGACCTCGGAAAAATCCGCGACGTGTTCATCACGCACCAGCATTCCGACCACAACGCCGATTACGGAAATCTTCTTTTGCTGGCGTGGGCAACCGATCTGCACACGCGGGTGGACACCTACGGCCCGCCGCCGCTGAAACGGATGACGGAGTTCTTCCTGCAGATGAACGACTACGACATCGATATCCGCATCAAGGACGAAGGCCGCCCGCCACTGGCGCCGCTGATCGTGCCGCACGAGATCACGCAAGGCGGGCCGGTGATGCGGGACGCGAACGTCAAGGTCACGGCCGCACTGGTCGAGCATCCGCTGGTGAAACCTGCGTTCGCCTACCGCTTCGATTGCCCCGACCGCTCGATCGTGTTTTCCGGCGATACGCGCCCTTCAGAAAACCTGGTCGAGCTGGCGCGCGGCGCGGACATCCTGGTGCACGAGGTGATCGACCTGCAGGCGATCGGCGTGTTGGAGAAGGAATTGACCCACGCGAAGCGCCTGCATCAACATCTGCTCGCCGCGCACACGCCGATGAGCGAAGTCGGGCAGATCGCGACCAGGGCCGGCGTGAAAACCCTGGTGCTGAACCACTTCGTGCCGGGCACGCCTCCGATTCCGGATCAGGTCTGGTACGACGCGGTGAAACCGCACTTCAAGGGCCGACTGATCATCGGCCATGACCTGATGGAACTCTGATCAACGCGGCTGGAACGCCCGCACTTCGCCGTCGTCCCGCAAGGTGAACGGATTGAAATTCGTGTGCGGATCGTAGGTGTCGGCGTTCTCGCGGCGCTTCAGCCAGCCGACCACGGCGTAGGTCAGCGGCGTGGCGACGACTTCCACCAGCACCTTCATCGTCCAGTTGAACAGGATCACCTTCAGTATCGTCTGCCCTTCCCAGATGCCGATGAAGGCGATCGGGTAGAACGTGAGGCTGTCCACACCTTCGCCGATCACGGTCGAGCCGATGGTGCGCGTCCACAACCAGCGTCCGCGCGTCCACAATTTCATCTTCGCCATCACGAAGGCATTGGCGAAATCGCCGATCCAGAAACCGACCAGCGATGCCAGTGCGATCCGCCAGGTGCTGCCGAACACGATCTCCAGCGCGGGCTGCAGCTTCGCGTCGAAGGGTTCGGCCGGGCTGACCGGCATGTGGATGATCGCCTGGGTCATAAGGGAGGCGAACACCAGCGCGCCGAAACCGGCCCAGGTCGCGCGCCGCGCGCGCGCGTAGCCATAAACTTCGGTCAGCACGTCGTCGAAGATGTAGCTGATCGGGAAGAACAGGTTGCCGGCGCCGAAGGTCAGCGCGCCGATGACCGGTAGATACACGGTGCAGACCTTGGCCGGCCCGATCAGGTTCGAGCACAGCAGCACACCGACCATGCCGCCGACCAGCAGATCGTAGTAACGGAAGCCCCGGCGTGCCGGGACATTTGCGTCTGCATTCACCACTTTCCCCTTTCGCATCCGCGCGCGAGACTTTATCGCTTCGGTCTGCGCAACGCCAACACCGGCGCAGTCAACGCGAAATGGGCCCAGATGCCGCACCACACGACCATGCGCGTGAGCGGATTGCGCGCGGCCGGATCGAACTTGCGAAACCAGCGCCACATGCCGCGGTGCTTGTGGCGCGACACGAACACCGGCCGGTGCGAGCTGGAACCGCCCTTGCGGTGCAGGACGCGCACGTCGCCGGCCAGCAGTACCTCGAAGCCCGCGTCGCGCGCGCGCCGGCAGAGATCCAGGTCTTCGCAATGCAGGAAATAGCCTTCGTCGAAACCGCCGAGTTGCTCGAAGACCGTGCGCGGAACCAGCATCAGCGCGCCGGAGACGTTTTCGGCTTCGACGACGTGATCCGGCATCGGTCCGGGAACGTTGATTCCTTCCCTGCCCGCGTCGCCGCCCGCGCGCTGCGCGCGTCCGGTCATCTGGTTCAACGCACGCCGCAACAAGGGATCGCGGCGACATGACGCCGGATCGGGTTCGCCGTTCTCGTGGCATACCACCGCGCCGATCACGCCGGCATCCGGATGCGCGCGCCGCACGTCGATCAGTTTCCCGATCGTCTGCGGTTCCAGCATGCAGTCGGGATTGAGGATCAGCAGCGCATCGGCATTCGCGAGTTTCGCGCCGCGATTGACCGCGGGACCGAAACCCAGGTTCGAATCGTTGAACAGGACGCGCACGCGCGGATCGTTTTCATGATCGCGCGCGATCGACAGCGGCACGCCGTCGCGCGAAGCGTTGTCGACGAGGATGATTTCGGTCGAATCTGAAGCCGACAAGGCGCGCGAAACGCATTCACGCATTCCCTCGCCGCTGTCGGCGGCGACGATGACGACGGAAACCGTTGGAGCGGACGACGACATCCGCGCAGCCTAAGCGGGAGCGGGAGCGCCGGGCAATCCCGGCGCGATCGCAATCGAATTGAAACCCGCCGCTACCGGGCGTAGCATCGTCGTGCCCGGGAACCAATCACTGGAAACCGTGGAGGTTGGCCATGCGCAACAGATCTTTCCTGATCACGGCCGGCGCAATGCTTCTCTTTGCGGCCGGTCCCGTCCTCGCTGGCGGCGACGCAAATGCTCCAGCTCCTTTCAACATCTCCAGCGCGCAGGATTTCGCGCAGCAGGCCGCGGCCGTGCGCGAAGGATTGCAGCCCGGCGGCGAATACGCGGGGCTGAGCGCGCGCAACCGCTACCTGGTCACGCGCAATCTCGATTTCATGACCGCGCTGATGCAGGAACACGGCGGCATCGAGGCCATGACCGGCAGCGAGCGCGTGCGCATGTACAACGCGCAATCGGAAACCAATCGCCTGCTCACCGGCGACGCTGCCGGGTCGGTGACGTGCGCCTGGGGTCCGCAGACCGGATCACATCTGTCGAGCACGCAATGCTGGGCGGGCGACGGGATCTGAGCCCTGCCGACGCCGTCTTATCCGGGTGAGGGCGGCGTCAAGAGCACGAAGCGGCTGTCAGGCAGAAATGCCGGGCCATCCGGTATCGCGTCCGCGTTGTTGTCATCGGCAATCTGATCCAGTTCCCACGGGATCGGCTGCACTGGCCCCGGAACATACACTTTCCACTGTCCATATTGAGGTTCACGCGCAGACGAGTCGCCGTTGGTAATGTTGAAATTGACGGGGACGCTCACCGTCCAATGTTCGGCGTTTTTTTCCGGACCAGCCTCGGGAACTTTGAACGTCCACGCTTTTGCAGCAGCAACGGAATTCTGCGCGAATGCCGCCCTCAGTATCTCCATATCGCGTCTGAGCCCAATTGCCCGAAGATCAACCTGCCGCGCAACAGCCTGTTCAACGTGTCCTGTACGGTCTACTTCAAGAGCAAGATAAACCGTCCCGGCTATTTGAGACCGAAGCGCCACGATCGGATAACCCGGGGCCCTTCCTTCTCTGGAGCTAGGCCACTCGTCTGACTTGCCATCTCCGAATGTGGCTCCGCGCACACGCAGTTCATATTGTCCATTTCCGAGCAGTGAAGCTACCAGTCGGAGATTCATTTTGGCCTTGGCCGACACTGGTTTGCCATCGACCATGACAGGCTTGAACTTCCATGTCGCGACCGTCTTGCCGATGAAATTCACGACCCCGGCATCCAGTTTTTCCAACTGATCGAGCGCATATGCATGCACGCCGCCATCCGCGCCGATTTCAACCCAACCGGTGACTACCGTGCTGGCCTCCACGTGATCCCGCATGTTGTCCGCGAATGAAATGCCGGGCAGCAGCACTAGGATGATCCATACTAGCCGTCGCATGATTGTCATCCTCCAACTTCCGACCACAAAGTTCTGCGAGTCGACACACGCATGCAGAGTTATTGGAGCGGCGCCATCACCGTGCCCTGGATGTTCATCCGCTGCGCGATTTGCGCGCGCAGGTTGTCGGCGTCGCCGCGCGTTGCGAGCGGGCCGATGCGCACGCGCCACACGGTGCTGGTGGCCGACTGCGCACTGGTGAGATAGGCGTTGTAGCCGAGCTGGCGCAGGCGATCGCGCATCGCGCGCGCCTGTTCGCCGCTGTTGTACGCCGCGACCTGCAAGGTCCACGCACCGCCGCCTTGCGCGGACGCCGGTGAAGACGGCAGCGGCTGCACGGTTGCGGGTGCGGCCGTCATGAGCGGCGAAGTGACCGCGGCCGTTTGCGTCGGCGCGGCGGACTGGTCTGCGGCAGTCGCCTGAGCGTTTTCCTGCAGAATCGGCCGCAGCGATTCGAACTTGGTCTGGTACTCGTCCGTGATGGCGCGCGCGGTTTCCGGATTGCCGATCACGTGCGGGGTGATCAGCACGATCAATTCCGTGCGGTTGTGGTCGCGGCTGGTGGTGCCGAACAGCCTGCCCAGCACCGGGATGCGGTTGAGAAACGGGATGCCGTTGTCGGCGTTGATGTCCTTCTGCTGGATCAGGCCGCCCAGCAAGACGGTCTGCCCGTCCTGCACCGCGACCTGCGTGCTGAGCGAGCGGTTGGCGATGGTGTAGTTGCCGTTCTTGTCCTGGGTGGTCGGGCTGCTCACGACCTGCTGGACGTTGAGGTAAACCAGCCCGCCCGGATTGACGCGCGGCGTGACATCCAGCAATACGCCGGTGTCGATGTACTGCACCGAAGCGGTGTTGTAGTCGGTGACGTTGCCCAGGCCCGGCGTGATGTAGGTCTGCACCACCGGGATCTTGTCTCCGACCTTGATCTGGGTCTGGTGGTTGTTGAGCACCACGGTGGAAGGCTCGGAGAGGATCTTGGTGTTGCCGCTGCCTTCCAGTCCGCGGATCGCGAACTGCAAATCGTTGCCGGCAAACGACCAGAACAGGCCATCGTCTCCCTCGGTGTACTGCACGCCGCCCAGGCCGGCCGCGCCCTGGTGGCGATGGAAGGATTCGTCCGTGCCGGGCGGCGAGCCGGGCTGGGTACCGATCAGGCCTGCAAGGTAGTACTGCACGCCGAACGAGAATTGCCCGGTGAGATCGACCTCCAGCACCCGCGTTTCGATCTGCACCTGCAGCGGCACCTGGTCCAGCCGCTCTATCACCGGCAGCATTTCCTGCCATTGGCTGGGACGCGCGCGCACCAGCAATTGGTTGTTTTCGTCGACCGCCGCGATGCGCACGCCGCTCTGCGTGACATACGAAGCGGTGCGCGATTGCGTATTGCCGTTGCCGCTGCGCTGCGGCAACAGTCCGCTTTCGAGCCCGCCGCCACCGGGGCCGTTCATGCCGTTGTCGTTGCCCGGCCCGTTGTCGCCACCGAAGCCGTTGTCGTTGTAGTTGCTCTTGCCGCTGTCGTCGGAAGTGCCGTTGCCGCTGTCGAAACCGTTGTTGGAAAGCTGACCGACGCCGCCCAGTCCGTTGCTGCCCTGCTCCAACGGCGAGAAGCCCGGCGCGACCCCACCGGCGTTGTTGCCGCCGTTGGTCGGCGTGCCGTTGTAGAGCGCGTTCAGGTGCTCGGCAAGATCCGAGGCCTTGATGTTCTTGACGTCGTAGACGTACAGCCCGTTGGAGCCGCCCGCACCCGCGTCGATCTTGGCGATGAAATCGCGCACTTCATCGACATAAGTCGGTTGCGAGGTGATCACCACGATGCTGTTGCTGTGCTCGAGCGGGATGAAGCGCGCCATGCCCGCCATGGGCGAGTCGCCCTTGCTGCCGAACATCTGGTCCAGTTGCGGCATCAGCGAACTGGTTTCCACGTGCTGCAATGGGATCACGGCCACGGACATGCCGCGCAGCCAGTCCACGTCGAAGGTGCGCACGGTGCGCTGGTAGTTGGCCAGTTCCTCCGGCGTGCCGGCCATCACCAGGATGTTGCGCTGCGGATCGACCAGGAGGAACGCATCCGGCCGCGCGAACGGCTTCAGCAGTTTCTGCATCGCATCGGCCGACACGTAGTGCAGCGGGAACAGGCGCGCCGCGTAACCGCTGTTGGGCGTGGCCGCGCCCAACCCCGGCACCAGGTTGCCATTGGCCGCCTGCTTGCTCTGCAACACCACGTAACGGCCGCCCTGGCGCACCAGCGCGTTGTTGGTCCATGACAGCAGCATCTCGAGGACCGGCAATACCTGCGAGCGGTCGATCGGTTGCGAAGTGGAAAATGTCACGTTGCCGGTCACGCCCGGTGCAATCACGTAGTTCTCGTGCAGTACGTCTCCCAGAATCGCCTTCACCGCCGCCTGCACCGGCTGGTTTTCGAAGTTGAAGGTGATCGCGCCCTGTCCTTCCGCGGCGATGGAGGCCGGCATCGGCGCGCGCGCGGCCTGCTCGTTGACGAAGCTGCCGGTGCCGATGCTGGTGGTCGCCTGCGGCGGCGCCTGCACCAGCGGTTCAACGTGGCTCTCGTTGGTCGGCGGTGGCGGCGGTGCCTGCGTGCCGGAAATCGCCTCGCGCTCCAGCGCGTGGTCGTCCGGACGCGTGTTGGGCGCGCAGCCGGCCAGCATTGCCAGCAACAGCGGCAAAAGGAGGGGTATCCATTTGATCTTGTTGTTCACTTCAAAATCACTCTTGCTGCTGCGGTTGTTGCTGCCCATCGTTTTGCTGCTGACGCTGCAACCGTGCGCGCGCTTCCGCCTGCTTGCGGCGCTGTTCGATACGCGCCTTCAGCATGCGTGCACGGGCCTGGGCCCCGGCGGATTGCCCCGGTGCCGGTGGCGCCGCGACCGGTTGCGCGACTGCATTTCCTCCCTGATCCCCCTGCGTCTGCTCGAATGGCGTCGGTCCTCCGGCGGCCGCATTATCCTCCGCATCGGTGGCCGGTGCGGCGCCCGGTTTGAGCGCCAGTTCACTCCGCGAACTACCGGCTTCCACCACGGCGCTGCGGGGTTTGACCTCGATCACGGTCGCTCCGCCGGCGCTCTGGCCCTCCCGCACCCGCCAGGTACGTCCGGTGGAGCGTTCGCGCAACAGGGCCATGCGCAGGTCCGGAAGGATGATCACGCCCGTCAGTTCCAGGTTGTTGCTGTCGGCCGATTCGCCATCGTCCGCCGAACCCGGGATGGGCTTGCGGTCCGGACTGAACAACGGATGCTCCCACACATTGGCGAAATCCTGCAGCGGCGGCACGCTCGGGGGCGGCGGAGCCGCCTTCAGCGGCGGCAGCCTCGCGGGCTCCGCACTGTCATTCCAGCGCGCACCGCGGCCGGCGCCCGCCCACAGCGCGATCAACAAAAGCGCCAGCAGGGCGCAAACGATGCCCAGCGTGGGCGTCAGACGGCGGCGGTCGGCGGCGTTCATGTCGGAGTGGCGGCCGCGGCGCGGATGTACCCGGACAGCGTGAACTGGACCTCGAGCTTCGGCGATGCCGCACCGCCGGGCTGTCCGACCAGGTAGATCGTGATGTCGTCCACGAACATGTACGGCAACGCGCGATCGAGATCGTGCAGCACGCCGGTCAGCGGCTGCATGCCGCATTGCAGGGTGATGCTGACGCTGACGCGCCGATATGGTTCCTTGCCGGCATTGCCCTCGATCGGCATCTTCTGCGGCATCTGGCAACCGCCCTCTTCGGAGGCGTGCGCGGCCACGACGTCCGAAGCCCGCTGCATCAGGCCGGCGGCCGCGGAAGATGGATCGGTTTCCGGAAGGAAGGCATTGCTGGAAGCGCCGCCCCGCGCCAGTTGATCGATGCGCTTGCGCAAGGCCGGCGCCTGCGCGATCGCCGCGGCGGAGCGCGCGTGGCTTTCGCGCAGGTCCTGCATCTGCGCGCGGATGTCCAGCCACGGTGCGACGAACCACCAGTGAAGCAACACGAAATACGCCAGCGCCAGCGCCAGCAATGCCAGCGCGATCGCGGCAAATCGCGACTGCGGAGGGCTGAGCCTGGCCGCTCTACCGCGCATCGGTCGTGCTTCCGCTGTTGCGCAATTGCGCCGCCACGTCGAAATGTTCCTTGCCGGTCTGCGGATCAGGTTGGATCACGCCCTGCAACTTCGGTTCCGTCAGCAACGGCGATTCGCGCAGGCGATCGATCAGGCTGGCCGCCTTGGCGCTTTCCCCCTGAATCGCGATCTGGCCCTGCGCATCCTGCGAATAGCGCTCCAGCCAGGTGTCCGCCGGCAAACGCGAGGTGAGATCGCGCAGCACCGCCAGCGCCGAGGGCGCGGCGCGCTTGCGCGCGGCGAGGAAACCCGAAGCGCCGGCCGCGTTGACCAGTTCATCGCGCAGGGCGGTCGCCTGCCTGGCTTGGGCGCGTAGCGCATCGGCCTGCACCTGCATCGCATCCAGCGCTGCGCGGCGGTTGTCCAGCCATTGCAGCATCGCCACCACGAGCAGGATCACGCACGCCGCGGCCAGCGCGAGGTTGATGCGCCGCCGCGGTTGCGGCCGGCGCGGGCGTTGCCCCGGCGGCAGCAGGTTGATGCCGGCGCGGCCGACGACGGGGGCGGAGTCGGTGCCGACATCCACCGCATCCGGCGCAATGCCGATGCCGCGCAGTTTCTCGAGCAGCGGGTCGACTTCGGAACGCGGCGTCGCGATCAGCTCGACCGTGATCTGGCCGCGCGGCGAATCGTTCTGCAGCACGCGCACGTCGTACCAGACCTGGTCCGGCTTGAATGGCGTCTGCCGGTCGATTTCATAGCCGACCACGCGGCGCGGGTCGGAAGCCGCGGCCTGCGGCAGGTGCAACCGCCGCTGCAACACGTTGTCGGGCGGCAGCAGCAGCACCAGTCGCCGGTCGGAAGGGTCCACGCCGGCACAGGCCCGCGCGAAATCCGCCCGCTGCGCATCGCTGCCCGCCGCCCAGGGAATCGCCGCCAGCACGTCGTGCGTGCGCTCGCGGCGCACCCGCAAGCCTTGCGCGTGGACCGTCAGCAGCAGAACTTCCGGGCCGCGCAACAGGCGCGCGCGCAGGTTGGCCGGCAGCAGCGCGGCCAGTTCCGAGCCCCACCATGCAAAGAAGGCGGGCGCGCTCGAACGTCGCCACGCCAGCAAGAGGCGATCGAGTGTGGGCGAAAAGCCGTTCATCGTGAATTTGCGCCGACCTCTTCGTTTTCCGAAAAGCCGCGCCAGCCTAGCACGGCGTACGGCCGCAAACTGCCGGTCATGGCCGTAAGCCGGAGGGTCACATCCTGTCCGGATTGCGTGCCGTCGGGCAAGGTCGCGAGGCTGCGGATCTCCTGGGTCACGCCGCCCGCGCCGGCGACGAGCGCTTCCGACTGGATGCCGGACTGGATCTGCGCCAGCACGCCGTTTGCCGTCTGCGGCGGATGTGCGCGGCGGTCTTCGACCGCGCGGGTGGCGGCATTCAGATCGCCGTCACGGGACGCGGCCAGGGCCAGCGGCCCGGCGTATTGCGCATCGGGAAAGTTGCGGCCCGAATAGACCGTGACGGCCTCGGCGAGTTTGCGGTACAGCGCATCGCTCATGCCGTAGACGCGCGCCAGCTCGTCGCCGCTGCGGAACGGGCCGTTGCGCGGCTGCCATTTCAGTCCGGCCTGCTTGTAAGTATCGGCCTCCGCACCGTGCGCGTGCGGCAGGTCGTCGCTGTCGCGCCAGTCCTGCACGGCGTCGCTCAACGCCTGCGCCCGCGCGTTGTCCGCACCGGCCGCGCGGAAAAGATTGGTCAGCACCTGCGGCGTCGCGGCGTTGAGATCCACCTGGCCGGAAACGTCATCGATGCGCACCTGCACGCGCGCGCCATCGAACTCGAACTGGTACGAGCGCCCGTCCGGCACCCAGCGTCGCGCCGGATCGCTTTCGCGCAAGGCTTCGATCGCGCGAGCCACGCCCGCATCCGCCGCGTAGCGCGCGCGCGTCTGCGAATAGAGGTTCAGGGCGGCTTCGCTCTCGCTGCGCGCCCCCAACGCCAGCCCCGCGAGCAACGCGGCCAGCAGCGCCACCGCCCAGAGTGCGAACAGGAGCGCGGCACCGCGCGCGCGACTCACTGCGTGTCTCCCGCTTCGATGGGCCCGCCGCGGCCTTGTCCGTTGCCCGCGCGCAAAGGGATCAGCATTTCGGGGAACCCGATGCGGCTCTTCCAGTCGGGCCTGATCGCGATCCTCACCGCCATCGGCAGGCCGGAGGTGCTTTGCCAGGTGTCCTGCCAATGTTCGGGTTCATCGCGGGCTCCGGCAACGAGATATTGGAACTGCCCTGCCGCGACATCGTCGAGCAGCAGTTCCGGCGTGGCGGGTGGCGGCACCGAGGTGTCGCTGGAGAGCGGCGAATACGTGAGCTGCAATTGGTAATCCTGCGCGTCCTTCTTCTGCACCAGTTGCAGGGTCTGCACGAACAGCCCGCCGTCGCCCAGTTGCGCGGGCATCGCCGATACCCAGGTGAGTTTCTGCGGCGCGCCCTCGAACATGCGCGCGGACTGGTCCTGCGCCGGAACGTAGGCCTGCGGCTGCGCACCGCCGAGGTAGTCGCGCAGGAACTGCTGCACCGCGCGCACGCGATCGCTTTGCTGGATCGACGCGTCCGCGGCCTGCGTGAGCTTCGCGCCGGTGCGCAGCGCGCCCCACACGCCGACCATCGCGAACGCCATCAGCACCAGCGCGAACAGGATTTCCAGCAGGGTGAAACCGGAGGCGCGCCGAGTCATGGCTGCCGCTGCGCCAGTTGCGCTTTCAACGTGGAGAATTGCAACGTGCGATTGCCGCCGTAACGCACCTCCAGGTCCAGCCGGAACAGGTCGATGCCGCCGCCCTGGTCGAGGCCACCGGAATCGTCGTCTTCGGACGGGGATCCGGGCTCGGAAAACCCCGCCGCGGGATTCGAGACCTGCGTCGGCGGACGATACGTGCTGGTTTGAAGTATCCAGCTGGCGCCATCATCGAAGCGACCTTGTTGCACCCCCGCGCGCAACGGGTCGGTCAGCCCCTGCATGTCCAGCAGCGATTGCGCTTCCAGCGCGGTCTGCGTCATCGCCTCGCCGCGCGTGCTGTTGCCCAGGCTCCCGCTCATCGCGCGCAGCCCGATCGCAAAGGCGAACCCGAGCAAGGCGATTGCGGCGAGGACTTCGAGCAGCGTGAAGCCGGTTTCAGCGATTCGGGTTTTCACGCGTCGCCGCCTCGCTGGTCGCCACCGCACCGGTCAGCCAGTCCACGTCGATGCGCACCTGGCGGTGCTGGCGCGAGAGTTCGATGTGGCCGCCGGTGGAACTGCCGTCGGGGAAGAACCGGATGCGCGCGATGCCGGGCTTGCCGGCATCTTCCGCCGCCGAGGTCACGTGCAACGCGGTCCCCGCGGGAATGCCGCGCGCGTCGCGACCCGGCGAGGCGAAACTGCGCGCGTTCAAGTCCAGGGTGAACCATTGGGGACGATGCGCCGTCAGCGCGAGCGTGCGCGTATGGCGCAACGATGCAGCGATGTCGCGCACGGAGGCATCCAGCTTCGCGCGCTGCAAGCCGCCATCCAGGCTGAACGCGGTCACCGCCAGCGCAAGCCCGATCAGCGCCAGCACCGCGAGGATTTCCAGCAGGGTGAAACCGCGCTGCTTCATTCTCTCTCTATCACTGTTGCCAGTTGCCCCAGTCCGCGTCCACGCCATCGCCGCCGGGCTTGCCGTCGCGACCGTAGAAGACGATGTCGTACTGGCCGTGCTGGCCCGGATTGGTATAGCCGAACGGATGGCCCCACGGATCCTTCAGGTCGCCCGACCTGGCGTACGGGCCGTTCCACGATGGCGCATCGCCCGGCTTGCTCAGCAGGTCCTCCAACTGCTTCGGCGGCGAGCCGTTGTCCAGCATGTAGCCGTCGATGTCCTGCGAGAGCTTTTCCACCTGCAACTTGCCGGCCTTGTAGTCGGCCTTGGTGACGTTGCTGCTGATGGAGCGCGCGACGATGGTGGCGACAATGCCGAGCAGCACGATCACCGCCAGCATTTCGAGCAGGGTGAAGCCGCGCGCGGCGGCCTTGGCGACGCGAGTCCCGGGGCCCGGGTGCCGAGTCCCGGACAAATTCGAAAACGTCATATTGAAACCTCTGCGTTGAAAATCATTGGATGTTGCTCGTCAGGCTCAGCAGCGGCAACAGGATCGCCAGCATGATGCCGGCCACCAGCACCGCCATCACGATGGTGAGCACCGGCACCAGCGCCGCCAGCATGCGGTCGATCGCGGTGCGTACCTGGTCATCGTACGTGTCGGCCGCGCGCAACAGCATGGTATCCAGCGTGCCGGATTCCTCGCCGACCTGCGCGATCTGGGTCGCGAGCTTGGGAAACCCGGTGTGCGCGGCCAGCGCGCGCGACAGCGCCTCGCCGCCCTTCACGCTTTCGGCAACCGGCTCCAGTTGCGCAGCCAGCTCGCGATTGCTCACGACCTGGCGCGCGATGCCCAGCGCGCTCAGCAGCGGCACGCCGTTCTTCAGCAACGAACCGAGCGTGCGCAGCAACCGCGCGGTATCCACCTTCAACAACAGTGGACCGAACACCTTCACGCGCAACAGGCGCGCGTCCAGCTCGCGCCGCGCGGCCGGCTCCTGCCAGCGCATGCGCAGATACAGCGCACCGAAGACCAGCAGCACCAGCACGATCCAGCCCCAGTCGTGCAGGAACGATCCGAGCGCCATCAGCACGCGCGTGATGAACGGCACCGGCACGTTCATGTCGGCGAAGATCGGCACGAACTGCGGCACCACGAAAGCCAGCAGCAGGATCAGCGAACCCAGCACGCCGAAAAGCAGGAAGGCCGGGTACACCAGCGCGCCGATCACGCTCTCGCGCAAGGATCGCGCGCGCTCCAGGTAATCGGCCAAGCGCTTCAGCGTTTCGTCCAGCGCGCCGCCTGCTTCGCCCGCGCGCACCATGCTGACGTACAACCGCGAGAACGCACCGTGCTCCTCTTCCAGGGCGCGCGACAGCGACGCACCGCCGCGCACGCGTTCGCGCACGCGGCTCACCACGTTGCGCGCGCGTTCGCCTTCGGGGATTTCCAGCAACAGTTGCAGGGAACGATCCAGCGGCAATCCGGCACCCAGCAGCGTTCCCAGTTGCTGCGTGAACTGCACCAGCGCCGCGCCGCCCAGCGGCTGCTTCTGCCAGCGCGCGAACAGCGAGCGGCCGGCCGCGTCCGCGTCGTCCGCCGCCAGCGGCACGTTGCCCTGTTCGTGCAGGCGCGCGATCACGTCGTCGAGCGACTGCGCATCCATGCGGCCCTCGACCACTTCGCCGGAAGGCGTGACCGCTTTGTAGTGGAACACCGGCATGTCAGGCGCGCACTTCCATCAGGCTTCCTGCGTCACGCGCAGGACTTCCTCGATCGTCGTCAGCCCGGCGAGCGCCTTGCGCAGGCCGTCCTCGTACATGGTGTGCATGCCCTCGGCGCGCGCGGCGCGCTCGATCTCGGTGGAGTCGGCGCGCTGCATGACCAGCCGGCGCAGCGGATCGGAAAGCGTCAGTTGCTCGACGATCGCCAGCCGCCCGCGGTAGCCGCTCGGATTGTCGTGCGAGGGCCGGGGCCGGTACAACCGCAGCGGCCGCTGATCCGTGTATTTCTCCAGGCCCAGCTCGCGCACCATTTCCGGCAGCGGCGCGTAGGCTTCCGCGGTCGCCGGATCGAGGCGGCGCACCAGGCGTTGCGCCACGATCGCATTCACCGTGGAGGCCAGCAGGTAATCCTCGACGCCCATGTCCAGCAGGCGCGTCAGGCCGCCCGCCGCGGAATTGGTGTGCAGCGTTGAAAGCACGAGGTGTCCGGTCAGCGCCGACTGGATCGCGATCTTGCAGGTTTCCAGGTCGCGCATTTCGCCGATCATGATCACGTCCGGATCCTGGCGCACGATCGAGCGCAGGGCGCCGGCGAAATCCAGCCCGATCTGCGGCTTCACCTGCATCTGGTTGATGCCTTCGAGCTGGTACTCGACCGGATCCTCGACCGTGATGATCTTGCGATCCGGCGTATTGATCTTCGACAGCGCGGTGTAGAGCGTGGTGGTCTTGCCCGAACCGGTCGGCCCGGTGACGAGCAGGATCCCGTGCGGCTGTTCCAGCACGCGCATGAAATCGGGCAGCGTGCGCGCGTCGAAACCGAGCGCGCCGAAATCCAGCACCACGTTGCCGCGATCGAGGATGCGCATCACCACCGATTCGCCGAAGCTGGTCGGGATGCACGACACGCGCAGGTCCAGTTCCTTGCCCTGCACGCGCAGCATGATGCGGCCGTCCTGCGGCAGGCGACGCTCGGCGATGTTCATGCGCGCCATGATCTTGATGCGCGAAATCACCGCCGCGGTGCTCGACGACGGCGGAGCCTCGACTTCGTGCAGCACGCCGTCGATGCGATAGCGCACCTTCAGGCGATTCTCGAACGGCTCGATGTGGATGTCCGATGCGCGCGCTTCGACCGCGCGCTGGATCAACAGGTTCACCAGGCGGATCACCGGCGCTTCGGATGCGAGATCGCGCAAGTGCTCGATGTCGTCGTCCGCGTACTCGCTGCCCTCGCCTTCCATGCCTTCGACAATGGTGCCGAGCGCGCTGCGGCCCTGGCCGTGCCAGCGCTCGATCAGGTCGTCGATTTCCGAACGCAGCGCGATGCGCAGCACCACCGGCTTGCCCGCCGCGAGCGACACCGCCTGCAACGGATACGGATCGCCGGGATCGGCCACCGCCAGTTCCAGCGCGCCATCGCGTTCGCCGACCGGCAGCACGTGGTGTTGCTTCATGAAGCGCATCGACAACGGCTGCGCTTCCGGCGGCGTGTCGCCCGCGTCCTTGGCCGAAAGCAGCGGCAGCTTCAGCGTTTCCGCCCAGGCTTCGGCCAGGTCACGCTCCGATACCAGGCCGAGCGTCGCCAGCAACGTCGTCAGCGTGCCGTCGGGCGATTCCATGTGGATGCGTTCGGCGCGCGCGAGGTCGCTCTCCTTCAACTTGCCGCGCGCGATCAGCAGCGCGCAGACCGGCGCCGCCGCGCCTGCGATTTCGTGGGAAGCGTTTTCCGCGATGGATGCCATGGAATGATCGTCGCGCGCAGCGGCGCGCGGTTGCGAGGGCCTGTCTAGCATAGCGGGGCGCAAGTTTGACCGGAACGCGCGGCGGAAGTGCTAGGGCCGGTTCACATTCCCCGAAGCGACCGCGCCGTCGGCCTTGTCTGCAGGGCAAGGAAGAGCGAGGAAGATCTATGTCGATACTTCGACGGGCGATGACGCAGCCATGCGGGCAAAGGGCCACGGCCCTTCGGGTTGCTCCGCAGCGGCCGCCATGCCGCGGCGCGCGCCTTGTCTGGCAACCGCTGCGGAAGCAACGCGGTTCGCTTGGGGGAAGAACGCGAACCGGCCCACAAATGGGCGGCCCGTGGGCCGCCCATCACAGTTCCGGTGCCGGGATGCGCTACATCGAGGACGAGCCGCTGTCCTTGGTATAGCCCAGTTGCACCGTGATCTTGTCGCCGGCCTTCAGGCTCTGCGAGGCGTTGGGGAAGTGCAGCTTCAGCGTGCCCTCGCCGGTTTTCAGCATCACCATGCCGGAGCTGCTGACCGATTCCACCGTGCCGCTCATGCTGTGCTCGCCCATCATCTGCCCGCTGCCCATGCTGGAGCTGGACATGCTGGACTGCGACGAGCCGGTGCTGCTGCCAGACATCGGCGTGGGGCTCTTGTACGGCGGCTGATGCGTGATCGCGCCGGACTGCGGATGCTGCATGCCGGTGTCCTGCGCGTCGCTGCTGCTCTGCGCGAACGCCAGCGGCGCGGCGCAGGCCAGCGCACCCGCGACCACGAACGACATCATCGTGCGTTTCATGTTCTCCTCCTCCTTGAATGATCCGGACGCGCTTCCGCCCGCCGTGGAGCCATCGTGGATGGCTTCACCAGTGAACGCCCGCGCGCGGCGCGGGTCAAGGCAAACCGGATTCTCGTTCAGGGTGACTGAACATTGCGGTGCGACCCCGCTCAGCACTCCACCACGTTCACCGCCAACCCGCCGCGCGAGGTTTCCTTGTACTTGTCCTTCATGTCGCGGCCGGTGTCGCGCATGGTCCTAATGACCTTGTCGAGCGAGACGCGGTGCTTGCCGTCGCTCTTCATCGCCATGCGCTGCGCGTTGATGGCCTTGACCGCGCCCATCGCGTTGCGCTCGATGCAGGGAATCTGCACCAGGCCGCCGATCGGATCGCAGGTGAGCCCGAGGTTGTGTTCCATGCCGATCTCGGCGGCGTTCTCGACCTGGTAGATCGAACCGCCGAGCGCCGCGGCGAGGCCGCCGGCCGCCATCGAGCAGGCCACGCCGACTTCGCCCTGGCAACCGACCTCGGCGCCGCTGATCGAAGCGTTCTCCTTGTAGAGGATGCCGATCGCGCCCGCGGTCAGCAGGAAATCGATCACGCCGTCCTCGTTCGATTTCGGGCAGAAGCGGTCGTAGTAGTGCAGCACCGCCGGCACGATGCCGGCCGCCCCGTTGGTGGGCGCGGTGACCACGCGGCCGCCGGCGGCGTTCTCCTCGTTCACGGCCAGCGCGTAGAGGTTCACCCAGTCGAGAATGGTGAGCGGGTCCTTTAGCGAAGCTTCCGGCCGGTCGCGCAGATCCTCGACCATCGCCGGCGCGCGGCGCTTGACATGCAGGCCGCCCGGCAATTCGCCGGGCGAACGCACGCCGCGCGCCACGCAAGCCTGCATCGCGTTCCAGATGTTCATCAGGCCCGCGCGAATTTCCGGATCCGACCGCCATGCGCGCTCGTTCTCGAACATGACCTGCGCGATGGATTTCTTCTCGCGTTCGCAGATGGCGAGCAATTGCTCGCCGCTCGTGAACGGATGCGGCAAAGGCGTGGTGTCGGCGACGATGCGGTCTTCCGCGGCTTCGTCCTGGTTGACCACGAAACCGCCGCCCACCGAGTAGTAGTCGCGCGTGGCGAGGACATTGCCTTGCGCGTCGTACGCGGTGAAGCGCATGCCGTTGGTGTGATAGGGAAGTTTCTGGCGCTTGTTGAAGATCAGGTCGGTCTTTTCGTCGAACGCGATTTCGTGTTCGCCGTGCAGGCGCAGGCGTTTTTCCTTCCGGATGCGCGCCAACCGCTGCGGGATCGAATCGGGATCGACCTTGTCCGGCCACTCGCCTTCCAGGCCGCACACCACCGCCTTGTCGGTGCCGTGGCCGCGACCGGTCATCGCCAGCGAACCGTGCAGCTCGCAGGTGACGCGCGCCGTGCGCGAAAGATTCCCGGCATCGACCAGCCACTTCTCCACGAAACGCGCGGCGGCGCGCATCGGCCCGACCGTGTGCGAGGACGACGGCCCGATGCCGATCTTGAACAAGTCGAAGACGCTGACGGCCATGGGTTCGAAATGGGGATGGGTGCGCGGCTATTCTACGCTTGCGTTCCGCGCCGGCCATGAGTGCTGGCAGGCCGGGCGCAATAGTCTTGTCATTCCGGCGGCCGTTCGCGGTTTCAGCGCGAACGGAACCCGGAATCCACCTTGAATCAAGAGCTGGATTCCGGGTTCTGCGTCGGACTTCGTCCGCCGCAGCCCCGGAAAGACGGCAAGATATGTGTGCCCTCCGGGGTCCGAGTCCCGAGCCCGAACCCCATGCTCCTCCTCTACCAGCGCGACGATTGCAAGCTGTGCGACGAGGCAATCGCACTGCTCGCCGCCGCACGCGCGCCGGAGTTCGAGAGCGTGTGGATCGATGAAGATGCGAAACTGGAAGAACGCTACGGCGAGCGCGTGCCGGTCCTGCGCGATGACGCATCCGGCCGCGAACTGGAGTGGCCCTTCGACATCGAAACGTTGCGCGCCTTCATCGCGAACGCGTGATCAAGGCAGCAGCACGAGATGTCCGTGCACGGCCACATCATTGCCGATCATCGAAATGTCGGCCCAGTCGCCGCCGCCCACGCCGAAGTCCAGCCGCTTCAGCGTGGTGTCCACGTCCAGTATCGCACCGCTGCCGACCCGTGCGAACTTCACCGAAAGGGTGACCGGTTTGGCAACGCCGCGCAGGCTCAGGGTGCCGTCGGCCAACACCGCTCCATTCGCGACCTGGCGAAAACGCGTGGTGACGAAATGCGCGCGCGGGAACCGTGCGATGTCGAAGAAATCCTTGCCCGGCAAGGCCTGGTCGCGCTCGGTGTTGGCGGTGTCCACGCTGGCGATGTCCACCGTCACGTCGAACTTCGCATGCGCGGGGTCGGCGGGGTCGTAGCCGACCTTAGCGTCGAAGCGCTCGAAACGGCCTTCGAATTTTTCGTCCTGGTACGTGCCGGTGAAAGCCAGCGTGCTGTGCGCGGGATCGACCTTCCACTCGCGTGCCGATGCCGCCGCCGGCAACGCGAACACCAGCACTGACACGATGGTCGCCATCCATTTCATGAGAACGTTCCTTCGCGGCGAACGGGGGATCGGTCGCCCGGCAACATCCGCAGCAACACGTCGTCGCGCTGGCGAAAGTGATGCCACAGCGCGGCGGCCGCGTGCATGGCAACCACGCCGATCAGGATCCAGAACAGCAGCGCGTGCGTCCGCAGTGCCCACGCCTTCAATACCGGATCCAGTCCATGCGTCAGGCTGGGGACGTGCACGACACCGAACCACTCCAGCGGAAAATTCGCGGCGGAGTTGAACAGCCAGCCCGACAGCGGCAGTGCGAGGATCAGCACGTAGAGGAGAAAATGCGAAGCGCGCGCGGCCACGCGCTGCCAGCGCGGCATGGGTGGGTCGCTCGGCACGCGCTGGCCCAGCCGCCATGCCAGCCGCAGCAGCGCCAGCGCCAGGATCGTCAGGCCGATCGACTTGTGCAGCGCGAACACCTTCACCTTGGTCGGCGTCATGCCCAGCTCCACCATCGTCAGGCCGATCGAGCCCTGCACAAGAATCAGGATCGCGATCCCCCAATGGAAAGCCTGCGCGACGGCGCCCCAGCGCGTGTCAGTGTTGCGCAGCGGCATGATCGGCCTTCCGTTGCGATTCGTAGTTCTTCTGCGCGTCCTGGTCGAGGATCGCCTCGACCTCCAGGCGCAGGCTCACCTGGGTGCCGACCGCTTTGGGAAACGCGGTCATGCCGAATTGCGTGCGATCGATCGTCGCGTGCGCGGAGAATCCCGCGAGCGTCTGCATGCCGGCGAAGATCGTCGCGCCGGCGCGATTGAAGGTGAAGGGAATCTCGACCTCGCGCGTCACGTCGCGCAAGGTGAGCTGGCCGTGCAGGGTGCCGTGGTTGCCATCGCCTTTTTCCACCGAGGTGCTTTCGAAGTGCGCGAGTGGGAATTCCCTGGCGTCGAGGAAACGCTTGCCGGTGACGGCATCGTCCCACTCCCTGTCGCCGAGGTCGGCAGAACCGGTATCGACATCGATCACCACTTTCGCGGTACGCCAGTCGTCCTCGTCGAACTGCAACCAGCCGGCTTTCACCTTCATGCGTCCCACCGGCTGCGAATAGCCGTCGTGATCGGCGCTGAAAAGCACCTGCGTATGCACCGGGTCGACGCGGTAGTCGAGCGTGCGCGCCATCGCCGGCGCGGCCAGCGCGAGCAACAGCAGCGGCAACAGGCGTGACGATTTCCACATGGGCGGACCACTCCGGCGGGATTGCTCCGATTGTGCCGCCTCGTGCAGCATCCGGCATGAACGGCGATGTCGACCGGCTTGCGCCTGTGCGGGTTTGGCGCGAAGCTTCGGGGCGGAGGGGGAACTCATGTTAGTCGCGACGCTGCTGGCGGCCGTGCTGGCCACCGCGCCTTCTGCGGGCGCGGCACCTGCAAATCCCACGTTCCGGCACTACGGCGTGATCGATGGCCTGCCCTCCGATGCGGCCTATACCGTCGCACAGGACGCCGAGGGTTTCATCTGGATCGGCACGCGCGACGGGCTGGCGCGCTTCGACGCGCAGAATTTCCGGATCTTCCGTCATGACCCGAGCGACAACGCATCGTTGGCTGCCAACGACGTTTCGGCCGTGCTGGTCGACAAGCAAGGGCGTGTCTGGGCCGGCGGCGAAGGCAACGGGCTGAACCTGTTCCGTCCGCAGCACGGCGATTTCCGGCACTGGCTGCACGATTCGCACGACTCCCGGAGCCTTTCCGGCAACGATGTCATGAGTGTCGCCCAGACGTCGGATGGTTCGATCTGGGTGGCGGTGTATGCCGGCGGGCTGAACCGGATGCGCGCGGATGGAAGCGGTTTCGAACACATGCGGCACCACGACCGCGATGCGGGCGGATTGAATTCCGATGCGGTGCTGGCGCTGGCCGTCGACGCGCGCGGCGGTCTGTGGATCGGCAGCGAGGCCGGCGTGCAATATCGCGACGCACGCGGACATTTCCGGAACATCGTGCTGCCCGGCGTCGGCAAGCCTGTGTCGACCTGGCAGTTGAATGCGGATCGCGACGGGGTGGATGCAGCGACCGATGCGGGACTGTTCCACATCGATGCCGACCTGAGCGCACGGCGCATCGGCGCGGCTGCGCCCGCTTACGCCAGCCTCCGTTTCGCCGACGGTGAAATCTGGATCGCGGGCCAGGACGGGATCGATGTATTTGCGAAAGACGGCGCATCACGCCACTACGCACCGCACGCCGGCGTGAGCGGCAGCCTGCCCGGTGCGGTTGCCACGGGCCTGCTGCGCGACCGCGAAGGCGGCATCTGGATCGCGCTGATCGAGGGCGGCGTAGCGTATCTTCCGCCGCAATGGCGCGCGTTCGATGCCTGGCGACACCAGCCGGACGAAAGCGGTTCGCTGGCGGACGATCTCGTGCGCGCACTGGCGCTCGCGCCCGATGGCACACTGCTGATAGGTGGCACCGAGGGCGAGCTGGAGCGGCTGGATCCACGCGCCGGCAGCGTTCATCACCTGGCCGACGCGGCGAAACTGTCCGACTCCTCGATACGAACGATTGCGCAGGATGCGCGCGGCCGCCTCTGGATTGGCCACATTCACGGCCTGCGTGTACTGGACGGAAAACAGACGCACGACGTCGGCGTCGGCAGCCCGTTGTTGCGACATGGCGTGTCGAGCCTGCTGATCGATCGGGACGGCGAAGTCTATTGCTCGGGCGTCGGCACCGGCGTGGCACGCGTCGATCCACTCACATTCGCGTTGACATCGATCCTTTCGCCGACCGACGCGTCCGCCGCGCGGGAAGTGAAGCAACTCGTGCAAACCGCGAACGGTGCGATCTGGGCGGGAAGCCGGGCCGGCCTGTTGCGACTGGCGCCGGGCGCAAGCGGATTCCAGTTCGTGCCGGGCGTGGGTCGTGGTGCGATCGATGCCTTCGCGTTCGCCGCCGACGGCTCGTTCTGGCTCGCCCGCAGCGATCGCCTTCAGCATTATTCGTGGAACGGAGAGCAGGCAAGGCGGCGCGACACCGTCGACGCGAACGAGGGCTGGCCCGCGGTGGACGTGGGCGGCCTGCAAGTCGACCGGGACGGGCGCGTCTGGGCGAGTACGCTGCGCGGCTTGGTGGTGTACGACCCGGATACCCGGCGCGTGCGCACCTACGCTTCCGAGGAGGGTCTGGCCGACGCTGCGCTGGTCGCTCGCACTTTGCTGCATGGCGCCGACGGCACGTTGTACGCCGGCAGCTTCGGCGGCGTGTTGGCAATCCATCCGGACTTGCTTCGCGAGGCGCCGTCGCGTCCCCAAGTGGTGCTGGCGAACGTCAGCGTGCGCCGCGACGGCCGGGTGCTGCAACTCGATCCGCGGCACGCGATCTCGCTGGGGTGGGACGACCGCGTATTGACCGTGACGGCGCGCGCGTTGTCCTTCGTCGATCCGCAACGCAATCGCTATCGCTTCCTGTTGAGCGGTTTCGATCCGGACTGGGTCGATACCGGCACGCGCGACACGCGCGAATTCTCGTCATTGGGTGCGGGCGACTATCGTCTGCAGGTCAGCGCAGCCAGCGGCGACGGTGGCTGGGGCACGCCCAGCGCGCCAGTGCTGTTGCACATCGCGGCACCACCCTGGGCCACGCCGTGGGCGCGCGCCTTGTACGCGCTGGCTGCGTTGGCATTGCTGGCGTTCGCGTGGTTTTCGATGCGGCGCAGGCTGGAGCAAAGACATCTATTCGCGCTCGCCGCCCAGCGGCAGCAGCTCGCGGAACAGGCGAGCGCGGCCAAGACGCATTTCCTCGCCGGCATGGCGCACGAGATCCGCACGCCGATGACCGGCGTGCTCGGCATGACCGAACTGCTGCTGGGCACGCCGCTGGACGAACGCCAGCGCGGTTTCGCCGACGGCATCCGCCGTTCCGGCGCGCTGCTGTTGCGGCAGGTCGACGACGCGCTGGATCTCGCGCGCATCGAAGTCGGCAAACTGCAATTGAACGAGACGCCATTCGACCCGGCTGCGCTCCTGCGCGACGTCGCGACGCTGGAACAGGGGCTGGCCAGGCAAAAGGGATTGTCGTTGCGGGTGGAAATCGAACCTGGCGCACCGCGGCGCCTGGCCGGCGACGCGCTGCGCGTGCAGCAGGTGTTGTTGAACCTCACCCACAACGCGTTGAAGTTCACGCAAACAGGTTCGGTGCGTTTGCGGCTTGCGCGCGCGGACGAGGGCGTGATTTTTTCGGTCGTCGACAGCGGCCCCGGCATGTCGGACGAGGAATGCGCACGCGTGTTCGAACGTTTCGAGCAGACCGGGCACGGGCGGCGCGAACGCGGCACGGGCCTGGGCTTGAGCATCTGCCGAGAACTGGTGGCGTTGATGGGCGGAAAAATCTCGGTGCACTCGCGGCCGGGAGAAGGCTGCGCATTCGAGGTGCGCCTGCCTCTGCAGGAATCCTCGGCCGCGACGGACGGGCCGGTCGCCGCTCCGGCCACGCGACACGCAGCGGCGCGATCGTTGCGATTGCTGGTGGTCGAGGACGACCCCACCGCGGCGGAAGTGCTGACCGGCCTGCTGCGGGCGCAAGGCCACGATGCGAGGCATGCACCCGATGCACTCGCCGCGCTGGCCGAAGTCGAATCGGCAACACGGCCCTTCGACGCGCTCCTGTCCGATCTGGACCTGCCCGGCATGGACGGACACACGCTGGCGAAACTGCTGCGCGAACGCGGCTACGCCGAACCGATCATCGCGATCACCGCCTCCAGCCGCGGCGACGAGGAGCAACGCGTGGCGGATGCGGGCATGGATGCATTGCTTCGCAAGCCCGTGTTGCCGGAGCGGTTGCGGGAGGTATTGGAGAGAGTGAGCGGTGAATCGTGAGCGGCGAGCGGAAGCGCTTGCGGGCTCCCGTTTCTACCGCTCCCCGCTGCGCTGACCGCTTACTGCTGGCCGGCTCGATCCATCAACCACTGCACCAGCATCGGCACCGGCCGGCCGGTGGCGTAGCCCTTGCGGCCCTCGTCCCACGCCGTGCCGGCGACATCGAGGTGCGCCCAGCGCGTGCCCTCGGTGAAACGCGAGAGGAACAGCGCGGCGGTGATCGCGCCGGCGCTCTTGCCGCCGATGTTGGCGATGTCGGCGAACGCGGATTCGAGCTGGTTGCGATAGTCGTCCCACAGCGGCATGCGCCAGGCGCGATCCAGCGATTCGTTGCCCGCATCGAGCAATTCGTCCGCGAGCTTGTCGTCGGCGCTGAACAAAGCCGTCGCGTGCTTGCCCAGCGCGATCACGCAGGCGCCGGTGAGCGTGGCCGCGTCGACCATTGCCTGCGGCTCGAAGCGCTTGCGCGCATAGGCCAGCGCATCGCACAGGATCAAGCGGCCCTCGGCGTCGGTGTTCAACACCTCGACGGTCAAACCCGAATATGTGGTCAGTACGTCGCTGGGGCGATAGCCGCCGCCGTCGGGCATGTTCTCCACCGTCGGCACGACGCAAACCAGGTTGACCGGCAATTCCATCTCGACCGCGGCCTGGAACGCGCCCATCACGCCGGCTGCGCCGCACATGTCGTATTTCATTTCCTCCATCGAACCGGTCGGCTTGAGGTTCATGCCGCCGGTGTCGAAGGTGACGCCCTTGCCGACCAGCACGAAGGGTTTCTCGTCGCCGGCGTTGCGGTACTGCAAGACGATCAGCCGCGGCGGCACCGAAGAACCCTGCCCCACCGCGAGCAACGCGCCCATGCCGAGTTCTCGCAACTGCTCCCGCTCCAGCACTTCCAGTTGCACTTCCGGATGCCGCTCGGCGAGTTGCTTCGCGCGTTCGGCCAGGTATGCCGGATTGCAGACGTTCGGCGGCAGGCAGCCCAGTTCGCGCGCGAGTTCCACGCCACGTGCGATCGCACGCGCCTGCTCGAGCGTCGCGGCGGCATCATCGACGCCGGCCAGCTCGATGCGCTTCAGGGAAGCGCGCGAGCCATTCGGCTTGACCGTCGCGGCATAGCGGAAGTGCGCATGGTCGATCGCCAGCGCGCAGGTGCGCAGGCGCCACGCCGCGTCGCGGCCGCGCACTTCGCACTCGGGCAGGAACACCAGCGCGCTTTCGGCCGGCAGGTTCTTCAGCGCCTTTCCCGCCTCGTGGCAGGCGCGCTGGAACCCGAGCGCATCGAGATCGCTTTTCGCACCCATGCCCACCAGCAGCACGCGTGGCGCACGCACGCCGGACACGCCGTGCAGCAGCAGCGTGGAACCGGGTTTGCCGGTGAAATCGTTGCCCTCGCGCAGCCGCGCCAGCACGCCGTTGCCGGCGCGGTCGATCGCGGCGGCGGCGCCGGAAACCTGCGAATCGAACACGCCCACCACCACGCAGGGCGCATCCGCGGTTTCGGCGGAGGGGTTGCTGGAACTGAACTCGAGCATGACGGCTTCCGGTGAAAGAATGAGGACGGACGCGTCCCGCTAAACTGCCGCGTTCGTCCGCCCCAAAGCGTTCCAGTTTACCCGATGCCGCGTCTCTCCATCCTCGACCGCTACCTGCTGCGTGAATTGCTGGCCGGCACGCTGGCGGCCACAGCGGTACTGCTGGTGATCTTTACGGGCGGCACCTTCGCGGACATCCTGAACAAGGTCGCCTCCGGCCGGCTGCCGGGGGACATCATGTTCGAGGTGCTGGGCCTGCACCTGATCGACACGCTGTCGGCGCTGCTGCCGATGGCGATGTTCCTGGGGATGCTGCTGGCGCTGGGGCGGATGTACCGCGACAGCGAAATGCACGTGCTGTTCACCTCCGGCTTCGGGCCGCGCGGCATGTTGCGGCCGGCGTCGATGCTCGCCGTCGGCGCGGCTTTCCTGATCGCGTTGATCTCGCTGTGGCTCGGACCCTGGGCCACGCGCACTGCGGACGCGGAAGTCGAGCGTGCCAACCGCTCCGTGATCGCGGCGGGCCTGGAGCCCGGCCGCTTCACCGAATTGCCCGGCAAGGGCGGCATCCTTTTCGTGGATACCATGAATCCCGACGGCACCCGGCTCGGCAAGCTGTTCGTCGAGAGCGAACGGCCCGGGAAGGACGACGGCAAGACGGTGACCGAAGTCGACGTGATCACCGCCACGCACGGCCAGCTCTACCACGAAGGTACGGCCGACAACCGTTTCATCGCGCTGTTCGACGGCCACCGTTTCGATGGAAGGCTGGGCCACGACAACTGGCGGCTGATGAAATTCGCGCGCAACGACCTGGCGCTGTCTTCGTCCGAAGACAGCGGGGACGACGACGACCCCGAGCATTCGCGTTCCACGGTCGCGCTGGTCGGCGACAAGGACCCGGCCGCGCGCGCCGAATTGCAGTGGCGCATCGCCGCGCCATTCGCGGCGCTGGTGCTGGCGCTGCTGGCGCTGCCGATGGCTCGGCAGAACATGCGCGCCTCGACGCTGGGCCGGCTGCTGATCGCGGTGCTGGCCTATCTCGTGTTCGCCAACCTGCTGGTGCTGGCTCGCACCTTCATCGCCGAGGGCAAGGCGCCCGCGTTGCTCGGCATGTGGTGGGTGCTGGTCCCGGTGTTCGTGTTCGCCGCGTGGCTGTTCACGCGCCAGTATGCGTCGCGGCGCGTGCGCGAGGCGCAGGCATGAACGCGACCATGAAAGCGACGCTGTGGCAACGCGTGCGCATCAAGCGCGCCGACCGGCTGATCGCCGGCGCGGTGCTGGCGAGCGTGCTGCTGGCGTGGCTGGTGATCGTCGGACTCGACACCTTCATCAATTTCGCCAAGGAAGTCGGCGACATCGGCCACGGCTATTCGCTGGGACAGGCCGTCGCCTACATCGCGCTGACCGTGCCGCGCCGCGTGTACGACTGGTTCGTGTTCGCGGCGCTGATCGGCAGCCTGCTGGGCCTCGGCGGGCTCGGCGCCAGCGGCGAGCTGACCGCGCTGCGCGCATCGGGCATGTCCAAATTGCGTATCTGCCTGTCCGCCGCCGGGCTGATCCTGGTATTGATGGCGGGCGTGTTCGTGCTGGGCGAAACCGCCGCACCCGCGGGCGAACAGCGCGCGCAGAACATCCAGTTGACCGCTCATTCGGGCAAGCTCGGTAACACCCGCAGCGGATTGTGGGCCAAGGACGGCGACACCATCATCAACGCCAAGGCGGCGCTGGTGCGCGTGGTGCAGGGACGGCCCAGCGTGGAACTCGCCGACGTGCGCGTGTTCGGTTTCGACGACGCGGGCGAATTGATTTCTTTCGATTGGGCGAAGACGGCCACGCAACAGCGCGGCCAGTGGGTCATGCACGGCGTGCGCAGCACCGCCATTTCGCCACAAGGCGCGCACAGCAGTTACGCGCGGCAGCGCTCGTGGAAATCCGGCCTGGATCCGCAGGTGTTGCAATTGTCGGTGGTGCATCCGGAATACCTTTCGCTTTCGGACCTGCAGCGCAACATCGACTACCTGCACGCCAACCAGCAGAATCCCGGCACGTACGCCAATGCGTACTGGGAACGCGCGCTGTATCCGCTCAATACATTGGTGCTGGTCATGTGCGCGCTTCCGTTCGCATTCGGCGCGTTGCGATCCGGCGGGCTCGGGCGGCGGTTGTTCATCGGCCTGCTGCTGGCGATCGCCTGGTACTTCCTGCAACAGGCGGTGATCGGAATGGGCACGGTGTTCGGCGTGCCGGCGCTGGCCGCCAACCTCGCGCCCGCGCTGCTGCTGGCCTGTGCGGCGACGTGGTATTTCAGGCGCGCCTGACTCAGCGCAGGCGAACCATCCGCGTGCGACAAAGGCGATCGTGCAGGGTGCGCTTGCGTGCGTCGAACAGCGCGATCCAGAAACCGGTTCCCGCGACCGCCAGCGACAACAGCGCGAGAAAAAATCTCGCGAGCGCCAGCCCCGCGCCGAGTTTTCCGCCGTCCTCCCGAACCAGTTTCAATCTCCATGCGCGCATGCCGATGGTCGCGCCGATGCGCGTCCACGAGATCACGAAGTACGCCGCGGTCACGGCGAGCAAAGCGACTTGCAGCCAGAGGCGGAACAGGAATTGCGGGTGCGCGGGGTCGTAGTTGCGCCCGGCCGCGAAAAGGCAGAGGAACACCGCAAGCATCCACAAGCCGATCAGCGGAAACAAGTCGTAGACCAGCGCGGCCAGCCGGCGCCACAGCGACGCTGCATCCAACGTTTCATAGGCGACGGTATTCATGGTTCCACTTGCGTACCTGCGGCAACCGCGCAAGCATCGCACGATGTCAGCCGCCGTTGCCGAAATCCCCGAAAACGACCGCGGCGCGATCGACGCCTTCATCGAGCGCGTGTGGTCGCAGGACGGCCTGGCCGACCTCACCCTCAGCGCCTATCGCAGCGACCTCGAGCACTGCGCGGCGTGGCTGCGTTCGCGCGGCGGCAGTCTGGTCGGCGCGAATTTCGAGCAGCTCTCGCGATACCTCGGCGAGCGCGGTGCGAGGAAGATCAAGGCCCGCAGCAACGCGCGCCTGCTGACCGTACTGCGCCGCTTTTATGCCGACTACGCGCGCACGCGTTCCGGTTTCGACGATCCGACCTTGTTGCTGGACGCGCCCAAGCTGCCGCGCAGCCTGCCCAAGGCGCTGTCCGAGCGCGAGATCGAGGCATTGATCAATGCGCCGGGCGTCGAAACGCCGCTGGGCCTGCGCGACCGTGCGATGCTGGAACTGATGTACGCCTCCGGCTTGCGCGTGTCCGAACTCGTGACGCTGCCGATCGCTGCGCTCAACCTGCGCCAGGGCGTGCTGCGCGTCACCGGCAAGGGCGGCAAGGACCGGCTGGTGCCCGTCGGCGAAAACGCGCTGGACTGGATCGCGCGTTACCTGAAAGAGGCGCGCGCCACGTTGGCGAAGGGCCGCTCGCCCGATGCGCTGTTCCTCAGCAACCGCGCCGCCGGCATGACCCGCCAGATGGCCTGGACGATGGTACGCAAGCACGCGATGGTCGCGGGCATTCCGGCGAAGAAGATTTCGCCGCACGTGCTGCGCCATTCATTCGCCACCCACCTGCTGAACCACGGCGCCGACCTGCGCGCATTGCAGATGCTGCTGGGCCACAGCACGCTTTCGACCACGCAGATCTACACGCTGATCGCCAAGGAAAGCCTGAAGCGGTTGCATGCGGCACATCATCCGAGGGGGTGAGGAGCAGCGTTTGCGACATGCCTTGAATGGCATGTCGCGCTGCTCCGAACGGGCGGCCAAGGATGGCCGCACCGGCGCCACGCGCCATGGATGGCTGCTTGCCTGTATTGCTCATAGGGAACTTGGCGGCAAGCGAATCTCGCTATAGCGCATGTAATCCAGGTTGCCAAATGATTCGACCAATCCGCGCGACACCAACTCCTTCACGCGCCGCGAGTAGAAAACTTCCGGAACCCGGGGAAATTTTTCCCGACAGCTTCTATGGTCAAGCCGACTACCATCGCCACTTTGCGCCAACGTGGTAGACAGTTACCAAGCAGCGCCGCGGCAATGAGTTTAATTTGCTCTTCGCTCAGAGCGTCGACCATGCGCCGCTGCTCGGAAGGCAGATCCCCATCCGGATGTAATTCTTCGTTCATTGGATGCCCGCAGAAAATGTGCGCATAACGATACAATGTTGTGCACGAACTGAATCAGGCAATCATGTCCAAGCTGTCATTCTTCATGCTAACGGTCATCTTGACCGCCTCCGCTTGTACTCCAAACGAAAACGCGAGCAGCACCTCGCAAGCGAAAGCGTCGAAGATTGCGCGCGCGCCAACAAGTGGCACGTCTGCGACGCACCCTGCACAAGCCAACGCCACCGCCGCCCCACCAGCGGTGATCGCCGCCGTACGCAAGCTGGCACCGCACGCGAATATCCAGGCGGTGGACAAGACGCCGGTGCCCGGCATCTATCAGGTGATCGCCGGCGGCCAGGCGGTGTACGTCAGCGCGGACGGGCGTTACATGTTCAACGGCGATGCGTTCGATCTGGAGAAGCAGACGGCACTGTCGGATGAGCGCATGGACCAGTTGCGCCGCGACGCGCTGGCCGACATCCCGGCCGACCATATGATCCGCTTCGCGCCCGCGCACCCGAAATACACGGTGACGGTGTTCACCGACGTCGATTGCCCGTACTGCCGCATGTTCCACTCGCATATCGCCGACTACAACAAGGCGGGCATCGCGGTGGATTACCTGTTCTGGCCGCGCACGGGCCTGGACACGCCGTCGTATTACAAGGCGATATCGGTGTGGTGCGCATCCGACCGCAAGCGCGCGTTCACCGCGGCCAAGGCCGGCGTCGATCCGAAACCCGCGCGCTGCGACAACCCGGTGAAGCACGATTTCGAACTCGGCCTGGACCTGGGCGTGGACGGCACGCCCACTATCGTCGCCGCCAATGGCGCGGTGTTGAACGGGTATGCCACACCCGCGCAACTGCTGCGCTGGCTTAGCGAAAAGCCCGGACCGGGAGATGGGCGAGCCGGGATGTGACGCGAACTGCTACGGATAGCAGTTCGCGCCGGCAAGCGCACGGACAGGGATGTCCGGGCGGGCGCGGCGCACCAGGGATGGTTGCTTGCCGCACCATAATCCTTGCAGGAGTTTCCGCCCAGCGGGAAAGTCCCACGCCGCTGATACAATAGGCGGCTTGTCGGACGGCCCAAACCCCATCGCAATGATCGTCCTCGACGGGCGCTCCGCCCTGTCGCCGTTTCGCCTCGACCGCCTCAACGAACGCCTCGCGCCGCTGGCGAAGGGCGTGCGCTTGCGCGGCGCGCGCTTCGTATATTTCATCGACGCACAAGCTCCGCTCGATCCGGAACGCCATCGCCGCCTGGCCGAGGTGCTGGACGCCGGTGAAGGCGCGCCGGCGGACGCGACACTGTGGGTCGTGCCACGCTTGGGCACGGTGTCGCCGTGGTCGAGCAAGGCGACCGACATCCTGCGCGGCATCGGCCTGCCGGTTCGGCGCGTGGAACGCGGCATCGCGTTCCTGATCGACGGCGTGAACGCGGATGAACGCGCGAAGTTCGACGCGACCGCGAACGCGCTGCACGATCCGATGACGCAATCGGTGCTGACCGCGCTGGACCAGGCGAACGGCTTGTTCCTGGCCGGCGCCCCGGAGCCGCTTCGCACCATCGCGCTGGGCAACGATGCCCGCGCGTCATTGCAAGCAGCCAACGCGGAACTCGGACTCGCTTTGGCGCCGGACGAAATCGATTATCTGATCGAACACTACGCGGCGCTGAATCGCGATCCCAGCGATGCCGAGCTGGTGATGTTCGCGCAGGCCAACTCCGAGCATTGCCGGCACAAGATCTTCAATGCGCAATTCACCGTCGACGGCGCGCCGCAGGGCGCGACGCTGTTCGGCATGATCCGCAACACCCACAAGGTGTCGCCCGCGCACACGCTCAGTGCCTACAGCGACAACGCCGCGGTGATCGAGGGTTCGCGGGGCGCGCGCTTCTTCCCCGGCGAGGATGGCGTGTGGCGCGCGCACGTCGAAGACATTCCTTACGCGATCAAGGTGGAAACGCACAACCACCCCACCGCGATTGCGCCGTGGCCGGGCGCGTCCACAGGATCGGGCGGCGAGATCCGCGACGAAGGTGCGGTCGGCCGCGGCGGCAAACCGAAAGCGGGGCTCACCGGATTCTCGGTGTCGCACCTGCGCATCCCGGACCTGCCGAGGCCATGGGAGAACGCGCGGCCCTTGCCCGCGCGTTTCGCGACGGCGTTCGAAATCATGCGCGACGCGCCGCTCGGCGCCGCGGCATTCAACAACGAATTCGGCCGCCCGTGCCTCGGCGGTTATTTCCGCAGCTTCGAGCAGGAGCTGAGCGACGGCGTGCGGCGCGGCTACGACAAGCCGATCATGATCGCCGGCGGCGTGGCCAACGTGCGGCCGATGCACGTGACCAAGAACAAGTTGCACGCAGGCGACCACGTGATCGTGCTGGGCGGTCCGGCGATGCTGATCGGCCTGGGCGGTGGCGCGGCTTCGTCGATGGCGGGCGGGCAGAGTTCCGAGCAGCTCGACTTCGCCTCGGTGCAGCGCGACAACCCCGAGATGCAGCGCCGCTGCCAGGAAGTGATCGACGCCTGCACGTCGCTGGGCGAAGACAATCCGATCGTCGCGATCCACGACGTCGGCGCCGGCGGCTTGTCGAACGCGATCCCTGAACTGCTCCACGACTCGGGCGTGGGCGGCGAAATCGACCTCGACAAGGTGCCGCGCGACGACCCGCACCTTTCGCCGATGCAGTTGTGGTGCAACGAATCGCAGGAGCGCTACGTGCTGGGCGTGCGGCCGGGCGATATGTCCGCCTTCGAGGAAATCTGCGCGCGCGAACGCTGCCCGTTCGCGACAGTCGGGCAGGCGACCGAAGAGCAGCAGTTGATTGTCGAGTCCCGGGTCCCGGGCGCCGGGGTCCGGGTCATCGATCTCCCACTCGACATGCTGCTCGGCAAGCCGCCGCGCATGCAGCGCGATGCCGTGCGCTTCAAGCCGCGCGTGGAAGTGGTGCCCGACCTGTCGGGCATCGGGCTGGACGAAGCCGTGCAGCGCGTGTTGCGCATGCCCGGCGTCGGTTCGAAAAGTTTCCTGGTGACGATCGGCGATCGCAGCGTCGGTGGTTTGTGCTCGCGCGATCCGATGGTCGGGCCGTGGCAGGTTCCGGTCGCCGATTGCGCGGTGACGCTGTGCGATTTCGTCGGCTACGCCGGCGAGGCGATGGCGATGGCCGAACGCGCGCCGGTCGCCCTGCTCGACGCTGCCGCCAGCGCGCGGCTCGCGGTGAGCGAGGCGATCACCAACCTGATCGCCGCGCCCGTCGCGCTGGATGAAATCCGCCTCTCCGCCAACTGGATGGCTGCGGCGGGGCACAAGGGCGAGGACGCCGCGCTGTTCGACGCGGTGCGTGCCGTCGGCGAGCAGTTGTGCCCGGCTCTGGGGATTTCGATCCCGGTCGGCAAGGATTCGCTGTCGATGCAAACGGTGTGGCGCGCCGACGGCGTCGAGCAGCGTACGCTGGCGCCGGTGTCGCTGGTCGTCACGGCATTCGCGCGCGTGGCCGATGTGCGCCGGGCGTTGACGCCGCGCATCAGGCTGGATCGCGGCGAGTCCGACCTGTGGCTGATCGATTTGGGTGCGGGGCGCGATCGCCTCGGCGCCAGCGCCCTGACCCAGGCATTCAACCGCGGCGGCGGCGTGCCGCCGGATCTGGACGATCCGCAGCGCCTGAAAAATCTTTTCGCGCTGGTGCGCGAAGCGGAAAGCACCGGCCTGCTGCTGGCGTATCACGACCGCTCCGACGGTGGTGCGATCGTGACCCTGCTGGAAATGGCTTTCGCCGGGCATTGCGGGCTGGAAATCCGCCTGGACGGCTGGGCCGAAAACACCTTGCGCGCATTGTTCAACGAGGAACCGGGCGCGGTGTTGCAGGTGCGCGTGGCCGATCGCGATGCGTTCATGGCGCTGGCAGCCAAACACGGGCTCGCCGCGATGGTCCATGCGATCGGGCGTCCGAAACCGAAACTCGGCATCAAGCTGCTGCTCGCCGACGAGACGCACAGCAAGTGGAACTGGACGCAGTTGTTCGCGGCGTGGCACGAAACCAGCCACGCGATGCAACGCCTGCGCGACAATCCGGCGAGCGCCGACGCCGAGAAGGAGTGGCGCATCGACGACAACGATCCAGGGCTTTCGCCGAAGCTGGCTTTCGATCCCGCCGAAAACGTTTCCGCTCCGTACGTCGCCAAGGGCGCGCGGCCGCGCGTGGCGGTCCTGCGCGAGCAGGGTGTCAACGGCCAGGTCGAGATGGCCGCGGCGTTCACGCGCGCCGGTTTCGAAGCGGTCGACGTGCACATGAGCGATCTCGCCGCGGGGCGCCGAAAACTTTCCGACTTCCGCGGCATCGCGGCGTGCGGCGGATTTTCCTACGGCGACGTGCTGGGCGCGGGGCGCGGCTGGGCGGCGTCGGTGCTCTATCATGAAAAACTGCGCGAACAGTTCGCGGCGTTTTTCGTAGATGCGAACACCTTCGCACTGGGCCTGTGCAACGGCTGCCAGATGCTTTCGCACCTGAAAGGCATCATCCCCGGCGCCGAACACTGGCCTTCGTTCGAACGCAACACGTCCGAGCAGTACGAGGCGCGCTTCGTCACCGTGGAAGTGACGGAATCGCCCTCGATCTTCTTCCGCGGCATGGCCGGTTCGCGCATCCCGATCGTCACCGCGCATGGCGAAGGACGCACGGTGTTCGCGCGCGATGCGAAACCGGCCAAATCCAATCCGTGCCTGCGTTTCGTGGACAACCGCGGCAAGCCGACCGAACAGTTTCCGCTGAATCCCAATGGTTCGGCAGATGGCCTGACCGGATTCACCTCCGCGGACGGCCGCGCCACGATCCTGATGCCGCATCCCGAACGCGTGTTCCGCAGCGTGCAGATGAGCTGGCGTCCGCCGGGGTGGGGCGAGGATTCGCCGTGGATGAGGATGTTCCGCAACGCGCGCGTTTTCGTTGGCTGACATGGAAGCGGTTTCGCGAACGACCGGCGAAACCGGATTGACCGAAAGCAACCGGCGTTTCTACGACGGCCTGTGGGCAGGCGCGCGGCTGGTCGAACCGCAGCGCTTCAACACCTGGTCGCTGGTTTCGGAATTGTGCGCACGCGCGACGCGGCGGCTGGAAGTCGCGCCGGGATTGCGGCCGCGGCTGCCGCTGGATGATACGGTGTTCCTCGATCTCAGCGCGCCGGCGCTGCGCGCCTTGCGGGCGCGCGGCGCCAACGCGGGGAGTGGATTGATCGGCGCGCTGCCCTTCGCCGATGCTTCGTTCGACCTGGTCTGCGCTTGCGACATCGTCGAACACGTCGCCGACGACGACGCCGCGTTTTCGGAGCTGTCACGCGTGGCGGCGGCGCACGCAACGCTGTTGCTGTCCGTGCCGCTGCATCCCCAGGCCTGGAATGCCTTCGACGATTTCGTCGGCCATTGCCGCCGCTACGAGCCCGACGCCTTGGTCGCAAAGCTCTCGCGGCATGGATTCGAAGTCGAGCGCAGCGCGATCTACGGCATGCAGGCGAAGTCGTCCGCCCTGCTCGGCCTCGGCATATGGTTCATGAAACGCCATCGGCGAATGGCGATGGGTTGGTACAACCGCGTGTTCATGCCGCTCGGCTTGCGGATGCAAAAACCGCTGCAATGGTCGGACGGCCTGATCGATGCGCAAGGCGTCGATGAAGTGCTGATGGTGTGCAGGAAGCGGCACCGTCGGGAAGGCGCTTCGCCCGGATAGCCGACAGCGGCGCTCGTGCAGGCATGCACCCGGGGCTTCAAGTCGCCGCGCTCAGGCGCTCGGCACGCTCGGCGATGAACCGGCGGCACGCTTCCGCCGACAAAGGCATCGACAGCCAGTGGCCCTGGATCTCGTCGCAACGCTGCGCGCGCAGGAACGCCAGTTGCGCATCGGTCTCCACGCCTTCGGCGACCACGTCCAGTTGCAGCGAATGCGCCATGGTGATGATGGTCGCGGTGATTGCCGCGTCGTCCGGGTCGATGGTGACGTCGCCGACGAACTCCTTGTCGACTTTCAACGTGTCGATGGGCAGGCGCTTGAGGTAGGCCAGCGAGGAATAGCCGGTGCCGAAATCGTCGATCGCCAGCTTCACGCCGATCGACTTCAGCTCGCCGAGGATGCGCACCGACTGCTCGGCATTGGCCATGACCATGCTCTCGGTCAGTTCCAGCTCGAGCTGGTCGGGCGCGATGTCGTATTCGGCCATGATCTCGCAGATGCGCTGGGTGATGTCCGGCCGTTCGAGTTGCGCGGCGGAAAGATTGACCGCCATCGACAACCCTTGCAGCCCGGCCTCGCGGAAACCCCGGAGATCCGTGCAAGCAGTGGTAAGCACGAATTCGCCGATTTCGTTGATCACCCCGGTTTCCTCGGCCAGCGGGATGAACACGGCGGGCGGCACGTCACCGAGATCGGCGCTGCGCCAGCGCAACAGGGCTTCCACGCCGGTGATGCGCCCCGATCCGATCGCCATCTTGGGCTGGTACACCAGCGCGAACTCGCCGCGCTCCTGTGCGCGGCGCAGCGAGGTCATCATGCGCGCGCGATCGCGCGCCAGGGTGTCCATGTGCGCGTGGTACACCGCCCAGGTGTTGCGGCCGCGTTCCTTCGCCTGGTACATCGCGGTGTCGGCGTATTTCAGCAAATCGGTCGGCACCTGGCCGTGATCGGGATAGAGCGCGATGCCGATCGAGGGCGAGATCACCACGTCCTGCGCGCCGCCCAGTCCGAGGGGCGCCTGGAAAGCCTCGATCAAAAGCTGCGCCGTTTCCTCGGCGTCGCGCACGTCGACGATGTCCTCCAGGATCACGGTGAACTCGTCGCCGCCCAGCCGCGCCACGGTGTCGCGCTCGCGCGCCACCTGCCGCAGGCGCGCGCCGGCCGCCTTCAGCATGCGGTCGCCCGCGGCGTGGCCCATAGAATCGTTGACGTGCTTGAAACGGTCGAGATCGAGGAACAGCACGCCGACCTTGCGGTTGCCGCGGCGCGCGTTGATGATCGCGAGCCCCAGTCTCTCCCCCAGCAACGTGCGGTTGGGCAGGCCGGTCAGCGTGTCGTAGTTGGCGAGGTAGCGCAGCTCCTGTTCGACGCGCTTGCGGTCGGTGATGTCGGTCAGCACGCCGATAAGGTGCGTGCGTTCGCCGCGCTCGTTGCAGACCTCGCTCAATTCCACCCAGCTGAGGAATTCCTCGCCGTCCTTGCGGCGTTGCCACAGTTCCCCGCGCCAGTGGCCTTCCTCGCTGAGCGCCCGCCGCACCTGCGCGTAGACTTCCGGCGCGTGCTGCCGGCAGTTCAGCAGCGAAGCGTCGCGCCCCAGCACTTCTTCTTCGGTGTAACCGGTGATGCGGGTGAAAGCCGCATTCACCGACATGAACTGAAAATTGAGGTCGGTGACGGTCACCGCCTCGCTCATGCTGCGGATGACTTCCGCGGCGATGCGCCGGTCGCGCTCGGCGGCGCGAAGCGCGCCGATGTCGCGCGCGGTGCCGCACATGCGCAGCGGCCGGCCGGTCTGGTCGCGCTCCACGATCTTGCCGCGCGAAACTACCCAGATCCATTCGCCGCGCGCATTCAAGAGCCGGTGTTCTGCTTCGAAATGGTCGCTGTCGCCGACCATGTGTTCGGCCAAGGCCTGCTCGACGCGCTCCAGGTCGTCCGGGTGCACGGCGAGATTGCGCCAGTCATCGATCGAGATGCTTTCCTCGCGATGGCTGCCTTGCAAGGTATCGGCGAAGGTCCGGAACATCATTCCGGACTGCATGTCCCAGTCCCAGAATTCGTCGCCCGAACCCCACAGCGCCAGGCGCAGCCGGTCCTCGCGCAGCCGCAGCTGGCGCTGGAGGTGCATTTCCTCCTGCCGCTTGTTGCGCCAGGCCAGCAGCAGCGCCAGGAAGACCAGCGCGGCGACCGCGGCGTACACCACGCGCATGCCGACGCTCCACCACCAGGCGTCTTCCAGATTCACCGGCAGGATCGCGCCGGCTTGCGCGGCGCACGCGCACGACAATCCGACCAGCGCAAGACACCAGCGCGCCGGCAGCCGCCGCCCCGGGCATGATTCCCGGCTCGGCGATAGTCGGACGATTGTGGACATTGGGACCTGCCAGAAGAACCCCGCGCGGAGTGTATCCAAACCCCTCGAGGGCCGGATCGGCCGCGCTGCTAGACTTCGTGCAAGACGCGGGCCGCCGCCCGCTCGCGCACGACACGCCCCAGGATGGCTTCCGAACCCATCACCCAACCGGACCTCGCCGCCGCACTGGCCTCGCTGCGGCTGGGGGTGGGCGCTTCCGAACTGCACGGCTCGCTGGCGGGCTATCTGTGCGCGGGCGGCGACGCCGGCGCGCGCGCCTTTCTCACCGCGCTGGAACTGGAAAGCGACGACGCGCACCCGGACGATCCGGGCCACGCGCTGCTGGCCGAACTGTATTCGCAATGCCGCCTGCAACTGGCCGATCCCGAACTGGGATTCGAGCCGTTGCTCCCCGAATCCTCGCGCCCGCTGTCCGAGCGTTGCGATGCCCTCGTCGAATGGTGCCGCGGATTCCTGGGTGGCCTGGGCCTGGGCGGTTTCGGCGCGCGCAGCTCGGTGTCGGAAGAAGGCGCGGAAATCCTGCACGACTTCGAAGCCATCGCTTCCTCCGAGCTCGCCTGCGACGACGATGACGACGAGGCATCGTTGACCGAGGTGTTCGAGTTCGTGCGCATTGGCGCGCTGCTGTTGTATGCGGAAACGCAGCAGCCGCCGGGCACCCGCCTGCACTGACATGAGCGACTCGCAGAGCTGCTGCGCTCGGCAGGTTGCACGCCGGCGGTGCTCGGAATCCTCATGTATTGACATATACACTCCGGTTCCTGCGCTCCGGCGTCGCGCAACCTGCCTTCGCTCGCTACCCTCTGCCAGCCGCTCATGATCACGCGTGAGGAATTCGCGCAACGCCGCCGCACCCTGATGCAGCTGGCGGGCGAATCGGCGGCGATCATCGTGGCCGCCGCGCCCGAACGCATGCGCAACGCCGACTCCGCATGGCCGTACCGGCAGGATTCCGATTTCCACTATCTCACCGGTTTCCCCGAACCCGAAGCGGTATTGGCTCTGCTTCCCGGCCGCAGCAACGAGGTGATCCTGTTCTGCCGCGAACGCGATGCCCAGGCCGAACGCCTGCACGGCGCGCGCATCGGCCCGGAAGGCGCGGTGAAGCGCTACGGCATGCGGGACGCATTTCCGGTCGAGGACATCGACGACATCCTCCCGGGCATGCTCGAAGGTCGCGAGCGCCTGTACTGCCACTTCGGCGCCGAACCGGAATTCGACGCGCGCCTGCTGCGCTGGATGCGCCGTCTGCGCTCGGCGCGCGGCGGCGGCGTGTTGCCGCGCGAGTTCACCTCGCTCGGGCACCTTCTGCACGACCTGCGCCTGTACAAGTCGCCGGCGGAATTGAAACTGATGCGACGCGCGGCCGGCATTGCCGCGGAGGCGCAACTGGCCGCGATGCGCGCGGCGCGGCCCGGCCGCGGCGAATACGAAGTCGAGGCGGCGTTGCTGCACGCAATGCGCGCGCGCGGCGCGGTGCCTTCCTATCCGCCGATCGTGGCCGGCGGCGCAAATGCCTGCGTGATGCACTACCAGGACAATCGCGCGCGCCTGCAGCGCGGCGAACTGCTGCTGGTGGATGCCGGCGCGGAAGTGGAATGCTATGCCTCGGACATCACGCGCACCTGGCCGGTGGGCGGCAAGTTCTCGCGCGAACAGCGCGCGTTGTATGAAATCGTGCTGGAGGCGCAGGGCGCAGCGATCGACGCGGTACGCGTCGGCGCGCCGTGGGACTCCGCGCACCATGCCGCCACGCTGGTGATCACCGAGGGCCTCTGCGCGCTGAAGCTGCTGCGGGGTTCCGCGCGCGCGGCGCTGCAATCGGGCGCGTACCGGAAATTCTTCCCGCACAAGACCGGGCACTGGATCGGTCTGGACGTGCACGACGTCGGCGACTACCACGTCGACGGCGAGCCACGCCTGCTGGAAGCCGGCATGGCGCTTACCGTGGAGCCGGGTCTCTACATCGCGCCGGACGACACATCCGTGCCGGCGCGCTGGCGCGGCATCGGCGTGCGGATAGAGGACGACGTGGTCGTCGCTGCGCGCGCGCCCGAGGTGTTGACCGCGCAAGTGCCGAAGGCGGCGAAGGAGCTGGAAGCGTTGTGCGCATAGCGCACGCAAGGAGGAAATCATGCACCACAGCAGGCTGTGCAGCATCATGATCGATTGCAGGACCGACGACCTGGAAGCCGCGGCGAAATTCTGGTCGCGGGCGCTCGGCCGTCCGTACAAGCCGGACAACGACGGCAAGTACATGGATATCCAGACGCACGAGGACGAACCGATCGTGATGGTGCAGCGCGTGGAACACGAGAGCCGCGTGCACCTGGACATCGAGAGCGACGACATCGAAGCCGAGGTGCGGCGGCTGGAAGCGCTGGGCGCCAAACGGATCGAAACGATCAAGACCTGGGTGGTGATGGAAGCGCCGACCGGCCAGCGCTTCTGCGTGATCCGCCCGCAGCGCGGCGGCAAGCTCGGGCCGCACGCGAACGAGTGGCCGTGAACGGCGAATAGCGGTCGGCGGCGAAGATAGTTGGAGGTGCTCTTCCGGCCCATCGCCCACCGCCCGCGATCTGCTACTTTCCACCGCCACGGCAACGCTTACGGGAGACACGATCATGGCAAGTGCGGGTGCGTTCTGGACGAAGTGGTCGCCATTCCTCTTGAGCGTGCTGCGCATCGTCGCTGCGTTCGTGTTCATGCAGCACGGCGCGCAGAAACTGTTCGGTTTCCCGGGTGCGGGCGGCCACGCCAACGTGCAACTGTTCTCGCTGATGGGGCTGGCCGGCGTGCTGGAGCTGTTCGGCGGCGGCCTGCTGCTGCTCGGACTTTTCACCCGGCCGATCGCATTCATCCTTTCGGGCGAAATGGCGTTCGCCTATTTCATGGTGCACTACAAGATGAACCACATCTGGCCGATCCTCAACCACGGCAACGAGGCGGTGCTGTTCTGTTTCCTTTTCCTGTACCTGTCGGCCGCGGGCGGTGGAGCGTTCGGCCTGGATCGCGCGCTCCGCCGCGCTTGACCGCAAACCCGCCTTGGCGATCGCCAAGGCGCGGCGATGCTGCAGCAACGAGGATCGGCACACCCACGAAGGGCGAACGCGCGCGGGTTTCGCGCCGTGTGGTGCATCCGCCCAACCGTGGCGAATATCCGCGTGCGATAATCGCCAACCGGTTCCGGAAGTCTGTGCGCCTCGTGGTCCAGGCGCCACGAAATTCCCGGCCGTGGAATCCGCCACGGACCGGAACCCGGAAGGAATCACCGCTGCAGAAGCGCGGGATGCGCAGGGAGGACGATCATGACCGAAGCGCTGCTGCTTTCGCGCCTGCAATTCGGGTTCGTGATTTCGTTCCACATCCTGTTTCCCGCCTTCACTATCGGGCTGGCGAGCTGGCTGGTGTTCCTCGAAGCCTTGTGGTTGCGCAAGCGCGAGGAGCGCGTCCGCGACCTGTATTTCTTCTGGATGAAGATCTTCTCGGTGTCGTTCGGCGTCGGCGTGGTCACCGGCATCGTGATGAGCTTCCAGTTCGGCACCAACTGGGCCGGCTTCTCTTCCGCCGCCGGCAACGTGGTCGGGCCGCTGTTGAACTACGAAGTGCTGACCGCGTTCTTCATGGAGGCGACGTTCCTGGGCGTGATGCTGTTCGGCTGGCAGCGCGTGGGCCACCGCACGCATTTCTTCGCCACCTGCATGGTCGCGCTGGGCACGCTGATCTCGACCTTCTGGATCATCAGCGCCAATTCCTGGATGCAGACGCCGGCCGGGTATGAATTGCGCGACGGCGTGTTCTATCCGGTGGACTGGCTGGCGATCATCTTCAATCCGTCGTTCCCTTATCGCCTCGCGCACATGGTGCTGGCGGCGTTCCTCACCACCGCTTTCGTGATCGGCGGGATCTCGGCATTCTATCTTTATCGCGGCAAATTCCCCGAGAAGGCAAAGATCTGCCTGCGCTGCGCGCTGGTGTTCGTCTCGATCGTGGCGCCGCTGCAGATCATCGCGGGCGATTTCTCCGGACAGGAAGTGCGTGAAAATCAGCCGGCCAAACTCGCGGCGCTGGAAGGGCATTGGGAGACCGGATCCAACGTCCCCTTCGTGGTGTTCGCGGTGCCGAACGAGGACGCGCAGCGCAATGACTACGCGTGGCAGATCCCGCACCTCGGCAGCCTGATCCTGACGCATTCGTGGGGCGGCGAGGTGAAAGGACTGCGCGACTTCCCGCGCGACCAGCAACCGCCGGTGACGATTCCGTTCTTCGCCTTCCGCTTCATGGTCGGGATCGGCGTATTGATGCTGCTGATCTCCTGGTACGGTTTGTGGAAACTGAAACGCGGCACCGTATTCGACTCGCGCTGGTACCTGCGCGCGTGGATGGCGATGACGCCGTCGGGTTTCATCGCGCTGGTGCTGGGCTGGTGGGTGGCCGAGGTCGGCCGCCAGCCGTGGGTGGTGTACGGCGTGATGCGTACCGCAGAAGGCGTTAGCGCCAACATCACTTCCGGCAGCGTGCTCGGTTCGCTGATCACCTACATCGTGACGTACCTGCTGCTGTTCGGTTTCGCGACGTGGTACCTGATCAAGATGCTGCGTACCGGCCCGGTCCCCGCGCCGCCGCGCGCGCGCACCATTCCCACCGCGGCGCGGCCGTTGTCGCTCGGCGACGAGGAAATGGGAGAGCGGCCATGAGCGCAGCCGAGATCCTGCCCGTCATCTGGTACTTCATCATCGGCTTCGCGGTGATGATGTACGTGCTGCTGGATGGCTTCGTGCTCGGCATCGGCATTCTCACGCCGTTCGCAGACCACGACGACCAGCGCGACCTGATGATGAACACCGCCGCGCCGATCTGGGACGGCAACGAAACCTGGCTGGTGATGGGTGGCGCGGGCCTGCTGGCCGCGTTCCCGAAAGCCTACGCGATCGTGTTGTCGGCGCTGTACCTGCCGATCCTGGCGATGCTGATCGCGCTGATCTTCCGCGGCGTGGCCTTCGAGTTCCGCTTCAAGGCACACCGCTCGCGGTGGGTGTGGGGCGTGGCCTTCGCGGCAGGTTCGTTGATCACCGCATTCATGCAGGGCCTGATCCTCGGCGCGCTGGTGGAAGGCATGCCGCTGACCGGCGGCAAGTACGTGCACGCGCAGGCGTTCGCCTGGTTCTCGCCGTTCTCGATGATGACCGGCGTCGCGGTGGTGTTCGGTTACGCGCTGCTGGGCGCGACCTGGCTGATCCTGAAGACGGAAGGGCGCGTGCAGCGCATCGCCTTCGACCTGACGCGCCCGCTGATGCTGGCGGTGATCGCCTTCATGCTGCTGGTGAGCGCCTGGCTGCCGTTCGTGAACTCGCACCTGATGGATCGCTGGTTCACCTGGCCGAATTTCTGGTACCTGTGCCCGGTGCCGATCCTCACCCTCATCAACGCCGCGGCCCTGTGGGTCGCGGTGATCCGCAATCGCGAGACCGAACCCTTCGTGCTGTCGCTGTGTTTTTTCCTGCTGGGCTTCATCGGCCTGGTGATCGGCATCTGGCCCAACATCGTGCCGCCCTCGCTCACCATCTGGCAGGCGGCTTCCGCACCCAGTTCGCAACTGTTCGTGATGGTGGGCGCATTCATCATGATCCCGGCCGTGCTGGGCTACACCGCGTATTCCTATCGCGTTTTCCGCGGCAAGATCGCGGCGGACGCGGGGTATCACTAGTCGGGGCCCGGGACCCGGAAAAGCAGCATAAGGCTCGATCGTCTTTGCCGGGCCGCGCGGAACGAAGAACCCGCAATCCGCTTTTCTGCGACCTGTGCGCTCGATCGCCAAATGGTCGGCGACACCCAGATGCCGGCATGCGAAATTTCCCTTATAGTCCGCCCATGGGCGAATCCGACATGAAGACCGAACTGGACGCGCTGTCCACGGCGATGGACCGCGCGATGGAAGTGCTACGCACGTTGCGCGAGGAAAACGAGAGCCTGCGCCACAGCCGCGAGCAGATCGCGGCCGAACGCGCGCAACTGCTGTCGCGCAACGAACTGGCGCGCACGCGCGTGGAAGCGATGATCGAGCGATTGAAGGCGCTCGAGAACGCGGGCTGAACGCGCGTTTGCGCGATGCCTTGCATGGCGCCGCGTGCGTGCGCGAAGGCCAAGGGCAGGACGCCTTTGGCGGGGTTGCTTGGCGAGATCAGGGGTGATCGAGCCTGGCGACACGAGCTGATCGAAGTTATCAAGGCGCAGGCACCATGAGCGCAACAAAAGAATCCATTACCGCCACCGTCCGCTTGCTCGATCGCGAATTCCTGGTCGGCTGCGCGCCGGAGGAACGCGAAGGCCTGATGGCCGCGGCGACTTTCCTGGACGGCAAGATGCGTGAACTGCGCGGTTCGTCACGAAGCGTCGGTTACGATCGCGTCGCGGTGCTGGCGGCGCTCTCCATCGCGCACGAACTGTTGCAGTTGCGCCGCAACCAGGACGATCAAATGCGCAGCGTCGGCGATGGTTTGGGCATGCTGCGCCGCAAGCTTGAAGGCGCGCTCGCTACGCACGTAAAATAGCCGCGGCGTCCCCTGCGATGTGCGGCAGTGCATTTTCAGCAATTGCCTTGTTCCTAATGCACGACCTCGGGCCGGCGTATACCGAATGAGTGTGCATGTCCGCCGCGAGCGGAAAGCCTGATCATCCGGCGAGCCTGCCCACTTGATCCTCGGGATCAGGGTCGCTCGATGCACACCGGCATCGCGGAGGGCGCGCTTTGTTATGAAAGTCTCGCGTCTTGATCCTTCTCCCTGGGGGAGAAGGGGCGTGTAGACAACGTCTTTTCCTGCGCGAAGCGCCGGATGAGGGTTCGGTTCTTGCGCAAGATCGCCGTGACGCCGCAACACCGAACCCTGATCCCTACCCCTCGGGGAGAGGGGTTTTGAGTCTTGGCGCCGACGATTCGCGTTCAAGGTTGCGCGCCGAAATGTCGTCGCGCCGCGTCGCGCTGGTCGCGTCGGAACGGATCGCCGCGGCCGAGGGAGTGGCGCGCGTGCTGGAGAACCTGCCGGAGTTCATGGTGGACCCGAATGTCGCGGGTTACTGGGCGGTGCGCGGCGAACTGCCCCTGAACCTCGTCGTCGCCAGCCTCCGCTCGCGCGGGCAGCACTACCTTCTTCCCGTACTGGATGCGGAGTCGCCGCGCGGCCTGCGCTTCGCGGAGTACAGGACCGGCGATGCGCTGAAATCCAACCGCTTCGGCATTCCCGAGCCACGCAACGCCGCGGCGGTCGACGCGCGGCAGCTCGATGTCGTGCTGTTGCCGCTGCTGGCCTTCGACGCGCGCGGTCACCGTCTCGGCACCGGCGGCGGTTTCTACGACACCACGTTCTCATTTTTGCGCGAGCGATCGGCACCCGCGAAGCCGCTGCTGGTCGGCATCGGCTACGCTTTCCAGCAGGTCGCATCGTTGCCCCGGCAGGACTGGGACGTGCCGCTGGATTACGTGGCCACCGAGCGCGAACTGATCGATTGCAGAGCCGAGCCGGGACCCTGACATGAATCGCTGGCTGATGAAAACCGAGCCGGACACGTTTTCGATCGACGACCTGAAACGCGTCAAGGTCGAACCGTGGAACGGCGTGCGCAATTACCAGGCGCGCAACCACATCCGCGCGATGAAGAAAGGCGACGCCGTGTTCATCTATCACTCGAGCTGCGCGGTGCCGGGCGTGGCCGGCATCGGAGAAGTGGCGAGCGCGCCCTGCCCCGATCCGACGCAGTTCGACCCGAAAAGCGACTACTTCGATGCCGGCAGCGACCGCGGCGAGCCGCGCTGGTCGCTGGTGGACGTGCGCTACAAGCGCACGCTGAAACGCGTGATCACGCTGGACGAAATCAAGGCATTGCGTGGGCTGGGCGATTTCGCGCTCACGCGACGCGGTAATCGGCTGTCGGTCTTGCCGGTCACCGAATCGCAATGGCAAGCGATCCTCGAACTGGAATAACGGCAGGCCATTCCGCGCGGATCCGGTGCGTGGCGCGTGCTATGGTCGCGCGTTTCGCCATGCGGCTGCCACGCACGTGATCACCCAGGCCGAATTCGATGTGCTGGCGAGCGCCGGGCACACGCGCATCCCGCTGGTGCGCGAAGTCTTCTCCGACCTCGACACGCCGCTGTCGGTGTACCTGAAACTCGCCGACGGTCCCTACACCTTCCTGTTCGAATCGGTGGAAGGCGGCGAAACGCATGGACGCTATTCGATCATCGGCCTGCCGGCGCGGCAGGTGTTCCGTTTCCGCGACCGCACGCTGGAAATCGAACAGCACGGCGAGGTGATCGAACGGCGGAACCTCGAAGATCCGCTGGCGGAAATCGAAGCGCTGCGCACCCGATACGCCGTGCCGCGCCTGCCGCAATTGCCGGCGTTCACCGGCGGGCTGGTCGGCTACTTCGGTTTCGAGTGCGTCGGCTGGATCGAGGAAAAGCTCCGCGCCGACAAGCGCGACGAACTCGATCTGGACGACGCGCTGCTGATGCTGGCCGAAGAGGTCGCGGTGTTCGACAACCTGCGGGGGCGCTTGTACCTGATCGTGCACGTCGATCCTTCGCGGCCGCAGTCCTACGCACTCGGAATGCGACGGCTTGATGAACTGGCGCATCGGTTGCGGCGCGCGGGATCGGCCTATCCGGAAATTCCCGATCCAAAACCACTCGATGAGTCGGATTTCAAATCCAGCTTCACGCGCGAGGAGTACGAGGCCGTCGTGCGGCGCGCGCAGGAACTGATCCGCGCCGGCGAAATCTTCCAGGTGGTGCCGTCGCAGCGGCTGTCGGTGCCGTTCCGCGCGCGGCCGATCGACGTCTATCGCGCGCTGCGCGCGCTGAACCCCTCGCCGTACATGTACTTCATCGACTTGGGGCAAGCGCAGATCGTCGGCTCCTCGCCGGAAATCCTGGTGCGCCTGCAGAACGGCCGCGTGGTGCTGCGGCCGATCGCCGGCACGCGCCGGCGCGGCGCCACGCGCGAGGAAGACGCCGCACTGGAAAAGGAACTGCTGGCCGATCCCAAGGAACGCGCAGAACACCTGATGCTGATCGATCTCGGCCGCAACGACGTCGGCCGCGTCGTGAAAACCGGCAGCGTGCGCTTGACCGAATCGTTCGCGATCGAGCGCTACTCGCACGTGATGCACATCGTCTCGCAAGTGGAAGGCGAACTGCGCGAATCCTCGAGCTACATGGACGTGCTGCGCGCGTGCTTCCCCGCGGGCACCGTTTCCGGTGCGCCGAAAATCCGCGCGATCGAAATCATCCAGCAACTGGAGCCGGTGAAGCGCAACGTCTATGCCGGCGCGGTCGGCTGGATCGGATGGTGGGGCGATGCCGACACCGCCATCGCCATCCGTACCGCAGTGATCAAGGACGGCCGGCTGCACGTGCAGGCCGGCGGCGGCATCGTGCACGACTCCGACCCCGCCGCCGAGTGGGAAGAAACGATGAGCAAGGGCCGCGCCCTGTTCCGCGCCGTCGCGCAGGCGGCGAGGGGTTTGTAACCGCGGTCAGGGCGTCGCGTCGCTCCGCGTACCGGCAAGAAAGGCCTTGCGCAAGTCGGGCGACTCGTTGCCGATCTTTTTCACCGCCAGGTAAAACTTCGCCCAATCGCCACCGCAACGCTCGAACAGCGCGGCGAACGCAGGCACTGCGCGCTGGTACAGCCCGAACGGCAACAGCTTGGCGTTGTTGGGCGGGGTGGCGAACCAGCCGTCGTACGAATGATCGCCGTGCCATTGCGTGTCGCGCAGATGCTCGTAGTCCGTGTGCAATCTTTCGAAGACCTGTTGCTTGCGCTGCAGCTTTTCCGCATCCGGCAGATCGCTCGCGTACAGTTTCTTCAGGCGTTCGCGCGCTCCCAGGACGAGATCGTCGAACTGCCGCTCGTGCCGATCGTCCGCGGAGTCCGGCAGCGGCAGGTGGTTGTAGGCGTGCCAGTCGCGCAGGCCTTCGCGTTGCACGAACGTGGCGAAGGATTCGTCGAATTCCGTGTCGTCGCCGACGTAGATTTCCTGGTGCGCGAGTTCGTGGAAGATCGTGCCGGCGATGTCGTCGTCGCTCCAGTCGTCCATCGTGCTGAGGAGGGGATCGGCGAAATGGCCCAACGTGGAATACGCGGGCACGCCGCCGATCCACACATCGTCGCCCTGCTCGCGCAGTTTGCCGGCCAGCGCCTGCGCACGATCGAGTCGATAAAAGCCCTGGTACGCCACGCAGCCGGAAAACAGGAAGCAATGTTCGACGGGCTGCAAGGACAACGCGGGCGTGGCGAACACGTCGTACATCACGAACGGCCGGCCGATGTCGGCGTAGGTGGTGTAGCTCTTGTTGCGCGGCAGCTCCAGCACTTCGGAAGCGAAAGCCCGCGCGCGCCACGCCAGTTCAAGCCTTTCGCGCAATTGCGGCGAGGTGTGCGGATCGGCGATCACGCGCGGAATCGGCTGCCGCGCATGCAACACCCGCGCTTCGCCGGCCGCGAGGTGCGCGTAATACCCGATCGTCATGCATCCGGAAACCAGCGACGGCGCACTCACCAGGACGATGCCGCGCAGGAGCGCGCGGAAAACATCCGCGTTCGTCTTGTCTCGCCGCGATCTCGCCTTCACACTTGCGCTTCTTCTTTGCGGAACACCCATGCTGCTCCTGATCGACAACTATGACAGCTTCACCTTCAACCTCGCGCAATACCTAGGCGAGCTGGGTGAAGACGTGAAGGTACTGCGCAACGACGCGCTGGATGTCGTCGGCATCCGAGCGCTGGCGCCCGGCCGCATCCTGATTTCGCCGGGCCCCGGCACGCCGGACGATGCCGGCGTGTCGCTGGATCTGCTGCGCGGGCTCGCGGGAGAAATCCCGATCCTCGGCGTGTGTCTGGGCCACCAGGCGATCGGGCAGGCGTTCGGCGGCGCGGTCGTCCGCGCGAAACAGATCATGCACGGCAAGACTTCGCTGATCCATCACGACGGCGGCGGCGTCTTCGCGGGATTGGCCAATCCGTTCGAAGCCACGCGCTACCACTCGCTGGTGGTCGAACGCGAAAGCCTGCCGGAATGCCTCGAGATCACCGCCTGGACGCAAACGCCGGACGGCGGATTCGACGAGATCATGGGGCTGCGCCACCGCACGCTTCCGGTGGAGGGCGTGCAGTTCCATCCCGAATCCATATTGACGCAACACGGCCACGACCTGCTGCGCAATTTCCTGCGCGCACCGCTGCCGCGAGCCGCATGAGTACGCCCATCACTCCGCGCGAGGCGCTGCAGCGCACGATCGAGCATCGCGAGATCTTCCACGACGAGATGATCGAGCTGATGCGGCAGATCATGCGCGGCGAGGTGTCGGACGTGATGGCCGCGGCGATCCTGACCGGCCTGCGCGTCAAGAAGGAAACGGTCGGCGAGATCGCGGGCGCCGCCACGGCAATGCGCGAACTGGCGCTGCGCGTTGAAGTGCCGGATGCATCGCATTTCATCGACATCGTGGGCACCGGCGGCGACGGCGCGCACAGCTTCAACATCTCCACCGCATCGATGTTCGTCGCCGCCGCGGCCGGCGCGCGCGTGGCCAAGCACGGCAATCGCGGCGTGAGTTCATCGAGCGGCAGCGCCGACGTGCTGCAGGCGCTGGGCGCCAACATAGAACTGACGCCGCAACAGGTCGCGCGCTGCATCGGCCGTTGCGGTGTCGGATTCATGTTCGCGCCGCTGTTCCATCCGGCGATGAAAGCGGTGGCCGGAATCCGCCGTGAGATGGGCGTGCGCACCTTGTTCAACATCCTGGGGCCGCTGACCAATCCCGCCGGCGCGCCGAATATCCTGATGGGCGTGTTCCATCCCGATCTGGTCGGCATCCAGGTGCGCGTGCTGCAACGCCTCGGCGCGCGGCGCGCGCTGGTGGTGCACGGCAAGGACGGGCTGGACGAAATTTCGCTCGGCGGCGCCACGCTGGTCGGCGAACTGCGCGAGGGCCGGGTGCGCGAATACGAGATCGAACCCGAGCAGTTCGGCCTGTCGATGGCTTCCACCCGCAATCTGCGGGTATCGGGCGCGGGCGAGTCCAGGGCGATGCTGTTGCGCGCGTTGGAGAACGAGCCTTGCGTGGCGCGCGAGATCGTGTTGCTGAACGCGGCGGCGGCGTTGTACACGGCCGATCTCGCGGTTTCCATCGACGAAGGGCTCGAACGCGCGCGCGCGTCGTTGGCAACCGGTGCGGCGCGCAGGAAGCTGGACGAGTTTGTCGCGGCGACGCAAGGGGCATGAGCGACATCCTGCAACGCATCCTCGCGCGCAAGGCGCAGGAGATCGAAGCGCGCAGCACGGCGCTGCCGCTGCGCGAGTTGTCGGCGCGCTGCGCGGATTTGCCGGACACCCGGGGTTTCGCCGCGGCGCTGGAAGCGAAGATCGAAGCGGGCCAAGCCGCCGTGATTGCCGAGATCAAGAAGGCTTCGCCCAGCGCGGGCGTAATCCGCGATCCCCTCGATCCCGAAGCGATCGCGCGCAGCTACGAAGCCAACGGCGCGGCATGCCTGTCGGTACTGACCGACGCGGATTTCTTCCAGGGCAGCGACGCGTACCTGCAGCAGGCCCGCGCCGCCTGCGCGCTGCCGGTGCTGCGCAAGGACTTCACCATCGACGCGTACCAGGTGTACGAGGCGCGCGCGCTCGGCGCGGACGCGATCCTGCTGATCGTCGCCGCCCTGGGCGATGCCGCGCTGCTGGAACTGGCGTTGCTGGCGGCCGACCTGGATCTCGACGTGCTTGTTGAAGTGCACGACGAAGCCGAGCAGGAACGTGCGCTCGACGTTCCCGCGCCGATGATCGGCGTCAACAACCGCGACCTGCGCACCTTCGAGACCTCGCTCGAAACCACGTTGAAGTTGCGCAAACGGATGGACGAAACCCGGATCCTCGTCGGCGAATCCGGCATCCGCACGCGCGAGGACGTGGCGCGCCTGCGCGCCGGGGGCGTGCACGCGTTCCTGGTCGGAGAAACCTTCATGCGCGCGCCCGATCCGGGCGCGGAACTGGCGCGGCTGTTCGACGACGCCGCAAACTGATTCAGCGGGTCCCTTTCACCACGATCGTCTTGCCGCTGACGTCGATGCTGCCCTGGTCCTCGAGCTGCTTCAGCACGCGGCCGGCCATTTCGCGCGAACAGCCGACGATGCGTGAAAGCTCCTGACGCGAGATGCGGATCTGCGTGCCCTCCGGATGCGTCATCGCGTCTGGTTCCTGGCACAGGTCCAGCAACGTGCGCGCGATGCGGTTGGTGACGTCCATGAAGGCCATGCGGCTGACCTGGCGCGAGGTGCGCAACAACCGGTGCGTCAGTTGCAGCCCGATGGCGAACAGGATGCGCGCGCAATCCTCGCGCAGCGCGCCGCCGAACAGGTGGAACAGGCGCTCGTAGTTGATCTCGGCCAGCTCGCAGGTGCCGCGCGTGCGGATCAGGACTTCGCGCTGCGCCTGCTCGACGAACAGGCCCATCTCGCCGATGAACTCGCCGCGGTTGATGTAGGCCAGGATCAGCTCGCGGCCCTCGTCGTCCTCCGAGCACACCGTCACGGAGCCGTCGATCACGTAGTAGAACGTGTTGGCCGGATCGCCCGGCCGCATGATCACCGTCTTGCCCGGATAGCGGCGGCGGTGGCAGTGATCCAGCAGGCGCTGCATGGTGGCCGGATCGGGCGCCAGCATCGGCGGAGCGTGCGAACGCTCGTAGACCTGCTGCAGCAGATAACGCAACTCGGTCATCTCGCCTCCTGTGCGCGCAACGGATCGCGGGCGCGAGTGTAGCATTCACGCGGCGTCAAGGGCGCAGCGCACATTCCCGGAAGCCGCTGCTCTGCGTACATGGCCGGAACGCCCTATACTGGTCGCGCCGCCGCGTGCGCAGCTACGGCGTCCCTTCCACTTCCCATCTTCCGGAAAGAGCCGTGGTCAAACCGCTGCCCCGCCTGAAGCTGCAGGGCTTCAACAATCTCACCAAGGCGCTCAGCTTCAACATCTACGACATCTGCTATGCGGTGTCGGACAGCCAGCGCGACCGCTACATCGACTACATCGATGAAGCCTACGATTCCGACCGCCTGACCCAGATCCTCACCGACGTGGCCGACATCATCGGCGCGAACATTCTCAACATCGCGCGACAGGACTACGACCCGCAGGGCGCCTCGGTGACGATCCTGATCTCCGAACACCCGGTGGTGGACAAGCTGGGTCGCGACATGATTTCCGACGCGGTGGTGGCGCACCTGGACAAGTCGCACATCACCGTGCACACATATCCGGAGACGCATCCGCACAACGGCATCGCCACCTTCCGCGCCGACATCGACGTGGCGACCTGCGGCGTGATCTCGCCGCTGCGCGCCCTGAACTACCTGATCGACAGCTTCGAATCCGACATCGTGATCATGGACTACCGCGTGCGCGGCTTCACCCGCGACGTGAGGGGCAAGAAGCACTACATCGACCACCGGATCAATTCGATCCAGGAATACCTCGCCCGGCACATCCAGCAGCGCTACGAGATGTTCGACGTCAACGTGTACCAGGAGAACATGTTCCACACCAAGATGCACGTGAAGGATTTCGACCTGGACACCTACCTGTTCGAGGCGCAGGCCGACGATCTCTCGTTCAAGGACCGCAAGCGCATCGAGAGCCTGGTGAAGCGCGAGATCGAGGAGCTGTTCCACGGCAGGAATCTGATGTAGCCGATTGCGTTCAGGGGCCGGCCACGGTGCGCTGCTCGAGTCGGCAACGGCATTCGTGGCCCCGCGCGAAGGGCATTGTCCTGCGATGACCCAAATCCCGACGCGCTGGAAAGACGCATGGCGCATCGCCTTGCCCCTGGCGGCCGCCGGCTTCGTGTTGGCCGCGCATGCGCAGCAAGGCACGCCGGCGTGGGACCGCCCTCCGGATGCTTCCCGCGCGAAGACCTTGCAGGCCATCGTCGTCACCGCCACGCGCATCGCGCAGCCGGCGTTCGACCTGCCCGCTTCGATCGATGCGGTGCAGTTGAACCGCACGGGCGACGACCACCCCAACATCAATCCTTCGGAAGCGCTGCATCCCGTTCCCGGCGTGCTGGCGCGCGACCGACAGAACTACGCGCAGGACGAGCAGATCTCCATCCGCGGCTTCGGCGCGCGCAGCACATTCGGCGTGCGCGGAGTGCGGCTCTACACCGACGGCATTCCCGCGACGATGCCCGACGGGCAAGGCCAGGTCTCGCATTTCGACCTGGGTTCGGCCGATCGTATCGAAGTGTTGCGTGGGCCGTTTTCCGCGCTGTACGGCAATTCTTCGGGCGGCGTGATCCAGATTTTTACCGCAGATGGCAGCGACCCGCCGCAGCAGCGCATCGACGCGCAGGCCGGCGGTTACGACACGTACCACGTGGATCTGGACGCGCGCGGCCTGATCGACTACTCCGGTTACAACATCGACGGGTCGCATTTCCAGACCAATGGCTTCCGCGACCATAGCCGGGCGCGGCGCGACAACGGCGAAGCCAAGTTCACGCATGACACGAAGAGCGGCGGCAAGCTCACCCTGCTGTTGAATTCGGTGTCGATCGACGCGCTGGATCCGCAAGGTTTGACCTACGCGCAATTCCTCGCCGATCCGCACCAGGCCGCGCCCGGCGCGCTGACCTACGACACGCGCAAGAACGTGAAACAGACGCAGGGCGGCGCGATCTACGAGCAGTCGCTGGACGATTTCCAACGGATCCGCGTGCTGGCGTACTACGGCGATCGGGCGGTCACGCAGTTCCTTTCGGTACCGACGTTCGCGCAGGCCAATCCGCTGAGTTCCGGCGGTGTGGTCGACCTCGCCACGAAATACGGTGGCGTGGATGCGCGCTGGATCTGGCAAGGGCGGTTGCTCGACCGTTCCCTGCAACTCACGGCGGGCGTGAATTGGGATCGCGAGGACCAGCACCGGCTGGGCTACGAAAATTTCGTGGGCGATCAACTCGGCGTGATCGGTGCATTGCGCCGCGACGAACAGGACGACGTGTACGACTTCGACCAGTACGCGCAAGGTTCCTGGGATTTCGCGCCGCGCTGGTCGCTGACCGCCGGCGTGCGTCACAGCAGCGTTCATTTCGGCAGCGACGACGCCTACATCACCGCGGACAACCCCGACGACAGCGGGCGCGTCGAATATTCGGCGACCACGCCGGTGGCGGGATTGCGGTTTCGCGCCGGCGCCGACTGGAACCTGTACGCCTCGTTCGGTCGCGGCTTCGAAACGCCGACCTTCAGCGAGCTTGGCTATCGCGCCGACGGCGAACCGGGCCTTGCCTTCGGCCTGAAACCCGCCCGGTCCGACAACGGCGAGATCGGTTCCAAATGGCGCTGGCGCAACGGCGGCAAACTGGACGTCGCGCTGTTCCAGTCGGACACGCGCGACGAACTGGCCGTCTACGGCAGCAGCGGTGGACGCACTACCTACCAGAATGTCGGGCGGGCGCGGCGGCGCGGAATCGAATTCGCAGTGGACGCGCCACTCGCGACCGACTGGCGCGCGCAAATCGCCTACACGTTGTTGGATGCGCGGTTCATGCAAGCCTCCGGGTGCGTGAACGGCGATTGCGTCGTGGCCGCAGGTGCGCGCATCCCGGGCGTGCCGCGCCAGCAGTTCTACGGCGAACTGCGCTGGGGCGCGGACCGCGGCTGGCATGCGGGATTGGATGTCTTCGCGGTGAGCGCGGTGTACGCGGACGACGCGAATGCCGCGCGCGCCCCGGGATATGGTTTGCTCGGCGCGGATTTCGGTTACGTCGCGCGCGTCTCGGGCGCCACCGTCGCACCGTTCGTCCGCTTCGACAATCTGTTCGACCGCAAGGCGATCGGCTCGGTGATCGTCAACAACAGCAATGGCGGCTACTTCGAGCCGGCTGCCGGGCGCGGCGTAATGGCGGGAGTGGGCATCACGTTCGACGGCAGTAAAGAGTGAAGTCGGCGACTCCGCCGCCCGCAAGGAGCAAAGAGGAGCGAGGGATCGCGAAGTCTGGCCTCTTTGCGGGCCGCCTGGCGACCGACTTTGCTCTTTGCAGCCCGCGCGGCGAGCGACTCACACCCGATACGCCACCGCTTTCATCACGGCCGAAGCCAAACGCATCAATGCGGGAATCGGCGACGGCAGTTCCGCCCCGCCACGCGCCCGGGCGTTGTCCGCGTGCCCGGCTTCCTCCTTCTGCATGGTTCCCAGGATCGCCCGCGAGCGCGCGTCGTTTTCCGGCAACCGCTGCAAATGCTCGTGCAGGTGCGCTTCCACCTGGCGCTCGGTTTCCACCACGAAACCGAGGCTGGTGCGATCGCCAAACAGCGCCGCCAGCGCGCCGATGCCGAAACTGCCGGCATACCACAACGGGTTCAGGAGGCTCGGATGGTCGTCCAGCTCGTGCAGCCGCTGCGCGCACCAGGCCAGGTGATCGGTCTCTTCGGCAGCCGCACGCTGCAGGTGCGCGCGCGTGGCCGGATCGCGCGCGAACGCCGACTGTCCGTCGTACAGCGCCTGCGCGCAGACTTCGCCGGTATGGTTGACTCGCATCAACCCCGCGGCATGTTTGCGGTCGGCGTCATCCAGATGGATTTCCGCTTGGCCGGCCGCCGGCGACGGCCGCGATTCCACCACCGCGCCGCAGACCGTGCCGAGCGCGCGTTCGATCCCGGAGAGCAAGCGATCGAAGCGGCCCAAATGCCGGACTTGTACGCGGGTGTTCATGCGATCAATTGTCGCGCAAGCAATGTCAACGGATGTTCGACAGCGATCGGCGCACCACGTTCACGCAAGCCGGCAGCCAGGTGCAGGCGGCAACCGATATTCGACGTCAACAGGATATCCGGCGCCGGCTGCGGGAGCGCGGCAAGCACTTTTTTGCGGTATGCCGCCGAGCGCACCGGGAATTCCAGCATGTGGCTGCCGGCCGCGCCGCAGCATTGCGCCTGCGTCGGCAGCACGTCGATCTGCAATCCAGGAATGCGGTCGAGCAGCTTGCGCACCGCTTCGCCGTTGCGCGCGACGTTGACCTGCGTGCAGGGCAGGTGCAACGCCACGCGCGCGCCCAACGGATCGAATTTCAAGCCTTCCGCATGCGCGGCGACGAAACCCAGCGCTTCATCGACGCGCGCGCCAGGCACGGCCGCACGCAGGGCGCCAAGGCAACCGGGCGTGGCGGTGATCAGTGCGGCGGCGGCGCCCGGATCGAAGGCGTCGTGCATCCGCGCAACCAGGTCACGCACGCGGCCGGCGTCGCCGGTGTGCGCGGCCAACGCGCCGCAACAGAGATTGTCGATGCGGGTGACGGCGAATCCGGCGGCCTGCAGCAGCTTTTGCGCGGCATCCCGTGCATCGCGTTCGAACACACCCTGCACGCAGCCGCCGAAGAGCGCGACGGTGCCGTGGTTTGCCGCTGCGTTAGGCATCCGCGGTTGCGTTCTCGACCGGCGCGGCAGCACCTGCAACATGCCGGTCGCCGCGCGCAGCGCGGAATCCCTGGGCAGCAGCGCGCGCGCGAGCGGCGGCGCCCAGTGCCGGGCGAAGCTCAACCGCGCCAGCCCGGCCACCGCACCCAGCAGCCGCGGCCGCGACAGGACGCCCAGCAGAAAGCGCGGCCGCGCCTTCGCCGACGGCAAGGCGGCGCGGGTCTCCACCAACAACGGACCGTAACGGACCGGCACCGGGCAGACCCGCTCGCACGCCATGCAACCCAGGCAATGATCGAGGTGCAACCGCAGGTCGAATCCGGCCGGCACCGCGCCAGACGTGCCGGCCGCGGCCAGCGCGATGCGCCCGCGCGGCGACTCGGTTTCGGATCGCTCGAGCGCGTAGGTGGGACAGTGCGGCAAACACAGCCCGCATTTCACGCACTCGTCGGCGAGCGCGGCGATGCGGGCCGCGGATTCGGGGTCGGCCATCGCCGGAATGCTAGCATCGCGGACGTTTCGAGGCGCCTTGCGGCTTGCGCCAAACCCCTGGCTTCGCTATCCTTTACGGTCTTTCGCCGAAGGCTTGGCGCGTGGTCGACCCCGGCTGCGCGGGCGAGCACGGCCCAACCCAACGGATCGTTCCCATGAAGACGTTCAGCGCCAAGGCCGAAGAGGTCAAGCGCGACTGGTTCCTCGTCGACGCCAGCGGCAAGACTCTGGGCCGGCTGTGCACGGAACTCGCCCATCGCCTGCGCGGCAAGCACAAGCCCGTGTTCACGCCCCACGCGGACACCGGCGACTACATCGTGGTGGTCAATGCCGAGAAGATCTCGGTGACGGGCAACAAGCTCAACGACAAGATGTACCACCGCTTCACCGGCTACGTCGGCAACCTGAAGACCACCAACCTCAAGGACCTGCTGGCCACGCACCCCGAGCGCGTGATCGAGATCGGCGTCAAGGGCATGCTGCCGAAGAATCCGCTGGGCCGCGCGATGTTCCGCAAGCTCAAGGTCTACAAGGGCGCCGAGCATCCGCATTCCGCACAACAACCGCAAGTCCTGGAAGTCTGATCATGGCGACCCCGCAAGCACAGAATTACGGCACCGGCCGCCGCAAGACCTCCGCAGCACGGGTGTTCCTGCGCAAGGGCCAGGGCCGCATCCTCGTCAACGGCAAGCCGCTGGACGAGTTCTTCGGCCGCGAGACCTCGCGCATGATCGTGCGCCAGCCGCTGGAACTGACCCAGATGTCGGACAAGTTCGACATCAGCGTCAACGTCGACGGCGGCGGCATCACCGGCCAGGCCGGCGCCATCCGCCTGGGCATCGCACGCGCGCTGGTGGAATACGATGAAGGCCTGAAATCGCCGCTGCGCAAGGCCGGTTTCATGACCCGCGACGCGCGCGAGGTCGAGCGCAAGAAGGTTGGCTTGCACAAGGCGCGTCGCGCCACCCAGTTCTCGAAGCGCTAAACTCGGGATCACAGCCCCGTCGCCAAGCGGTAAGGCACCTGACTCTGACTCAGGCATTCGGTGGTTCGAATCCATCCGGGGCTGCCAAACCGGAAGCAAAAAGCCCGCTCGCGATGCGGGCTTTTTGTTACGCCATCACCCGGTCGCCGATCAGCACCACATCCGCGCGCCGCTGCGCGAACAGTCCGACGGTGACGATCCCGGCGATCTGGTTGAGTTCGCGCTCCATCGCCACCGGATCGCGGATCTGCAGTCCATGCACGTCCAGAATCCAGTTGCCGTTGTCGGTGACACAGCCGTCGCGCCACACGGGCTGGCCGCCGCGACGCGCGATTTCGCGCCCGACCAGGCTGCGCGCCATCGGGATCACCTCGATCGGCAGCGGAAATTTGCCCAGCACTTCCACGCGCTTGCTCGGGTCGATAATGCAGACAAATTTGCGCGCCGCCGCGGCAACGATCTTTTCGCGCGTCAACGCCGCGCCGCCGCCCTTGATCAGGCAACGATCCGGGTCGCATTCGTCCGCGCCATCGACGTAGATCGGAATCTCTCCGACGACATTGAGGTCGAACACGCGGATGCCGCGGGCCTGGAGCAGTTTCGTGGACGCCTCGGAACTGGAGACCGCGCCTTCGATGCGGTGCCTGATCTTCTCCAGCGCATCGATGAAGTACGCAACCGTTGATCCGGTGCCCACGCCGACGACGCCGTCGTCTACATGGGCGATCGCTGCTTCGGCGGCGGCGCGTTTCTGGGCGTCGTGGGTCATATGTGCGAGACGGGAGACAGGAGACGACAAAAGCGTAACGGGATTTTTGTCGCGGCGCTGCCAACCCGGGTCACGGGTCCCGAAAAGGTTATCGCCCCACCAGCCGCCTCCTCGGCATGCCGCGCAGTTGCATCACGAACGCCACGCCGCCTTCGATGTTGTGCGCTTCGACCTTGCCCTGGTGCAGCTCGGCCACCAGTCGCACCACGTACAAGCCCAAGCCGAGGTGCGGCACGCCGAGGCGCGTGCCGCCGCCGCGCACGCTCACCAGCGAATCGAACAGCCTTCCCGACATCGCCTCGGGCAGGCGCGGCCCGCTGTTGGCGACGGTGATCCGCGCGCCCTCCTCGCCCTCCAGCGTGTCCAGCGCGATGCGGATCCAGCCCTGCTCGGGCGCGAACGACAGCGCGTTGTCGAACAGCTTGTCCAGCGCCTGCGCGATCAGTTCCGGCGCGCCGTGCAAAGGCAGGCTCGCGGCGACGAGCACGCAGTCGAGCCGGCGCGGTGCTGCCAGCGGACGGTAGGCCTCCGCGCAGCCGCGCACCACCTGCGCGAGGTCGAAATCCTCGCCCTCGGCCGAGGCGATGGCGCGCTCCATGCGGCTGGCTTCCGACATGGCACGCACGATCGTGCCGAGGCGCGCGGCGCCATCGCGCGCGCGGGAAAGATAAGGCTGCGCGTGCGCCGGCAGGTCGGCATGTTCGAGATTGTCCAGCGAGGATTTCACGATCGCCAGCGGTGTGTTGAGTTCGTGCGAAAGCTTGGACGCCAGCGTGCGCAGGTACTCGGTGTAGGTGCCGATCGCATCGAGCAATCGTGAAAAGCTGCGCGCGAGGTCGCCGAGTTCGTCGCTGTCCTCGACCAGCGGCAGCGCCACGATCGGCGCGCCATCGCGTCGTTGCGCGCGCTCGGCCGCGTCGCGCAGGCGGCCGATGCGCAAGCTGAGCCATGTCGCGAAGGCGAACAGCAACGCGCCTGCGACCAGCAGGCCCGCGACGCTGGCCAGCATCAATCCCAGCAGCGCCCGGTTGGTGAGCAGCGGCAACGCGCGACTGGATTGTTCCAGCACCAGCGCGCCGCGCGTTTCGCCGTGCATGTCCAGCGGCACCGCCACCGTCAGCACCACGCTGCCGGTGGTGGGGCCGGCGCGCCAGCCGGCGGTGGCGCGGCCCTCCAGCGCGCGCTGCACGTCCGGCTCCTGCAAGCGCGACACGTTGATGGGCAGCGCGGCGGCGTGCCCCAGCGCCGGCGCGATCAGCAGGTCGAACACGAGGTTGTCGAACCATGCCATGCGGTCGTCGCGTATCGGCGGATCGTCCGACAGGGCGCCACCGGCGGCCAGCACCCAACCATCCGCGCTCAACAAGCGCACGCGCACTCCGGTGGGCGCGAGCTGGGTCAGATCATTCGACAGGGCCGGCGACAAGGCATACAAGGGCCGCATGTCCGCCTGGCCGGAATCGAAATGCGTGGGTGCATCGGCGTCGAACACCGCAATGCCCAGGTGATCGGGTGCCTGGGCGCGCGGCAGCCTCAATTCGATGCGATAGGCACCCGCGTCTTCCTGCCATTGGCCGGTGAGCAGGTCCGGCAGGCCCGGTACGCGATCGTCCAGCGGACGCGCCTGGAAACTGCCGGGCGCGGCGGATGCGATCAGGAACATCCGTCGTTGCGCGCCGCGCGCAAGGACCAGTTCCACGTGATCTGCGTCGTCGGCTTCGCTGTCCTGCGCGTCCACGCGCGTGCGCGTGGCGTCGTTGACCTCGATGTGCATGTACAACCACGCCGCGTCCTGCGCCAGTTGCACGCGCACGCCGGGCCACGGACGCTGCACCCAGGGCGACAGCGCGGCCCAGTCGTCGCCGTAACCGTCTACCACGATCGGCTGGCGCGCGTTCTGCACGTACCAGCCATCCGCGCGCGTCGGCAGATTGGCGCCGACCGCCACCAGCCCGCGGCTCAGCGCGAACGCGGTCGCCAGCAGCGCCTGCTCCTGCGAACGGCGCAGCAACTGTTCCATCTGCCGCACGTACAACCAGCCTGCCCAGGGCAACGCCAGCGTGGACAGCGCGACGAGCAGGAGTTTGCGGCGTAGCGTCATGAAGCGGGAGCGGGAGCGGGAACTGCGCGAAGCTTAGTGGATGTGCGGCAATACCGGCCCGCGCATCCTTGCCACCCCTGTTTCCCGCTTTCCGCTCTTGTCGCTCACGTCGTCCAGCGGTACCCCACCCCGTGCACGGTCTCGATCGAATCGAAAGACGGATCGACGGCGATGAATTTCTTGCGGATGCGCTTGATGTGCGAGGTGATCGTCGCATCATCCACCACCAGCTCCGCCTCGCGCATCAACTGGTCGCGGCTCTTCACGTGGCCGGGAAAGCGCACCAATGTGTGCACCATCCAGAATTCCGTCACGGTCAGAGGCACATCAAAGCCATTCCAGGTTATGCGCATGCGCTCCGACTCCAGCTTCAGCGGCCCGTGTTCGATCACGGTTTCGCTGGAAGCCGGTGCCTTCAAGGATTCGATGCGGCGGAACAGCGCGCCGATGCGCGCGGCGAGCTGGTGCAGGCTGGTGTCCTTGGAAAGGTAGTCGTCCGCGCCCAGACGCAGGCCCGAGATCACGTCGAAATCCGAATCGCGCGCAGTCAGGAAGATGATCGGCAAGGTGGACGATTTCGCGCGCAACTCCCGGCACAAATCGAAACCGCCTTCCGGTTCGTCGCCGAGGCCGATGTCGATGATCACCAGCTCCGGCATGCGTTGCGCGAAAGCCGTGGACGCTTCGCCGCGCGAATTGTAGCCGCGTACTTCGTAGCCGAAACGCGAAAGCGCCTCCACGTAGTTGGCGCGGATCAGCGGTTCGTCTTCGACAATGGCGATGGCGCGCGGCATGCAAGGATTCCTTTCGAGCCGGATGCGCAGCCTGCATCGCAAACCACCACCGCGCAATGGTTTTCGGGCACCTGCCCGCGTTTTGCCACAATTCGTCCCGATTCTGCCCGCGCATCGGCAGCGTTGCGCCGCGAGTCCGCGCGGTAATGGAAGCCGTCGGGAACTCCTTGCCGTGGAGCGACGACCGTGGGACACCGCCGAGCCGGCGCCGGATCCGCAGCTTCGTTTCGTTGAAACTTCGACGGGACCAAGAGGCGCCGCGCCGGCGGACCACGCTGCGCCGGTGCTGATCAAGCCGTCGTTGCCTATTCGGGCCTTGCGGCGAGTACGTCGCCCGCGTGCCAGGCGGCAATGCGTTTGCTGCCGCTGGGGAGGTAAGGCCAGGTCCTGAATGGCCGCGCGCCTCTCGGCTCATCGTGGCCTTCGCTGGTCAACACGATTCCGCCCGGATGCGCACGGCACCACGAGTCGATCTGGGCCTTGAAAATCCACGGCACGGGTTCACGCAGGCGACCGGCGTACCCGAACAACCCGCTGGGCGCCTCCACATGGACGATGGGCACGCGCGCGTGCCGCGCTTGGGCAATGAACGCCGCAACCGGCGCCACGTCCAGCGCCGGCAGGCAGGACAAGGCGAAAGCCAGCATGCCCGTGGAAATCAGCGCGGTTGTCGCCAATGCGAGCGATCGCACATCACGGCCCCACGTGCGCCACATGAAAACCGCGATGATCAGGGCGATCGGCGCGAACGCCGCCGCAAGCGCCCGCGGCGGGTAGCCGAAACGATGAGCCACCTGCCAGGGCAATGCGGCGATCCCCGCGACGACCAGCAGCGCGAGGAACACCAGCAGTCCCGGGCGCAGGCGCGCGCCGTCCCGTTGCAGCAACCACGCCCCACCCAGCATCCATGCGGGCAGCAACGGCAGCAGATAGTGGATCTGCTTGCCGCTGATCGCGCAGAACGCCGCGAACGGCGGCAACCACCAGCAGGACACGAAACGACCGATCCGTTCGCGCGGCAACGCCTTCCACTCGGCGCGCGGCGCGCGCAGCGTCAGCAGCCACGGCAACACGAGCAGGGGCACCAGTGGCAGGTACCACCACCAGGGACGGTTGTGCGCGAAGCTGTTGGTGATGCGTCCGCTGACCTTGTCCAGCAGCGGCTGCCAGTAGTCCGGTCCGGCGTACAACGCCGCGGGGACCACCCAGCACGCCATCAGCGCGATGCCGATCAGCAGTCCCGCGAGCAGCGCCGGATACCAGCGCCATTTCAGCGAACGCGCGGTATCGCTCCATAGCGGGGCGAGCAATCCCGCCCCGGCGACGTGCAGCAGCATTACCGGTCCCTTGGCGAGCAGGCCCATGCCGATCGCGATGCCGAGCGCGGCGATGCCGCGCGCCCACTTGCGCGCGTCGAGATCGAGCAGGGCATGCAGCGCGCCCAGCACGAACAGCGTCAGCAGCAGGTCGAACATGATCGCCGCCGAAAACACCACGAAGCCGATGCAGCCGGCAAGCAGCCACATCGCGGCATCCGATCCGCGCGCACCCATGTCGAACCGCGCCGCGAGCCGCCGCAACGTCAGCAGGATGCCCAACGAGACTGCCAGCGAGCCGACCCGCGCTACCCAGGTATGCACGCCGACCAGCTTCCATCCGAACGCGATCAACCAGAACAACAGCGGCGACTTGTCGGAATACCAAGCGCCGTCGACGGTCGGTACCAGCCACTGTCCGGAATTGAACATCTCCCACGTCGCGGTAAGATAACGCGTCTCGTCGATAGGGATTGGCGGAAACAGCAGCGCCAATGGCAGCAGCAGCAGCAGCCACAGCGCCAGCCAGCGCCATCGGGTGTCGCGCGATGCGTTCGATGTGACTTCGTCCATCGCGGCGAGGATAGCCGAAACGAAATCGCCGACCTCGCGGCCGGCGATTTTTTTTCCGGGTTGTGGCTCCGCTACCTCCGTTTGCCGCTGCGCCCGCGCTGCGGAGCGGCCGGCTCGCCCTTCTTGCCGAAATCCTCCATCAGCGTCTTCATGTCTTCGGCGTGCTCCTCCTCCTGCGCCAGCACCTCTTCCAGCAAGCGTTTGGTAGTGGTGTCGCGATCGCCGACGTAGTTGATGATCTCGCGGTAGCTGTCGATCGCGATGCGCTCGGCGACGAGGTTCTCTTCGATCATCGCGGCCAGGCCCTCTGGCACCACGAACTCCGCGTGGCTCCGCTTGGACAAGCCGTCCGGATCGAAATTGGGCGTGCCATCGAGCTGGGTGATGCGCTCGGCGATCCGGTCCGCGTGGGCCTGCTCCTCGTTGGCATGCTCGAGGAACTCTGCCGCCACGCTCTTGGCGTTGATGCCGCTCGCCAGGTAGTAATGGGCCTTGTAGCGCAGCACGCAGACGATCTCGGTGGCCAGTGCCTCGTTCAGCAGCTTCAGCACCGTGCCGCGATCCAGCGTATAGCTCCCCGTCACCGCGCCCCGCTTGATGTGCTCCCGCGCGCGTGCGCGAATGGTCTTGATGTCGGTGAGGAACGGTTTGTTCTGGGCAGCCATCTGCGGACTCCTTTCGTTCGTGTCTACCTGTTGCGCCAGCGAACAGTCTAACGTCAAGCCGGCAATCGATACCAACGCATGCTTTGGATCATCGCGATCGACGCAAACTATCAAGCGGGCCGGTAGACGTCGCTGCCGGTCCGCCGGAATTCGCGCGCTTTTTCTTCCATGCCCTCGGCCAGCGCGGCGGTTTCATTCACGCCATGTTCGCGCGCGTAGTCGCGCACGTCCTGGGTAATCTTCATCGAACAGAATTTCGGCCCGCACATCGAGCAGAAGTGCGCGCTCTTGTGCGCGTCCTTCGGCAGGGTTTCGTCGTGGAACTCCCTGGCCTTTTCAGGGTCGAGGCCGAGGTTGAACTGGTCTTCCCAGCGGAACTCGAAGCGCGCCTTCGAAAGCGCGTTGTCGCGCGCCTGCGCGCCCGGATGGCCCTTGGCGAGATCCGCCGCGTGCGCGGCGATCTTGTAGGTGACGATGCCGTCGCGCACGTCCTGCTTGTCGGGAAGCCCCAAGTGTTCCTTCGGCGTGACGTAGCAGAGCATTGCGGTGCCGAACCAGCCGATCATCGCTGCGCCGATGGCGCTGGTGATGTGGTCGTAGCCCGGCGCGATGTCGGTGGTGAGCGGGCCGAGCGTGTAGAACGGCGCCTCCCCGCACTTCTCGAGCTGCCGGTCCATATTCTCCTTGATCAACTGCATCGGCACGTGGCCGGGGCCTTCGATCATGGTTTGCACGTCGTGTTTCCACGCGACCTGCGTGAGTTCGCCCAGCGTATCCAGTTCGGCGAATTGCGCTTCGTCGTTGGCGTCCGCGATCGAGCCGGGCCGCAGGCCGTCGCCCAGCGAAAAGGCCACGTCGTAGGCCTTCATGATTTCGCAGATTTCCTCGAAGCGCTCGTAGAGGAAGGATTCGCGGTGGTGCGCGAGGCACCACTTGGCCATGATCGAGCCGCCGCGCGAAACGATGCCCGTGACGCGCCTGGCCGTGAGCGGCACGAACGGCAACCGCACGCCGGCGTGGATGGTGAAGTAGTCCACGCCCTGCTCCGCCTGCTCGATCAGGGTGTCGCGGAACAGCTCCCAGGTGAGGTCCTCGGCCACACCGCCGACTTTTTCCAATGCCTGATAGATCGGGACCGTGCCGATCGGCACCGGCGAATTGCGCAGGATCCATTCGCGCGTTTCGTGGATGTGCCTGCCGGTGGAAAGATCCATCACGGTGTCGGCGCCCCAGCGGATCGCCCATGCCATCTTCTCGACTTCCTCGGCGATCGAACTCGTCACCGCCGAATTGCCGATGTTGGCATTGATCTTCACCAGGAAATTGCGGCCGATGATCATCGGCTCGCTTTCCGGATGGTTGATGTTGTTCGGAATGATCGCCCGGCCACGCGCGATTTCGTCGCGCACGAATTCCGGCGTGATGGCCTTCGGAATCGCCGCGCCGAAGGACTGGCCGCGATGCTGCTTCAGCAGCGACGAATCCCGCAGCGCTTCAAGCTTCTGGTTCTCCCGGATCGCGACGAATTCCATTTCCGGCGTGACAGTGCCGCGCCGCGCATAGTGCATCTGGGTAATATTCGCGACGGCCTTCGCACGCCGCGGTTTCGGCAGACTCGGAAAGCGCACGTCGTCGAGTTCGCGCGCAGTCGCATGCCGGCGCGTGAACGGCGAGGTGAAATCCGAAAGTTGTTCGGTGTCGCCGCGTTCGGCGATCCAGGACGCGCGCAGCGCGGGCAGACCCGCGGCAAGATCCACCGAATACTCCGGATCGGTGTACGGGCCGGAAGTGTCGTACAGGGTGAAAGGCGCATTGGCCTCGGCGCCGAAGCTCGATGGCGTGTCGGCCAGCGCGATCTCGCGCATCGGTACACGCAGGTCGTCGCGGCTGCCGCGCACGTACAGCTTGCGCGACCCGGCGATCGGGCGCGTCACGTCGGCGGTCAGCGCCTGGGCAGCGCGCAGCAGTTCGGATACAGCAGCATTCATGACGCGCTCCGTCGCCTGGTCGTCGATCGATTATAGGGCGCACCGGCCAAATGCCGGTACGCGATCCGCGATCAGCGCCGCGAATAGGCCCGCAGGAACATCTCCACCGCCGCTTCCGCCGTCGCGATCACCTCGCGCTCGAAGTCATCCTGGCAACCGGCGCAGCCGAACAGCCGCATCGAATGCAGGTCGCCTTTCAGCAGTGCCAGGAACTGGTTGGCCGCGCGGCCGATGTCCGCGATGTCGAGATCGCCGCGGTGCGCAGCCGCCTCGAGAAAGTGTTCCATCTTGATGCGCATGCGCGCCGGGCCTTCTTCCCACATCAGCTGGCCGAGCCGCGGGTTGCCCTGCCGGCAATCGCCCAGGATCGCGCGCCAGGTGCCGATCGCTTCCGGATCGGTCACAGCGCTGGCGTGCGCGCGCGCGATGCGCAGCATGCCTTCGCGCAAGCCGTCGGCCTGCGCGGCCTCGAACAAGGTGTCTGGCAACGCCTGCCGGCAGCGCTCGCGCAGCGCCTCGCGAAAGAGCGAATCCTTGTCGCCGAAATGACTGTAGACAGTGAGCTTGGAAACGCCGGCCTCGGCCGCCACGGCATCCATGCTGGTGCCCTCGTAGCCGTGCTGCGGGAACAGGCGCTTGGCCGCATCGAGTATCGCGGCGCGCTTTTCCATGTCCTTTGGCCGGCCGGGGCCGGTCGTGCGGGCAGTGACGGCGACCATGTCAATCTGGATTCATGAGTCAAGGGCGAGATGGAGTTGGGCGGCACGCCAGTGCTTGCCGGCGCTTCGGCTCAACGAACACCTATAATTATACGGCCAAGTTCAGATTTTCCAAGGTCGACTCCGGGCCTTTGGGGGAAGGAACCGCGAAAGCGCGGTTCCCGACGATGGGTTCGTGGTCGTCCGAGTCCTGTCCGCGGACAGCATCTCCCGGGGCGCTTCCACGCCACGACGCCATTTGCGCGCCCGCGTGCATTGGCATGCGCCTTGCTGAAACCGCCGACGCGAGAGCATGACCCGAGTCATGGATGCGCGGTGACTTCCGGCATTTGATGGCGCGGGTGCGCGCAACGGACATTGCGGGCGCTGGCGCACAGGTTCCACTATCCTTTTCGTTCTTTGTTCCGAATCCATGCAAACCATGACGCAAACCCGATCGATCGACATGGAACATTTTGATTTGCGGCGGGCCCGCCGCAACATGGTGGAAAACCAGGTGCGCACCTGGGAAGTGCTGGACGCGCGCGTGCTGGAAACGCTGGCGGAGTTGCCGCGTGAATCCTTCGTGCCGCCCGCGTACCGCTCGCTCGCCTACGCCGACATGGCATTGCCGCTCGCGCACGGCGAAACGATGATGAAGCCGGTCGTCGAAGGCCGCGCGCTGCAATCGCTGGACCTGAAGCCGCACGAGCACGTGCTGGAAATCGGCACGGGTTCGGGTTATTTCACCGCCTGCCTCGCCGGGCTGGCGCACCGCGTGGTCAGCGTGGAACGGCACGCGGACCTGTCCGCGCTCGCGGCCGAACGGTTGCGCGATGCCGGCATCGGCAATGCCGAATTCGTCCACGCCGATGCGCTGCGGGGTTTCAGGCCTTCGCAGGTGTTCGATGCGGTCGCCGTTACCGGCGCGGTAGCCGCTGTGCCGCAGGTTTTTCGCGACTGGCTGAAACCGGGCGGTCGCATGTTCGTGGTGGGCGGCGTGGAACCGGCGATGCGCGCGCTGCTGGTGCGTCGCGAAGCGGACGGCAACTTCAGCGAGGAGCGGCTGTTCGAAACCGAGCTGCCGTACCTGGCCGGCGCCGAACCCATGCAACGTTTTTCGCTGTGAACGCATCAATCGACGGGTGTGTGCGTGTCAAGGCAAGGCAGGAGGCCGCGCCGTTCCATCACGGACGATCGATCACAAGTCTGCAACCAAGGAATCCGCGATGAAATTGCGTCCCGTGGCTCTCGCATTGGCGCTGGTGTGGCTCGGGGCCGGAACCGCACGCGCCGAGGACCTGATGGATGCCTATCGCCAAGCGCGTCAGTCCGATCCTGTGCTGCAACAGGCCGAGGCCAACCAGCGCGCGGTATCCGAAAACGTGCCGCAGGCGCGCGCGGTGCTGTTGCCCCAGATCAATGCGTCGGGAAATTTCTCCGACGAGCATGGCAGCCGCACCGACAGTGGGCTGATCGGCAATGGCACCGGTGCCCCATTCCTCGGCACTGATCGCAGCAGTTCCTCGACCCGAGGCTTCAACAAGCAGGCCACGCTGGACCAGACGATCTTCGACTTCGGCAAGTTCGCCTCGCTGGGGGTTGCCCATGCCCAGGCGGCCAGTGGTGGCGCGCAGTACCAGGCCGCCGAACAGGACCTGATCCTGCGCACCGCGACGGCTTATTTCAACGTGCTGACCGCCGAGGATGCATTGCGCTTCGCGCAGGCCAACGAGCAGGCGCTCTCCAAGCAACTCGACCAGGCGCAGCAGCGTTTCAACGTAGGCCTTTCGGCGATCACGGACGTCGATGCGGCCAAGGCCCAGCACGACGCGGCAGCGGCCGAGGTGATCCAGTCGCGCAACGCGGTGTTCGATGCACGCGAAGCGCTGTCGCAAATCACCGGCAAGCCTGTCGGGGTGCTCGACAAACTCACCGAAGACCTGCCGCTGGACAAGCCGCAACCGGATTCGATCGATGCCTGGGTGGATCTCGCCCTGCACACCAATCCAGCGCTGCAGGCGCAACGTGACCAGGTCACGGCGTCGGAACGCAACATCACGGTCGCGCGCTCGGGCCACCTGCCGACCTTGAATGCGCAGGTGAGTTACACCGATTCTCCGTCGTGGGGCACGCAAAACGGAATTCACGGCGACACCGCCAGCCACGACACCATAGTCGGCCTGGTCGTCCAGGTGCCGATCTTCTCCGGCGGACTGACGCAATCGCGCGTGCGCCAGTCGATCGCGCAACGCGACGAACAGGGCGACATCTTCGAACAGGATCGCCGCAACGTGGTGCGCAATACGCGCAGCGCCTTCAACGCGATCGAAGCCGGCATCAGCGAAGTTGAAGCGCAGAAGCAGGCGGTCATCTCTGCGCAGAAGGCACTGGAGGCTACGCAGGCCGGTTTCGAAGTCGGCACCCGCACGATCGTCGACGTACTGATCAGCCAGCAGAACCTGTTCCAGGCGCAGAGCAGCTATTCGCAGGCACGCCACGCGTTCGTGATCAACCAGCTCACGTTGAAGAGTTCGGCCGGAACGCTGGACGTGAAGGACCTGCAGGCGGCGAATACGCTATTGCAGTCGGGTGGCCAAGCGGCGCAATAAAGAGCGATTCGCTTCCGGTCGGTTCGCCCTCGCACGAATCGCGTTGCAGACGTCACCGCGTGTGGCGCATGCGCGCCTCGTTGGATCGCGCGTAGATCCGTTCGATCAGGACCATCGTGCGGCGCACCGCACCGCGTTCGCGCGCGAACACCACGCGCGCGGCCATCCCCATCCGCTGCCTCAGCTGCGCGTCGCGCAGGAGTTCCAGCACCGCCGCACCGAGTTCGCGAGCCGATTCCACCCGCCGCGCGCCGCCGCCCTCGATCAGGCTCGCGGTGATTTCCTCGAAGTTGAAGGTGTATGGACCGACCAGGACCGGCTTCGCGAGTGACGCCGGTTCGAGCACGTTGTGGCCGCCGATCGGGACCAGGCTGCCGGCGACGAACGCCAGGTCGCTGGCCGCATAGTGGCGCATCATCGCGCCCATCGCGTCGATCACGAAGCATTGGCAGCCGCGGTCCGGCACTTCCGAGCCGCTGTGGGTGGCGACGCTGAAACCGAGGTTGCGCGCGGAATGCTCGACGCTGCGGAAGCGTTCCGGATGGCGCGGCGCGATCAGCAGCAGCGCGTCGGGCAGGCGCGCCAGCACCGAGAGGTGGGCTTCGAACACCGGCAGTTCTTCGCCTTCGTGCGTGCTGGCCGCGATCCACACCGGCCTCTGCTCGCCCCAATTCCGGCGCAACGCTGCGCCGCGTTCGCCCACTCCTTGCGGAATGGGCATGTCGAACTTCAGGTTGCCGGCCACGCTGACCCGCTCCGGATCCGCGCCCAGCGCGCGATAGCGGCGCGCGTCCGCGTGCGATTGCGCGGCGACATGGCTGACATTGCCCAGCGCCTGCTTCACCAGCGGCCGGATCGGCGCGTAGGCGCGCAACGAGCGCTCGGACAGCCGCGCATTGGCGATCACCAGCGGTATGCCGCGTTCGCCGCAGACGTGGAACAGGTTGGGCCAGATCTCGGTTTCCATTATCAGGGCCAGCGCCGGGCGGGTCCGGTCGAAGAAGCGCCGCACCGCGCGCGGCAGGTCGTAGGGCAGGTACATGTGGAACACGTCCCGGCCCAGTTGCGCGCGCACGCGCTCGGAGCCGGTGGGCGTCACCGTGGTGACCATGACCGGCGAGCGCGGGTAGCGCCGGCGCAGCGCCTGGATCAGCGGCAGCGCGGCATTGACCTCGCCCACCGACACCGCGTGCACCCAGATGCTGTCGTGCAAGCCCGGATCCGGGAAATGGCCGAACCGCTCGCGCCAGCGCGAAAAATAGCCGCGGTAGCGCACGCCGCGCGTGAACAAGCGCCACACGATGATCGGCGTGGCCAGGTAGATCGCGATGGTGTACAGGAATCGCAGCATGCGCGCATGTCGACGAGGTCGCGCGAGTATAGCGATGGCCTCACGTATCATCGCGACCGCATGCAACGGCCCGCCTTCCAAGCATCCCTGCTCGCGCCGCGGAACTGGCCGGCGTGGTTTGGCGTGGCCGCGCTGGAACTGCTGATGCTGCTGCCCTGCGCGCTGATACTGC